>Ga0308164_10002073_pt1 | contig 21000 bp, 10 predicted proteins | sample PhyTR2_FD_201031 | JGI IMG/M metagenome (GOLD analysis project Ga0308164, IMG submission 201031) | Phyllosphere microbial communities from UC Gill Tract Community Farm, Albany, California, United States - DLSLT.R2 | ecosystem: Host-associated > Plants > Phyllosphere > Unclassified | place: USA... | reverse complement strand
TGATCGACCGGGCTGCACTGACCGCGATCTTCAGCGGCGGCGTGGCACTGGACCTGACCACGCTCGAGAACGCCGAAGCATCGGCGCAGGCGATGGAAAAATCGATCAACGACCCGGCCGTGAAAGTTAAAGTGCGCTCAGACGACCTGTCCGAAAAGCACGCGCTGCGCATCGAACGCATCTACCACGGCAACGTGCAGGTGACGTCGATCGACGCCGACTTCGTGGCGGGCGCCGATTACGCGGTGCTGGCCAACTCGGCAGCAACATTCCAGGGCCTGATGGGCGAAGGCGCGATCGTGCGCCGCGGCGAAGGCGAGCGCATGAAGGAATTCGCAGTGCGCGACTTCCACGCAGCGATGCTGTGGCTGCGTGAAGAAGCCGAGCGCGGCGTGTCGAAGCAGCGTTACAAAGGTCTGGGCGAGATGAACCCGTCACAGCTGTGGGAAACCACGATGGATCCGACCGTGCGTCGTCTGCTAAAGGTGCAGATCGATGATGCAATCGCGGCGGATCAGATCTTTACGACGTTGATGGGGGATGACGTGGAACCGCGTCGGAACTTTATTGAAGCGAATGCGTTGAGGGCGGGGAACATTGACGTTTGATGCTACCGAATCACACAATGTATGAAAACTGCGTCAAGTAAGCAAAAAAATTTAACTGGCGCTGTTAGCTAAAATCCAACAATTCGCGGCCTTCGGTGAAGGATTTAAAAATATTGTGAGTGCGGGTCAATCCTGCATTGTTCGTCCATACTGGCAAAAACGAAAAGCTAACCCAATTAGGTTAGCTTTTTTTTTGCAGGCATTCACCATCATTCTTTTTTGCTCACTCGATTAAGCCAGCGAATCAACCAAAAGCGGTACCATATCTCAAAAATTTCTCAACTAGAATTTTTGATAGTAGGATAAACTTAGATAAATTGAGTGGGCGTTTTTATCTTATAAAACACCGCGCACTGCGCTATCGAGACCAGGCATATTTCGACTCGTAAACGAAACAATGCGGCGCGGAGATTTATGGTTAAAAGGGATAAGAAATGACAGATGACAGCCTGCAAGGCAAAGCGGTCCTCGGAGTAACGCCAGCCAGCGTTTGGGTGCGCTTTTTGCGTAGCTATGGTCCAACGCCGCAAAACCTAACGATGTTCGATGAATATGTATCAGGCGCGCTCCGTAGGGCCAATGTCCAGCCGATTAGGTTGTCGACACCGCTTCTGGAAGACATGATCAAACATGTTGAGTCTAAAGCGCCAGGCTCGATGCTTATTGCTGGCACCGCAGGCGATGGTAAAACTTACCACTGTCGAGCTCTTTGGACGCGGCTGGGAGGGGATCCCAATGCCTGGGCCGTTAAAGGAAATGTCAAGGAACTGCGACTGGCCGATGGCCGCCTGGCCGTTTTCATCAAAGACCTTTCCGAGTTCAACGGTCACGACAGCGACCTTCCACTTCAACGCTTTGAAAATTCGGTGCTCGGCGGCGATGACTCCGAAATCGTGATTCTTGCGGCCAACCATGGTCAAGTGCTCGACCGTCTGCGCGACCTTGGCAAACGCCATGATGGCAGACATCCACTTCGCACGCCGTTGCAGGAATGCTTTCTGCAAGCCGGCCCGTCCCCTGATCGGCTAGCGGTGTTTGACCTGAGCCGCGCGACCACCCGCAAGACCTTGGAAGAGGTCGCTAAAGTAGTCGCAGGGCATCCGCAGTGGGACAACTGCTCCCATTGCTTTTTGAATACCAGCGGGAAAGTCTGCCCGATCGACGAGAATCGTCGACGGTTGTTCGGCGAGGCCGATGGAGGGCAGCTCGCCGGCCGTTTAGGCGATCTGGTTGAGATCGCACGCCTGAACGGCCTGCATCTGCCGGTGCGTGATTTGCTCGCCCTCTGCTCTAACATAATCCTTGGGTATTCTGATTCTAAGGGCGCGAAGGAGAACCTCATGACCTGTGCCGACGTGGCAAAGATCCAAGAGGCTGGCAATGTTAGCAAGGCTAGCATCTATGCCAACGCCTTCGGGGCAAATCTGCCCAAGCGCAGGGCTGCTGACCGCCCCGTCTTTAAAGCTATGGCAGGCTTTGGGGTCGGCGACGAGACCACCAACGGGGCTGATGGCCTGCTAGTCTACGGCAAAGACGATTCAAGACTACAAGCTGACTTCGCGCGACTGGTCGCTAGTGATCCCATCTACGGTGCCACCGCAAATTACTTAGCGGCCCAAAACGACTACCTGGAAGGCCACGAGGGAGCCAGACTGGACGGTGGTGCGGACGAGTTCTTGGAGATGCTTGAAGACCAGCGCCGTAGGCTCTACTTTACGCTACCCAAAGACGAGCCCGGCTACTCGCGCTGGGCCATGACAGTCTTCCGACACGCGGGCGACTACCTTGAGCTCATCGATACGCTGGAGAAGAAGACCACCCAGGTCAACGAAGCCGTCCGCGGCCGGATCGCGAGGGGGCTGAATCGCGTTTTGACAGGACTTCTCTTGGAGAACGCCGACCGGATCTTCATTGCGAGCTCCGGCGGATTCACACAGAGTCGCGTTAGCGTACTTTGCGACTACGACACCTCAGCACGCCGGCAAGCTGGTACGGGAATGGCCATCAGACTTAATGCCACGACCGGTCGCCCCTTCTTGGAAATATTGCTCGCCCCAGGGGTGGCAAACGGGGTGATTTTCGATCTAACGCCCATCCGATACGAGTTCCTTGCTCGTGTCGCAGAAGGTGCACTTCCGGCAAGCTTCTCCAACGAGTGCCTTGAAGACCTTCTGGCTTTTAAAGCCAAGCTTCTGCGCAAGGCAGAGACAGTCCGCAAGGAGGCTATTGTCGACGACGACGAGGTCGGAGGGGATAACTCTGCCATGACCCTCAACTTCATCGACATCGAACCTGGCGGACGCGGTATGACTCGCCCTTTGACTGTAAGGGTTCCGGAATGAACGAAATCATCAAGCGTCCTAAGATCGAGCGAGTGGACTTCTGCGTCGACGAAAACATTTGGGGACACCGCCTCTACGACGAGCAACTGCCGCATTTGACAGTTCTTGAATTTCTCGGCGTGCTAGGCTCCAACCTAGATAAGCCGTTGCGGCCCCACGATGGTCTTGACGGCGCTGTCAGGTTCAAGCCGCAGCGCCAAATGCGACTGCGCGGGCTGCTATTCAATAACCCTTACGTCGAGTCCATTGCAGGGAGCAAGCTCTCCGACGAGGAAAAATGGCGCCAATGGCTCGACAAGTTCGAGCAAGACAAAACGGGTAATGAAGACGGAGCCAGCGATGTCGCTTACCTACGTCAATCTTTCAGTAGCTTCAGCGATTTCGCAAAGGCGATCGAGCTACTCCGTTCGTCTTCATTCGAGTCCCGTAGCAACAAGCGGTGGAGTTCAAAGTTCGTCTTCCCCTTTGGGCCTGATGCGCTCTACGAAGATCTGGAGATCGATTCGAAAGGCAAGATGAGCAATGATCGGCGATTTTTCGCGCGATCAGGAGAACTTCTATATTTGATGCTCACCCGTGCCAAGCGCGGTGCCGAACTCGGCGACTTGCTTGCCAATCGAATGTTTGACCGCTCGGCACCGATGAATAGGTTGGCCCGAGCGCTCCAAGGAGCGCCGCAATTTCCGGACAATCCCCGCGTATCTGGTTACCTACCAGAGGCGTCTAGTTCTCGCTTCGACCAAATCTGCGAAGACTGGCTGGCAATCCTATCGAGAGACATGCCGGTCTATGACGCGCTTGAGCATCTAATCACCCTTACCGGCCTCAACATGCTGCTCTACTTTCTTGAGCGAGCCAAAAAAACCGCTGGCAACGACGAACCTGTGGAGTTCGTCTGTGAGATCGTTTCTAAGGACGGGCGAAAAGTCCGAGCTCTTTCTGGCGATAGCTATTTGGCTAATCAAGGACTTCCCGAAAAGGCGATCCGAGCTCACGTCCAATCGATCCGAAGCGAACAGGCATGGATCGATGCGGGAGCCATCGAGTTCCCCGATGCCGAGCGCATAAAACTTCTGTACGAGGCTTTCCAATGGCCGCCAGCGGGGCGCAAGGACGAAGATGACTACTTTGGCCAGAGCCCGGATGAGTTGGTCTCTAAGCTCGTCGAGCTGGCTTTGCCCCGGCATGGCCAACACGTCGGCAAGATCCATGCATCATGGTCTCGCTCGATCGGCCTGAGCTCTCGTCGACTTTCGCGGCGGTATCGGTATGCGCCTAGTGACCGATTACTCAAATCCATAGTTATCGCTATCGTCGGCGTCCGAATGCAATTCGACGAGTTTTTGGTCGAAGCTCAGCGCCGCTATGGCTTGATAATAGGCGACGCTGAGGGTACTCGCCTAGTGGAAGCTAAGTCCATCGACCAAGGAGAGCTCAGTGAGAATCGGGACAGACTGGAAGCAAGACTTGTTGCTCTAGGTTTGGTACGTCGGCTCTCAGACTCCTGCTCATTTGTTGAAAACCCGTTCTTCTCTGAAGTGGAGTCTGCATGCTGACCGACCGCATTATCGGACGCGTCGGCGCCGAAATTTTAGCCAAGCGCCTCGCCAACCCAGCCCAAGCAGGCGACTCCGTCGCGCTCTTTCGGCTAGACAAGCTCTCGGCTAGCCAGATCGCCGCCGTGGCCCGCTCGGTCATGGGCAAGTCGGAGCTAATCGCACGGATGGATCTGATGATCCCCGAGGCCTTGGTAGAGGGTCAGGGCCTACCGCCAGAGATTTTGATCCAGCAAAACGCGGGTTACGTGCGCAACAACGCTGAGACCGAGAAGGAGGCAATTCTCACCGCCAGCGGCAGTGAGCAGAATCTTTCGGATACGCTCGCGCACGTCACACCCATCGGCGCCAAGGAAATGAGGTTCGATCCGCAACCCTGGATCACTGCCACATTGCACGCTGGCGGACTCTCGCTGGTTGCTGACGACAGGGAGATATTCCAGGCTGCGCTCGGCGGTCTGTTGAACGCATCCGAGCTATCTCTAGTGCAGCTTGGTGACTTATGCGCTGAGATCGTCGAAGCTATTTCCATCAGAGGCCTACCTATCCGCGATGCAGTCGGGTATGCCTTGCCAAGAGCCGGGCTTCCCAGGGATAGCGGGTATTTTTCCAATGCGAAGACCTTCGGGGCCACGCGAGGGCCTTGGCAAAAGGCCTTTGCCAAGCTCATCGCGCAACGAGCGCCGCTGCTCAAAAAACTCCGCCAAAACGGCCAGCCGCTGGATCCTGACGAATTGCTTGAGCGCATTGAGGCCAACGCCGTGGAAATTGCTGAAGGCGCACGCCAGGCCTTAGAAGCCTTTGCATCGGCTCCGGTGGGGGATCAAGAAGCTGCGGCCTCTCTAGCTCAGTTCGAATGGGAATCCGAGGGAGTTTACCTCGCATTCGACAAGCCTAAGGAAAAACAGCAAGGCTTGGCGGAAACGACTCTGCGCTTCTTCGACCATGATTGTGACGAAGACAATGCGTTGGAGCCTAAGGACCGCAAGCTCCTGGAGGACTTGAAGTCGCGTGAGCGGCGGGCTGATTTCACGCCCGAGGATGAAGAATTCTTCGCGACCCATCGCCGGTTCTTAGAGCTCGATTCCAAGTTATTGTCGAGGTGGGAGAAGGCTCTATTCGGAAAGCCGATCGAGTGCAACGATTTCTTTGATGGATTCGTCCGGGTGGTTAACAACCTCCACGCTGGACTCGAAGACTCTAAAGGCGAGCGCATTCTTCGCTTCACCGTAAACAAAGGGCGGACCGAATGGCGCGAACGGTTCAACCACGACGCGGGCAGCTTCTTCTCCGCGATGTATCGCGGCATCCGAGACCTGATGGGTGCCAAAGTGCAATGGAAGGTCACCCGTATGACCACCGCAGACCTTCCGGACCCGCTTTTTGATTTCGAGCGCTTCATCGGAAAGGAGCGCGAGATTGCTCTGAGCCGTAGCAAAAAGCTTAAGGTAAATTCGTCGCTTGCACGCTTCGCGCTGCAGATCAAGTTCGATGTTGAACTTTTGCAGATCGAGGGTGATGCAGAGACTCGAATTAACAAGACGCAACTGCTTTGGAGCTTCAGGCCTGCCGCCATCGGTCTGTCAATGGTCGCAGACATGCGCCGCCTATTGGATAAGGGAGCGGTCGGCTGTACTGAGGTTCCGCGTCGGCTAGTAAGCAAAAAAGGCGGGGTTCAAAACCTGTCGCTTCTAGACACAGGTAGCCTAGAGGCTACATATTCCACGGACGCCGGCTCCCTTGTTCCTGCCACCAACAAGCTCCGCAGTTTCCGCCAAGAAATCAAGAACCGGATCAAAGAGTTGGCTGACGACGGCCGCTTAACGCCCGCTCAACGCGAAGAGGTCAGAACGGCGTGGGATAAGTTCGAAGAGGACTACGTTAAGGCCATGGGGGACTTTGTCAACACTGGCCTTCATGGAGACGCGGTGATGCGCCAGGCGGAATCTTTTGCCATGTTATTGGATACGTTGATGGCCCATGCGCGCGGTGATCTTTGCCGGTCGCGTTTAGTGTCTGAGGTTTTATCAGTGGGTACGACTCGCGTGGCCGGCGACACCCTCGCGCTGATCATCCCGCCATGGCACCCAGAGCGCATGAAGGCGCTAGCCGTGAAGTCTCGGCGAGTGGCAGGCTTCGCCACTCATTTGCTGTCGAGCGAAAGCATTTTTTATGGGGATCGCGAGATCTTCATGCGCGAGTTTTCTGATGAAATCGCCCATCCCTTCTACCCAGAAATAGCAGTCCTAAACAAGGGTGGATCTCCCAAGCTGGTCAGCGAGAGCAGTACGGTCAACGGCTATAGCCTTCTGGAGGCCCCCATTCGGGGTATCGAAGATGCCATGACTGACGTGGATCCGGCCGCTGCGGCTAAGCAGGTGCGGGAACTGTTAGAGCGTTACGTCGGCCTGCAGCCGCATGAGGCCGCGAACCTCAGTGTTGTGCTTTACAATGCCGACGCGGCCGAGCTGCCGCTGTCGACAGTGCGCGAGCTCTCCTCTATTCATGAGGACGGCAAGTTCCAGTGTAGCGTCTCCGTTCGCCATGCCGACCAGGCGAAACTTCGTAGCGTCTATGGAGAATTGGTAAATAAGACCGGTGATGATCCTGACCTGCCAGTGGTCAGCGAGACTAGCGACAACTTCATCTCAAAACTGCGCATTGCAGTCATCCCAATCTCTTCGACTCCAAGTGAGAGTGCACAGGGTTTCAAAGCCTTCGACGTGGCCTTCCTGCATGACGTAGTCGCCCGCTCCGCAAAAGAGGAATGGCTGCCAGTCCCTTGGACAAACGACCGACCGAGCCTAGAGCACGCACCTTCGCGTTGTTCCTACCGCAGCGTTTCAGGCGAGGATGAACTCAAGTCCACAACGTTTTTGACTTGTCCTTGGCAAACGGCCTCGGGATGGTCCTACGTCACGGCTGTGTCCGCCGTCTGTAATCAGAAGGACGCGATTCCTAATATGCGATCGTTGCCAGCGCGCCGCATTTCGCTGCAAAGCCAAGATCTGGCCGCTTTAATCAACGACGCGCATGACTTGGCCGAATGGGTCGCCACCTACGACGAGCTGCTGGATAAGCGCCAGCTTCAGCACAACAACATCACGGTCGTCAGGTATCGCCGTGGATCTACCAACGGCCGCAATATGATCGTGAGCTCGACCTCACAACTCCGGCTGCTTAGCGTACTTGTTCGGCGTCGTCTTGATGAACTGAAACTCCAGCTCACCTCGGATGAGGTCAATGAAGTGGCTGAGAAAACCAAACGTGATGCGCTGGCAATCTCCGGCGACATCGTTTTACGGGCGGCCAAGCGCGGCGTTTCGGCGGGTGAAATGATCGGCCTGGTCCTTAGCCGCTATCTACTCGTCGAGGAGTTTAAGGCCCTTGCTGGCAGCGGGCAGGTCTTGACGGCCTACTTCCTTCTCGACGACTACGCAAGCTGGCTTTCCCAACCTGAGAGTCGCATCGCGGATATTTTGGCACTCAATGTCGAGGAGAAGGAAGATGGAATCCGCATAGTCATCGCGATCGTCGAATCGAAGTATGTGAGCGCAGATGGAATTGCCGCGGCTCGGCGAAGCTCAAAGGACCAGCTTTTGACTACACTGGGTCTTTTTCGCGAAGCCCTCTTCGGAGATCCTGGCCGGCTCGACCGAGATATATGGCTGGCACGCATGGCAGACATGCTAATTGATGCAGAGATCCCTCCAGGAATGACAGGTCTGATGGAGCGCGCTCGTTCTAAGCTTCGAGAAGGGGATGTCGAGATTTCCCTTCGCGGCTATTCGCAGGTCTATGTTCACACCTCGGACGCTGGCTCGGTGTCTGCCTCCGAGCAAGAGCTTCTCCTGGATGAGAGCGGGGTCAAGGCTTGGCAAGAGGTTTTTGATCGCGCTGATCTCAAGAAACTGGTTGAAGCATACGCTAGAGGAACAGGCAGCATCAACGCCCGCGCGGCTCTAGGTGCGCACGAAACCTGGTCCGACCATAGCTTTAAGAAACCAGCGCCTCGCGTGCCTTGGCTCGCGGCAATAGGCCAGCTCGCCAATGGCGGCGATGAGATTGTGGTGAACGTCGAGGAGAGCGAGGCAATCCAAGCTGGAGACGATGCCCGGTCTCAGGCGCCAGAATCGTCAGCTCCTGCGCAAAGCCCGGTCAACTCCAACACCACGTCGCCAGCGTCGACCTTGATCGCGGCGTCAGTGCCGGCAGCACAGAATAGCTTCGGATTTTCACTGTCCAAGCTTGTCGCTTCCAAATTTGCTGGCGGTACGCAAGCTGACGCTGAGCGAGAAGAATGGGCACAGGACATAACGAAGAAGCTCAAGGCCGCACTTAACAGCTATGGGTTGCAGGCAGCGATCCTCGGAACACGGCTGACCCCCAATGGCTGCCTTGTGCGCTTCGCAGGCTCCGACCGGATACGCGTCGAAGACATCGAGAACAAGCGCACGCAGCTTTTGACCACACATGCAATCAATCTCGTAACAGTTCAGCCAAAGCCGGGAGAGATAGTGGTGACGGTCGCTGGAGCAAAGCGCCAGGCTGTGTCGCTCTGGGAACTGTGGTCACGCCGCGAGCTAAACCGCAACGTCGCTGGAATCAATACGTCCTTCCTCTTAGGCCTGCAAGAGATCAACGGCGCGCTGCTGTATCTGAACCTCGGTGCTGAGTTCGGCGGACTATCATCCCATGAGCCACATTCGCTGGTTGCCGGGAGCACGGGTAGCGGTAAGTCAGTGCTAATTCAGGCGTTGCTTCTAGACATCGCTGCGACGAACTCTAAGGATCTGGCACAAATCATCTTAATCGACCCCAAGATGGGAGTCGACTATGCACCGTTGGCCGACTTGCCGCACATGCGCGACGAGATTGTTACCACAAAAGAAAAAGCAAGCGAGGTGCTCGGAGCGCTTGTACAGGAGATGGAGGACCGCTACCGAGCATTCGCAAAGGCCCGCGCGCGTGACCTGCCGACCTACAATTCTAAGGTCACAGGAGCAGAGCGCCTCCCCATGATCTTCCTAATCCACGACGAGTTCGCAGACTGGATGCTCGACGACAAATACAAGGGTGCGGTGGGGGCTGCAGTGCAGCGGCTGGGCGTAAAGGCCCGCGCTGCAGGCATCCACTTGATCTTCGCGGCCCAGCGCCCCGATAAGGACGTAATGCCAATGCAGCTTCGCGAAAATCTGGGCAATCGTCTGATTCTGAAGGTCTCTAGTGAAGCCACATCGAAAATTGCACTTGATCGACCTGGCGCAGAGCTGCTGTTAGGACGAGGACATTTGGCCGCTAAGCTCAACGGCGAGCAAGGATTAGTTTTTGCTCAAGCACCATTTCTTTCTGACCAAGACATAGACGCAGCTGTAAATGCTATTCGATCCGACAATTCTATTAAATAAGGCGTGCCATGAATAAACGCTCAAAAATCTGCCTTACATTTGTTCTCGTTTTTCAAGAAGGTGATTTCTGTCAGGCATCAATTACTGACGGTCGCACGCCTGCTGAGGCAATAGAAGAATACTATCTGCAGCTCAATGCATACTGTTCACCGAATTTCGACGAAGACTATCATGAAGAGTTTGATGTTGATGTCTATTATTTACCGTCGATTTTTTCCGACGATTTTGTGGACGGATTGAGAGATTTAGACGGTGAGGAGCTTGCATATGAAATTAAGAATTTAGCGAGAGGTAATACAAGTATCACTTATTCTGTCGTTCATGTAACCTCAACGGCAGAGGGTATGACCTTTAGCTAGAAATGGTAGACCATCAAATTTAACCGACTCTGTGAGAGTGCTAAACCGTTGCTAAGTGAAATATGTCATATAAGTGGGTATCGGTGCGTTGCACGATGAGAGGCATAATTGTCTGAAAAGCTAAAGGATCACCTGACTAAACAGGGAGTGGATGTTCTGCAGCCACTACTCGGGCAACCGATTGTCGATCTATTAATGTACGTCGGGCAAGAAGTATCGACTGCTGAGGTAATGGCTGACTTAATAATTGCTGCTCGTGGAGCTCCGGTTATTTTGAAGGAGTCATCGATTAGAAAGTTACTTATAGAGCACTTGGAAGAGGTTGATGTACGTAACCTTTGCTCGCTATTAGGGATGTCTAGCTCAGCTCCCCGAACTACTTTAGGAGGAGTAGACTTCGATCGACCTAACGCAATTGCAACACTGTTTCAGTGGTATGGAATCCCGTATGTGCGCGATGAGGATCCGGATAATGGTTCTACAAGAAGAATTTTGTCAAAAGAGAAGCTTAGAAAGTATCAACAACCTGCTTATCGTCAGCTTAGAAAAATTCTCCAAAACGAGTGTCGTACTATACTCGTGCATATGCCGCTTGGTGCGGGAAAATTGCGGTTGGTAAGCACAGCTGTACTTGAAGCACTTAGATCAGATCCTGAGGATAGAACTGTCTTTTGGATAGCGCCGGATGCTTGCCTTTGTGAAGAAGCTTTAAACGAGCTTGAGACCGTTTGGGACAACCTAGGATGTAGAGATACAACGGTATATCGACTGTTCGGGGAAAAGGAAGCGTTTTCTTTAGATAGCATAGTGGGTGGCCTTGTCATCGCTGACATTCGGACATTCTTAAGTGCGACCTCATCTTTAATAAGTAGATCTGGAAATGGCGGAGGCGGCCTCGCAAAATTCGGCAGTCATTTGTCGTCGCTGGTTTTTGCTGATGCAGAACATATCACTTTGCCGGAAATGCAGTGCGTAATCGAAAAAGTTCGCTTTCAAGGAAGCAAAGTCAATATTGTCGGCATTTGTGCAGCAACTGGGCCAGCTACCGAAGAAAATATCGCTATGAAAATGATTGCTGATGCATACGACGAAATTGTTCAAATTAACGAAGACGATGTTTTGGCAGCTTTACACAGTTACGGGGAAATAGATCCAGTTCATGTCCACTTGCTGCCTTCTCCAGTTAAAGAGCTTAATTATCAAGAAGACCAGATATCCGTGCAGCAAAATATATTAGATGGCCTTGCTTCCAATATAGAAAGAAATAAATATCTATTAGATAAGTTGTTGGATATATCGAAATCTGAAATAAGAGTAGTTTTCTATGCAACGACTGCGTTTCAAGCCCGTACTTTTAGTGAATTGTTGAAGCTAAAAGGGGTGCCTAGTTCTACAATAACTAGTGACATGCCTAAGGAGCGACAGGCTCAAGAAATAGCCCTATTTGAGAATGATATTAATAAACAAGTTTTATGCGTTCACGGTGCGCTCATCTCGGCTTCAGCAGTGAAAGATGTCACAGCAGTTGTAATCGCTCTTCCTACAATTTCTGGAGCATTATTGCACGAGATGGTAGGGCGCATGGTCACGGATCGAAATAAACCCCAAAAGCCACTAAAGGTTTTCGCACTATCAGATCCGGTGCCAAAGTATATTCAATTAGTTGAAGCACTTGGTCATTGGGTTCCGCTGTATCCATAGGAGTCAAAATGTTGTTTCCAGTAATTCCCCAAAATCTTTCAATCTCGGCAATGCGTAGTTCTGGATACCGGGATAGCGCTCATGCACTCGCCGAACTTATCGACAATTCAGTCCAATCAGGGCTTGAGGCTTCTCATTCGGTAACACAAATTGAAATTTTATGTATCGAAGAGGTTATAAGTTTCGGGAAGCGTCCTGCTATTACTCAAGTAGGGGTGTTGGACAATGCCGGAGGAATGTCCTCCGAAACGCTGAGGAAAGCTCTTCAGTTCGGTAACGGATCAAGACTGGATCCGAAACACCATGTTGGCATTGGGAAATTTGGCATGGGTCTTCCTAACTCCTCTATATCGCAATGCAAACGTGTAGATGTATGGAGCTGGCAAGACGGATTAGTCAGTCATACCTATCTTGACGTAGAAATGATTAGTAAAGGTCTCCTCACAGAGGTACCGGTGCCGCAAGTTTCAACTATTCCATCCAATTGGTTACGGTTGTTTATGAATGGCATGTCAAAGAGCGGAACACTGGTGGTTTGGAGTAAACTGGATCTAATAACTTGGAAACAAAGTACAACCCTTTTGCGTCACATTGAATTTATTTCTGGGCGAATCTACCGTAGATTCATTAATGACAAACGTGTTCGAATACGACTTGCCGCTTATGAGTTTTTGGAAAGTGAACCCATAGCGCGTTGGGAGAGCTTTGTACGGCCTAACGACCCAATGTACCTAATGGCAGGAACTAGCTCTCCTTCTCCCTATGACCAAAAATCGGCGTTTGAGCCATTCGGCAACCCGATTACGATTTCAGTCGGACTTCGCAATAAGGTACATGAAGTTACTATTCGTGCTTCTATATGCAAGCCTGAAGTTCGGGCTAGTGGCGGGAATTCATTAATAGGAAAGCATGCCAAACGCAATCAAGGCCTGTCGGTCTTACGTGCAGACCGTGAATTAGAATTGAGCAAAGCATTTGAAGTAGTTGATGCGCGCGAGCGCTGGTGGGGTTTGGAAGTTGAATTTCCACCTGCGTTAGATGATGTATTTGGCGTAACAAATAATAAGCAAGCTGCTACAAATTTCCAACGTATGCTTCTTTCGGACGATGCCGAAGCTGAAAACATCTCAGTTACCGAATATAAAGCGATACTGAAGCGTGAAGATGATCCTCGTCTGGCTATGTATATTATTAGCGACGAGATTGAAAAACTTCTCAAATCGCTTAGGAAAGCTGTAGAGAAAATGCGGGAAAGCGAATCAATTTCGAGCCGCGCCGAGACTCTCGCAGTCAGAGTAGAAAAAGTGGCAACTGAGTCAGTAAATAAACGGCGCGATCGCATTGGAAATACGGGGCTTAGTGATAGACAAGAGGATGAATCTGAAATCGCTCGTACACAATCACTTACAGCTGATATTGTAGATGACGGGGTTGACCCTGCTCTTGCTCATGAAATTGCGGTCAATTATGTGAAGAAGCATACTAAATTTCGAATCCGCCATGCCGATCTGCCGACAGCTGCAATGTTTGATATTTCCGCATCCGGAGGAGTAATTGTATTAACATTTAATACTCGTCATCCGATTCATACTAAGATCTTTGCAGAGTTTACGAAAATTGATGACGTAAATCCGTTGGCGAAAGAAGTATTGTCAATGGTGATTGCATGGGCGCGGCTTGAAGATGAGGCGGGGAGCCAGAAAATTCGATCTGCTTTAGAGGAAACCCGAGAGAGCTGGGGTCGTATGGCCAAGGATTTCTTTGAGGCGGATGACGACTGATATGGGCGGGCGCGAAGCGATAAGAGGTTTTGCTGTCCAGACCTTGATATGCCTTCTGGACTCTTTAGAGGTGGGCGATGATTGGATTGCTGTTACTATTGAGCCTGATACAGATAACGACAAGGTTGACCTTCTGTGGGAATACGGTCGCAAAAAAAAGCGGGCAGTTCAGGTTAAGTCGTCAAAGAATCCTATCGGGCGATCTGATGTAATAAGGTGGTGTCAGGCTCTAAAAGCGGAGAAGATTGCGAATACTTACGAGCTTAGATTGGCAGGGCCTGTTGCGGCGGGAGCCATAAAGGGAGGGAGTTGTGAAGGCGTCATAATTCCTCCTCCCTCGTCTGTTATTGTTCGTGATTTGATAGAGCAGGCCGTGACAAAATTAGATCGATATCTCGTTAGCTCTGGGATTGATTCTATACCGTTGACAATCCGTGAATCACTAGTAGATATTTGTGCATCGAAGTTAATTTATGGATCGTCTGCAGGCGCGCGGGTGACTCGGGCTAACTTCGACGGGTGGATATTACACTGGGTGACAGCAGCGTACCCCAGCGTATTGCACGCTCGTCTATCGGCTAATTGCGATGCTTTGTGGGGAGGTGTCGAATTTATGTCTCCGCAAACTGGTCAGAAGGCTTTTCAGCTTAAAGTTTCTTTGTCGATCTATAACTCTGGGAATTCTGTGTCAATTGTGGAGTGGCTTGTCATCCTCGTTAGAGCTGGTTCAAGGCGTATGCTTTACCGAGCGAATGCGATTTCGCAAAATAACGAAGTCCGTCCATTTTCTGAATTTGCTATAGCTGCGCATCAGGTCGAGGAGAAGCACGTTCATTTTGTGCCGGTAGAAAAAATAGGATTTCAAAAAGACAGCTGGCCATTAGGAAGTCATGAAATAGAATTGCTTGCAAAATTTTCCAAGGATGAAACACCGAGAAGCATGCGTAGTGCGAAAATTATGATATCTGCAAATCATATGGCTTTGCTCAGCCGCGATAATTCTGTGTATTTTTCAGATATTTCAACGCTGGATGCTTATCTCGATACACTATAACTGCTCCACAAGGTTTTATTAGGAAGTGTGATTTGAATTGCATTCATATTTCTCAATAAAAGAGTCAATTAATGAATTAATAATTCCGATAATTGATATGCAAGCAGTTTTTGATGAAGGCGAGTGCATGCTCGCCGAGTTCCACCTACCGGCCCCTCTAGAAGTGATCGAGTGTGTTACGCTCCGTGACTAGGATCGAATCAACCCTTCTATTTTATGAGTGACTACTCGGAAGCTTGCTGTTGTCTATTTGAAAAAGCGCCGACTCGTGTACAGGAACGCTAGCTCGGTATTAATTTCGAAATAAAGTGCAGCTTCCGATGCAGTCAACCAGCGTTTCGGCATGGGGGAAGCAGTTTCGAAGTCTGGCGACTGTTCACATTGCCGTCGCTATCGGTCGAGGGGAGCGCTGCTTTTTTATTTATGGCATACGACGCAGGAGCCGTTACCTTCGTCGACCCCATAGATGTCATCAATGTCATCCGGGCTTGCCTTCACGGGGCGTAGCGGATTAATCGGGATGGCCTTGCGCATTCGGGCTCGACGAATATCGTATTCCGCTTGGATCGCCGCCACGCGCTTAGGCTGCTCCATGTCGCTGAGAGATTCTCCCTTAGACCAGGTAAATGGCGAGCCATGTTCCAACGCGTCTTTTTCAAGGGCCTTGGCAGCCTCATAGGCGTCAGGGTGTTGCTCGCGCAACCTCACCCACTCGATTTTTTGTTGGAAGAAGCAGAAGGTGCATCCACTACGCGATCTCCATTCATAATACTTGGGATAGCCGACACCGGAGTTTTCAAGGATGTCGATTACGCCGACCTTGTCGATGCCTGCCTCTCGGAAGGGTAACTTGACGAAAAGGTTGTCAGCTTTGGCTGAGTAGCCTTCTCGGTAGTCCTCATCGGCGCGAATGGCCACGTAGGAAGTGACCTTGTCGCCCATCGCGAGCATGGGCCTCACCCAGCTTTCAAAAGGGGCAAGCTTTAGCTGCCGGGTGCACCAGCGCGTGTTGGGGCTAGGTAGGAAGTGGTTGTATTGCCGCAGCCAGAAGGTGAAATCGCGGTCAGGGTTGAGCCTCAGGATGGGCTTGCCGAGCCGACCTTCGAGTTTCCCAAGGAATTCATAGACCTCAGGAAGCTCTTCGCCGGTATCGGTGAAGAAGTATTCGATGTCGAGCTCAGGATGATGCTCGCGCATATATACGGCTAGCGCCGCGCTATCCTTGCCGCCGGAAATCCCTAGAACATGCCTCTCAGCCATTGGCCGTCTCCTTGTCGATGGATGCCAGCTTCATCCCGGCCTTAGCCAGGATCGCCAGTAATACATTCGTTCCCAGTCCTTGTCCATCTAGCATCGAGACGACCTCATGGGCCTTGGTCTCTACCGTTTGGCGATGGCGGTCCGATATCGCGAATGAGCGCGAGATCATCCTGGTGTCCGAACCCGTGCCGATGACCACGGCAATAGCCTCGCTATGGGCCTCCCTACCTTGTACAGTCACGAAGGCCTCAGCCTCACGGAAGCGCCGCGCGGACTTGGCGAGCTCCAAAATCGCCACATCAATATGGCGATCTACCCAGTCGCGCGGAGGCCTCTCGGCAGCCATGCTCAGGATACTTTCGAGCGAGGTCCTCGAGCCATCGAAGTTGGCAAGGCGCGTGGCGAAACCATCAATTTGTAGGTCGCCCGAAATACCGGAAACTGAGCGGGCACGCTCTCGCAATGCATCTAGCTCATCACGGCTCGCGTCGAGCGCGGAGAGCATCTTGGCTTCGACTTCGGCGAGCATCTTACTGTATGCACCGGCGAGCTCTTGCAGCGGCGCACGCAACGCCCTCACATATGATTTCCCGTCGGCTGCGCCTAAGAGCGAAGCGAGGTCGACGAACAAAACCTTGTGCGGATCGTTGGCTTTAAGGAGCATATCACGCATGTCTTTGGCTACCTGCCCTAGCCGCGAGGTGCGTCGTGCCCATTCGGGCAGGTTGAATACCATCGCCACCAAACCGCGCGCTGCTTCAAGCGGATCGGCCGCGCCAGCGTTTTCGCCAATCTCAGCCAAGAGCTTGGAGATGCCTTCGAGAATCCAATTCTTGTCCTCGTCAATGGCCACCCAACGCAGCGAGAAGCGGTTCGGGTCTTGCAAGCACTCATCGATGTCAAAGTCGGTTAGCCGAGGCACGAACATTCCGTCCTTATAGACGGCGATATTAGCTTTATGGGCGAGTATAAAGGCCGTGAGGATCACTGGCTGGATACCCCGCTTCATGCCGAAAGGCGGCGCGCTCCACAACGCGTAAACTTCGTGAGCGCCTACGCGTGCGTTGGCATCAGAAAAGAGGACGCGGGTAGCATCCCATAGTGCCGCGAAGCCCTTGGCGTAACCATCGCTCGGAGGCATGCAACGCCATGCGCCTGAAGCGTCTTTGCGATGGAGCTCCGTACTTTTAAGCAGGGTTTCATAGAGACCCCGCTCGGCTGGAAATCCCTCAAAACCTAAGGCCTCTTGACCTTCGGCATTGATCATCGCGTGCAACAGTTCACGACGGGCCTTCACACTGTTGCTCGACACACTGTCTCGGTTGACCAGTTCGCTCCACACCGGAGGCGAATGCTTGAATAGGTCGTCGGCGAGCATGGATGCCTCGGGAGAGAGCTTCTCTCCTGGCTCTACAATCTGATGCCCGCCCTTGTGCCACTTTGCCCTCGACACCGCAGCTTGTAGTTGTTCCTCAAGGTCGGCCCGCGTCGCTGCCAACCGCGCGTAGACCTCGCGACGGGCGACGGCGTCGCCGGAAAGCTCATGCCGTTCCTTGACTTGTTCTAATGCCACCAGCTCAGCAGATAGCTCCGCGATGCGGACATGGTTGGTGGGGATGCCTACCATCACTGGCCACGGACGAAGCTTTGAGCAGTCGGCTGCTCGGAGGCTTGCGTCCCTCTGGCTCATACCCTTACTCGGGAGTGCAAGAATAAACGCCCCAAACTCGCCCTTCTTAGGTTGGAAGTTGGCAGCGATTTTTTCGGCCTGGTCGCTGCTGCAAAGCGAGAGCTCCATCCAGCGCATGGCGCCTGTCTCGTGATAGTGGCGTTTGGCCACTACTGGATGCAAACCCATAAGCTGGGCGAGCCAGGCGTAATCGACACCAGGCGACGTAGCCATGGCTTGGGTGATCGCTGCATCGATGTCGAAGTCGCTCCCCTCAAACACCGACCAAGCGCTGGTGTAGCTCTTGAATAGCACGACCTTGATCGAGCTGAGCTTTTCCAGCGCGGCGTCGAGTTCATCGCGGGATTTGTCGTGGAAAAGCGCCCCGATTACGGCCGAGTCAGCCGCCAAGCCAGAGCCGCTACGGAACAAATCGATGATTGCGATGTTCTTGATCAGCGACACGAGCAACGCGTCGCCCGTCTTCGCCTCGGCCCGCTCGACCGCTTCGACGGCCTGTGACCAGCGATGCCCGTCGGGAGAGGCAAGGATCGCCGGTTCCAAGTTCGATCGCAGGTAGTCCCAGTAGTCACTCGGACGATACCAAGTCGCATCGCTCTTGGGAGTCGAGTTCAAATAAGATCGGAATCCATGCGGTTCTACTGACGACAGGAAGCCGAACGTGCTGCGCTCGTTTTGTCCAAACTGGCGTTTAGAAATGGGGCCTAGAAGCGCGGCCATGGCCGGGTGCAGCGGCCAGCAGGCCGCCAGTGCCTGTGCAAAGTCCTGCCCCACTGCGGGACGGCGCGAACGGATCGCCTCAGAGACAGTCTTGGACGCGTCGCGCATCCAGTCCGGGACCTCCTTGGCCTCGATGGCTCGGCCAATTAGCTCGACAACTTCATCGCTCGCGGCCACGAAAGGAAGGTCAATATAGCGGCCTTGGATCTTTGCCCAGTCGTCGCGCGTGTCAATGCCCAGACGGGCCGAATACTGTGCGAAAGACTGATGCAGCACACCAACGACGACTAGACGTCCTTCAGAACGAGCAGCAGCCTCGGCAAGCTCTTGAAAGAAGTATACATCATCACCGGAGCCCAAGGCCGAAGCTTCCAAGAACTTCCCCATCTCGTCGATGATGACTAGCACGCCGTCATGCGGTCGATTTTTGGCTTCTTCAAGCAACTCGGCGATCAACGACTGGGCATTCGGCCTACTGCGGCCATCAACGGTCTTACCCTGCGCGCGGCGTAGCGCGGCATGAATCTCTGCCACGACGCTACTACGCCGGCCAACCGTCGGGACGAGCAACCAGCCATTGCGAACCGGGAATGCCTTGTCAAAAGACGGCTTTGAGTCGAGATGCAAAGCGTCACGTGCTTTCGCTCGAAGATCCTTATTTGAATGCAAGGCGCTCGCCAACGCGACTGCCAACGAGCTCTTACCTCCACCGAACGGGCCCGTCCAAGTGAAGCATCGTTGATTGGTACTAGAGAGCTGCGTACACATACCATCGACTACGGAGGCCGCAGTCGCGTGGCAGATGTAACCAGCGAGTGCGTCGGCGCGGCCGATGTCGGCGTCGACACGGATAGAACGCTGGTATTGGCGTGAAATCTGGACACTATCCGAAAGCGCCTCATGCTTAGTGTCAGTCATAGGCGCGCCTGATCATGTTTTTTACGTCTTCCTTAGACAAGTCTTTGCGATGAATTTGGCGCAGGCCCGCCGAATCGGTCCATTCAACCTTGCGTCCGGTGAAGTCTGAGAGAGTAATTAATCGTTGGGCGATCGACTCCTCATCGAGCTTGAAGACCCGTCCTGGCGAGCCCTCTGCGTAAGCGACGGTTTCAAAAGCGAGCGAACTTTGTCCCTCGGCCTCCCGATTCCAGAAGTCGATTAAGGCATAAGCGAAGATGCCGTTATGCAACGACGCCTTCGGCCCGCGTCGAAAAGCGTATTGCCCCTTATGAACCTCCTGCAACAGCCCTAACTCGCCCAAAAGCGGCTCTGCAAAGTCTTCAGGGGAGCCTCCCGCAACACGTGGCGCGTAACTGCGGAGGCACGTCTCCAAATCTCGCGAGATCGTGGAGGCAGACAGCCTATGCTTAGGATCAAGTTCACGAGCGTAGATGGCTAGAGGTTCTTCTAGTTCTTGGCGGGTGAAGGTTGGAGCAGTCACATGGTTGAACAACCAATGCCAAGTAGTCGAGCGAATGCAGCGGCCTGCGAGCTGCCAATGCGCAAGCCAAGCCGTTGATGGACTCTCAGCATAGGGATCGAGCCCACCGTCACTTAGAATCTCGTTAGCAAGACCTCGAATGCGGAAACCGTCGACGTCCTCATACATTACGCCGCAAGCCAGAGCCCAATGGCGAATTGATGCCACCATGTTCTTGCCTACACCAAAGTCCGCAATGGACTTCTCTTGGGAAAATGTCGATTTGCGGATCAACCCGCCGTCAGTGGCTTGATCGAATAGCTTCTTAAGCCACATTTGACGCAGAGGAAACGTTTCATGGCCTGAGAAGTGGGCAGATCTACCTCGGCTAAGTTTAGATATAGCATTCATTGTTACAGTTTAACCCGAACTGGTGGAATCCACCAGTTAGACCCTTAGGATTTTACTGTAAAAATCCACAGTGTTTTATATCTGACAACATACCTTCTCATCAGCTCGCCAATGGAGACAATGTTTTTTTTGCGAAGCATCTACTTATTCAGAACTTATTCAAAACTACGCTAACAAAAGCTAAAGATGTAAATTGCATTTTTACAACTTCCACATCCTGCGTCGAGCCAGGTTTCGTCGACCAAGCGGATCATTTCAGTATGATTTTTATAACTGCATTCCCCGATGTCACATACAGCAGCCCTTTACCGTCCGTAACGATGCCGCGAACATCGCCCAGGCTCCCGGGCAAATCACCAACCCGCAATGTCGTCGCCCGCGTCGTACCTGCCACCGTCGTTGTCACCCCCGCCGGCGTAATCTTGCGCACGAGGTTATTCACCCCATCAGCCGCATACAGATTGCCCTGCGGGTCCACCGTCAGCGCCACCACCTGCTCGAACCGCGCCGCGTTGCCGGTGCCGTTCACCGCACCGCGCACGTTAGGCGCACCAGCAATCGTAAACAGATTGTCCGACCCAAAATTGGCCGTCGGATTCCAGCGGCTGATCTCGCGCTCGAGATCGAACAGGTACACGACATTGCTGCTGTCCACCGCCACGCCGCGGGGCGCCAGCGTGCGTGTTCCGA
>Ga0308164_10002072_pt1 | contig 21015 bp, 16 predicted proteins | sample PhyTR2_FD_201031 | JGI IMG/M metagenome (GOLD analysis project Ga0308164, IMG submission 201031) | Phyllosphere microbial communities from UC Gill Tract Community Farm, Albany, California, United States - DLSLT.R2 | ecosystem: Host-associated > Plants > Phyllosphere > Unclassified | place: USA... | reverse complement strand
AGGGGCATTCATCATATCAATCTGCCGGTTAACCGTCTGTACTCCAAATTCGTATCCAGCACTCACATTAGTTGTACCGGCTTTGCCAAGTTTAGTGGTAATGATAATCACTCCGTTTGCTCCCCTTGAACCATAAATAGCTGCCGAGGATGCATCTTTAAGCACCTCTACTGAGGATATATCCTGAGGATTTATCAGGTTCAGGTTAAAATTTTCAACAGGTAGACCGTCAATTACATAGAGTGGATTGGTACCCGCGGTGATAGAACTGGTTCCACGAATACGCACCACAGGGGAAGAACCAGGCGCACCCTGTGATTGTGAAATATTTACTCCGGGAAGCTGACCAGCAAGGGCCTGGGTTACGTTACTGAAAGAGCGGTCTTTAAATTTATCATAGTTAACCGAAGTTACTGATCCTGTTACCGCACGTTTACTCTGTGTACCATAACCCACTACCACAACGTCGCTCAGGCTTTGGATGTCCTCTTTAAGGGATATAGCAAATTCAGTCCTCCCATTCAAGGCTATTTCCTGCGTGATGAAACCAGAGTAGGAAACCAGCAAAACAGCATCGCTTTCGATACTCTGCAAGTTAAAATTACCATTTGCATCAGTTACCGTTCCTTTTGTAATGCCCTTCACCCGTATTGACGCACCAATCAGTGGCTGTCCTTTTGGATCAAGCACTTTTCCTTTTATGTTTACAGGAGGTACATTAGCACCATCATTGGAATTGGGACTTTCAGTAATGGCTGTATTGGTAATCACAATCACCCTTTCTTTGATCTCGTAACCAAGATTTTGTCCCTTGAATATTTCATTGAGTACTTGCTTCAGGTTTTCGTCAGTAACATTGATGGTAACCGGTTTTACTTTTTGCAGTACAGTTTTATTAAAGATGAAATAATAACCAGTTTGTTTTCTGATTACATTCAATACGTTTTTCAACTTGCTGTTGGTTTCGTGGAGGGTTACTTTCTGCGCATAGCCTGATGCGCTGACTTGCAGCGTTGCCACTAAGAGGATAACAGCTGTTAATTTCATTATTTTAATCGTTTTATCTGCAGATTTTTTAAGTCGGTTAATGATACAGATCGCCCAGTATTGTATAGCATACGCTTTACAATGTATATATCTTTTCATACATTTGGTTGGTTTATTGGTTAGCTTAATTAATAGATCAACTGAACTTGCCGGCCGCAATCCGGTAAGTTCTTCTATTCTTTTTTTCTCTTTTTTCTGGTTTATCTTCGTTTATCTCATTGGCGTTTTGCGTTATTTTTTTTGAACAATTATTTGATTGCCATTGAGCCGGAATTTAACACCCTGGGCAGATTCCAGCAGGCTAAGCACTTCAGTAAGCTTGCTGCTACGCGGCAACACACCTGTAAATTCGGCATCTGGCTTAGGTCCCTGATAAATGATTTCCGAATTATACCACCTGCCGATTTGCAACATTGCTTCTTCGATATTGCTGTCATCAAACAGAAACAATCCTTCTTTCCAGGCCATCACCAATTCGGTATTTGCCTGTTTAACTTTAATTGCAGCATCACTACGGTTTACAATTGAAGCCTGCTGGCCGGGAAGAATCTTTTTATGGTCCTTTCCATGCTTCACCAGCACTGACCCTTCAAGTAATGTGGTTTCCTGCATATTTGCATCAGGATAGGCCATTACGTTAAAATGGGTTCCCAATACTTCCACCTGCGCCCCTTCAGTCTTCACCAAAAAGGGCATCTTTACCATTTTTTTTTCCGTAGCTGTATATATTTTGGCCACCTCAAAATATGCTTCACCCCGAAGTGTAACCCTTCGTTCTGAAGCATCAAATACAGTAGGAAAAGTAAGTGACGAGGCCGCATTCAGCCATACTTTTGTTCCATCCGGTAATGTTAGCTGGTATTGCCCCCCTTTGGGCGTAGTAATGGTATTGAGTGTATTCCTGATACCTGCAGCGGTCTGGCTGGCCACGTAAATTAGCTGACCGTCTTTAGTTTTTTTAACAGCAGTATTGCCCTGCATAGCTAATACACCGTTTGAAGCATTAGTAAGTTCAATCACAGATCCGTCGCCAAGTTTCAGCAAAGCTTTATTTTTCCCTGGTGTAAGTTGTGCCTTATTTACCGCAAGCGTTTCCCTGCTTTCAGCTCCGGGGGCGAAGTTATAATAGAGTAAGCCTGCCATGAGCATAATAATGATAGCGGCAGCTGCATATTTCCAAATGGGTAAAGCGTATATTCTGACAGTTTTTTGCGGGACTAATTTAGTTAGCTCAACAGCAGAAATCAATCTGTTGAGCATTTTTTGTTCCAGTTGATTTTGAACAGCCCTTCGTGTTGCCTCATCGCTGATTTCCTCAGCCCTGAAGCTCTCAAAAAAACGGATAAGCACCTGTTCTTCTTCAGAAGAGGCATTGCCTTTCAGATATTTGTCGATCAGGTTTATAATTTGGCTTTTCTCCACTTTGATGGTGTTTGCATATAGGAGTAAAAAAATACCCCTATCCCCTAGTACAATTGAAAATATTTATTGCCTTAATAAAAGCACCATCAATTCGATAGTAAGAACTTGTCCCAGCGAGAAACGCAGGGAGCTCAAAGCCTTGGTCAGGTGGTTTTCAACCGTCTTTGTAGATATGTTTAGCTGTACAGCGATTTGTTTGTGACTGAGGTGTTCTTCACGGCTTAGTTTGTATACTGTACGGCATTTATCAGGCAACTGATCTACGATTTCAGATATCTTGGAATGAAGTTCTTTGTATTCCAGATCATTGTAGCATGGTCCGGCCTCTATGCGCTCGCAGACCTGATCAAAAATATCAGCCCTGACTTTACCTGACTTTATTTGTCGGTAAACTTCGTATCTCACGGCGGCAAAGAGATATGCAGATACTGAAGTCTTGATCTGGATCTGCTGTCTGTTGATCCATACCTTTAAAAAAACCTCCTGAATAATATCTTCGCAGGCTTGCCCATCTTTTAGTATAGCATAAGAAGAATGATAGAGGGGTTGCCAGTATCTTTTGTAGATACTTTCCAATGCAAGTTCATTACCCTTTTTTATAAGGATAAACAAGCTGTTATCGTCATTATGATCATGCAGGTGCATATTTGGTTATTCAGTATGACGAATATATCCAATAATAATTGACTTATGCAAATAATAAAATTTGCATAAGATGAAATTTGTTCTTTAATTAGTGGAGTCAATTGACCATAGGTCTCTGTATAACGTCGCCGCAATCGCGATATACGCTGATAAACCCTTAAAATTAAAGCATATGTACAAGATTGCAATTTACGCTTTGTTATGCTGCATTGGCATCACCGCAAACGCCCAGGTATGGAATCCGGATCTGGGAAATGGCAGCTACAAAAACCCGGTTATATTCGCAGACTATTCAGACCCGGATGTCATCCGTGTGAATGATGACTACTATATGGTCGCCTCCAGCTTCAACAGCCAGCCTGGTTTGCCAATCCTCCATTCTAAAGACCTAGTAAACTGGAAAATCATCAACCATGTATACAGCAGGCTGCCACTGCAGCGTTACAATAAGATGCAGCCGGGACAGGGCTCATGGGCACCATCAATTCGCTACCACAAAGGATTGTTTTATATCTATTTCTGTACACCAGAAGATGGATTATTTATGGCCTCAACTAATAACCCGGCGCATAAATGGTCATTAACACTTGTGCAGGACGTAACCAATTGGGAAGACCCCTGCCCCTTCTGGGACGAAGACGGGCAAGCATACTTATTGCATGGGCTGGTTGGCGCAGGCCCTGCCATATTACATAAATTATCTGCCGACGGTAAGAAGCTGCTGGATAACGGAAAGCTGATTTACCAGGACCTGAAAAAGCAGCCTGTTCTGGAAGGCTTTAAATTTATGGACAAAAGAAATGGCTATTATTATTTTGCCGCCCCTGCTGGCGGTGTTGGTTCTGGTTGGCAGTCGGTTTTCCGTTCTAAAAATATTTACGGCCCCTATGAAGACAAAATTGTGCTGCACCAGGGCAATACCAATATAAACGGACCGCACCAGGGCGGCCTGGTAGAAACACAAACAGGCGAATTGTGGTTTATCCATTTTCAGGACAGGGGCATCTATGGACGTATTTTACACTTACAGCCTGCGGTTTGGAAGAATGGCTGGCCGATTATTGGTACTGACAATGACAACGATGGTATTGGAGAACCTGTAGCAGTGCATATGAAACCTAATGTTGGCAGCATCTATCCTTCGGACGGAGGACCGCAAACATCTGATGAATTTTCATTCCCTAAACTTGGGTTTCAATGGCAGTGGCAAGCGGCACCGCAGGAGAAATGGTATAACCTCGATACAAAGAAGGGATCTCTGAAGCTAAATGCAATTTCCAACCCTACTGACAGTGGAAGTCTTTTTTATGCCCCAAATATTCTCCTGCAAAAATTTGCTGCCCCATCATTTATTGCAGAAACCTTAGTGGATTTTAGTGAGGCAACCTTGTTGGATCGCGCAGGACTCACTGTTACAGGCAACTATTATACTTTCGTCTGCCTTGAAAAATTGAATGACGGGAATCACCTTAGCATCTATGAAGGTAAAAAGGAAAACAGAAAGTTCATGCTTCCCAAAAAAATTGTTAGTCTACCGGTCAATGCCAATAGGATCTGGTTAAGGGCAAGCATTGATACCGGAGCAATGTATCAGTATTCCTATAGTTTGGACGGTAATATATTTTCAAACCTGGGCAGTTTATACCTGGCTGAAAAAGGAACCTGGATTGGGGCAAAGATCGGGATTGTATGTCTGAATCCAGGATTGATGCCTTCAAAGGGCTATGCTAAATTCGATTATTTCAGATTAATGTCAAAAGATAAATCGTTTCAGTAACAGAACCATGTTTATTTTCAATAAATACTTAAAATTGAGTATTTTAATATTATTATTTTTTTGCTAACATTGAATTACTGCAAGCATAAAATGTTTGCGGCATCACCTAGATTACTGTGAAAAAGAATAAGATATGAAAGTAGCAGAAGATCAGTCAAACCTATTGGAACAGTTGACGGATGCCGCAATAATGCATCCCGATAACACGGCATTATTTAACGCGGTACTACAAGCAGCAAGGAAAGAAAATTGCCCGGACCATACATTTTCAACCGGCAGTTTTTTTTCAGGGCAAGCTATGAAATATCACATGCTTCAAGCTGTTTATGCGGAACAGATAAATGATGTTGAAAAGGAAAAAGAAGAAATTTTTCTGGCATTTGAAAATGGGTTAGGGTTATTTGATGCCAGCAAGACCTTTTGCCTTGATCTGAACATTAAACCATATTACTATAAAGTATTGATGGATTATGCGAGTACTACTAACAACAACTTTATCCCTTTTAATTTTGATAAGGAAAAAATGAGCAGCTTTCTGGATAACATATATCAGTCCATTCCCGCTTACAGATCTGCCGCTGAAGATGTCAAAAGTGGATTATTGTCATCTCGAAGAAAGGAATATGCAAGGAGCCTGGGAGAGATAGCACAATACCTGCGTTTACTAGACGAGGGCAGGAACATTACAAATGCAGTATCATTTGAAGTATTGGATAAAATTGAATGTCTGTTTATACTGGAACGTCCTTCAGATGCCATCAACTACGCAAGGCAAATAGTTGCTGAAGGGCGTTTAAAATTTGAAGACAGCTCATGTTGTGCACATCTCAATTACGCAAATAAAAGCCTTAAAGCAATTTTGAACATAGCCCGAAGCGGGTACAGCAGCTAATACCCATAGGTATCAGCTGCTACACATTTTAACTGTGAAGCGTGGCATTTAAGAACTCATCTTCATCCTCATCGTCGTCCAGATCGTCGAGAGCCAGGTCATCATCGTCCAGATCGAGGTCATCATCATCATCTGCGAGGACTTCGTCATCATCAACATCATTACCAGGGTCGGTAGGTATATCATCAAACTCCTCCGTGCCATCATCATCGGGATCAAGGTCAAGGTCAAGATCATCCTCTTCTTCATCATCATCCTCGTCCCCATCAATATCATCAACTTCCGTCAATAATCCATCTACATCCGCGGTACCTATATCATCAGTATCATTATCCAGATCCTCTTCACTAAATGTTTCAGGGGTAGGTTCAGGTGTAGTATTATCCTGCGAATTCCGGAACTGCTCATTTTGCTCTTCTACGTCATTACCTAAGTCATATTCGTAGTTTTGATTTTGATTTTCCATAGTCGGGTTTTTTAAGGTTTATTCTGACAACACCATTAATTGCATATGGTTCTAAGAAAAAAAAAATAGCGCTACTCCCTTTCTCCAGATCGGAAGATCATCCTTAAGGACTGGTCACTAGTTAGATAGGCAACTGTCCAATTATAGAACGTTTTGATTTTATTGTCATAACTAACAAGAGAAATAAGATGGATAAATAGCCAGCTCATCAACCCAAGGAAGCCTCTAAAGTGCAGCTTATTTTTCAAAAGATCTGCCACCGCATGGTTACGGCCAATAATAGCCATATTTCCCCTGTCAAAATACTTAAATGGTTTCATAGTTTTATTTTTCGCACGGGCAATAAAGTTTTTTGCCAGCCTGTGCCCCTGTTGAATTGCAGGTTGGGCCAGTTGAGGATGCCCTTTTGGGTAAGCTACGTCAGTTTCCTGAATACTGATATCGCCAATAGCATAGACATTTTCCAAACCTAAAACATGGTTGTATACGTCTGTTACCATTCGCCCACCTAGTCCCAGGCAGTTTTCTGGAATACCTTCAAAGCGGAGGGCTGTTACCCCGGCCGCCCATATCAGGGTTTTTGCTTTGATCACATGTCCATCAGAAAACACTACCTCAGATTTATCATAACTCAGTACCCGGGTGTTCAGTTTTACAATTACGCCCAGGCCTTCTAAAATTTCGCGTGTTTCCTGGTGTGTTTTTTGACTCATTGGAGCCAGTAAATTCGGTTGCCCATCCACAATATAAATCTGCCCCTGCAAACCTTTCAGTTCCGGATAATCTTTTTCGAGGACAAATTTTTTCATTTCGGCGAGCATTCCTGCTACCTCAACACCTGTTGGCCCTCCGCCTGCCACTACAACATTCAGCAGCGCCTGCCTTTCCGCAGGATCCTTTTCAACCGATGCCAGTTCCCTGCTTCTGATCAACTGGTTACGCATATGTAAGGCATCGTCAATACCCTTCAAGGCAAGCACATTGTCCTTTATCGTTTCATTGCCGAAAAAATTGGTTTTTGTTCCGGCAGCAAACACCAGATAGTCGTAAAAAAGCTCACCATCGTTCAATATAAGTTTATTGCTGGCCAGGTCAACTTTAAGTAATTCTCCCATCCGGAACCCGATGCCCTGGTCCCTAAACAGCTTTCGAAAGGGATAGCTGATGCTGGACGGATCCAGAAAACTGGTTGCTACCTGATATAAAAGCGGAGTGAAATAATTATAGTTGTTTTTGTCTACAAGAATAACCTCGTAAAACTTATTACCAAATAATTGCTCTGCAAAACTTAAGCCTGCGAATCCTCCACCAACAATTATAATTCGTTTTTTAACATTTGATTTATTTTGGTTTTCCATTTTATGCTTTGTTTACCAACTCTCAATCCACAAAAGTAAGTTTGCAAAACATTGACTATAAAAAATTTACACCGTGTGATGTCAGATCACCGTCAGATGTAGGAGAACTCTGAGGACCTGCCATCCTAAACTTGAATCAAACCGCACCTGTAATTAAATTAAAAAATAAATAAGCAAATAAAGATTTTGGTTAAATTTGGAAACAGGAGATTAATAAACTCTGCATAGTCATTGGAATGGCAGGTTATTTATTCCCTGATATGTTAGGATACAATTGCATTTAAATGGCTAAAAATAAAAAGTCGGGCGTAAAAAGTACAGATCTTAAGTCTCAGACTAACCAACTTCGTCTCAGGTTCTATCAACGCATCCACACGTTATGCGAAACCTTTGCCGGACCAGGTTTTTTTGACAAACTCCCTCCCATTATTGTGGAACATATGTTTGTAAACCGTTATCCGGCGCTGAAGGCTAAAGCGGTCCCTGATTCAACTATTCCAAAAACAAAAGTTATACAATTTAACAAGCTGATGAACAAGTTTATCAGCGACAGATCTATTATCCTTGATAACGGTGGGGAAATTCTGCTCAGCTGGTACCTTTCTGAAGGACTTATCCTAATCAACTATGTCGAACAGATAATAGAGGCCAATGTTCCTTGCGCAGCTGAATTCAAAGAAGCTTTTAAACCTTATTTCCCGGGAACAGAGGTGCATCGCCTGGTTGAGGATATGCTGGTGGAACTTGTTTATGACACCACCATATTTCTAAGCAATCTCAGTTCTACTATTGTGAGTGCAGACATAGGCCTGACGGCCTGGTTTGATAGAGAATCGCAATCGAATGATGTATATATACAGGAAGGCCGACCAGAAAAAAACAAGGTCACCATTGATGGCGAACCACGGAGTATTATTCCGCTCTCCTGGCTTGATGGCGAAATGAACTGGATTGATACACGTGTAAAGCCATCCCTGCTGGGTTTTAAAACCGGTTCACTGGATATACCGCTACAGGTGTACATCCAGAGCCATGCACTCAACAAACTACAGGAAAGAATTGATATTACCCCTGGTATTATGCATTATATGGCATTCCTTGTATTGCATCAACCTGTAATAGAACACGTAAAATACGAAAAGTATACCCTGGTATCTTATTACCTTTCTGATCAAAAAATTGGGTATCTTTTGATCTCACTTGAGGATGCAAAACTCATTATCCGCACATTCCTGTTCCTTACCAATGATGGCACACCAGAGGGCAAAAAATTGAACGACATACTATCACTTGATAAACAAGACAAAAAACACCTGATGATTGATACATTACCGGCAATAAACGCATACCACCTTGATCAAAACGAACACCTTAGCAAACTATTTATCAAAGCGGGATGCGGTTCTATGCTAAATTTGGCCCACCTTAAAGAATTCTCTATTACTGAGACCAAGGACAAAGACCCCGAATCTATTCTTAAGTATCTTTCTGATACTGATCATTTTACGGGACTGGTCGAAATGTAATTTTTCAGGCAGTATCACCTTTAAATGTAGTACTGCCTCAACATCTTAACCAATTCAATAGAATGATTTGCTTCAAGTGCCTGAATTGGCTGATATAGTTAAGAGGTTATATAAGATCACAAAGGAGAAAACTTCATCTCAAAAATTAAAGCATTTTAGCATTCACAAAAAGAAATGCAAAATGACACAAATAATTTACTGCATAAGGCTGCATAATTATTTTCAATTTTTCATCAAAAACAACCTGAAGTCGTATAGCAATACGAGATGACTGCCATCTTATCTAAAGGCTTTGCTGATAATTCTTTTTTTTGCTAACACTTATTTATGTAGTGTAAAATATTAATACCGGGGATAGCTGACCTGGTATGTATTTGGTATATGGCACGATCTGTGTAACAAGGGTGAGATATACTTTGATTTATTTAAATAAAATGAGAATCATGAAATTATCTATTTTGCCGATTGCGCTATTATCTATGGCCTTATTATCACAAGGCTGCGTGAGTACCAAAAAGTACAAAGACCTACAAACTAATTATACCGAATTACAAAACAAAACCGGAGACCTGAACAAAAAGTTTGATGAAAGTCAACAAGGACTCTCCGCTTCTACTTCAAGGGTGAAAAGTCTAGAAGAACAACTTGCATCCGAACGTTCCAATGTTACAGCCTTACAAGCCGCCCTTGACAAATGCCTTACGTCATCTGGTCAGGGAAATGTGAACATTTCCAAGCTGGTAGATGAAATTAATGCTTCAAATAAATACATTCAGCATTTAGTAAACACTAAAAATACCAGTGATTCACTTAACCTTGTACTTACCAACAACCTGACACGCTCACTGAGCCGTGAGGAAATGTCTGACGTTGATGTAAAGGTATTAAAAGGAGTGGTTTACATTTCACTGTCAGACAATATGCTTTACAAATCCGGAAGTTATGAGATATCTGATAAGTCTGGTGCAACGCTTGCCAAGATTGCAAAAATCATTACAGATTATAAAGACTATGATGTTCTGATAGAAGGTAATACTGATGCGGTGCCAATTACAATGCCTAATATCAGAAACAACTGGGACTTAAGTGCGTTAAGGGCCTCTTCAGTTGTTCAGGCCTTGCAAAATACCTATGGTGTAGAACCAAAACGTCTGACAGCCGGTGGTAGAGGTGAATATAATCCAATAGCTGACAATACTTCTGATGCCGGAAAGGCAAAAAACAGACGTACCCAGATTATCATCACGCCTAAACTGGATCAGTTTATGGACCTGATTGGTAAAGCGCCTGAAGCTAAAAAACCATAATTTATTTCAGATAGCCAATCTGGCATACTGAGAATTTATACCATTCCATATTTTAGGCCGTATCATATATCTGTGATACGGCCTTTTGTTATTGCACAAATTTAGTTTTAGGATCGATAGTATAGCACAAGCTGCAAAGACTTCAACCGCTGGTTTACCTATGTTAAATGACTTGTTTTGAGAGAATAATGAACAAATTGATTTAAAATTTTTACGCATTTCGTATTATATTAGCGAAAAGTACAACCAATGGTTCCCAATTGCAAGAGTCCACAATACTATAGAGATTTCCTGAAAGCGCCGCTGTTTGGACTAACCAATCAACTGCGCTTTGATTTTACATTTGAAGACGAAAATGGGGGAAGCTATATTTTAACCGATCTCAAAAAAAACAAACTTTATAGTGGTAATTTCAGGTTGAGGTTCATTGACGGTATATGTTCCCTTGGCATCTGGGCCAACAACTTTGAGATCCACATCACTGGCGCCAGCAAAAAATCGGTAGACTTTCCATTTGACGAACAAATCAAATTTCTTAGTCAGGATCTCGTTGGCTTTCTGGATGATGCGGAGGCAGAATGCTAAGAAAAAGCACCTACACAAATAAATGTGCGATTTATTGACAATAAATATGAAATATCACGTTTAAGTCATATCTTACTACCTATAAAATTCAAGAAACAATTAATGGCGAAGAGAACAAGTTTTAACTGGTCGGATGATGGTGAGCCACATAAACAACGTACCAAAATTATTATTAAAGAACACCCAGGCATTCGTGCACTAATTGGGCTAAATCCTTATACCTTCCTGATTATCCTTTTTTGTGTGGGAGTACAACTTGTGCTGGCCTGGGTATTGAGAGATCAGTCATGGTGGTGGAATGTACTTGCTGCTTATCTGATAGGCGCATTTGCTTGTCATACACTTTATGTATGTATACATGAATGTTCACATAACCTCGTATTTAAAAACAAAACACTGAATATCATTAGCAGTATCATTGCTAATCTACCGATGGTATTTCCAAGTGCAGTTTCTTTCGCCAAGTACCACATGAAACACCACTCTTACCAGGGTGTTGAGGAACTGGATGCAGACATGCCTTTTCGCTGGGAAGCCAAATTGATTAACAACTCTGGTGTTGGTAAAGCACTATGGCTGCTTTTTTACCCTATTTTTCAGGCATTAAGACCTATGCGCTTGAAAGAAATAAACCTGTTTGATACATGGACTGTCATCAATATTGTGGTTCAGGCTATTTTTACCGCAATAATTGTATACTTTTTTGGCGTCAAAGCCATTGTATTTCTTATACTTAGTTTTTTCTTCTCGGTAGGACTGCACCCGCTTGGAGCAAGATGGGTACAGGAACATTTCCTAACCCATGGCGACCATCAGGAAACCAAAAGTTATTATGGCAGGCTAAACCTGGTAAACTTGAATGTAGGCTTCCACAACGAACACCATGACTTTCCTTCAGTACCCTGGAACAAATTACCGGAACTTAAGAAAATAGCTGACAACCATTATGAAAACCTGGGGTACCACACTTCATATACCAGACTTTTGTTCCAGTTTCTCTTTAACAGGGAGATATCTGTATACTCACGTACGGCACGTTCCAATCGCTCGAAAAAATCTGCAACAATACCTGCAACACCAACCACTGCTGCTGCAGTTCCATCTGCCCAAACAGTAGTCTAAATAATAATGACCGTATGATTGCTAAACCAATTGTACGGTCATTGCTTCTCCCGTTTATTACTCCGCATTCATTCCATTAATCAATCTGACCGCCTGACGCCCTAATAATGAATGTTAGTCAAAAGTAAAGAGTTCTTTAAATTAGCTTTTACTTACCCCCCTCTTCCCCAATCTCCTTAAGTTTGTATTTTACCATTCTCTACAAGGTTATGTCATCAGAAGCGAGTGCCCTCAACTCATCATTAAACGTACGTTCAACAATAACAGGATTTGTCGCCTTTACTTTTATCGGATATTTTACCATAGGCCTTGCATTGGCTGTGCTACCTATTTTCATTCATCATCAGCTGGGTTATAGTACCATGATTGCAGGTATAGTGATCAGTCTGCAATATGTTACCACATTTGTTCTACGTGGTTATGCAGGGAACATCGTTGACAAACAAGGACCGAAACCGGCGGTACTGCTGGGTATGATTGGTTTTGCGTTGAGCGGAATTTTACTTTTTACAGCCTATCTGTTTAGGGATTTACCCGCACTGAGTTTAGGTACTCTTGTGCTCACCCGTTTAATGACAGGTTTTGCAGAAGGACTTATTGGTGCCAGCCCGGTGAACTGGGCCATACTTGCGGTAGGTGATAAACATACTGGCAGGGCAATTTCATTTAACGGCATTGCCAGCTACGGCGCACTAGCTGCAGGGGCACCTTTGGGGGTAATATTAAACAACGGCTTTGGCCTGGGCAGTATAGGAGTACTCATTATTGCAGTTGGCCTGATCGGATGGTTCTACGCCAAAGGTAAAACAGCGTTAAAAGGAAACACCGATGCACCAAGGCAGTCTTTTCTACAGGTACTTAAGAAAGTATCACCATATGGTATTTGCCTGGCTCTGGGGGGACTGGGTTTTGGTACTATATCTACCTTTATTACTTTGTACTACGCATACCTGAACTGGGCTGGTGCGGTACTTTGCCTTTCTGTTTTCAGCCTTCTGTTTATCGTTGGACGCATCATCTTCGCAAGGGCGATTGATAATTATGGCGGAATAAAAACCGCAATGTATTGTCTTGCACTTGAATCACTTGGACTGATGGTATTGTGGCTGGCAGATGTGCCCCATATTGCTTTAATTGGTGCAGGTATTGCAGGTCTTGGTTTTTCTCTTGTTTTTCCTGCATTGGGTGTAGAAGCCGTAAAGCTGGTACCGGCATCTAACAAAGGTGCCGCCCTGGGCGGATATGGATTATTTATTGACATGTCCCTTGGCCTCACAGGGCCTCTGGTTGGAGGAGTAGCCAGTCATTTTGGAATGCAGTACATCTTCCCTTTTAGTATGGGCGTAGTGTTTATTGGCTTTCTTTTATCTCTGTTGCTGCATTACCGGCAAAAAGCTGCGTTAAGTTATTCGGGTAATTCATGATCGGCTCACCGTTAATTCGTGGCCAACTATTTCAGCAGCGTTCAAAGCCTTTCTAAATTCAGCAATATTCCTAAAGGATAGTTGCTCAATAGTGCGTGATTCAAAGCGTAAGGTAAAGATTTCTGTTTCGAACGGCCAGGGGGCAACCTTCAATTGCTGAGGCCCACTTTCATAAACCTGGTAAACCTTGCCGTCCGGTCCGCTGCTAATTTCCATTTTACGGCCTTCCGGCTGAAGGAGGCCCTGGCAGATCAACAGGGAAAAAGCATCACAAAATTCAAGCAGATCGTAAGCCTCGTCAATCTCACGTCCCGTAACGCCCGCCACTTTGCGCCATTTCTTTTGCTCATTTTGCAGGCTGCTGAAATAAGTTTTAGCGGCAGGATCGGCCCCATGCACAAATTGCATATGCTTTAAAGTCAGCAGGGCAATGTATGTGCTTTTAGAAAGCGACCGCTCCATCATCAGCTGTGCATAATCCTTTCGGAAACTACTCATTTTGAAATCAACCGGCCCCCCGTTAGCATTCAATATATCATCGTTTTCCAGTTCATTGTATACATCGTCATGCTCGGCAGCAGCAATCAGCGTATCTACCCAACGCTCAGGTTGCAGTGCAACTTTCCATTGTCCACAGATCTGGCCGGATAATAAACCGTGAGACCGTTGGGTTATAACTTGCCATCCTGCCGCTGTGTAGTTAACAATCATATATTTTGAAGTTTCACTAGGGAACATTGTAAAAAGTAAATTGTTTACAACCAGGGACTCTGCATTTTCAAGGTTTCCAACCTGCCAGAAATACGGTATTTTCGAAATTCCGGTTAGATCGCCTGGCAGCCGGTTAAAGTCGACAACAGACTAAAACTATTTAGCGATAAATACTTAATTATCAATCCCATACATCCACAATAAACACAAAACGAATAGGCGAAATATTGTTTGGTTCTCGTTCAATAATCCCTTCTAAACAAAATCTTTATAACCGTTATATCCAGGCAACAGAAAAATTTTCTTATTTCTCAGGTGCGCTTTATTCTTAAATATTTCTATCACATTTTTGTAGAGTAGTATTTGTAACATGCAGTTGCAGTTACATTCATGATGATGTTTTATTCATAAGTGTGGATGCACATGGGTAAGATGTTAGGTAATAATAGTTAATAGTATGAAGGCCGGTTATCCATCCGGCCTTTATTTTTAACGTTTTCAACTCATTGGTTAATCGGGAATATACCGTAATCGCCCAGTCCGTCACGGACAACAACGTACTCAAATTTAATATGCAGTTTACAGTGCGCTCGTAATTTTGCTTCAGTTTATGAAGCAATCCTCTGACAGTAGTTTAATTGAGCTGGTTAAAATTGACAACCATTTGGCATTTACCGAAATTGTAGACCGGTATTGGCAGGATTTATACCGGCATACATGGCTGAAAATTAAAAATGAGGATGAAGCCAAAGACATTGTTCAGGACATTTTTCTTGGCTTATGGAAAAACAGGGCAACCATAATCGTTAATGAAACAGCACTGATTGCCCCATATTTATTCAGGGCCGCTAAGTATGCAATAATCAACTATTTCGCCCGACCTGGTATTACAATAGCGGACGATACAGCATTATCTTTTGCTGTTGAGATGGCGTCGGGAGTAAAAACGGATGATCCCTTCCTTTTAAAAGAGCTCCAGCAAGTAGTAAATACAGAAGTGAATAATCTTCCAGACCGGTTGCAAATACCTTATCGCTTAAGCCGTGAACAGGAACTGACGGTTAAAGAAATCGCAATGAAACTTTCCATCTCTGAGCAAACGGTAAAAAATAATATCAGTACAGCACTGAATAAAATCAGATTCCGGTTAGGACAGTACAATTCCGATACCACCGCATGTATAATTGTATCACTCGCTGCATTTCTCCATCACAGTTAATTGATGTTTTAATAACATTAGCTTAAAGTACTTACTGTGCTTTCGTGTGATATCTATGGTAGCGATGTCAGACAAGAACAAACAGCAGGAGCTAAAAGCAATCCTCCAAAAGTATATCAATAACGAAGCAAGTGAAGAAGAACGCGAGGCCGTTAATTCGTGGTACAAGAATGTAGGGTCTGCGAATGACGATGTTCCGTCATTAAACAACCCTGCATTAAGAGCTAAATTATCAAGTGACATCAAAACACATCTAAGAGAAGAGATACTCGGCAAAAAGAAATATTGGTTCATATCATCTTCAGTCAAGTATGCCGCGGCATGTTTGCTATTGATCACAGTTGGCCTTTGGGGGTATACATATATTACCCACCTTAAAATGTCTGAAAAAAAAGACTTAATCATTCTATCTGGTAGAGGGGCACAGAAAAAATTAACGTTGCCAGACGGATCCGAAATAGTGCTCAATGTAGGCAGCAAGCTTGTGATTTCGAAAGATTTTGGAGAAGAATACAGGGAAGTTACCCTTGTGGGAGAAGCATTCTTTAATGTTGCAAAAGACCAAACTAAACCCTTCATTATTCATTCGGGGATTTTAAAAACAATAGTGGTTGGCACATCATTCAACATTAACGCCTATCCGGACCTTGAAAAAATAAAAATAGCAGTGTTGACAGGAAAAGTAAAAGTGTCGGGAACAGTAGCTGGTCGCAATAAAATCTTAGCCATGGGTATGACCAAAGGAGAAACACTCAGCTTCTACAAGTCTACACAGGTATCGGATTTAAAAAAAGAAGATACAGACCTGATGACGTCCTGGCGCATAAATAAGTTATACATAGACAATGCAACTATACACGATATTGCCCGGCAACTGGAAAGATACTACCAGATAAAAGTAGTATACCGCGGCACGGCCAATGCAAAAGACAGGTATTCCATTCGCTTCAACAACGAATCAATGAATGGTGTATTGCAAATAATGTCCTTGCTGACCAAGAAAAAATTCGTTTACCACGCTAATCACATCACTATAAAATAATACGGATATGTAAAATGGACTGAGACATCAAAAAGCCGAAAATGCGCTAACATTTCCGGCCCTGACTGAGCATTGCAGCAATGCTCAGAATTTCTAACGAATCGTGTAAAAACATTAAAAACTTATCAAATATGCAAAATATTTACCCGGGTTACAAATACCCGCTATGGTCACTTTTTAACCTAAAAATGAAGCTAACATTAGTACTGCTTTTTCTTTCAAATGCACTGATCTACGCCGGCACCAGCTCTGGTCAGTCTATGAATGAAGTAAAAATAGACGTATCTGCCAAAAACCTGTCGCTGAGAAAAATACTCGATCTTATCGAAAAACAGAGCCCCTTTGTAATTGGCTATAAAAACAACGAATTAGAAAATACTAAAACGTTTAATATAGATGTAAAACAAAGATCGGTAGCAGATGTATTAAAACAATTAATGCAGAATGCCAATGTAGATATCAGGCAGATCAGCGATAAATACATCATTATCAACACGCGGCAAACCAGAGTACCTGTAATCATCTCTGGGATTGTGACGGACCACCGGACAGGTGAAACCTTGCCAGGCGTAAGTGTAAAAGTAAAAGGCAGCACTTCTGGTACCCAAACAGATAACAAAGGCAGTTACAGGCTCGCTATCCCACAGGATAAAGACGAAGTTATTATCGAAGTTAAGTATATCGGATATAAGTTGCAGCAATTCAATCTTACTGCAAGCAACATAAATTCCACGCTAAATGTTCAGCTTGAAGAAGATTTGCTTGGTTTGGACGAAGTAGTAATTACCGGCCAGGGTATGGACATCAGCAAAAGAAGATTATCTTCCAATGTTGTAAGCATAGGTGAAAAAGAAATCAGGGATATTCCGGCCCAAAGGATAGATCAGCTACTTCAATCTAAACTACCAAACGCACAGATCAAATTAACAGGTGGTCAGGCTGGCGCCACATCCATCATCCGTTCCAGAGGAGTAAACTCTGCTTTTATCAGTTCTACACCCATCATTTATGTGGATGGTGTAAGAATGGATAATTTAAATACCAGGGCCGCTTTAGGCGGGGGAAGTGCAACAGGTGCGGCGATCAGTTCAATCGCAGATATACCAATGGACAATATTGAAAGAATCGAATTTGTAAACGGAGGGGCTGCCACCACTTTATATGGTTCTGACGCCGCTAATGGTGTGATCCAGATCATCACCAAAAAAGGCGGAGCCGATAAAACTGATATCACTGTAGAGACCCAGATGGGGGTAGAAACTCCTACCGCTGATTATTTACACTTCAAGCGTTCGAAAGATCTTTTGTTTGAAAACGGCTTTTACCAGAAACATCACCTTTCTCTTAATGGTGGAGATGGAAAATTTGGATATAGTTTTTCAGGTGGATATCAAAACAGTACGGGAACGCAAATCCATAATCAGAACAGCAATAAGAGAATTGATTTGCGAACAGGCCTGAGGGCAAGTCTTGGAAGCAAGGTTACGTATGAAAGTTCTTTTAGCTATATCAACAACCAATACAAACGTAGCAGAAATGGAAATCAGGGCGGTTATACAGGCCTATGGTTTGCGGAAAGCGGCGCTTCATCAATTACCGGTCCGAGATTTAAAAGTGATCTGGACAACATGACTGATGAAGAATATGCCGCAATCAATGCTTTTGTTGACCAGGCTGAAGCTTTGCAGGATAACGGGATTAGCGTAAACAGGTTCCAGACTTCACAAATCTTCAAGTATCAGCCTGTAAAAAATCTTACTTTCAAGGCTACAGGTGGAGTAGATTATCGTGCGCAGCGCCAGCAAATCATTACAACAAATAAATACCTGTCCCTTACTACCAATACGGCTGTTACCGATCAGGGCAGTATAGACAATTTTGACAGAAATTATTTGGGGCTGACATTCGAGCTGAATGGGCAGTACGAGGCCAAAGTAAAGGATTTCTCTTTCATTACCACGGTTGGAGGGCAATTTTTCAGGAATGAAGACCACCAGATTGAATACCTGGGTTCTAATATCAGGGATGGCGCACAAACAATTGGAATAGCAGCTACGCGGACCAGTGATGAATATTACTCGGAAGTGGTAAGTTATGGGGTATATGTACAGGAAAACATCGGCTTCAAAAACAAAATGTTTCTTGACCTCGGTATACGAGGCGATGGAAATTCTGCTTTTGGTAAAAACATAGGCGTTCAATATTATCCGAAGGTTGGTATTTCTTATATTCCAAGTGCTGAGAATTACTTCAAAGCAATCAGCAAAGTGGTTTCATCAGCTAAAATCAGGGGTAATTATGGTTTAGCAGGTAACTTCCCTACTCCATTTGCAAACGACAGAACGATCTCTTTCATTGGATTCAACGGTGCCCAGGCCGCATCATTCGGACAACCAGGTAATCCAGATCTGAAGCCTGAGAAAACTACCACTTTCGAAGCTGGAATTGACCTCGGATTTGTAAATGACCGTATCATTATTTCTGGCGGTTTCTATCATTCCATTACCAATGATGCCTTATTTGTAGTTCCGCCGGCACCATCAACGGGACAGACAAGTCAATTACAAAATATAGGTAAAATATTAAACCGTGGACTGGAGTTCAACACTGTTCTTACGCCCATTAAAACTACAAATTCAAGTCTGAGATTCAATTTATCAGTAAATACATTATATAATAAGGTACTCAGCTCTGGCGGTGCCGCAGCATTCAATATTAATGGATTTAGTGCAAGAACAGTACAAACGGTTGTTCAGGAAGGTTACCCTATCGGGTTTATCAGAGGTAATTACGGAACATTTAGCGATGATGGATTACTGACAAGCACTACTGCTCAGCAAAACCTGGGAACTACTATCCCTAACCTGTTTGGCAGCATGGGGCTGAACTTCCAGTATAAAGCTTTTAACTTCTTTGCCAATGCCGACTACCAGAAAGGTGCTTATGCTGTTTCGTTCGACAGGCAGTTCAGGTTTAATTATGGAACGGCTACAGAGGGAATTCCACAAGCAGAGATCGACAAAAGCGGCAGAACCAGATGGCTTGATGTAACCAATATGTTTGTAGAAAAAACCGATTTCATTAAAATCAGGACTATTGGCTCAGGTTACACTTTCAAACCAACGGTTTGGAACGGCGTATTTAAAAGCGTCAATATCGGACTATCAGTTGTGAACCCACTCAATTTCTCTGCTTCCAGCTTTGATCCTGAAGCCACTATCAGTGGTAGTTCACAAGGACAAAATGGTGCAACCACCGGCGGCATATCTTATTCTACTTATTCCTCACCAAGACAATTCCTTGCATCGCTCAGGGTAAACTTTTAATAACGAACACATGAAGACATATATAAAAAATACTTTTATTGCGGTTATTTTCTGCAGCGGACTTTCCGGTTGCAAAGTAGACAATCCCAATATTACTGATGACGTTTACCTTACAACAACAAATGTTACCACTACCTGGCTTACAGGTTTGAGGAGACAGATGGCGCTCACCGTCAACCAGGTGATTGTAAATACAGAACTGGTATCTGATAACTATTTCAACAACAGAACCCTGAGCAGCAAGGTTTTTGATATCCCGCAAATTGATAGTTATGATATTGACGTAAACAGCATTCAGTCAGCAATACAAAGGTTGAGGGAGCTATCGGAATATGGTTTATCTACTGTAGTAGCTGCCGACCAAACGACTACGCCGGTGCAGAAAGCTGAAATGTATTTTATAAATGCCTATTCACATTTACTGAGCGCTGAATTATTCACAGGACTTCCGGGAGCTGTTAAAGGTCCTGTGTTAACACCTGCCGAACATTACACACTTGCCATTTCGGCATTGGATCAGGCGATCTCTTTACAAACAGATGCTACCGAGAAATTGGCGTACAGCTTGCTGAAGGCACGGATTTATTATGATATGGGCGATGCTGCACAGGCTAGAACTTTGGCTATGGCAGCTATGGCCAGTCCACTATTACTAAAGCAACAAGCATTTGATGGTCAGAATGCAGCCGCGAATGATTTCCAGACTTATCTCTTCTCTTCAACTACGAATGAATTTGCCCCTCTCCCGCGGCTTGATTTCCTTGATCCAAAATATTACAATACGGGAACCATTGCACTGGATCAAAAGCCGGTAAGTTATATCAAAGCTGAAGAAGCATATCTCATTGTTGCAGAAGTACAGGCGTCGCAAAGCGACCTCAGCGGTGCACAGGCCACGCTTAGAAACCTCCTGACGGATGTTGTTGCGAAACGCCCCGTGGTTTCATTGAATGATATTAAAGAAACAAGAAACGGCGGTAACAGGACTGACTATCCACTAACAGCAGTTAATGTTAAGTTTGATGCAAATGATGCAGAGAGAACAGGTTATATACTAAACCGCAAAACCAATATAAATATTTCTACGGTTTCAGGTACCAAAGTGACAGCTAATGATATTAATTCTGCAACCACACAGGATGGGCT
>Ga0308164_10002070_pt1 | contig 21022 bp, 23 predicted proteins | sample PhyTR2_FD_201031 | JGI IMG/M metagenome (GOLD analysis project Ga0308164, IMG submission 201031) | Phyllosphere microbial communities from UC Gill Tract Community Farm, Albany, California, United States - DLSLT.R2 | ecosystem: Host-associated > Plants > Phyllosphere > Unclassified | place: USA... | reverse complement strand
TGATGCTCGTGGCGCTGGCGCTTCTCCTTCTCAAGGGGGCGATCGTGCCGATGGTGATCGTGGGCGCGTTCGGCTTCGTGCTCAACTTCATCGCGGACCACTTCTTCCGTCCTCAGCTGATCGGCGGCACGACGCGCCTGCCCTTCATGTGGGTGCTCATCGGCATCATCGGAGGCGTGGAGACGATCGGTCTGCTCGGCCTCTTCGTCGGTCCCGCGGTCATGGCCGCCTTCATCCTCGTGTGGCGAGACTTCGTCGAACGTGCACCTGCATCGCCTACGCAGCCCGTCGCACCCGCGACACCCGTCAATCCATAAGGATGTAGACACATGGACAACATTGAGCCCACCGAATCGGCCATCCTCGCGCAGACCCTGGAAGACGACGCGACACCGCAGGACCTGACGCTGGTGATCAACCTGCGGGTTCTGAACGAGCGGCGTCTTCGCGGAATCGCCGCCGATCGCATGTCGCGCAGCGGCTTCGACATGGATCCGCAGAGGCACGTCGACGGCCCACTGGATGAGCTCGTCTACGAGGCGATGTTCGGCAGCAATCCAGACCCCCTCGGTCCCGACCAGCTCGGCATCGAGATCGTCTCCACGGAAGTCCGGTGAAGACGCTGCAGATCAAGACCGGGCGGTGGTATGCCGTACCCGGTCCGGACGGGACGCCCACCTACTCGCCGGTCGTCCCTGGCATGTCGGCGCGCGACGTGGCGCAGGACATCGATCCTGATAATCCGCCGAAGGTGACGGAGGTCATGGGGACGGGCATCCGGCTCCACGACGCGGAACGGAAGGACGGCGAGGACTGGCGTGTGTACGACAACAACGCGCAGGCGCTTGCCGCCGCGGCGTTCAGGATCAGGGAGACGGCCTGATGGCCCGGACCGAACAGTCGTTCGACTTCCTCGGCGACATGGTCCGAAAGGTATCGGCCATGCAGGGCGGAGATGCGGACGAGGCGAGACGGCGGTTCCTGCGGATCGCACGAGTGGGTGTGCCAATGAGCGCCTCGGACTTCGACGAGATCGCGACCGCACCGTGATCTCGATGCTCATGGCCGCCGCCCTGGCGACCGAGGACTGCGTCGCCATCGGCGACAGTCTGGCAGTAGGCGTCGCCACGGCGATCAACCGGCAGGTCGTAGGGACTTCATGTAGGATAGCGGCACGCCGCGGAGAGCCCGCCTCGAGGATAAGAAGGACCATGCGGCCGGTCCTGGCCGACGTCGCTATCGTCTCGGCCGGGGCGAACGACGCCGCATCGCCGACCCTGACGCAGGATCTCCAGGGCATCCGATCGATGATCCGCGCCAGGCAGGTGATATGGATCCTGCCCAAGGACCGCCGGGCGGCCGCGGCTGCACGCCTCGCCTGCCTGCAGGCAGGCGACGTCGGAGTGGACCTGCTCCGCTACGCGTCGGACGACGGCATCCACCCCCGCGACTACCGGTCGGTATCCCGACAGGCGTTCCGGGCTACGACATGCGGATAAGGAATAAGGAGATGGACACCATGGACCTGTGGGACGACGCCGGCCCGTTCCTGTATCGGAACATGCCAGAAAGCGGTATCGATGCCTTCTTCACCGAGGAGCGCGACATGCTCCAGATCACGAGGGAGAGCGACGGCTACTGGCTGAACGATTCAGGAAGGCAGGGCGCCGACCGCTACGATACCGTCGCCGAGGCCAAGACCTCCGGCGACGAGCGAATCACCGCCGCCGAGAACGTGCTGGACGCAAGACTTCTGGCCGAAGCGGGTCTCCCAGCGGAATCGTGGAAGGTGTCGTATCAGGATGGTCTGCGCTTCGAGCGGCAGGAAGGCGGCCTGTGTATCGTGGCGAACGGCCACAATACGGATACTCGCCAGTCATGGGACCTGATAGCGGGTGACGAGACGCTGCTCGCCGACGCCCCGGACATCGCAGCGGTGCTCGCCGCGATGCCCTCGGGGGACTGACGGATCAGGGGTGGTGATCGCCTCCGGGTCCGCCACCGTCGCGCCGGTCCTGACGGCGCTCCATCATCCGGTTGCGCGCCGCTACGAACTCGGAGCGGCTGATCGAGCCGTCGCGGTTGGCGTCGATGCGGTCGAACATGCGTTCCGGCGAGCGCATCGTTCCGTCCGGCCCTGGACCACGGCCGGCGCCCGGGGGGCCGATGGGACGCTGATCCTGCCAGCTGAAGGGGGCAGGACCGGCGGCGAGAGCCGGCAGCGGTGACGCGAGTATGACGGCGAACAGGACGGATGTGGACTTCATGATGTCTCCCTTCGTGAAACGTGCGTGACATGCACGGCACGGGGTCTGGAGGACAAGCATTGCAGAGATGTTTCAGGATGTCGACACAGCCGAACCGGACGACAGGAGAACTAGAGATGAGCGACCCCATGCAACTGGCCCGCGACATGGCCACCGCCATCATGCGCGAACGCACCGCCCGGTCGTCCTCAGTGGTCGACGCGGACGGTCGCCAGCGCGTGACCTTCCAGCACATGCAGGCGTCGCATCAGATGGACGAGGCCGTGGCGACATTCTGCGCAGCGGTCGGAATGCCAGTCGTCATGCCAGAACAGTATTCAGATGCGGAAGCGCTCAGGAGATGGACCGGCCATGACATACCGGCGGAATGGGACGGCACCGCAGAGGATGCAGACGCCATCGCTGCATGATCGCATTTCAGGATGACATGACGGTATTCATGGCGTAGCCTCGCTACGTCTCAGTATCGACGCGTAAGGACTGTCAGCATCACCGCCGGGGAGGCGCATTGCATGCTAAGCTACTGGAAGGCGCCGAACGGCCCTGTCGAGCGGGTGTATCTGCAGATCGCTCCGAACCGTCGCATCTACGGCCAGCGGGTGACTGGCGACCGCGTCGCATGGCGCGGAGACGGCATGGAGCCCGAGATCGCCGAGCAGACCGCGCGCCGGGAGATCGGCGATCTCCCGAGCTGGAGCGTGCTGCGCCGCATGGTGGATCCAGGCGTGCGGTCCGCTGCCGATACGCCGGAGCAGGGCGGTCCCGTCACCGGGCTGCGTGCCGAGCCCCTGCGACGCGAGCCGCCTGAAGCGCCCGCCCGCGTGCAGCGTCGCGAGGATCGTCGGGCCGCGCGGTCCGCCACGCCGAAGATCGACACCCCGTACGGAAGAAGGGACAGCGAGAAGCTCGATACCGCGAAGCTCGGTGCGCTTCCGCAGATCACCCGTCTCGTCGTCGATGTGCGCGAGCCACGCGAGATCGCCGGCATACTCTCGCGCATCGAAAATCTCGAAGTCGAATATGCTCCGCTGGAACGCGGACGCTACATGGTGGATGGCTGCCTTGTCATCGACCGCATATCGACGTTCGACCTGCATAGGGGAATCGTCGACGATCCGAAGCCCCTGCTGAAGCGCGTCTCCGATCTATCGGACGTAGACCACGCGACGCTGTTCGTCGTGGAGGGAGGCGCGAGGACGCATCGAAGGGCTTCCCTAGAGAGGATCGCCGGCGCGGTGTCGTACGTGTCCGTCGTCCACCGCGTGCCCATCATCGAGACCATCGACGTATGGGAGACGGTCTACGTCATCGCGCGCGCCATTGGCCACGCCTGCCATCCCGTAGCTGACGATCTTCCGCAGCCGGGACATCGACGCGGTGGACGCAAGGACCACCGCGTCTCCCCGCGATACGTTCTTGAAGGAATTCCCGGCGTATCGACAGTGCGCGCCGAGATGATCCTCGAGCGGTTCGGCACGCTCAGGGCGGTCGCCGGAGCACCCATCGAACAGCTTCTGGATCTGCCGGGCCTCGGGCCGACCGTAGCGCAGGCCGTATACGACGCCTTCAACGGCGCGTGAACGCACCACCCTGTCGACATGACATGGGAATCGACGTTCGACGTCGGAGGAATTCCGACAGATGGCGCCCACGGCAGGACTCGAACCTGCGACCTACGCTTTCGGAAAGCGGCGCTCTATCCAGCTGAGCTACGTGGGCCCGACGACGGAGCCTGCGAAGACCACATCGACGAAAGGAAAAGAACATGTCTGCAGACGCGCAGATCCTGGATCGCATCGACGTCCGCTGGTCCGTCAGGACGAGGAGCGTCGTCGACACGGTATTCGGCAAGGCGGTAGTGAACTGCAGCTTCAGCATCGTGCTGGGGACCTATGACGGGCCTACCACCCAGAAGACGCTTGCGGACAACATCAACGGCCGCGGCGTATACGAGGACGACATCGACAGCGTCTCGTGCATCGACGGCGATCCTTCGGTCACCGAGATCGTGCAGATCCTGGCGGCATGCAGCGTACGTCCCGAGGACGTTGTCGAGATGATCATCCAGGACGTGATCGTCGACGACGGTCACGAGATCGCCTCGAGCATCATGGAACCCCGTCGCTGACCGACGGCGTCACACAAGCGAGGAAAAAGGTATGCAAGACGAAAGACCGGGCGTCGACCTGGGCAAGCGCGAAGGCCCGAAGGATCCCGACCGCAAGGACGAGTATCTCGGACCAGCGAGGGACGGCAACGTGGCGCTGTCCAAAAAGCTGATGATCTGCGTGGTCTTGGTGATCGTCGTCCTGATCGCCCTCCTGGTCGTCGGGCGTAGCAGGCAGGCACCGTCCCCGCCGCCGCCCGCCCCTAGGGTGTCGACGCCGGTGAGTCGCCAGGTGATGGTGGAGCGGGTGGCACCCGAAGCGGAGCCGGAGGCCGAGCCGGTCGAGGAGCCCGTCGATCCTCTGGAGACCGCGCGCGAGAAGATCTGCCGATCGATCGCTAGCGAGTTCGTCGATACGCCGACGCCGACGCAGGAGCAGATGCGGCGTACGCTGACCGTCTACAACCTCAACGAGTGCAGCAACCGCTACATCCGAGACAAGGACGCCGAAGGGCGAGGGCTCGACAAAGCGGAGCTCGAGGCCGTCCAGGCGCAGGAGAGCGTCGGCCCGCTGCGGCTCGAGGACAAGTAGGAAGCCGTCGCCGGCCTGACTGGTGCCCTCCACAGGAGTCGAACCTGTGACCTCAGCCTCCGCAAGGCTGCGCTCTATCCGGCTGAGCTAGGAGGGCCGGCGTTCCCGAAGGAACGTCGTATAGGTCTGGCGCACCCGGAGCGATTCGAACGCCCGACCTTCGGATTCGTAGTCCGACGCTCTATCCAGCTGAGCTACGGGTGCGCAAACTCTCAGAAATCGTAGACAACCAAGCAAGAGGAGAATCCCCATGCCCATCGTCCGTGTAACCGTTGCAGAAGACGTCGAAGTGCCCGAGGGCAGCGTCGTTGTCCTCGCTCCCACCGGGGTCGTCTCGGCGATCCGTCTTCCCGACGGGACCGAGATCAAGCCCTGGATCACCTACGAGGCGGACGCCGACACCGATCAGCCGCGCGATCTCTCCTTCGAGGAACTCGCGGCGTTCGGCGTCGATACCGGCCTGGACTACAGCCGTCAGATCGAAGGCGATCTCGAGGAGATCCAGCCTCAGACACTTGCGGCCTAGTCGAAGAATGGTGGGTAGGGCTGGATTCGAACCAGCGTAGGGGTTTCCCCCGCCAGATTTACAGTCTGGTGCCTTTAGCCACTCGGCCACCTACCCATTGGGAAAGTATCCATACCTGATCCAACTGGCTCCCTGAGTAGGACTCGAACCTACGACCCACGCATTAACAGTGCGATGCTCTACCACTGAGCTATCAGGGAATGTAGTTGGATCAGGAATGGAGCGGGTAAGGGGATTCGAACCCCTGTCCTCAGCTTGGAAGGCTGCTGCACTAACCCCTGTGCTACACCCGCGTTCCCAATCATTGTATTCTACAGTATTGTATTACGTCACATAGTCAACTCCTAGTTAAGTGCTGGAGCGGGCGAAGGGATTCGAACCCTCGACCCCAACCTTGGCAAGGTTGTGCTCTACCCCTGAGCTACGCCCGCTTGCTTCAGCACTTGGTCTGTTCCTTTTTGATTGTTCAACCGCGATCGGATGTCAATCACTTATTTTAGGATGCTGCGATGATCGACGACATCAAGGACGTCACCTCTCATACCGAAGGTAATATCCTATACGAAGGCACCGCCCGCTTCCTCGCGGAAGGCGATGAGTATGCATCGCAGGCCTGGCGCTTCCGTGCGAACGACGAGGCCGGCGCCCTTGAGACGCTGGACCGTCTGTCCGACGGATGCATGTACGCCGATCCCCGCATCGACTACGTCCGGGACTTCGAGGTCAAGGAGCAGGTCGACGTGCTGGACGAGGACGGCGAACCCGTCGGAGCCTGACGCCCCGACAGTTAGTTCGGAATTCCACCAACGATGTCAAAGAGCGGATCTGGGGCGACCGACGGGGTTCGAACCCGCGGCATCGGGCACCACAAGCCCGCGCTCTACCGACTGAGCTACAGCCGCCATCAGATCCAGCTCGCCTGCGATGAAACGCGGACGAACGTCACTGTTCAGATCAGGCCTGCGCCTGGTCGATGTGTCTGGGGTCGGTTGTGTGGTAAGTCGAGGGAGATCGCGCAGATCTGTCTTCTACCGGCCAGCGCCCAGTCTATCGACCGGGGCGCGAACGAACACCCCGGGGTCAGAGACCTCGGTTATATCGCCCGTTATTGTGATGCCGAATCTGCGTCATGATGCGGTGGATAATAAAGACACCCGGAAATTTGACAATAGGCAAAATTCCGGATGACGAAAAATCCGGTCCGGAACAGGGACGCCGGCTAGCGGCTAGCGGGACGGGGACGTCGACTATCGGCTCGCGATCGTGACGTCGTAGCGCACGTTGCTGCGCAGCGGTCGCACGTCCGAGGAGGCGACGACGATGCGGTCGTGCCTGCGCTCCGTCTCGAGATAGGCTGCGGCGTCGGCATGCGCGGCGGTCATTGCGGCCATCCGCACGACTTGCAGCCGATCGTCCGTGGTCGGAGCCGGATGTGCGGTCTGGGCCGAGGCCGCCGCCGCGAGAAGCAGGGCGGCCCCTGCGCTGAACATGCTTGCCATCATGACCGGTACAACGGACGATGCGGCCGAAAGTGCCACCACGGATGCCCGACGTGCTCGGGTGAAGACATGATCAGGAACAGAAGGGAAAAGACCATGGTCCAGATGGGACTGCCGCCCGTGATCTCGCTTACCGGCGTCGGCCAAGTCGGCAAGAGCGAGGTCGCCAGGTATCTGAAGGAACGCTACGGCTACGGCGGCGACCATATCAACGAGCCGATGGTGGCGATGGCCATTCCGCTGCTCGAGCGGATGGGGTGCACGCACGAGGACGCGGTCTCGCGTCTGACCACCGCTCGCAAGGCGGAGGCCATACCCGGCTATGAGTGGCTCACGGGGAGGAAGATCCTCCAGGCGGTCGGCTACGATCTTCGCAATGCCCTAGGGCGTCTGACGGACGAGTCCGTCGATGCCGTCGACGAGGGGTTCTTCCTCGACATGTGGGAACGACGTCACGCGCACTTCGAGCGTCTCGTCAATGAGTCGGCCCGATATCCGGTCGAGATCGACTGGACGGGGGACCGCGGCGGCATCGTCATCCTCGTGGACGCCAAGGACGCGGAGGCGGCGAACGGACATATCTCCGAGACCAAGTCCCTCCCACGCGACTATCTCCTGTTCAACGACTTCGACGGCCTGCCTCGCCTCCACGCCAAGGTGGATGCGATCCTCATGCAGTGGAGCGCTCCGGACAACAGGCCGGAGGAGCTCGCCGAACGTCGCCAGCTCCGTCTCTTCACCGACAACCCGGGTCTGTGCTTCGAGGTCGACGGGCAGGTGCGCTACGGCGAGGAGAACGGACGATCGGCCTTCGAGGCCCTGGAGGGCGCCATGGCGGACACGCTGGTCGCACGTGTCCGCCAGCGCTTTCCCGGCAGCGACGCCAAGATCGTCGAGATGGAACAATGGCTGGAAGGACAGCGCAGGATGGAGCGCATGCGGGCAGCGCTCGTCATCTCGCACTTCGGGGTCGCGGACTTCAATGCACGCTATGCCGCCCTGAAGGCGGCCTGAGGAGGAGCACATGATGAAGGATGACAGGATAAAGATCGAGCTCGAGCTGCTGATGCCCGCCGGCGCGGCACGTCCGATCGCGGACGGCATGACGATCGAGGAGCTTACGGAGGCCGTGCGCGGGGCAGGGAGGACGATGGGAAGGATTCGCGTGATCTCGACCGAAGCGGTCGAGGGAGATGACGCGGCAATCCAGGTGGCGAAGAACGGAGCCGACATAGCGCACTCCGTGGATAGGCCCGAGACATTCGAGGTACTTGGCATGGTGCGCCCGACAAGCATCGTCCAGCCCGAGGAGCACTATGCCACGGTCCCCATCGTGAGCGCGAATCGGACAGACGCCGGATGGATCGGTCGATGGGGGTTCAGCGGCGGCGCCGTCACCGCAACGCCCGACGCCCACCCGACCCGGGAGGACGCGCTGACCGACGCGACGAGGCGTGCCATGGCCTCCATCGATCCGGAAGCCGAGGCCGACGAGTTCGACGGACAGCCCCACGTCGACGCGTTCGACCTCTCGATTCACTACGGCGCGCTGTTCATCGACGACGAGAACCTCTGGCTCGGTCGTTGGTACCGCGACGAGTGGACCGGCGAGGGGGCCTATACCGAGGCCCTGTACGACACCCCGGGGCAGGCGCGTCGTGCCGCGCAAAGGCTGCGCGCGACCGGCGACGAGTCGTGACCGCCGCCCCGGCGACGGGGCGGCCGACGGTCTTCGCGATCCACGGAGAGGAGGCCCTGACGGTTCCCGCAGACATCGCCCGGCGTCCGGGCTGGCGCGAATGGACGTCCGGTTACGACGTTCGCCTCTGGCATCATGCGACCGATGTCGACGAGCCCTTCTGCATCTTCGCGCGTCAGGACGAGGCTTCGATAGGCTTCCACTTCGGCACCCATGCGGCCGCTTCCGAGCGTCACCGCATCATGTTCCGGATGGCGGACCCCGACGATCGGCCTGGCTGCGGACTGATGCTGTCGGCGCTCGTCAGGACGGCGAGACCGCTGCGACTGCGCGACAGGCACTGCTGGGACATGGACCAGGTGACCTCCGATCTCGTGGAGATCGGACTGATCGACGAGAGTCTTGAGGACGAGATACTGGGCTCCGCCGACACCCAGGCGATATTCGCCGCCATCGAGCGGGGCGGGTACGACGCCGTGCTGTACGCCAACGAGACCGAAGGCTGCCACGATGGGGGCCAGGACAGCATAATGGTCTGGCGCGCGGCACAGATACGCTCCGTTCACGCCACCGGTTTCGAAATCGACGACCCCAGGCTATGCCCGAGCTTGAGTCCGACCCCCGAAGAGTGGCAATGGTGGGAGGAGAACGAAAGGGGAATCGACCAATGGCTACGACAGTTCGGGGAGTTTCCGGATCGACGACGATGCCTTCGCGCATGACTGCGACGGACAGGATCCGGATGTACGCCTCCGACGTACGCGTCTTCTCGAAGGCGGATGCGGTACGCCGCCTGGGCGAGGAGACGGCGCGCGCCATCCAGCCGATGGTCGCGCGCGGCGAGCTGGCGAACCCCGCGACCGGCATCTACACGTCTCCCGGCGTGCTGGCGGACGACGCCAGGGTACTGGCCAAGATCGAGCAGACCGGCGCGAAGCCGGTCAACCGCAAGACCGTCGAGGCGCGGGCGCGGAGGATCGAGGAGCAGGCCGCCAAGCGGATCGCGAAGGACGCGGCCAAGGAGAGCACCGTCGATCTGGTACGGAAGTTCTTCGTGCGACAGGATGTGGCGCTGGTAAGCGAGCTGCGCCGCAAGATCGGCCCCAACGTCTCCTCAGGCCTCGACTCCCTCGTGAAGGAGGGATTCGTCCGGCGGATCGAGAACGGTCTCTACGCGCGTCCCGGCGTGGATCCGCTCGGGCCGGTCATGAAGGCCTACATCGAGAAGAACAGCATCGAGCTCGCGACCATCAAGCGCGAGATCGACGAGGCGAGGCGCAACCTGCCGGTCGATGCTACCTTCGCGCATTCCGACATCGACTACAGCGTCTACGAGCCCGAGAGCGAGGACGGTAGGCCCGCGCGCACCAGGGTGTACGTCAACATTCCCGGATACCCGGCCATCTACGCGTCGAGCGGGACCGGAGGGGCGCCGGTCTGGAGCGGGTCGCGGGACAGCGGTCTCAGCCGACATGCTGCGGACCATCTCGCGCGCATGGTGTTCGAGCCGATGCCCGAGACCTATGCCGCGCTCGTCCGGATCGTCAGGGAGGAGCGTGCACCGCGCCACGTGCGTCGGCGCAGCGGCGGCCACGACGTCGACGACAGCTGGCGCTCGAGGTCCGAAGAGACGGCGCGAAGCCAAAGGTCGGACGATCGTCCTGCGGAACCCGTCAGGAGCAGGACGCAGGAGACGCCTCGCCACGACCGGGTGGACGAGCCGCGTAGGGACCAGGCCGACGCGCGCCCCAGACAGCGCGAGGAGCAGCGCTTCGGCCAGAAGGGTCCCTACGGGACACAGGATACCGACCGTCTCCACCCCGACCGCCTGTCGACGCCGCTGCCCGAGACCGTGACGCTGGAGATCGACGACCGGGAGAGCGACTGGCTCATCACCCGCCTGACGGGCGTGGAGAACCTGCACGTCATCAGGACGCGTCTCCCCGTCGGCGATTTCCGCGCGCGACACGGCGACCGCGAGCTGCTGTTCGAACGCAAGACATCCGCCGACCTGGTGGCGTCCCTGCAGGACGGACGCATGACGACGCAGGTCCGCGCGCTGAGCGAACTCGGATCTCCGTGCTGCTTCGTCGTCGAGGGCGGCGTGTTCGGCAACAGGGGTCTTCCGATCACCAAGCTAGCGGCGATGCAGAGTCGTCTGATGTTCGGCATGCGCATGCCTATCGTCGAGACCATCGACCAGTCACATACCGCCTATGCGATGGTAACCGCCATCCGGGACCACTTCTTCGGCGTCGGCGACAAGTTCGATCTGGAACCAGTCCGCCTCAAGGGGGCGGGCCCCGTCGAGATCGCCAAGGTCATGCTCGAGACGATTCCCGGCATCTCGCCCACCCGGTCGACCGCGCTCCTGAAGCGCTTCGGCTCGCTCGCGGGCATCACCCGCGCCACCGTCGAGCGGATCGCGGAGATCGACGGCATCGGCAAGAAGACCGCCGAGAAACTGCACGAGGTACTCCGCGCCGGCGCATGAGTTTGCGCACGTTCAACCCCCATCCTAGAAGGTCGACATGGCAAGAGCGCTAAAGCACATGGACTACGACCCCTCCATTCCCTGCTGCAGGGGCATGGACGAGATCGTGGCTGGAATAGACGAAGTGGGCCGGGGCTGTCTCGCCGGCCCCGTATACGCCGCGGCGGTGGCCTTCCGTACGCGCGATCTCCCTATCGGCCTGAACGATTCCAAGAAGCTCTCCGCCAAGCGGCGCGAGGCGCTGTACCCCCAGATCGTCGCGTGCGCCCACGTCGGCATCGGCTTCGCCACGGTCGAGGAGATCGATCGCCTCAACATACTGGAGGCGACGCACCTCGCCATGCGGCGCGCCTTCGGAAATCTGCCTCTGCGCCCTCCCACGGTCCTGATCGACGGACCGGCGGATCCCGGCATAGGGGCGCGCGGCTACCGCGTGATCAATCACGACGGCCTGGACGGAGCCTGCCCCACGGTAGCCGCCGCCTCGATCGTCGCTAAGACGGTGCGCGATGCAATGATGACCGACCTGTCCCTGATCCATCCTCAGTACGACTGGGGTTCAAACAAGGGCTACGGCACGAAGAAGCACTACGCGGGACTGGAGTCTCACGGATTCACCGACCACCATCGGCGCAGCTTCTCGCCGATCAAGGAAATGGCGAGGGCTGCGGCCCGAAAAGGGAACTGAGGGTAAAATGCACGACAAGATCATAGCCCGTCGCCACAACTCCTACAGGCTTCGCGCCGGTACCGTGACCGATGTCGACCAGGGCAAGGGCCCCCTTCTGCAGGCGGGCATCGGACCGGCCAAGATGGAGAAGGTGACGATGGAATGGGACGGCGGCGACGTCGGCGAGATCATCAGGCGCTTCCCGATCGAGGTCCAGCCTGGCCAGCGCCTCTACGCGCTGACGGTCGAGAGCGGCGTCAGCGTCCACCCGGACCGGCCCGTATTCGTGTTCAACGCCGCCAACGGCCATCAGCACCGCGAGATCAACGCGCCGTCCGTGCGTTCGCGCGGCCGGCTGTTCGCGGACCGGCTGCCGCTCGTGCTCGCCGCGGTGGTCGTCGGCGCCTTCATGTCGATCTACGCCACCTATTCCGGCGCCGTCTACGGAGACATCGTCATGGGACTGGGCATCGCCCTGGTGGGGCTGCTGATCGGATGGGGCGTGCTGATGACGTACGACGTGCGGCAGAATGGTCACCGCGCAGAGCGTCTGGAGGACGAGCAGGCTGCGGCGCTCGAGGCCGTCGAGGCGCTCAACGTGGATATCCGCGACAGGATCGCGGTCCGGCAGGCAGAGCAGGCGGAACGCACGGAACAAGAGGACGCCCGAAGCTGATGGCGGGCGCGGTCATAGCTGCTGAGGGCGTCGTCTTCCGATGCTCCAGCATGAGCGAGCCCGGCGTCCACCACTACATCTCGGTACCCCTCGACGGAAACGTCGAATGCTCGTGCAACGGCGTCGGGTGGTGCTCGCACATCGACGCCACCCTCGTCGCCGGGGAACGTCACATGGTGCCTCCGGACGACTGGCGTGCCGCCAATCTCGCCTGCGTCATAGCGAGAGGAAAGATCGGCCCCACCGAGGACTGGAAGGCGACATGGCGCGATAACCGGCGCTGGCGCGGCCTGCCGACCGTACGGAGCGCCGCCGCGCTACGGGCGCTCCAGCATCGCAAGCCACTCGTCGCGTTCACGGGCAAGGGAGCGCGACGGACCAATCTGGAGTACATGTCCACAGAGCATGGCTGGGAGGTCACCGGAACCCTGGTGGAGGGGTGTGCCTATCTCGTGGTGCCGGATGCCGAGGCTCAGGGAGGGTCCGTAGACACGGCTCAGCGGCGCGGCGTGCCCGTCGTCACGTACGACGACTGGGAGGCGATCTCCGCCGATACCTGCCTCATACTGGCATCGGCCATGAGAGGCGACGAGGGGAGGTAAGGATTTTCCGAAAACTGTTGCCTGACATGGGTCTCATCCTATAACCGTATTCCCAACAGGACACGGGACGGGACCATGGCTGACAATATCCCCACGCATCATTCATCCGAGAAGAACAAGGGCATGCTGGTCATGGCCGGGGGCGTAGCAGCCTCGCTGCCACTGATTCTGACGACCGTGCAGTTCGGGCCGCTGGTCGGCCTTCTCTCGGGAAGCGACTTCAACGCCGAGACGTGGGACAAGGTCGGCAACTACATGGGCGGGCTGTACGATCCGCGCGCGATCGCCAGCTACTACAAGTACTCGTGGAGCCAGTGGCCGATGGCCACCGCCGCCGGGGGACTGATCAGCATGGCTATCGGTGCGGCGCCGGCGATTGTGGCGGCGGCGGTCAATCCGTTCCGCATGTTCGACCTCATCCACGGCGACGCCCGGCTTGGCAACAAGCGCGACGTCCGCGAGATGGAAAGGCGGTCACAGGTCGGGATCGTCGGGGCGGACAAGCTGGTTCTCGGAAACTGGCCGAAAACAACTGATCGCATGGCCCTCATCGAGACGCTCTCGGTGCTGGTTTTGGCCCCTCCCGGCACCGGAAAGACGGCGTCGTTCGTTGTGCCGTCCATCATCGAGACGGACGGATCGAGCTTCATCGTCAACGATCCGAAGCCAGAGCTCTTCGAGGCCTGCTCCGGTCACCGCGCCGAGATCGGCCACGTCTTCATGATCAACTGGTCCGCGACGGACAAGGTCGACCCCGACCACCTGGACGATCCGACCAAGACGATCTTCTACCCGCGCTTCAACGTGCTCTCGCCGCAGCTGACCCCGCCGGCCGGTACCGCCGAGCGCGACACGTACCTGGACGCGATCGCCAACGTGCTCTCTCCGGGTGGCGACAAGGGCGGAAAGAACGACTATTTCGAGCAGAAGGGCCGCGCGGGCCTCGTCGGTTTCCTCCACTACATCTGCTCCAAGGTGAACGACGCACGCGACTATGACGGACTGCCGGAATTCTGGCGCGGCAAGGAAGCGTGCATCCCGATGATCGTCGACATGATCAACGAGGGTCTGCGGCGTGCAGCGGCGGAAAACGACCGGAAGAAGGAAGAGGCTGCCGCCTCGCAGAGCTTCTACCAGGGCGACGCGATGAGCGACTGGCTGAAGGCGATCGTGGGAGAGTGCGAGGAAAAGCAGTACAATCCGCGCGCCTCGACCGAAATCACCCCGCTCATCTCGATGGCCCCCAACGAGCGGTCGGGTATCCTCGGCACGATGGACAAGGCGTTCATCCCGTTCAAGAACGCCGCCGTCCGCGAGCGCACCATGTCGTGCGACTTCCTGCCTTCGGACCTGCGCGGGATGCCGGACCCGGAGACGGGCGAGATGAAGCCCGTCACGCTCTTCGTCTGCGTCAACCAGGCGGAGGCCGCGGCGTTCGCGACGATCACGTCGCTGCTCTACGAGGTGTTCAGCCGCGAGTTCCTCGCGTACGGTCCCAAGCAGGTGAACCGAAACAACGTCAAGCTCGGACCATATCCGGTCTGCTTCATGCTCGACGAGTTCGCGAAGCTCCCGCGCATCGAGGCCGTGATGACCGGTCCCGATCTCGGACGTTCCAAGGCCACCTACTACTGCCTCGTGGCACAGTCGGCGGCCCAGATCGGAAAGCTGTACTCCAAGGAGGACCAGGAGATCATCTACGCGACCACCGCGGTCAAGTACGTGCTCCCCCAGAACGACAAGGACACTGTGCAGCTGATCTGCAGCATGGTAGGCCCCACCACCATTCGGAAGTCGTCGCGGTCAAAGAGCCGTGGCGGCGACTTCAAGGAATGGGGCAAGTCCAACGAATCGATCGGCCTCGAGAAGGTCGACCTGATCCGTCCGGGCGACATCTCGGGCATGAAGCCCGGCACGCACATGCTGATCTGTCAGGGCTTCATGAACCGGCCCTTCATCATGGACAGCGTATTCTGGTTCAAGAACAAGGAAATGGCCGCCAAGGTCTACAATCCCCGTAACGAGCAGGGTCCCAAGCCCTCTCAGCCGCTGCCGCCCCACATCAGGGCCCGGCGGATCGAGGAGTGGATGAAAAACAACGGCCACTTCCAGCCCAAGACCGTGGCTCCCCAGCCCAGGCGGAATACCGACCTGGATCCGGACGAGCCAATGGCCGCCTGAGGTTCCATCGCCATGATGGGCCTCGGGATCAACTCTCAAGGAGACTCATCATGGCAAAACCTCCGTCACGGAAGAACGACGACATCTTCGGCGATCTCGACCTCAATGCGACCGCCGCAGATGCACAGAAGTCCGCCGGTGCCCGGCCCAAGGTCGAGCGCAACAGCGTCGACGTCGCAGCCTGCGACGCCCTGCTGGCAGACCTCAGCGACGAGCAGCGCGAAGCGGCGCTGTCCGACGCACAGCACGCTCTCCTGATCGCGCCGGCCGGTACCGGCAAGACCCGGACCATCTCCGCCCGCGTGGCGGCCAAGCTGCGCGACGGCGTGCCCATGGACCGCATCCTGGTGTCGACCTACACCAACAAGGCGGCCCAGGAGCTGATCGACCGGATCTCGCCGATGCTCAAGACCGACGTCCGCGAGGCCTGGGTCGGCACGCTGCACTCGATCGGCCTGCGCATCCTCAAGGCCGATGCGATCCGCAAGGGGCAGAGCACCGACCGCACGATCATCGACGAGGTCGCCCAGCGCCAGATCATCGAGCAGGAGCTCGAGAACCACAACCACCCGATGGCCGACGGGGTGGACACCTTCACCCTGGTCCGCAAGATCATGAACTTCATCAAGGAGGCCAAGAACCAGATGGTCACGCCCGACGTGGCGATGACCACCTACAAGCGCGATGGTCTGCGCTGGGCCACCGGCATCGGCGAGGCCGAGATCGCGATCTACAAGGCCTATACCGACTATCTGCAGCTCTACGACATGATCGACTATTCGGACATGCTGTACCTGCCGACGCTCCTCCTCGAGCACGACGACGAGTTCAAGGATACCTGGCGCGGCAAGTTCGACGAGATCATCGTCGACGAGTACCAGGACGTCGCCAAGGCCCAGATCCGGTTCCTGAACAACCTTGTCGGCAACGACACCGGCTTCTTCGCGGCGGCCGACGACGACCAGTCTATCTACGGCTGGCGCGGCTCGGAGATCCGCAACGTCACCAAGTTCAAGAACTACTGGCCTGACGCGGCGGTGCTGCACCTGGCGTACAACTACCGTACGCCGAGGCCGATCTTCCGGGTCGCGGCCAATCTCATCCTCAAGAACGCGGACCGCTACGACAAGGACGTGCGCACCCGGCCGGACGAGGACGCGTTCGTGCGTGCGATCGAGTGCAAGGACCGCGCGGACGAGAAGGACCGCATCCTCGAGAACATCCGCTATGCCCACGAGCAGCTCGAGATCCCGTACGAGCGGATGGCGATCCTGTGCCGGGTCAACAAGGGCTGCGGCACGATCGCGACCCAGCTCGGTGCCGATGGCGTGCCGATCAACCTGCACGAGGAGCTGCCGCTCCACACGCAGCCGGTCGGCGCTCTCGTGGCGTGGATGCAGGCGGCGGTCGGCATGGACAACCCGCTCAACTTCGAGAAGATGGTGCGCTACCCGCAGATCCTCTTCGACGATCAGATGATGAATCAGATCGTGCAGCGGGTGACGGGGTGGAACGAGAAGAACCGGGACCAGAAGATGGGACCGGTCGGCTTCCTGCGCCGCTATCGCGAGATGAACAAGCTGAAGGACGGCTCGGCGGGTGCCGACCTGCTCGACACGCTGGCCAAGATCCGCGGACTCATCCACGACAACCCGACCACCCCCTTCGCGGAGGCCGGTCGGCTGCTCGGGATCCCCGAGATGGTCTCGACGTCGAAGGACCCGGACGACCATCTCTACGGCCGGTTCATCTCTCTGGTCGACGCGATCGCCAACGACGCGTCGAACGACAAGAGCGATCCGGTCGAGGTGGTTCGTTCCATCCTCGGCTCGCTGACGTCGATCGACATGAACGCGGGCAAGACCGGCGTGAACGTCATGACGATCCACAAGGCCAAGGGCCTCGAGTTCGACGTGGTGTTCTCGCCCGCATGGGAGGAAGGCGAGTTCCCCTCGCAGCGTCACGGCACCGTGCGCGATCTGGAGGAGGAGCGCCGGCTCGCCTACGTGGCGATCACGCGTGCGCGTCGCATCATGATCGTGACCTGGGCCAAGGGTCGGCGTGGTCGCGGTCCATCGCAGTTCCTCCAGGAGATGGGCGTCCTGGATTCGTGACGCAGAAAGGGCGGCCTCCTCGCGGAAGCCGCCCTTTACCGGCGAAGTGCCCCAGACGAGATGAAGGGCGCTCGCGCGCCCTCCATCCCAGATGGGACCACCTCCTCTCTTATCCGCCCAGACCGCCCTGTGCGAGCGAGTTCGCCCAGCTGCGGTTGCCGCGAGCGCGGCCCTTCTTCTCGGCTGCCGGTTCGGCAGCGGGAGCACCGGCGTCCGCCATCTCGGGCGACTTGGCGCCGGCCTGACGCTCCTGCTGCGGAGCCTGACGCTCCTGCTGGGGCGCCTGACGCTCCTGACGGGGCTCCTGAGCCTGCGACTGGCCCTGCTCCTGCTTCTGCTCGGCCGACTGGCCCTGGCCGCGCGAACGGTCGGCGATCAGGCCGCGGGCGACCGCTTCCTTCTTCACCACGCCGTAGCCGCGCTCCAGCGCGACGAGCTGGCCGAACTCCGTCGGGCCGAGGCCCGCGCCGCCCGCCAGGTTCCGCTGGCGCTTCTCGCCCTCGAAACGGCTCTTGTCGCCTTCCTGATACCGGCCAGCCGCATAGAACTCGCGCGGGGTCAGGCCCTTCTCGGCGTTCAGGTCCAGCGCCTTGTTGAGGCGGATCTGAACCATCTTGTCGCGCAGCTCGTCGCGCGCGTCGCGGCTGCGTGCCAGGATGCGGGCGACCTCGACGTCGGGGGCCTTCTTGAGAGCCGACATCTGCGAGTCGTGGACCTTCTTGCTGTCGCGGCTCTGCGCCGGGTCGGGCAGCTTGAAGCCCGCGGCGTTGTCGGCCACGAAGTGACGGCCGGCAGCCCGCTCGGCGGTCGAGTCGATCGCACGGTCGGCTTCCTGCGCCATCTGCTTGCGCTGCGCCTGGGTCAGCTTGGCCTCGGACTCCCACTGCGCCTTCGCCTCGGGGGTCTTGTACTTGTCGAAGCCTTCCTTCGATCCCGCGACGACATGGTATGCGCCGGCGGGGCCGTCGTACTTGACCTCGACGCCTTCCTTCTTGCGCGACGCGACGTCACGGTCGAACTCGGCCTTGAGCGACGTGTTCGGGTACATGCGGTCCTCGGCCGGGATCTCCTGGCCGCGCGGCGCCTTGGTCACGTTCGAGGCAAGCGACTGACGCTGCTGGAAGTCGGCGGTCTCCGCGAGGCTGGCAGCCTTGGCTTCCTCGGTCGCGAACTTGCCGAACGTCTTGTCCACGTCCAGACCGGCGGGAACCTGGTCCTTGTACACACGCCATTCGATGTTCTTGCCGTCGGGCTTGTCCCAGCCGACCATGTCCTTGTTGCCTGCCTCGACAGCGGCGGTGCGCAGCGCGCGGTTGCCGGTCTCGCCCTGCATCGTCGGATAGATCCGCGCGAAGTCGCGGCCCTCGGGAGTCTTCTGGTCGAAATCCATCTTCTGTTCCTCCTTGGCGTCAGCACGTGCTGCGCGTTGGCCTATACAATGGGGCTGGCAGCACGCCGTGCGCTCCCCACCTGAGATCACGAGACCGTCGGGCGTTTCCTCCGGCTTCGAAGCGAATGGTAACACCCACCCGGAACGGGCCGCAAGTCCCACCTACCCAAAAATCTTCAGCTATCCTACAATGGTTGCGATAGCGCGATCCAGGGAACGGCTCGATGAAGGTTTGGCTGACGGAAAAGTCCAGTGTAGGCAAGGCTCTGGCCCAGGTTCTGGGCAATCCCAAGAGAATTCCGGGGCAGCTGCACGGCCTCGACACGGACAACGGCAGGGTGCTGTGGGCCAAGGGGCATGTCGTCACGCTGGCGGAGCCGCACGACTACGATCCGAAGTACCAGTCATGGGCAGTGGAGCATCTGCCGTTCTTCCCCGATCGCTGGATGTTCAAGGTGATCGAGGACGCGCAGCCCTGGTACGACTGCATCGAGCGTGGCATGAAGGGGGCGTCGGAGGTCGTCGTCGCGACCGACGCCGGGCGCGAGGGCGAGTACATCGCCTGGCTGATCCTGACCAATCTCGGCTACAAGGGGCCGCTCAGCCGCATGTGGACGTCGGGCGCCAACGAGGCGTCGCTACGCAAGGCCATCAACGAGCTCCTCCCGTACGAGACACACGGAAGGCTTGCCGTCGCGGCTCAGATCCGCGCCGAGTCCGACTATATCGAAGGCATCAACCTGACGCGGATATTCAGCGAGAAGTTCCGTCCCGACGGTCACGACAAGCCGGTGTCGGCGGGACGCGTCCAGACCGCCGTGCTCGCGCTCGTCGTCAAGCGCGCCCGCGAGATCGAGGTCTTCAAGCCGCAGCAGTACTACGAGATCACGGCGAAGATGAACGCCGAGGGCAAGGACTTCGAGATGCATCTGCGTCCTTCCGAGGACCGGCGGATCCTCGACGTGACGCAGGCGCGCATGATCGCGCAGCAGATCATGGGCAAGACCGCGCCGATCGAGGTAAATAGGCAGGCGATGAGCCAGCGTCCGCCCTCGCTGTTCGAGAGCTCCACGCTCCAGATCCGCGCCCACAACCTATGGGGGTGGAGCGCCGCGAAGACGGAGGAAATCAGTCAGTCGCTGTACAACACGCACAAGCTGATCAGCTATCCGCGCACCAGCGGAACGCATCTCGAGGACGATCAGGTCAACGAGGTGGCGGAGACGCTGCGTAACATCTCGAACCTCGACATGACGCGCCCGACAGACCTGAAGGGCAGCGCGCAGTTCCCCGACCTGTCCGGCATGGTGCCGCAGGATCCGCTGATACGTCCCGAAGTGTTCTCCTCCAAGCTGCTGCAGAAGTCGGGAGCCGATCATCACGGCATCATTCCCACGACCGAACGTCCGGACCTCTCCAGCGCCCCCCACCCGGGAACCGGCGACGCGAAGCACCTCAGCAGCGACGAGGGGCATCTCACGACCGAGGAGCGCCAGCTGTATCTCCTCGTCGTGAGGCAGTACCTCGCCCAGTTCCACCAGAACTGCGAGTACGAGCAGCTGACGATGTCCTGGACGAGTGGCGAGCACACGCTCACGGCGTCGGGCCGGACCATACTCAGCCCCGGATGGAAGACGCTGTTCGGCGACGCCGACGCTGCTGCCGACAAGGACGAGAAGACGATCGTGGAGGAGGATGGCGACGCCTCGCTTCCGCGGCTGCAGAACGGCACGCCGGGAACGGCGGCGCACGCCTCCCCCATCGCAAAGACGACGCGGGCTCCCAAGGCGTTCACCGAGGCTACGCTGCTTGCGGCAATGAAGAACCTCGCGACGGTCATCGACGATCCCGAGACAAAGCGTCTGCTCAAGGACGCCGGCGTGCTCGGGACCCAGACGACATGGGGCTCAATGCTGAAAAAGCTGAAGGAGCGCGAGTACGTCTTCGTCAACAAGGGGCAGTTCTCGCCGTCCTCGCTCGGGCGCAGCCTGGTCGAGTTCTGCGAGAAGCACGTGCCTCAGCTGGTCAATCCGGTGTCGACGGCACGTCTGGAGATGATGCTGCGGGACGTGGAGCAAGGCGCTCTCGACCCGAACGAGGCTCGCAAGACGCTTCAGAGCCGCAACATCCAGTCGATCCGCATCTGCCTCGAGCTGCCCGTGTCGAAGCTCTCTCCTCCCCAGGGCAACGGCGGTCTGCGCAAGG
>Ga0308164_10002069_pt1 | contig 21044 bp, 20 predicted proteins | sample PhyTR2_FD_201031 | JGI IMG/M metagenome (GOLD analysis project Ga0308164, IMG submission 201031) | Phyllosphere microbial communities from UC Gill Tract Community Farm, Albany, California, United States - DLSLT.R2 | ecosystem: Host-associated > Plants > Phyllosphere > Unclassified | place: USA... | reverse complement strand
GCTCGAGCAGTGGGGCCTGCCCATCTCGACTCACTTCCGGGTCTTCGACACCATCGACGAGGTCGCCGGGTTCGTCAAGAAGTACGGCGAGCAGCGCGCCTCGGTCGAGCACCAGATCGACGGCATTGTCATCAAGGTCGACGACCTGGGCCTGCACGAAGAATTGGGCGCCACCTCGCGCGCGCCCCGCTGGGCCATCGCCTACAAGTACCCGCCCGAAGAGGTCAACACCAAGCTGCTCGACATCGTCGTGAGCGTGGGTCGCACGGGCCGTGCAACACCTTTCGCCGTCATGCAGAAGGTCGAGGTCGCCGGCAGCGAGGTGCGCCAGGCCACGCTGCACAACCAGCAGGTCGTCAAGGCCAAGGGCGTGCTCATCGGCGACACGGTCGTGCTGCGCAAGGCCGGCGACGTCATCCCCGAGGTTCTCGGGCCCGTCATCGAGCTGCGCGACGGCACCGAGCGCGAGTTCGTCATGCCCACCGCATGCCCCGAATGCGGCACCCCGCTGAAGCCCGCGAAAGAGGGCGACATCGACCTGCGCTGCCCCAACGCGCGCAGCTGCCCGGCTCAGGTGCGCGGTCGGGTCGAGCACATCGCCTCGCGCGGTTCGCTCGACATCGAGGGGCTCGGCGAGGTCGCCGCGGCGGCGCTCACGCAGCCCGCCGTGCCCGAGACGCCGCCGCTCGCCACCGAGGCCGGGCTGTTCGACCTGACGATGGCCGACATCTTCCCCATCGAGGTCGTCGTGCGCGACTCCGAGACGGGCATGCCCAAGCTCACCGAGCAGGGCGAACCCAAGCGCGACACCCCGTTCCGGCGCCGCCGCAACGTCAAACGAGACGGCGCACACGATCCGTCGGCCGACGTGTTCGACGGCGACGAGACCTCCGTTCCGTCGAAGACCGCCCACGAGATGCTCGCCAACCTCGAGGCCGCCAAGACCAAGCCGCTGTGGCGCATGCTCGTGGGCCTCAGCATCCGGCACGTCGGCCCCGTAGCCGCGCGAGCCCTGGCCAACTACTTCGGCTCGCTCGACGCGATCCGGGCCGCATCGCGCGACGAACTCGCGGCCGTCGACGGCGTGGGCGGCATCATCGCCGACGCGCTCATCGCGTGGTTCGAGGTCGACTGGCACGTCGAGATCGTCGAGCGCTGGGCCGCGGCGGGGGTGCAGTTCTCGACGCCCGGGCACCCCGGGCCGGGGGCCGCTACCGAGGCCGGGGGAGTGCTCTCGGGCGTCACGGTCGTGGCCACGGGTTCGCTCGAGGGGTTCACGCGCGAAGGGGCCCTCGAAGCCATCGTGCAGGCGGGCGGCAAGGCTGCATCCAGCGTCTCGAAGAAGACCGACTTCGTCGCCGCGGGCCCGGGCGCCGGGTCGAAGCTGGCCAAGGCCGAGGCCCTGGGCGTGCGCATCATCGACGCCGAGCAGTTCGCGCTTCTGCTGCAGGAGGGCCCGGGCGCGCTGGCGGAGGGTTCTGACACGGAGTCGCCGAAGGCTTCGAACCCGGCGGCTGAATAGCTCGGGACGCCCCCGCACGGCGGTGAGGTGAACGCGGCGTCCTACCCGGGCGTGAGGGGGTCGTCGCGCCTGCGTGGCTGGTGGCGCGACGAACGCTGACAGCTAGCCCGCGATAATGCTCTCGCGCACCTTCTTGCGCAGAACCTTGCCGATCAGGGACACGGGCAACTCGTCCACGACCACGATGCGGCGCGGCACCTTGTACGGCGTCAGCTGGTCACGCGCGAACGTGCGCAGCGCCTCGGCATCGATCGTCTGGCCCGGCGCTGCAACGACAGCGGCCACGACATCCTCGCCCGAATGCACCGAGGGCACGCCCACGACGGCCGCATCGGCAACCGACGGATGCATGCGCAGCGCGTTCTCGACCTCGGTCGGCGCCACGTTGAACCCGCCCGTGATGATGAGCTCCTTGATGCGGTCGACGACGCTCACGAAACCGTCCTCGTCGAGCGACACGATGTCGCCCGTGCGGAACCAGCCGTCGACGAACACGGCGGCCGTCTCGTCGGGCTTGCGGTAGTACCCGCCGAACACCTGCGGCCCGCGCACCAACAGCTCGCCCTCGGAACCGATCGGCAAAACCTCGCGCGGGTCATCCTGATCGACAACGCGCACCTCGGTGCCGGGAAGCGGCAAACCGACCGTGCCCGCTTTGCGATTGTCGGCCACCGGGTTCGCCATCAACACCGGCGAACACTCGCTCAGGCCGTAACCCTCGACGAGGAACCCGCCGGTCGCGGCCTCCCACGGCTCGACGAGCGTCTCGGGCAAGGTCATAGCACCCGAGATGGCGATCTCGATGCCCTTCAGCGACACGCCCCGCTCGGTGGCCGCGCGCAGCAGGCGGTCGGCGATGGGCGGCACGGCCGGCAGGAACGTGGGCGGGCGTTTGGCCGCCACCTTCAGCACCAGGTCGGGGTCGAACTTCGGGAACAGCACCAACCGCGCACCCATGCTCATCGCAAACGTGAGGCACAGCGTGAGTCCGTAGGCGTGGAACATGGGCAGCACGGCATACACCGTGCAATTGCCGCGCTCGATCGTGGGCACCCACGCGCGCGATTGCGCCGCATTGGCGAGCAGGTTTCCGTGCGTCAGGGCCGCACCCTTGGGCGTCCCTGTTGTGCCCGAGGTGTACTGGATGATCGCGAGGTCACCCGTCTCGGGGCGAGGATGCTTCGCGTCGAGCTTCTTCGAGGCGACCAGTTTCTCCCACAGCACCGTTCCCGACACCTTCTCGGTGAGCGCAGCGCGTGATTCGCGCGCCTTCTTGATGGGAAGCGTGAGGGCCGCTCGCGTGTGAGCGGGCATGGCGCGCGTGACGTCGACTGAGATCAGGGTGTCGACCGCGACATCCGAGGGGAACTCCTGCACCGTGCGCACGACCTTGTTCCACACGATGGCCGTTTTAGCGCCGTGGTCTTCGAACTGGTGCCGCAGCTCGCGCGCCGTGTAGAGCGGGTTGTGCTCGACCACGATGGCGCCGAGGCGCAAAACGGCGTAGAACGCCACGATGTGCTGCGGGCAGTTCGGCAGCACGATGGCCACTGTGTCACCCTTCGATACGCCCAGCCGGCGCAGGGCTTCGGCCACACGCGCGATCTGCTCGACCAGCTCGTCGTAGCTCGTGGTGCGGCCGAAGAACTCGAGAGCGGCGGTGCGGCCGTACTGGGCCGCCGATTCGTCGACGAGATCGACCAGGCATCCGGTCTGTGTGGGAATGTCGGTGGGCACCCCCTCGGCATAACTCTTGAGCCAGGGTTTCGCGTCTTCGTTGGTCGCTTCGAGGTTCACGCCTCCACTTTAGGTGTCGAGCGCGATCGGGGCACCCGCCGGAACGCGCGTCGGCCATAGAATTAGGGCACACCACCCCCAATCAGATGGAGTGTTATGTCTGAAATCACGCCGGAGCTGGTGGCGCATCTCGCCAACCTCGCCCGGATCGACCTCGGCGACGACGAAATCCAGAGCCTCACGACAGAGCTCGGCCAGATCGTCGACAGCATCCAGAAGGTGCAAGAGGTCGCCACCGACGACGTCCCCGCCACCAGCCACCCGATCCCGCTCACCAACGTGTTCCGCGACGACGTCGTGGGCGAGACGTTGACCATCGAGCAGGCGCTGCAGAACGCGCCCGAACACGCCGACAACCGCTTCAAGGTCTCGGCGATCCTGGGGGAGGAACAGTGAGCGACATCATCCGCATGACCGCGGCCGAACTGGCCGAGAAGCTGTCGTCGCGCGAGATCAGCGCCGTCGAGGCCACGCGCGCCCACCTCGACCGCATCGCAGCCGTCGACGGCGATGTGCACGCGTTCCTGCACGTCTCAGACCACGCCATCCAGCAGGCCGAGCGCATCGACGAGCGCCGCGCCGCCGGTGAGCAGCTCGGCGAACTCGCCGGTGTGCCCCTGGCCGTGAAAGACGTCCTCGTCACCACCGATATGCCCTCCACCTCGGGTTCGAAGATCCTCGAGGGCTACATGTCGCCCTACGACGCCACGGTCGTCAAGCGTGCGCGCGAGGCCGGCCTCGTGCCCCTCGGCAAGACCAACATGGATGAATTCGCCATGGGTTCCTCCACCGAGCACTCGGCATACGGCCCCACCAAGAACCCGTGGGATCTCACCCGCATCCCCGGCGGCTCGGGTGGCGGTTCGGCCGCGGCCGTCGCAGCCTTCGAGGCGCCCCTCGCGCTCGGCAGCGACACGGGTGGCTCCATCCGCCAGCCCGCCCACGTCACGGGCACCGTCGGCATGAAGCCCACCTACGGCGGCGTCAGCCGTTACGGCGCGATCGCTCTCGCCTCCTCACTCGACCAGGTCGGCCCCGTCACGCGCACGGTGCTCGACGCCGGTCTGCTGCACGATGTCATCGGCGGCCACGACCCGCGGGACAGCACGTCGCTCCGCGACGAGTGGCCCTCCATGGCCGCCGCCGCCCGCGAGGGTGCCACCGGCCAGGTGCTGCGCGGCCTCAAGGTGGGCCTCGTGCGCGAGTTCCAGGGCGACGGTTTCCAGGCGGGCGTCAAGAGCCGCTTCGACGAGGCCGTCCAGCAGCTCGAGGCGCAGGGCGCAGAGGTCGTCGAGATCTCGGCCCCGAACTTCGAGTACGCGGTGTCGGCTTATTACCTGATCCTGCCCGCCGAGGCATCCAGCAACCTCGCCAAGTTCGACTCGGTGCGCTTCGGCATGCGCGTTCAGCCCGAAGGTGGCGGAACGGTCGAGCAGGTCATGTCGGCCACGCGCGAGGCCGGCTTCGGTCCCGAGGTCAAGCGACGCATCATCCTCGGCACGTATGCCCTGAGCGCCGGTTACTACGACGCCTACTACGGCAGCGCGCAGAAGGTGCGCACGCTCATTCAGCGCGACTTCAACGCCGCCTTCGAGCAGGTCGACGTGATCGCCACGCCGTCCGCTCCGACGACCGCGTTCAAGCTGGGCGAGAAGCTCGGCGACCCGCTGGCCATGTACCTCAACGACCTGACCACGATCCCCGCCAACCTCGCGGGCGTTCCGGGCATCAGCGTGCCCATCGGTCTCGCCCCCGAGGACGGCCTGCCCGTCGGCATCCAGTTCATGGCCCCGGCCCGCGAAGACGCCCGTCTCTACCGGGTCGGCGCGGCGCTCGAGACTCTGCTCGACGATGCCCGCGGCCACACCCTCATTTCTGAAGCACCTGCCCTGGGAGGCAAATAATGGCGAAGGATCGGTTGCTCGACTTCGACGAAGCACTCGAACTGTTCGAACCCGTCCTCGGTTTCGAGGTGCACGTCGAACTGTCGACCAAGACCAAGATGTTCTCCGACGCGCCCAACGAGTTCGGCTCACTGCCCAACACCAACGTGTCGCCCGTGTGCCTCGGCCTGCCCGGTTCGCTGCCCGTCGTCAACGGCCAGGCCGTGCGCTACTCGATCAGCCTGGGCCTCGCGCTCGGCTGCGAGATCGCGCCGTCGAGCCGTTTCGCGCGCAAGAACTACTTCTACCCCGACCTGGCGAAGAACTACCAGATCTCGCAGTTCGACGAGCCCATCGCCTTCGAAGGCTCGGTTGACGTCGAGTTGTCAGACGGCACCATCGTGACGGTTCCCATCGAGCGCGCGCACATGGAGGAAGACGCCGGAAAGCTCACCCACGTGGGCGGGTCGACGGGCCGCATCCAGGGCGCCGAGTACTCGCTGGTCGACTACAACCGCGCGGGCGTGCCCCTCGTCGAGATCGTCACCAAGCCCATCTATGGCGCCGAGCACCGCGCGCCCGAGATCGCCAAGGCGTATGTGGCCACCATCCGCGACATCGTCGTGTCGCTCGGCATCTCCGAAGCCAAGATGGAACGCGGAAACCTGCGCTGCGACGCCAACGTGTCGCTGCGCCCCCGCGGCCAGGAGAAGCTCGGCACGCGCACCGAGACCAAGAACGTGAACTCGCTGCGTTCGGTCGAGCGCGCCGTGCGTTACGAGATCCAGCGGCAGGCGGCCATCCTCAAGGGCGGCGGCACCATCACGCAGGAGACGCGGCACTGGCACGAAGACACCGGCGCCACCTCGGCCGGTCGTCCGAAGTCCGACGCCGACGACTACCGTTACTTCCCCGAGCCCGACCTTCTGCCCGTCGAGCCGTCGCTCGAACTGATCGAAGAGCTGCGTGCGGCCCTGCCCGAGCCCCCGGCCGCGCGTCGTCGCCGCCTGAAGGCCGAGTGGGGTTTCACCGACCTCGAGTTCCAGGATGTCGTCAACGGCGGTCTGCTCACCGAGATCACCGAGACGGTCACAGCCGGCGCGACCCCGCAGGCCGCCCGCAAGTGGTGGACCGGCGAGATCTCCCGGCTCGCGAACGCGCAGGGCGTCGAGGCATCTTCGCTCGTCGAACCCGCGCAGGTCGCGGCTCTCACGCGTTTGGTCGACGACGGCACGTTGACCGACAAGCTCGCCCGCCAGGTGCTCGAGGGTGTCATCGCCGGCGAAGGCACCCCGCAGGAGGTCGTCGACAAGCGCGGCCTCGCGGTCGTGTCCGACGACGGAGCGCTCATCGCCGCCATCGACGAGGCGCTGCTGTCGCAGCCCGATGTGCTGGCCAAGATCAAGGACGGCAAGGTGCAGGCCGCCGGCGCCGTCATCGGCGCGGTCATGAAGGCCATGAAGGGCCAGGCCGACGCCGCGCGCGTGCGCGAACTCGTGCTGGAGCGTGCCGCGGCCGTCGAAGAGTAACCACTCGCCGCGGGCGCTTTCAACCCCGTGACACGTCGAGGGGGTTGAGCCGGGAAACACCGGCTCAACCCCCTCGCGCGTGCCGGGAAGCGGGGTCTACGATGACGCCATGCTCGTGGAGGGTACGATCCGTTGGCAGGTCACAGAGGACTGCCCCTGGGACGTGCTGCTCGCGCTTGCGCTCCGGGATCTGGCCGGCCTGGCGGGGGAGTGCGCCGAGACGATCCCGCCCGTGCATCCGGCGCCCGTGCCTGCGCCCGCCACGCTCGCTGACGGAGCTCTCGAGGGAATCGACCGGGTCGCGCTGGCGGCGCAGTGGCGCGGATGGTGGGCCGGGATCATCCTGCGCGAGACGCGGCCGTTCATGTCACCCGTGCGCCCGCCGCACTTCGAGGTATTCGACCGGGCCCTCGAGCTGCAGGAGCTGCTCTATCGGCACTACGACGCGGCCATGCGCTGGAGTATCGACCGTCACGCCGAATACGAGCGCTCCGTGCGGCAGCGCGGGTCTTCGCTCCTGGCGATCTACCGGCTCGTGCAGCGTAGGCAGCTGCAACTGCGTCGGCAGTCCAACTCGTTCCGCGTCGACCTCACGGTGCTCCCGCTGTCTCACTATGGTGGCTGGGTTGTCGCGCCCGACACGATCGTCGTGAGCTCATCCCTGCGGGACGATCCGGAAGCGTTCCAGGCGTGGTTCGAACCGATCGTCGAGGCGCTTGTCTGACAGCGGGTCTAGTCGTGGAACGGCGCGCGCACGTCGCGACCCGTCAGGGCGAGCAGGCGCGACTGCAGCGGCGCGTTTTCGTCGACGGCGACGGGCGAGGCGAATAATCCGGATGCCTCGAGCGTCTCCTTCTGGGGCGCGAAAACGCTCCACACGGCCTCGACCAGGTCATCGTCGAGCTTATCGTCGGCGCCGACTGCCTTCGCGAGATCCCACGTATGGATCGCGACATCCGACACCTGCTCGGCCAGGTATTCGCGCACGGTCACGGTGTCGTAGCTGAGGTGCACGGGCGCGTCGTGGGATGCTTCCTGCCACGCGTTCGTGGCCCGCTCCGAGTGTCGGTGCCACTCGGCCTTCAGATCCTCGGACAGTGGGTTGAGCAACCCCTGCGCCTGCCGTGTGGTCATGCCGGTGAGCAGTGCGGACACCCACTGCTGCTCGTCGATCACGTGCTGCACGAGCTGGCGCACGTTCCAGTCGGTGTCGGGCGTCGGGGCATCCCAATCGGTGACCTGTTCGAGGCGGCGCGTGAATTCTTCGTGCGCGGTGCGCTGCAGTGCCAGCCAGTCGTAGTCGGTCATCGGTGCCTCCCGGTCGGTGTGTCCCCGACCACTGTAACGCCCGGGCACGCGAGCCATTCCCGGGCTCCAGCACCCGCTTCGAATGTCGGTGGCGCCTGAGACAATGAAGTGTGTCCCGCCAAGATGGTCTCTCGCGTCGTGTCTCCGACGACGACGCCTCCGGCGAGGGCGCACACATTCTGCACATCGATATGGACGCCTTCTTCGCGTCGGTCGAGTTGCTCGACTATCCCGAGCTGCGCGGCAAACCGGTCATCATCGGCAACCCGACGGGCCGCTCGGTCGTCACGAGCGCCACCTACGAGGCCCGGCGCTATGGCGTCACGGCCGCCATGCCCGTGTCGAAGGCCATCCGTCTGTGCCCGCAGGCCGTCATCCTCGAGCCGCATCACGCGCGCTACAGCCATTTCTCGAAGCGCGTCATGGCCATCTTCGAAGAGGCGACGCCGCTCGTCGAGAAGCTATCGATCGACGAGGCGTTCCTCGATGTAGCCGGCGCGCGGCGGCTGCTCGGCACGCCCGCCGAGATCGGCCGCATGCTGCGCCGGCGCGTCCACGAAGAGACGGGGCTCACATGCTCGGTCGGTGCGGCCGGGTCGAAGTTCGTGGCCAAGCTGGCGTCGTCGGCCGCGAAGCCCGACGGCCTGCTGGTCGTGCCGCCGGCCGAGACGCTGCAGTTCCTGCATCCGCTTCCCATCCGGGCGCTCTGGGGCGTGGGCGGGCGCACCGAAGAATCGTTGCTGCGCATGGGTTTGCGCACGGTCGGCGACGTCGCCGCGGCGCCCCTGACCGTGCTCGAGCGGGCGGTCGGCGCGGCCACGGGGCGCAAGCTGCACGAGCTCGCACGCGGCATCGACGACCGGCGCATCATCACGCAGTCCACCGAGAAGAGCGTCGGTCACGAGGTCACGTTCGACGAAGACATCCACGATCCGGCGCGCATCAGGCGCGAGATCCTCGGCCTGTCCGATCGCGTCGGGCAGCGCCTGCGCGCGGCGGGACTCTCGGGCCGCACGGTGTCGATCAAGGTGCGATACTCCGATTTCACGACCGTCACGCGTTCGCGCACGCTCGAAGACCCGAGCAATGTGTCGAAGCGGTTCTATGAAGAAGCCGCCGACCTGTTCGATGCGCTGCACACCGGTGGCCGCGCCATCCGTCTCATCGGCGTGCGAGCCGAGCAACTGACCGAGGGTGGCCCCGGCGCCCTGCTCTGGGATCCCGACGAAGAGTGGCGCGAGGCCGAGACGATGATCGACTCGCTGCGCAAGAAGTTCGGCTCGGGCGCCATCGGTTCGGCGGCGCTCCTCAGCGGAACGACGCGCACGGGGCGCGATCAGGCGGCCGCCGCATCCGCCCAACGGGCCGACCAAGCGCGTCGAGAAGCTGACCGCAACCCCTTGGACGGGGAAGCACCACAGAGTAACTTTGGGGCATGAGCAACCTTTCTCTCGACCTGGCCAACTCCTTCAAATCGCTCGGCGTCTCAACCGTCTACGGTGAGCCTGTCGAGTTCGAGGGGGGCTCCCTCATTCCCGTCGCGCTGACCTGGTATGGCTTCGGCGCCGGTGAAGGCGAGAACATCGAAGACGGCGACGAGAACGTCGCCGGTTCGGGTTCCGGCGGTGGCGGCGGTGGCGCCTCCATCCCGATCGGCGCCTACGTCAAGGCGGCCGACGGCATCCGTTTCGAGCCCAACGTCGTCTCGCTCCTCGCCGTCGGCATCCCGGCCATCTGGGTCACGGGTAAGGCCCTCGCGCGCATCATCAAGGCGCTCAAGAAGTAGCCCTCACTTTCTCGGCCCCGCGGCAACTCGCCGCGGGGCTATAATTTTGTCAACACGGGAGTCCGGTGAGCCGGGCTGAGAGGAAGGTTCTCAACCTTCGACCGTCGAACCTGATCTGGATCATGCCAGCGCAGGGAGGCATCCATCTCCTTACCCGTGCCCTCATTCACCGAATAGAAGGGGCACGTATCGTGTCAACGCGCACTGAATCACTCGCACAACCGCAGGCTCCGGCCGCCCCCAGCCCGTTCCGCTGGCGGGTCGTCGACATCGTCGTGGCCAGCGTGCTCGGCGTCGCCGCCGGCATCGTCTTCTGGGCCTGGGGTCTCGGATGGAGCGCCATCAGCGCCCCGTTCCAGTTCCTGCCCGGCCTGCAGGCGTCGCTCGCCACCCTGTGGGTGGCCGCCGGAGTTCTCGGCGCGCTCGTCATCCGCAAACCCGGCGCGGCCATCTTCGTCGAAACCGTCGCCGCGGCCGTCTCGGCCCTCGTCGGCACCCAATGGGGAGGATTCCTCACCATCGAAGCCGGCATCGTGCAGGGTCTCGGCGCCGAAATCATCTTCCTCCTGTTCTTCTACCGCGTCTGGAACCTGCCCGTCGCCATGCTCGCGGGCTCAGGCGCAGGTCTCGCCATGGCCATCAACGACCTGGTGCTGTGGTACCCGGGCTCGGCATTCGGCTTCGTGGCCGTCTACACCATCTCGGCGATCATCGGTGGTGCCATCGTCGCCGGAGTGTTGCCGTGGCTCGCGGCCAAGGGGCTCGCTCGCACGGGCGCGCTCGACCGTTTCGCCTCGGGACGGGCATCCGCTCGACGTGTCTGACGACAAGACGGCGTCGGTGCGCCCGGCCGGGGTCGAGGCCCGCGGCTGGGCGTTCCGGCACGCCAGTCGGCTCGCCTGGGCGGTAGACGGGCTCGACCTGTCGATCGCACCGGGGGAGCGCGTGCTCCTTCTCGGGCCGTCGGGTGCCGGCAAGTCGACGCTCATCCAGGCCCTGGCCGGCGTTCTCGGCGACACCGCCGATGAGGGCGAATCACGAGGTTCTCTTCTCATCGACGGGATGGCTCCCGCCGCCGTCCGCGGTCGTGCGGGCCTCGTGCTGCAAGATCCAGACTCACAGGTGATCCTGGCCCGTGTGGGTGACGACGTGGCGTTCGGCTGCGAGAACCTCGGCGTCGACCGCGACGAGATCTGGCGACGTGTCGCGTGGGCGCTCGATGCGGTGGGGCTCGACGTGGCGCTCGATCATCCGACATCGCAGTTGTCGGGTGGGCAGAAGCAGCGGCTCGCGTTGGCCGGGGTGCTGGCGATGCATCCCGGGCTGTTGCTGCTCGACGAGCCCACGGCCAATCTCGATCCCGCGGGGGTGGCCGAGGTGCGGGATGCGGTGACACGCGTGCTCGAGCGAACGGGCGCGACGCTCGTCGTGATCGAACACCGGGTCGACACCTGGGCGTCGGTCGTCGACCGCGTCGTCGTGCTCGAACCGAACGGCGGCGTCAGCGCGGATGGCTCGGTCGAGCGGGTGTTGGGGGATGCCGCGACGGCCGAGCGTCTGCGCGAGGCGGGTGTGTGGGTGCCCGGGTGGCGCCCCGAGGCTCCCGTGCGGCGTACCCAACCGGGAACGGGTTCGGGCTTCCCTGCTGGCTCTGGCTCTGGCGCCGCCTCTGCCTCTGCCTCTGCCTCTGCCTCTGGCGCCGCCACTGGTGCTGGTACTTTCGCGGGCTCTGATTCCGGTGCTGGTGCTGGTACTTTCGCGGGCTCTGATTCCGGTGCCGGTGCCGACACAGGCGTGTTACTGCGCTCAACCGGCCTGTCCATCGGGCGCCCCGGCCAGCATCCTGTGCAGACCGATCTCGCGCTCGAGCTGCGCGACCGAGAACTCCTCGCGATCGAGGGCCCGAACGGCGCCGGCAAATCGACCCTCGCCCTCACTCTTGCGGGCCTACTGGCCCCCCAGGCGGGCTCAGTGACTGCGGGCGACTTGCTCCGGGGCAACAACCGCGTGGATGCCTCGCCTCACCGCTGGCGATCGCGAGAGCTCCTCACCCGCATCGGCATGGTCTTCCAGGACCCCGAGCACCAGATCCTCAAACCGACCGTGCGCGAAGACCTGTTGGTGGGTCCGCGTGCCGTCGCGGGCGGGCGTTCACGCCGGGCGCTGCCCGCCGACATCCTCGCCCGTGTCGACGAGGTGCTCGAGCGCCTGCGCCTCACGCATCTCGCCGAGGCGAACCCCTATACGCTCTCCGGCGGCGAGAAACGACGCCTCTCGGTCGCCACGGCGCTCGTCACGGGGCCGCGCGTGCTCGTGCTCGACGAGCCGACGTTCGGGCAAGATGCCCGCACGTGGCGCGAACTCGTGGCGCTGCTCTCCGAGCTCCGCGACGGCGGTACCTCCATCGTGGCCGTCAGCCACGACGCCGACTTCGTGCGCGTGCTGGCCGACCGCCGCATCGAGGTGCGCGCGACGACCGTAGCCCCGCGAACGGATGAGCATCTCGGGGGAGTGATCGCATGACGTCCGCATCAGCGATGCCCGCCGAATCCACCCGCCCCGGCCCCGTCATCTACCGCATCAACCCGGTCGCCAAACTCGCGGCCACCATCCCGCTGAGTCTCGCCCTCGTGCTCACGCTCGACTGGCTCTCGGCCACGGTCGCCCTCCTGCTCGAACTCGCGCTCCTCGGCTGGGCCGGCCTCGGCTGGCGCCAATTCTGGCGCCGCACCCTGCCGATCTGGTTGGCTGCACCACTCGCCGGGCTCAGCATGGTCCTCTATGGACAGGCTTCCGGCGAAACCTACGTGCAGTTCGGCATCCTGCACGTCACGGATGGCTCGATCGCGATCGGTGTGGCCACGGCCCTGCGCATCGTGGCCATCGCCCTGCCCGCTGTCGTCCTCTTCGTTACGATCGACCCCACCGATCTGGCGGACGGCCTCGCCCAGATCGTGAAGCTCCCTGCGCGATTCGTCCTCGGTGCCCTCGCCGGCCTGCGCATGGTCGGCCTCTTCATCGACGACTGGCGATCCCTGGCCCTCGCGCGTCGCGCGCGCGGCGTCGCCGACTCCGGCCGCCTGCGCCGTTTCGCGGGCCAGAGCATTGCGCTTCTCGTGCTCGCCATCCGCCGCGGTTCGAAGCTGGCCACGGCCATGGAGGCCCGTGGCTTCGGTTCCTCCTTACCGCGAACCTGGGCGCGCGTCTCACGTTTCCACCGAGCGGATGCCGTGCTCATCCTGATCGGCACGGCAATCGCCGTCGCGGCCGTCGTCGTCAGCATCTCGGCGGGCACCTGGAACTTCATCCTGGGTGGCTCATGACCGACCTCGCCTCCCTCGCGGATCTCGTGCGGCGCGCCTGGGCGGCAACGTCGGGCGCTCCATCCGCTCGTTTCGGGGACGGCGCTTCCTGGGCGGCGGCCCCGGATGGTCGATCTGCTGGCCTCAGGGACGGCGCGACCTCCTCGGCGCCGAACTCTCGAACCGGTCCATCGTCGACACCGCACACGCCCGCCGCGAGGCTCCTCCTCATCGACGGCCCCAGCGGTTCGGGAAAATCGACGCTTGCGGACGAGTTGCACGCTGCGCTCTCCGACACGGGCGCCATCCTCATTCGCATGGATGAGATCTACCCGGGCTGGGGCGGCCTCGATGAGGCGACCACCATCCTGGCGCGGGATGTGTTGGCCCCCTGGCGTCACGGCGAGCCTTCGGGCCATGCGCTCTGGGATTGGGCAGCCGACGCGCCGGCCGGATGGCGAGACATTCCGCCGGGACATCCCCTCATCGTCGAGGGATGCGGCGCGGCCAGCGGCTGGGCAGACGACCCCGCCACGGTGCTCGTGTGGGTGGAGGCATCCGACGAGACTCGTAAGCGCCGCGCCCTCGACCGGGACGCCGGCACGTTCGACGCCCACTGGGAGATGTGGGACGCACAGTGGCACCACTATCTGGCGCGAGCCGACCATCGAGCCCACGCCGACGCCGTCATACGCACCGACTGACTGTATGGCGCAAGTGGAGGCGAGACAAGCATGAATGCGGCTGTCTGCGGGCTGGCCCGGTCGCGTTCGTCACGGCCATCGGTGATCGATTCGCGTGTCGAAAAACGGTGCCCCCGGCAGGATTCGAACCTGCGACCAAGAGATTAGAAGGCTCCTGCTCTATCCCCTGAGCTACGGAGGCGAAGGGTTGCCCCTCCAGGTTATCGCAGCCGCCGGGCGGACTCAGGCCTGAACGAGGCCGATCACGCCGAAGACGGCCGAGACGAGCGCGATGAGAAGCGAGATGCCGATCAACACGGCGTGCACGATCAGGAACTTCGTGGGTTTGCCCGCGGCATCCCGAGCGCGCGTGTCTTTGCTGACGCGTTTGTAGAACTGGGGCCAGACGATGGCGTTCCAGACGGCGTTCACGAGAAGCAGGATGGCGAGGGTAACGGTCACGCGCTCAATCCTATGTCGGGGGCCCGCACTAGGATCGAGGCATGGGTAGCGTTACAGACCGCCTCGTGTGGATCGATTGTGAAATGACCGGGCTCGACCTCGCCGTCGACGAATTGGTAGAGATCGCCGTGGTCATCACCGACTTCGACTTGAAGCCTGTCGACGAGGGCATCAGCATCGTCATCAAGCCAGATGCCTCGGCGCTGGCGAATATGGGCGAGTTCGTGACGAACATGCACCAGACCTCGGGCCTTCTCGAAGAGATCCCCAACGGCGTGAGCCTGGCCGAGGCCGAATACGAGACGCTCGAGTACATCCTCAAGCATGTGCCCGACCAGCTGAAGGCGCCGCTGGCCGGCAACAGCATCGGCACCGACCGCGCCTTCCTCGCCAAGTTCATGCCGCGCGTCGATGCGCACCTGCACTACCGCAACGTCGATGTGTCGTCGATCAAGGAGCTGGCCAAGCGCTGGTTCCCGCGCGTGTACTTCAACGCCCCCTCGAAGAACGGCGGCCACCGCGCCCTCGCCGACATCCTCGAGTCCATCCGCGAGCTCGACTACTACCGCCACGCCGTGTTCGTCGCCGACCCCGGTCCCTCGAGCGACGAGGCCAAAACCGCCGCTCAGGCGAGTGTGGACAAGTTCGCCCTGGATATGTAATACACTTTTCTAGTTGCGTTCGAGCCCGAGAGGGATTCAGACGCGCATGGTGGGTATAGCTCAGTTGGTAGAGCGCCTGATTGTGGTTCAGGAGGTCGCGGGTTCAAGCCCCGTTACTCACCCCAAGTAGAATTCATGGCCAGATTCGATCTGGTTTCGGCGGGTCACGTTTGCGTCTCGGCCGGGTGCTCGATCCCGATCCTCATGACTGTGACCGGAGGTTCTGATGTCGACACACCCCGGTTTCGAACCCCTCGACATCGCTGCAGAACCCTTCGAGCAACTCGTCGTCGACGAACTCGACGAGCTTCCCGACGACATGGTCGACGGCCTCGACAACATCGTTTTCGTCGTCGAAGACCGCCCCGAAGACGGCTCGCTCGACCTGCTCGGCCTCTACGACGGCGTCGCTCTCACCGAGCGTGGTCAATACGGCTTCGGCGAAATGCCCGACCGCATCGTCCTCTACCGCGAACCACTTCTCGCGATCTCACGCGACCTCGACGAACTGCGCGACCAGATCCACGTCACCCTGGTGCACGAGATCGCCCACTTCTACGGCATCGACGACGAGAAGTTGCACGAACTCGGGTGGGGCTAAACGCCGACGCCCGGTCATCCGGTTACTCTGACCACATGAGTGCCTCTTACCGACCCCGTGCGCGGTGGGGTCGCATCATCGGGATCCCGCTCGGAACCCTCGCCATCTTGGCCGTCGGCCTCTACGGCCCGGCCACACTCATCGGCCCGCTGCCGGCCGCCACGTTCGAACCGGCCGCCGCCGCGACCAGCGACGTGGCGGGCACACCCGTCGCGCTTCCCGAAACCGGTTCCTCGGCCGTGACCTTGGCCGACGTCGACGAGCCCATCGCGACGGCAGGCTCGTCCGACCCGTTGCCGGCCGCCGGCACGGTCAAGGTCATCACGGCTCTCGTCGTGCTCGACAAGCATCCGCTGGGTGCCGGCGAGCAGGGGGCCACACTCCCGATCGGCCGTGCCGATTTCGATTCCTACACCGACTACGCGAAGAACGGCGCACGCACGGTTCCCGTCTTCCTCGGCGAGAACTGGACGCAGCTCGAGATGCTGCAGGCGCTGCTGCTCGGCTCGTCGAACAACCACGCCGATTCGTTGGCGCGCTGGGCCTTCGGCAGCACCGAGGAGTTCGTCACGCAGGCGAACGCGTGGCTGCGCGAGAACGGCATGCAGAACACGACGCTCGCCGACGCGACGGGGCTCTCCGAGCAGTCTGTGGCGACGGCATCCGATCTCGCGCGCATCGCCCAGCTGGCCGACGATAACGAGGCCATCTCGGCGATCGTGTCCAACCCGTCGACGGCTTTGGCGTCCCGGCGCGGCGTCGACAACACCACCGCTTATCTCGCCGACCTCGGCGTGACGGGCCTCTCGCGCAGTTACACGGATGCCGCGGGCGTCAGTTTCCTCTACGCCGCAACGGTCTCCAAAGAAGGTCAGAGCCTCACCTTCTATGGCGCCTACGTCGGGCAGCCCGACTACGACAGCCTCGAGGCGAGCGTGCGGGCGCTCATGGACTCGGCGCAGGCCGGAGTGCAGATCGCGCCACCGCTGCCCGCGGGCACGGTTCTCGGCACCGTGACGTCGGCCTGGGGCCGGGATGCCGACGTCGTGGCCGGGCGCCTCGCCCCGCGCATGGTGTGGAAGACCGACACCGCAAAACCCGTCGTCACCCTCGATGAGGTGCGTATCGCGACGAAGGGCCAACGCATCGGCACGGCCACCGTGACGGCTGCGGGCGCCGAAAGGGATGCCCCGGCGCTGCTCGAGGCGTCGCTGCCCGACCCCGGTCCGCTCTGGCGCCTGTCGCACCCCGTGCCCGTGATCGCGGAGCTGATCGCCTCCTGGAAGTGAGGCAGCCTCCGCCTACTCGGAGGCGTCCGTGGCCGCGTCGCGGAGTAGATTGGTCGCATGCGTGAACGTCAAGCCGAGATCATTGCCGAATTGGATGTCCGCTCCGAGATCGATCCGGCCGCGGAGGTCGAGCGCCGGGTCCGTTTCCTGACCGACTACCTCGAGACGACGGGTGCTGGCGGGCTGGTGCTCGGCATCAGCGGCGGCCAGGATTCGTCGCTCGCGGGTCGCCTGTGCCAGCTCGCGGTCGAACGTCGCCGCGAATCTGGAGCCGAGGCGTCCTTCTTCGCCGTCCGTCTGCCCTATCAGGTGCAGGCCGACGAAGAGGATGCCCAGCTCGCGCTGTCGTTCATCGAACCCGACCGGCAGGTCGTCTTCAACATCCACCGCGCCGTCGAGGGTTTTGCGGATGAATTCCGCGACGCCACGGGCGAGGACATCACGGACTTCAACAAGGGCAACGTCAAGGCGCGGTCTCGGATGATCGCGCAGTATGCCCTCGCCGGTCAGTACGGGTATCTCGTGGTCGGCACGGATCACGCCGCCGAGGCCGTGACGGGCTTCTTCACGAAGTTCGGAGACGGGGGAGCCGACATCCTGCCCCTCAGCGGTTTGACGAAGCGCCAGGGTGCCGCGGTGCTGCGCCATCTCGGGGCACCCGCCCGCCTGTATGAGAAGGCGCCCACGGCCGATCTGCTCGACGAGAACCCGGGCCAGACCGACGAGGACAACCTGGGGTTGGTGTACGCCGACCTGGATGACTTCCTCGAGGGTCGCGACGTCGACCCCGCCGTGGCCGAGGCCATCGAGGCCCGGTATGCGGCAACACGGCACAAGCGCACGGTTCCCGTGTCGCCGGCCGATGAGTGGTGGCGCTGAGCGTCCACGGAACGACACATAAAAGAAAGCGCCCATCCCGAGTGGGGAGGGCGCCTTCTTCGTGCGTCTGACGTGGCGGGGTCCGTGCCTAAGCGGTGCGCTGGCCGGCGTCGCCGGCCTCGCCGTCGTGCTCCTCGTCCTTGCGGACGGCGGCGAGCTGCGCGTCGAGAGCGGCAACGTCGTCCATGAGCTTCTGTGTCTGCAGGTCGGTCTCTGCGGGGGTTGAGGGCAATGCCGTCGCGGATGCGGGTGCGGGCGATGCCGATGACCCGGTGGCCGTGGTTTCGGCCGGAGTAGATACTGGTGCGGCGAAGGACTCGGCCGTCTCACGGTCGGTGTTCGTGTCACCGGCCGAAGATGTCGACGCGGAGCCGCGCGTGCTGGTCGAGTCGTTGTCGGATTGCGGCGACGATCCGGCTGCGGTCGAAGCCGTCGTGGCGGGCACGGCGACGACCCGCTCGTCGTCGCGGTACACGTCTTCGTCGGTCATGGACGAGGACTTCTTCGCAGCCTTCGTCGAGGAGCTGTCCTCGGTGTGCTCGTCGCGGTGACGCTTGGCGGACCACTTGTCCTGCTCGGAGATGAGCGCACGCTCGTTCTCGGTGTTCTCGAAACGCCAGCGCTCGAGGTCGGCCTCGAAGATCTTCTTCGCGCGGCCGGGCTTGTTCTGCCATTCGACGAGACGGTCGCGGAATTCGGTGACGACGGGCTCGAGCTCATAGCCGAAGGTCGACGAGTTGCGCTTCATTTCGGCGAGCTGGTGAGCGGCCCAGTTGGCGGCCAGCGGCGCACCCTTGATGGGGAGGAGGCGGATGTGGATGTCGGCCTGACCCACGGCGCGGTCGGCGAGGACCTGCTCGCCGGGCGTCAGCGAGTACCACACCGACGCTTCGGTGGAGGCGTCGACGAGCGCCGCGATGGCTGCGGCCTTCATTTCGCGATCCCGCTGGGCGACGAGGCGTCGCACGGCGGCCTTGGTGATGCCGGACGCGAGAAGCGCCGCGACGATGATGGCGACGGCGATGACCGCCGCGCTGAAAAGGACAGGCCTGGTCTCTGACGCGGTCAGCCAGGCAACGAATTCATTCCACCACTGCATGGCGGCAGACTACTTTCTCGGACGGGCCCCGGCCGGGATGCGCGCCGCCGTGTCGCCGATCCCTGTAACGGCGGGTCGGAGTCGCCCGCGAGGGGTGCCGACGACGGTCTCGAAAATCGCTCACGAATTGCGCAGGCATTCGGCGGCGTCGGACAACTGCCAGAACTCGCCGAGGGCAACGAAGGCCGAGCGGTGCGGGGCGTAGCGCTTGGCCACGAACCGCTCGCCCTCGGCCGAGAAGGTCTGCTCGATGTGGCCGACGACATGACCGTCGGGAGCTGTCGCTCGCCACAATGACGCGTTGACCGGCTTCAGGTCGAGCCCGCTGACAACGGCCGGACGCCGCCCCTGCGCCACGCGCTCGATCGACTGCGCCCAGGCATCGCTGGAGACCGCATGGCGGGCGGTCGGCGACGGGCTCGACGCGCTGCGGAGCCCCGCTCGTGCTGCCTGCGCTGATCGAGTTTCCCGCGTGGTTTGCGTGGATGTCATCGTGTTCTCCCGTCGTCGATCGATCTGCTGATGAGACCGACGTTACGGGTGACCACCGACATTCGGACGACGAAGCGGCCGACCCCAGAACGGGACCGGCCGCGACATCCGCGCCAGGCGCGGAACGGTGAACGTGCTCGACGCCTAGAGCCCCGTGCCGTGAACCGCGTGGGGTTCGATGGCGGCGATCTCGTCGGCGGTCAGATCGGGTGCGTCGAGCGCGGCGACGTTCTGCTCGAGCTGCTTCACCGAGCTGGCGCCGATGAGCGCGCTGGTGACCTGAGGCTGGCGCAGAACCCAGCGGAGCGCCAGCTGGGCGAGCGTCTGCCCGCGACCCGACGCGATCTCGTTGAGGGCGCGGGCGCGCTCGAGGTAGGTCTCCGAGATCTTCTCGGCCGAGAGGAAACGGCTCGTCGCGGCGCGCGAGTCGCCGGGAACCTGGCCGTCGAGGTAACGGTCGGTCAGGAGGCCCTGCGCCAGAGGCGAGAAGACGATCGAACCGGCCCCCACCTGATCGAGCACCTCGAAGAGGCCGTCCTCGATGTGGCGGTCGAACATGGAGTACCGCGGCTGGTGAATGAGCAGCGGCACCTTGTGCTCGGCGAGCGCTGCGGCCGCCTTCACGGTCTGCTCGGGGGAGTAGTTCGAGATGCCGGCGTACAGCGCTTTGCCCTGGTGCACGGCCGTCGCGAGCGCCCCCATGGTCTCTTCGATCGGGGCGTCGGGGTCGGGGCGGTGCGAGTAGAAGATGTCGACGTAGTCGAGCCCGAGGCGGCCGAGGCTCTGGTCGAGCGACGACAGCAGGGTCTTGCGAGAACCCCATTCGCCGTAGGGGCCCGCCCACATCTCGTAACCGGCCTTCGACGAGACGATGATCTCGTCGCGGTAGGGCAGCAGGTCGTCTTTCAGGATGCGCCCGAAGTTGATCTCGGCCGAACCGGGGGGAGGACCGTAGTTGTTGGCCAGGTCGAAGTGGGTGATGCCGAGGTCGAAGGCGCGCCGCACGATCGCGCGCTGGGTGTCGTAGGAGCGTTCGTCTCCGAAGTTGTGCCACAGGCCGAGCGACACCCGGGGGAGGATGAGGCCGCTCCGGCCGGTGCGGGCATAGTGCATGGATTCGTAACGGTTCTCGTCAGCGAGGAAGGTCATGCGCTCATGTTACTGAGTGCAGAAGTCGACCGACGGCGCAAGCAGTAAGAGGGAACAAATCGAGGCACCGGTAGGTTGTGGAGAAAGGTGCGCGGTCCCCGCCGCGCTCGATGAAAGGGGATCTCTATGCAGACCTATGTCTTGGCCGGCGGATGCTTCTGGTGTCTCGACGCGGTCTACCGCAACCTCAAGGGTGTCCACGAGGTCGAGTCCGGATACACGGGCGGCGACACGGCCAACCCGAACTACGAATTGGTGTGCACGGGTCGCACGGGTCACGCCGAAGCGGTCGCGGTCACGTTCGACGAGACCGTCATCCCGGGTGAGGTCATCCTCGATGCGTTCTTCACCCTGCACGACCCCACGCAGCTGAACCGTCAGGGCGCCGACGTCGGCACCCAGTACCGTTCCGCGATGTTCTGTACCGACGAGGAGCAGAAGCAGGTCTTCGAGGCCGCTCGCGACCGCGCATCCGACTGGTGGGACGGTGGCGTCGTCACCGAGATCTCGCCGCTCGGCACGTGGTACCCGGCCGAGGACTACCACCAGGACTTCTTCGCGAAGAACCCGGGTCAGGGCTATTGCATGGCCGTCGCCCGTC
>Ga0308164_10002066_pt1 | contig 21066 bp, 19 predicted proteins | sample PhyTR2_FD_201031 | JGI IMG/M metagenome (GOLD analysis project Ga0308164, IMG submission 201031) | Phyllosphere microbial communities from UC Gill Tract Community Farm, Albany, California, United States - DLSLT.R2 | ecosystem: Host-associated > Plants > Phyllosphere > Unclassified | place: USA... | reverse complement strand
TATCATTCGATATAGCCTGGGTCACCTGAGGGAATCTCTGGCCTGCTGCAGTACTTTGTGCTGGAAAAGCATCCAGATATAACTTTCTTACATTATATTCTTTCAGTTGCTGCTGACCCGGTTGTTCAAAAATACTGGACAGTGTACTATTCATTACTTCATGGAAAGGACTTCCACCATCCTTATCATCATCCACAACAAAGTCAAGCTTCATACGCCATTCTCCGAAAGGAGTAGATTGTCCCGGAAGAGCATTATAATAAGCCAGTGTTTTACTGATCATATCTCCCGCTTCTGTCACATTGGCCGCCGGGATTCTACCGACAGGAATATCTGGAAGGTTATTTTCAATAGTAGATGCTGTTTGAGGCTGCGTCATTACAATATAATCATCTGTGACAAATGAGCCTACGAAATCTGCAGAATTTTCACCTTCATAGCTGGAAACAACATTGGAATTGCCGGAGATCCTGTTTTTATAATCATAAGAAGCATCTCCTAAAATAAATACATACTTAAGTCTTCCGCCGGTATTTAGTTTTGTAACAAAATCTCTGATCGCTGTAAGATCCCTGCTACCGCTTCCAAATTCATTATAGATCTTGGTGGCATCTACCACTTCTACAGTATAATTGTTTTTGGTTTGATGATAATTGGCCAGCCTCTGAGCTTGTCCCATCATTTCAGGAACAGTGATGATCAGATAATCTATATTTTGAAGTCCGGAAAGATTCTGATTGCCGATTCTTTCTACAAACTGAGGGTTGTAAGCCGCATCAGCACGGAAAGCTACAAATTCATTGTTGAAATTAGGATCAGAAGCAAGATAACCGAAATTAAAGCTTCCTGCACCCGCTTTATTTACCCTTCTGTTCGCATTTGTAATATCCGTCACATCCCAAACCTGCTCCATAGTGGTCGTGTTTGAAATACCAAACCCGTAATTTGTATTCGATCCGCTGGCAATAGAAAAATCTCTAAAGTTCATTTGCGAACCGTTGAAGGTAAGATTTTCCTTATACTGTACTTCAGCGTAATCAAAATGGAAAGCTCCGTTAGGATTTACAGAAATATTGGGTGAATAATTAATTGTAATTTGGTTTCCGCTAAGGTTGGATATAGTTCCTTCATATTTCAGCTGATAAAAATCAAATCCATAATTAGGAGTATTGGGAGGGACATTCTGTGTAACTGGATTCAGATTGTTGATTTTAAACTCAACCGTGTTCTGTTGTGCTTTATTACCAACCACCTGAGTCTTGAATCTTATCACATCATTAGCCTGGATCGGAGAGTTGGTTGTAAAAGTAACTGCCTTATCCGTATTAAACGGAGCATCTTCTACCCAGATCCTGCCTATTTTTAATATATTTTTTTGATCATTGTTGATTACCTGATAATTGTCATATCGGGTAATTAAAGGAGTTGCTGGAAGATTAGCATCTACAGGCTGTACTCTTTTTCCTGCACCCTTATCAAAATTAATAAAGTAGTAAGAGAAATCTTCATAGATGTTTTTAAGGCCATTTGTTCTGTCCGTTCTGGTATCCACTCTTTTGAAGCCGTTTCCGTTTGATGTATCATAAAGATTGTATCCGTTTGGCCCCTGAGCGTAAAATAATGCATAATCCCCGTCATTCCATACCCCGTCTTCTTCACCTACTACCTGGATGGCATTTTCCTGAAGTGCACTGTACTTTGTATCCTGATTGTACTCCGGAAGCATTATCCCCCCGTTTCCATAGATTCTGAAATTTTTCGGATTTACGGAAGCAGGATTAATCCCGTTATCTTTTAAAAACTGTGTTGTAATTTTAAAAATTCCTGACTTGTCTACCTTGATTTTATAAAATCCACCGCTTGAAAGGGGATTGGCAGTACTTCCTACTTTGTTGGCAGTTCCTGATCTGAAATTATTAGATGCTGAGGTTTCAGAAATATTGAATGAAGAAAGTCTTTGTACACGTCCTTTTACATTCTTAAATAAAGACACACTGATGCTCGCATACCGTTCTCCCTGTACTGTATAATAGGTAATGTCCGTTACATCATAATCCGGGAGCCTGCCTTTATCAAGATCATATAAATCCTTAGTGGAAATATTTTCCCAGGCCAGATCAGAAACTTTAAGCTGGTTTTCTCCGATTTTTTGTTTGGTGATGATAAAAACATTATTTTGGCCAAACGAAAAACCTTCATTTTTGAAGTTTGGAAGATTTAATTTTGTGTCACCAAAATCTTGGATTTTAGAGCCTTCCCATTCTATGGCTTTTCTCTGGGCCCAAAGTGTTGATACAAAAGAGAATAGTAATAAAAAGGTGATTTTTTGTTTCATGTTTGTTATTGAAATTTCCGAATTACAAATAAAATGAAAATTTTAGAATTAAATTGTGATACAATAAAATTAATTTGTTAACGTTTTTCAAAAAAATCAAATGTTTACTTGATTTATTGAATAATTTATTTTTTCTTTGTACTTTGAAAATATTTATATCGACTATGAAAAAACTACAGTTGTTTTCATTAATAGCATTAAGTTCTACACTTGCATTAACCAGCTGCGGCGGATCAGGTACAAGCAAAGGAGGCGGTACTAAAAAATTTGTCAGCAAGACGGGTTGGAAACCAAACGAAAAACAAGGTTGGTTTTTTGCAGGAAAGCAACAAAAGCAGAAGGGGTGGCCAGGAATGGTATATGTAGAAGGTGGAACTTTTACAATGGGATTAGTGAAAGATGATGTTATGCATGATTGGAATAACACACCTCGCAGAATGCAGGTAAGTTCATTCTTCATCGGAGAAACAGAAATTACTAACTATGAATACCGCGAATACCTTACATGGTTGAAGTATGTATTCCCTCCAAGTGATCCTAGCTTTAAAGAGATTTATAACGGCGCTTTGCCAGATACTCTTTTATGGGATAACAAATTATCTAGAAACGATTATAATGAGACTTATCTGCGTTCTCCAGAATTCGATTACTACCCGGTAGTAGGAGTTTCCTGGACTCAGGCAAACAGATATTGTGAGTGGCTTACAGATAGAGCAAATGAAAAAGCTTTGATGCAGTCCGGAGTTATTGCTAAAGATTTGTATATCAACGAATCCAATAACCAGGGTGGTACAGCATTTAACATGGATAAATTCAAATCGAATGATCCGGAAATGCAGGGCTATATCAACGAAAAAAGAATGCAGCAGAAATCTGGGATGAAAACAACCAACCAGAGACTTCTTTCTGCAAACAGAGCTCCAAACTCTTCAATGGTTCAGAAGTTCAGACTTCCTACTGAAGTAGAATGGGAATATGCAGCTCTTGGTATGGCTAAGAACAGAGAATATAACCAATACCTGGGTAAAAAACCTGAAATTGAAAGATTAAAAGGGACTAAAGGAAGAGACAAAGGAATGTTCCTTGAAAACTTCAAAATGGGGAAAGGTGACTATTCCGGTATTGCAGGATGGAAAAACGACGGAGCAGCACAAACTGCAGACGTAAGACAATATCCATCTAATGATCTTGGAATCTACGGTATGTATGGTAACGTTTCCGAATGGACGGCTGATGTATACAGACCTATCATTGATGAAGATTTCAACGACTTCAATTATTACAGAGGAAATATGCCTCAGGCTGTTGTAAGAAACGGTGATGGAACTTACAAAATGATCGACGAAGGAACTATCAAGTATGATACGTTAGCCGACGGAAGATTAGTATATAAAGGACTTCCTGGACAGTTTGAAAGAGAAACTATCGCTGATTACAGAAACTACAGAGATGGGGACAGACAGTCTTCTTTAGAATATTACAGAGCTTCAGACTCAGCTTCTTCTTATAATATGTACAACTCTCCTCAGAAAAGATTTGTAGTAGATGCGGGAGGAAGAGTGAAAATGATGAAAGACACTAAAGACAGAACTTCAGCAATGTCTAATGATGTAAGAGTTGTAAAAGGTGGTTCTTGGCAGGATACAGCATATTGGTTGGATCCGGGACAAAGAAGATACAAAAACCAGGGCAAAGCTTACGGATGGATTGGCTTCCGTGTTGCACAGGATGCTAGAGTTAGCGACAAGAACAGAACTAGAAGATAATATTTATCAAAAAATACTTACAAAAAACCTTCCGGATTTCCGGAAGGTTTTTTTATTTTTGAACTATGAATACAGAACAGTTTTATCCTTTGTTTTTAAAGTCAGATAAAGTAACAATCGACAGTAGGAAAGTTGGCCGAAATGATATTTTCTTTGCTTTTTCCGGTGAAAATTTCAATGCTGCTGCTTTAGCAGAAAAAGCAGTTGACGATGGTGCTTTGGCGGTGATTGTGGAACAGCCGGAATTTGAAAATAAGGACAGAAACATATTCTGTGTTCCGTCTACATTGGAATTTCTGCAACAGCTTGCAGTGCATCATAGAACCCAGCTGGGTATCCCTGTTATAGGCCTTACCGGAAGTAACGGAAAAACTACCACCAAAGAAATCATCCATGCCGTGCTTGCTGAAAAATTTAACGTACAGTATACCTCCGGAAATTTGAATAACCATATCGGGGTACCGTTAACCATTCTTTCCATTAAAACGGAACATGAGATGGCTGTGGTAGAAATGGGAGCCAATCATCAGAAAGAAATAGAACTTTTATGTAGGATTTCACAACCCGATTTTGGATATATTACCAATTTTGGGAAAGCCCACCTGGAAGGTTTTGGTGGATTTAAAGGCGTTATCAAAGGTAAGTCTGAGCTGTATGATTATCTGAAAAGTCATCACAAGACCATTATTGTAAATGAGAACGATCCTATTCAAACCGAAAAAACAGAAAACTACACTCCTAAGATTACCTTTGGAAAAGAGAATTCCGATTACGATTTCGGGCTGTTCTCAGAAGAACATTTTGTAGGGCTTAATTTTAAAGGTGAAAAAGCCGTTTCAAAACTAACCGGAGAATATAACTTTACCAATCTGTGTGCAGCAGCCAGTCTTGGACTGCATTTTGGGATCAGCTTTGATAAAATAAAGCAGGCGATAGAAAATTATACGCCAACCAACATGCGTTCGCAGGTTGTGACAAAGGAAGGAAGAACATTAGTGCTTGATACCTATAATGCCAATCCCAGCTCAATGACTGCTTCCCTGCAGAATTTTGTCACTTTTAAAGGGGCAAAAACAGTCATTATCGGAGATATGCTTGAGTTAGGTAATGAAAGTGAGAAAGAACATGTATCTATCCTAGAACTTGCCCATGAGCTTGCTTTTGACCAGGTCATCACGGTAGGAAAGCATTTTAAAAACGTCAATTCTTCACCATTATCTTTTGAAAATACGGCAGAGCTTATAGAATACCTTCAGCACAATACAATTCAGTCTGAAAATATTTTGTTAAAAGGATCGCGGGGAATTGCACTGGAAAAAGCAATAGAATTTATCTAGTCTTTAAATTCCAGAACTCTTTTACAATCAGTTTGATATTTTTGAATGTGCTTGGGAAAACTTCATCCTCGATCTGGGTGGTGTTTTTCCAGGCTACTTCAGTGATTCCTTCTTCAATCTGAGGCTTAGAAGTATCTTCACCATTGAAATTCATTTCAAACCAGTGTGTACATTTAAGGATCTTTTCACCGTTTCTTTCGATATAGATATGGTAAGTCGTATTAATGAAATCTACAAGCTCCACATCCTTCAGCCCGGTTTCTTCTTCAATCTCCCTTACTGCAGATTCTTCACGGGATTCCCCTTTCTCCATCTTACCTTTAGGAAGATCCCATTTGCCCAGCCTTTTGATGAAAAGGAGTTCGCCTTGAGAATTGCTGACAAGTCCTCCGGCAGCTTCTATAATTCTGAAAAGCGTTTGAAACTCCTTCCAGATTTCGTCAATATTTTCACCGTAAACATTCAATTCCCTTATAGATGTATTTTCCAGAAGATCGAGAGCGATTTCCAGGCTTGTGACGTTTTCATATCCAAGCGTTTTTTCTAAGTTTTCAGATTGCTTAGACAGTAATAATTTTTTTTCGTTCACAAAAACTTTATACATATATTTGTAATAATTAAGAATTTAAATACAAAAATAAAAAATGAATTTAGAAGGACGAAAAATTATTGTTAATAAATCATCTAAAGATCTATCTGAATTATTGAAATCACCTGAAAACTATAAAGATTTTATGCCGGACGGTCTTCAGAAATTTGAAACAAGAGACAACGGATTCAAATTCGGATTACAGGGAATGCCGGAAATCGCTTTGAAAATAGATGAAGTGGATGAGCAGAAAGCTGTTTTGAAATCAGCAAGCTCAAGTCTGGATTTTACATTAAAAGCTACTTTGAATCCTGTAAGTGAAAATCAGACAGAAGTTCAGATGCTTTTTGAAGGTAAATTCAATCCCTTCATTAAAATGATGGTAGAAAAACCGCTTCAGAACTTTATCAATACTTTGACGGATAAAATCGAGGCTTACAAATAAAAATCAGACCTTCAGCAATGAAGGTTTTTTTATGCAACGATTCCTGAGCTGTGATCTTTGGAACTGCCGGTTGCAGATGAAAGAACATTGATTTCATTATTCATTCTTAAAACACCCATAAAAGCAAAGATCAGGGCTTCTTTGTAATTGATGATCTCATTTTCAGGGATCATGATTTTGGATCCGGTTTTTTCTTTGATCTTTTCGGTCAGGAAAGTATTATATGTGCCTCCGCCTGTGCAAAGAACATTCTGTAAACTGTTTTTATTGATGACATCAGAAATCTGCAGGGCAATATGTTCTGTAAAAGTAGCCATGACATTTCCTGTTTCAATATTTTCTAAAAGCGGAAAAATAGACTCTGTGCACCATTCGATGCCTAAAGATTTAGGGTGCGGCTGGCTGTAGAATTTCAATGTATTAAGTTTCTCTAAAAGATCTTCGTTTATATTACCTTTTCTTGCCAGATCGCCATTTTCATCAAAACTTTTATTAAACTTCTGTGCTAATCTGTTCAGTACGATATTCACCGGGGCAATATCAAAGGCGATTCTTTGATTGTTCTGTCTTAAAGAGATATTGGAAAACCCGCCCAGATTGAGGCATGCATCATATCCGGAAAAAAGCAGCTCATCACCAATGGGTACCAAAGGAGCGCCGTTTCCGCCCATCAGAACATCCTGGCTTCTGAAATCATAAACAACAGGAAGGGCCGTAGCTATTTTAACAGCTCTGCCATCTCCGATCTGTAGTGTGAATTTTTTATGAGGCTGGTGAAAAACCGTATGACCGTGAGATGCGATCAGATCTATGTTTTCAAGATCGTTTTTTGTAATAAATTCCTGAACTTTTTGTCCCAGATAAAAACCGTATTCTGAATGAAGTTCCAGTAATTCTTCTGGAGATAAATGGATGGAATTTCTAAGCTTTTCCTCCCATTTTTGAGGATAGGGAAGGGTTTCTGCCTGCAGGATCTGAAAATTCCAGCGTTCCTTTTTTTCGAAGGCTGCAAAACAGATATCCAGGCCGTCCAGACTGGTTCCGGACATGAGCCCAATAGCCTGAAATCTCATATTACTGTGGTGTTTTTTTTTCTTCGAGTCTTTTGGTACTGAAATCACCTGAGCTGTTAAAGAAGGTGTATTCAGAGAAATCATCTTTGGCCGTCATACCGTTGGCCCCCACAAGGGTAGAGCCGTCTTCCATCGTAACGTATACCGTATCTTTGGTGTAAATCCTGTTTTTCTTCTGATCCCAGTAGATGGTTTCCATAGCAAAACGCTGTCCCTCATTGGTAGTAATCCTTACATCACCTTTTGCTTCGTAGAATTTTTTATATTCGAAGATACGGGCATATTTAGCGGTAATCTTACCGGGCACTTTAGGTTTCTTTTTATCAAAGAACTCTATATTAATCCCTTTTCTTGCTACAACATAAGGACTGTCGATCAGTTCGTATTTTTCAATGATAGGTGCTTTGGCTTTTAAAGATATAAAACCCGAATCCCGCTGTATGATATTGGCATTGTTAATAATCTGTGATGGGAAGTTCTTACTTTTGTTGCCATTGGCTTTGGTAAGATCCTCTTCACAGGATGTCAATATAAAAAATATAGCACAACTAAAAAGGCATGCTATATTTTTATATGATATTTTTTTTGAAAAATTCATTTTAGTTGTACAGATTCTTTCTGAACCATCTGTCAGCAAAGTTGAAGCCAACCCTTAGGTTAATAAAGTTCTGATTGATCAGGTTATTTTTAAGAGTTCCTCTTTTTCCTATTTCCAAACCAAGTTCAAGTCCACTCATTCTGGTGATGCTACTTGTTTTGAATGGAAGCATTACACCTCCTGAGATCCCGAACTTATTGATGCTGTTACCGTTTATTTTAAGGTTTCCTCTTTCATAGAAGGCTCCGTATCTGTAAACTACCCTTGAGAAATAGCTTCTGAAGTTATTGTAGTTTGGTAAATACCAACCTCCGGCAGAAATTCTGTATGTATCCTGGAAATCAAAAGATTTTCCGAAATATGAAATATCTTCACCTTTTTTATAATCAAGCTGCCCTGAAACAAACCAGTGATTTTCACTTCCATAACCAACACCTAAAGATGCCTGTAGCGGAAGAAGGTTTTTAGAGCTTGTACTTTTCTGATCGATGATCGTTTCCAAAGCTTTTACAGAATTGGCTGCATCAGAATACACATAGGTACTGTTGACATAATCAGTAGTCATATTGCTTGTGTTTCCAAACGTAGCAGTAGCTCCAATGGTCAGTTTTCTATCAGTACGCGTATTCAGGCTCTGATAGCTACCCCCAAGCGTGAAGTTGAAGTTTTTGATGCTGTTTTTGGTTTCATAACCGTTAATAAATTCAGAAACATTCCCATCTTTATCAGCAGTTCTAAGCTCATTCAAATCATAAAGATTTCCAAAGTATAGGTTGGCTCTCAAACCTACAGCAAAATTCTGATCGATCTTATAAGATACAGCTGCCTGGGCAGTATTCAGCGTTCCACTTCCACTAAAACGATTGGAGAATAAATTTCCCTCCTTATCAGAACTCATATTTACAATATCATAGCTTTTGGAGCTGTAAGGCTGATAGGAAAGTCCCAGCTTAACCTTTGGAGACAAAGGAAAGGCTAATGCTATATTAGAAAGATAAGTAGAATGTTTGGTAGACTTCGTATCGTTATAATTTGTTTTGAAGTAATTGTTTTCGTTGGTAGCTTCCAGTTTAATACTTGTAAGCTCGAAATTAGAGTTATTCGCAGGGTTTGCGAAATTGAAGTTGCTCGTGAAATCACTGATATAAGCAGTAGATATACCACCCATAGAGGCAGTTTCAATCGTATTATCATATTTTACATCTCCAATTCCATAAGTTGCATACGGAGAGTTACTAATACTCTGTGCATTTAGGAAGTATCCAACTGATATGAATGATACCGCAAAGATTTTTTTCATTCTTTATTTTTAAAACAATGCGCAAATATCTTAAATATTAATGAATTGTAAAAATTATATGTGGTTAAAGTTTGTTAAGGATAGAATTGATGGGCTTTTTTGTCGATTTATTAATGAAGTGGAAATAGAAATTGTTAAAAGTGAATTCTTTTGGCAGCCAAATAGGTGAATAGTGAACAGTAAATTTGCTTCACAGTGAATTTAATTGGAGGCTTTCCAGTTATAGTAAGTATAATGTATGGATTAAGAAACATGATGTCGAAAATTTCATCAACCCAAAATTAATATCTGATCTCTAACCTCAAAACACGCATCACACTACGCACCAAAATTAACCATTGACTTGCGAAGCAAAAACTCACCATTCATATTTAACACTATTCTAAAATTTAACCTCAAATTCTTCCCTAGTTTTTTTATCTTTGGGACATGAATTGGGAGAACATTGCCGGACAGGAAAATCTGAAAAAACTTCTTCGGGAAAGCATTGCTGAAAACCGGGTGAGCCATGCCCAGCTTTTTATTGGAAAAGAAGGCTATGGAACACTTCCTATGGTATTGGCTTATGCCAAAGAGGTTTTTAGTCAGGAAAATGAACATGCCGCTTCTAAAGTTGAGCATTTGAATCACCTTGATCTGCATTTCAGTTTCCCGGTTTTTACGGATAACAAAAATTCTTTAAGCAAAAATAAATTTGAAGAATTCAGGGAAATGATCATGGCATCTCCTTATTCGAGTTATGATGACTGGACAGCCTTCCTTGAATCGGAAAACAAGCAGCTCTTTATTTCTGCAGATGAAATAGATGACCAGAATCAGAAATTTGCTTTAAAAAGTTTTGAAGGGGGAACTAAAATCCTGATCGTTTGGAGAGCTGATAAAATGAATGTTGCTGCCGCCAACAAATTCCTGAAATTTCTGGAAGAGCCGCCGGCAAAGACCCTTATCCTTCTTACCGCCGAAACTACCAACGATATTCTTCCCACCATTCTTTCCAGAACACAGATTGTAGAAGTACCCAGGATCAATGATGAAGATCTGGAAAATTATCTTAAAAAAAACTTTTCTGTTTCTGCTGAAAAAGCTGGTGAGATTATCCATGAAGCGCAGGGGAACCTTAATGATGCTATAAAGATTTTAAATTCCGGGCACAAAAGTGATGAATTCGAAAAGCTTTTTATACAGTGGGTGAGGGATGCATTTATGGTAAAGAAAAAGCCACAATTCCTTAAAAGTATTATTTTCTGGGCCAGAGAAATTGCAGGATGGAACAGGGAAAAACAGAAAAATTTTCTGAACTACTGCTCGGAGATCTTCAGGCTTGCTTTGCTTCAGAACTATCAGTCAGAAAATCTTGTGTATAAAAAGATTGATGCAGAGGGCTTCAACTGGACAGGGTTTTCAAAATTTATAAGCGGAGCGAATATCGAAAGCATTTTAGAAGAAATCAATACTGCTGATCTTCATCTTACCCGAAACGGGAATCCTAAAATTGTCTGGACAGATTTGGGTATAAAACTATCACGTTACATTCATAAAAATTCATAATTCAGCTACAATATACTTTGAATTTTTTAAAATATAAGTCTGGATATCATCCGGACTTTTTTTGTATTTCTGACGGATAGATTATCGTTGATTTTTACTCCATTTTTTTCCAATTTATTTTTCCTTTCTATTATAATTTCCCATTTTTTTAAAGTTTTCTGTTCAAAGATGAAGTGAAATTAACGGAATATTAACATCAATATCTTTTTTTTGATTATGATTGTTAGGTTTTATATAATTTAAACGGTCTAATTACCAGAACTTTATATTGGCAAATATTAAATATACATTAAAAAATCAATCAATCGTTTGATTTTGTTAAAATCTTGTTTAAATTTGCACCCTGAAAAATAGATAAGCTATGGTTTCAAAAGAAGAGAATATATTGTTTGCCGCAGAGAAGCTTTTTGCTGAAAAAGGTTTTGAAGGAACCTCCACCAGAGAGATTTCAAAGGCAGCGAATGTAAATATATCTATGATCTCATACTATTTCGGATCTAAAGAAAAACTGTATGAAAAATTAGTTGAATACAGAATGAGTGAAGGTCAGTTCTTTGCTAAAGATATTCTTGAGAGAAAGGATATCAATGAGTGGCAGAAGATAGAAAAGATCGTAGATCAGTTTTCAGATAGAGTAAGGCATCATAAATGCTTTTACAGAATCATGCAGAGGGAGCAGCTGTATACAGAAAATACGCAAATCGTGGAATTTCTGAAGCAGACCAAGATGGGCTTTATTTCCATGTATTCACAGGTGCTGGAAAGTGGACTTAAAAAAGGAATATTTACCAAGAATCCACCTATTTATCTGCTTCATGCTACAGTAAGCGGGACTTTATTTTATGCATCCAATGCGAAAGAAATGTATCAGGAATTCCTTAATGATACACAGGAAGAGGAAGTCTTCGACGAAAACTACTACACAGAACTTAATAAACATATAAAATATTTACTAAAAGACCTTCTAGGTTATGAAGAGAATAAATAACTCGGTGTTGGCATTATCCCTTTTCATGGGAATTGCAGCCATAAATGCTCAGGAGAAAAAACAGCTCACTCTCGATGAAGCAGTGCAGCTGGGAATCCAGAACAGTAAAAACCTTAAGATTGATGCCGCTAAGATTGAAGAAGCGACGGCAGATCTTTTGGAAGCTAAAAACAGACAGCTTCCTGAACTGAAAGTTTCGGGCAGCTATATGTATCTTCCTATTAAACCAACGATTGATCTAAAGCTTTCCAGCGCTTCAGGGGCAGCAGCAGGAGGTCCGGAGGTACATCAGGTAGCCTACGGATCCGTGAATCTCAGTGTTCCGATCTACAGCGGGGGAAGAATAAAATATGGTATCCAATCTGCTAAATATTTGGTGGAAGCATCAAAATTAAGCACGGAAAATGATAAAATAGCGATTGCTTATAATGTAGCCCAGGCTTACAATAATTTGTTTAAAGCCCATCAGTCCATTAAAGTTTTAGAAGAAAACCTTACGGCTTCTCAAAAGAGAGACGAAACTTTTCTGAAGCTTGAAAATAATGGTGTTATTGCAAGGAATGACCGTTTAAAAGCAAACCTTCAGACTTCAAATATTGAACTGCAATTACTGGAAGCAAAAAACAACTATAATATTGCCAATATCAATATGGATCTGTTATTAGGTATTCCGGAAACGACAGAAATTGAGGTGGATCAGAATTATATCGATGAAGGCTCAGAAGTAAAGGCGGTTGATTATTATATAAATGAAGCAAGAGAAAACCGTAAAGATTTACAAGCTTTGGCTCAGCAAAGAAAAGCTGCAGAACTGGGATCGAAATCAGCTAAGGCTGAAAACCTTCCTTCCATAGCATTTACCGGAGGATATGTAGCGGCGGATATTCCGAAATTCCTTACCCTCTACAACGCTGTGAATGTTGGAGTTGGTATTTCTTATAATTTATCCAACCTCTGGAAAGAAAACTCTTCCCTAAAACAGTCTCAGGCAAGAGAAAAGCAGCTGGCGGCTACTGACGAATTACTGAATGATAATATAAAGCTTGATGTCAACAGAGAATATCAGAATACAGATTATTCTAAAAAAAGAATATCGGTGTATGAAAAAGCTGCTGAACAGGCCAATGAAAATTACAGGATTACAAAAAATAAATACGATAACGGTTTGGCAACAATGACCGAACTTTTGGATGCTGATGCAGCTCAGATCTCATCAAATGTAGGAGTGATCAATGCAAAAGCAGACGCAGCACTGGCTTATAGAAAACTATTACAAACTACAGGAACTTTAACAATTAAATAAGACTAGGACCAAAAATGGAAAATAATAATACACCAGCAGTAGAAACTAAAAAGAAAAAAAGTTTAGTTTTCCCGATAATTTTAGCGGTTGTCGTTGTAGTAGGAGGGATTTACGGTTACAGAACATATTCTTACGGGCAGAGCCACGAAGAAACTGACGATGCTCAGATTGCGTCCAATATGAGCCCTGTAATTTCTAAGATTTCAGGATATGTAACGCAAATAAAAGTAAAAGACAATCAATTTGTAAAGAAAGGAGATACTTTGGTTATCCTGGACAACAGGGATCAGAAAATGGCCTTGGTACAGGCGGAAGCGGCTTTATCAACTGCGAAAAGCAATATTTCCAATGCACAAGCTACAACTACAGCTACTTCTAAAAACATTACATCTTCTCAGGCTGCTGTTACAACAGCCAATGCACAAATAGAAGCGGCTAAAGTGAATGTTTGGAAAACCGGTCAGGATCTGAAAAGATATTCTGTCCTGGTAAAAGACCATTCCATTACAGAACAGCAATATGAGCAGGCTTTGGCAGCAAAACAATCTGCAGACAGACAGCTTCAGGTATTAGTGGATCAGAGAAATCAGATTGCTCAGCAAACAAACATTGCTTCTTCTCAGACCGCTGCAAGTTCTCAGCAGATCAGCGTGGCAGGTTCAGTTGCTAAACAGAGAGAGGTAGATGTAGAAAATGCAAAACTAAACCTTTCCTATACAATTATCCTGGCTCCGGAAGACGGATTTGTTGGAAAAGTTCCGATTCAGGCAGGACAGTATTTACAGGCGGGATCTCAGTTATTCAGCTTAGTTAAAAATGATCAAAAATGGGTTATTGCTAACTTTAAAGAAACTCAGGTGGATAAAATGGTAGAAGGCCAGAAGGTAAAAATCGAGATTGATGCTTTTCCTGATACAGAATTTGACGGAGTGGTAAGCTCATTCTCTCCGGCTACAGGTTCTACATTCTCTATTCTTCCTCCGGATAACGCAAGTGGTAACTTCGTGAAAGTGGTACAGAGACTTCCTGTGAAGATAGACTTTGTAAAACTGGACCCGAATATTGCTAAAAAATTAAGAACAGGAATGAATGTGAAAGCTGAAGTTTCTTTAAAATAATATTTAAATAAGTGAATTGTCAATTTTGCTGAAGCATGTCAAATGACGAATGTAATAGGGAGTAGTAAGATTGATGATGAAGATTGATGCCGGCCCTGTGTAAGAATTCAGTGATGAAGAAGGAAATGAGGCAATGAAGATGATGATGCAGATGAAATTCAATGGAGAGGTATAATGAAGCAGAAAACTGACAAAGAAGTTGATACCGGTTTTGTAGATGAAAATCAATGATGAGGTAGAAATGAAGTAGTAAAATTGACCATGGAGTTGATTGATAATTGACAATTCACTTTTAAAAAATAATTAAAAATAGTAAGGAATTAAGGGATTTAGAAATTAATGTCTGGCTTAATCAAAATCTGAAAGTCAAACAGAAAAATTAGTAACAACAAAGTTAGTTCGTAAAAACTTGTTCCGTTTCTTAAAATTTCTAAATCTCATAATCTCTTGATTTTTTAATACCTATAAAAAAACTATGCAAGATTCATTAGTAGAATATGGAGCCCGGAGGGTGATCATTACGATCACAGCAATCCTCTGTGCTTTGCTTGAAATTGTGGATTCCACGATTGTGAACGTTGCCCTGAACGAGATGAAAGGTAACCTGGGGTCTACACTTTCTGAAGTAGGTTGGGTAATTACGGCTTATGCAATTGGTAACGTAATTATTGTACCTATGACCAGTTGGCTATCCCAGCAGTTCGGACGAAGAAATTACTTTGCAGCTTCTATTATCATTTTTACCGTGTTCTCATTCTTATGTGGTAATGCAGATAATATTTGGGAATTGGTATTCTTCAGATTATGCCAGGGAATTGGAGGGGGAGCCTTATTGGTAACTTCACAAACCATTATTACAGAATCGTATCCTATTGAAAAAAGAAGTATGGCTCAGGCTATTTATGGTTTGGGAGTAATTATTGGCCCTACATTAGGTCCGCCGTTAGGAGGGTATATTGTTGATAATTTTAGCTGGCCATATATTTTCTATATTAATATTCCAATTGGTATTGCGGCAACTTTAATGACCTTACAGTTTATAAAAAGCCCGAAATATGCCGAAAAACGTAAAGCTTCAGATGTAGACTGGTTAGGAATTGCTCTATTGGCAGTTACCGTAGGTTCATTACAGTATATCTTAGAAAGAGGACACGAAGAAGACTGGTTTGCGAGTGAGTGGATTGTGATATTTACCGTATCAGCAGTTTTAGGATTTATATTATTCCTCTGGCGGGAACTTACCTTCAAATATCCGATTGTAGAACTGAGGGTTTTGAAAAACAGTAACTTAAGGATTGGAACCGTTATGTCCTTTGTATTAGGATTTGGTTTGTATGGGTCTACGTTCATCGTTCCGCTGTATACCCAGAGTATTTTGGGGTGGACGGCCTTAGAATCCGGAGCATTGATGATTCCGGCAGCATTAACAACTGCTTTCATGATGCCTATTATTGGTAAATTGCTTTCAAAAGGGGTAAAACAACAAATCCTGGTTTCCTTAGGATTATTTACCTTCTTTGTGTACAGTTTCTGGGGATATAAAATCTTGACTCCAGACACCGGTAAAGATGCATTCTTCTGGATGCTGATGGTAAGAGGAGCAGGATTAGGACTATTATTTATTCCGATCACTTCCTTATCATTAAGTACTCTGAAAGGTCAGGAAATTGGTCAGGGAGCAGCATTTACAGGGATGATGAGACAGTTGGGAGGATCTTTCGGGATTGCCGCCATCACTACATTTATTGCGAATGCCAGTCAGAAATACAGAGTCAATTTGGTTTCCCATTTAGATTCCAATGATTTTGATGTCCAGCAAAGATTAGCAGGATTAAAGGCAAGTTTCATGGCGAAAGGGATGACTCCCGATGCAGCAATGAATGCGGCTTATAAAATGCTTGATCTTACAGTCACCAAACAGGCTACGGTATTGTCTTATATGGACGTTTTCCTTTATTTAGGAATTGCCTTCCTGATTTGTATTCCGTTTATCTTATTAGTAAAAGAACGAAAAAGCAAAGAAAAAATAGATTTGAGTGGTGTACACTAAATTTTATTTGAATAAATACAAAGCCTCCGAAATTAATCCGGAGGTTTTTTTATGGAATGATTCAATAGTTTTAAATTCTTATTAATTTAAATGAAAAATTCTGATTTTTATTCAATCTTCGCTGTCCATTCAATCCCGCTGATGTCAATCAACTTTATCATATGAATATTTTCTGGTGAAATGTCAGCCAGATCTACCTTAATATCAGCCTTTGAACCCAGTGGAATAATCAGGCTATGCTTCCCCGGTTTTACCTTGGCTACATAATGATTTTTGATGTTTTCTTTCGGAAATTTTGAAAGTTCCTCATGATTAAGTTCCTTTACCATATGTCCATCCTTATCCAGGATATGGATTCCGATCAGAAAAGAACCGTAGACATCTACTCCTTCCGTTCTGTAAACTTCAAATACCAGATCAGAATTCCTGATAGAAATATTAGAAATCTCAATCTTCGGTTTTACCGATTTATTATGGAGCGTCCCCCAGACACCGCCATGGAAATATTGGTTGGTCAATAGCGTAAGTCCGAAAATAAAAACTGAACCTGCCACTACAAGCGTTTTAGGTTTTGCCAGTGGCAGAACGCCGGATCCCAGCCATAGAAACCATTTTTTATGAGTAAATCTTTTATTGTTCTTAATAAAAGAATGATCCAGGGAAAAAGGACCGCTTCCGGTAAGAAACAGAACAAATCCGCCTGCAATACCTAAAACACCGATTTGCCATTCATCCAGACAGGTTGTTCCTATCCAGCCGGAACCTAGAAGAATTCCCATCGCAAAACCGAAGATCCCAATACTCATTAACCTTGTAAAAAGCCCCAGGATAATGAAAAGTCCTACCACTGCCTCAATAATGGTAAAAGCCATCATTGACCTTTGCAGGGCATCGGGATGGGTCACCAGGTATTCTATGATTGGTTTTATTCCTAAAGCATTAGGTAAGAAATGATTGAACTTTTCTCCGATATATCCTGCTTCATCAGGGATTAATTTGTTTTCAAGAATAAGCCTGCGCCAAAATGCTGAAAAATAAGTCCACCCGATAACAAGGCGGAGAGATAATGTATAAAGTCCGGCCAGGTCATAAGACCGGCTGTCTGATAGATGTTTCATTAAAATTGTATTGTATTAAAAAACTGTTTATTGTAAAATTGATTTAGACAAAAGCCTAAGCCAGATGTAATTTCAGTCTTTTAAATAAGATATATTTCGGCGGGCTGTTTCCGGAAGTTGTACCGGAATATTGGTTGAAAGTGATTTTTACATTCCCCAAATTATAAAACGCATCTGAACTTAAATAAGAGATTTTGTTTTTAAGCTGGAGCCGTTTTTTTGAAAAAGCTTTTAAAGATGATGATCTCTCAGCTGACGCATCGCAAAACGATACTACTGTACCGGCTGTTGTTTTAACTTTATTTAAACCGCTGAAATACTGAATGTCAAAAACACCGAGAACATCTCTTTTTACGGAGCACGGGGATAATGAAAATACCAGTACAAGCATCATGATGAATGCTTTATAATTTCTCATATGGGTTTCAATGGCAGGCATTTTTACAAAACTACATTTTATTTTAGATGTAGGCTCATGAATTGCAGAAATTCATCCTGCTGATCTACAAATAAATAATGTGAGCAGTTCTCAATGATTTTAAAATGATTTTTTCCAACAATTTTTTTCATATCGTTAAGCTGCTTCTCAGAAAATATTCCGTCATCTTTTCCGTAAACTGCGAAAATGGGAACGCCTGCTTTTTTAATTTCTTTTAAAACAGAAGTATTATCCAGATTGTTTCGGGATTCGTTTTTATAAAATTTCAAAGGGGATTCAGGGTTTCTGAAATTAACGGCATAAAATTCACCGGACTCATATTCATCCCTTAGCTGCTGGCTTTCAGGAGTCGGGGAGGACATTGTGAAAAATTTCATTTTACCTGCAATTTCATAACATCTTTTCCTGTAAGCAGCCGAGTTGTTGCTTAAACTTTCAATTTCAGCGATCTCTTTAAGCTGAACAGAATCGTTTTTGAATTGATTTTTAGCCTCTTTTAAGATGTGATCATAAGTTTCCTGCTGGGTAAAAAGAGCTCCTGCAAGAGTAAGTGAACTTACTTTTTCAGGAAACTGCTTGGTAAAAAGAGTTCCTATGATTCCTCCGAAGCTGTGGGCAAGGATATTTGCTTTCCGGATACCGTACTTTTTGTAGATTTGATTGAGATCTTCAAAGCTCTCTTTAAAGGTCATTGAAGCATTCTCATCTTTGGATCTGCCTTCCCCGCGTCGGTCATAGACAATCACATAAAATCCTTTTTCTGCAAACTTTTGAGCTGTACTTCCCTCAAATAATGTTGAATTTCCACTTGGTCCTCCATGAATGAAAATGACAGGCATATCTTTTGGGTTGCCATAAGCTTTAGAATAGATTTGCTGGGCATTAAAGGAAATAGAAATCAAGGCAAAAAGGAAAGACAGAAGGACTCTCATACATTATTTTTTGAAGTCTCTAATGTATGATGTTTCTTTACAATTCCCCAGCATAATTTAAAATTAAAAATGCTGCTGACTAACAGTTGTCACAAAACTGCCTTAACTTTATCATCAGAAATATGTAATTAAAAGAAACCTATTAAATGAGTTATTGTTTAGCCATAGAAGGAATGAAGCCTGAAAGCAGAAAAGAACTTCATAAGAACTACCATGACAACCATTACGGATTTCCCATTCACGTTGATAATGAACTGTTTGGAAGGCTGATTTTGGAAATCAATCAGGCAGGTCTGAGTTGGGAGACTGTATTGAAAAAAGAAGAAAGCTTCAGGAAGGCATACCATAATTTTGATATTCATGCTATTGCAGCATATACAGAAGAAGATCGGGAAAGGCTTATGAATGATCCGGGAATTATCCGCAACCGGCTGAAAATAATTGCGGCCATTGAAAATGCTAAAACCATTACAGAACTGCAGCGAGAATTCGGATCTTTTGAAAAATGGCTGGAGCATCATCATCCCAAAACCCTTCAGGAGTGGATGAAGCTTTTCAAAAAGACATTTAAATTTACCGGCGGAGAAATCGTAAACGAATTTTTAATGAGCACGGGATACCTCAAAGGTGCCCATGCAGAGAGCTGTCCTGTTTATAAGCATGTGCTGGAACAGAAACCGCTTTGGAAGGAGTAGAGTGTTTGGGCTTTAGAGTTTGAGAGTTTTTAATGAAATCTGAAATCAATATTTTTAGATTATTTATGGAAAATTCTGAATTCACTTCTTAATAAATTCAGCAATTCTGTAAAAGAAATTAGCTCATCAACATTAGGATAAATTTTTAAATACGATTCCGGGTTATCATATTCAAATTCATTTTCATTTTTATCAGTTTTTACCTTTAGATAATACGTAAAACCATCTAATATAGCCGACTTAGATACTGAAGATACAATTTCATCATCTTCTGTAAAATAATCTTTATTTTTCTTTTCTAATTTATATTGAATGTTTTCCCACGGTGGGAGATGTAATAGATCCGTATCAAGAATTTTTGCCCAAACCAATTTTATATTTTTAGGTAAATTGAGATCTGTTTTTTTGATATTTATTTGTTGATTTGCTGTTGCTTCCGTTGTATAAAGTTCTCCGATCCACTTTTCTGTATTATCCTGATATAACCTAAACATTTCTAATCCTGTAGAAATTGTATATTTCTTGTAAACCCTCATTTCATAATTGTTGAATGGTAAGTTTTCTATCTTTAAAATTCTGTTATACTTATTAATATTCTGTGAAAATAGAATAGTAAAATTTAAAAATATAAAAAGGATTACTAAAATTTTATGCATGAAAGTGATAGTTTTTATATTATGTAAATAAACCTTTTGGATGAATTAGAATTATATTGATGACATCTGTTTTATCAATAGGAGCGGGCTTTAGCCCGTTCAATGAATAAAATAAATCAATTGGCTTTAGCCAAATATGTATTCAACGATTTTATATGTTTTCAGGTTCAGAAGCTGAATGTTTATTACGCATAATCTCCTTATGTTCCGTACCCCATTTTTCAAATTCCAGGATAATGGGTTTCAGCTTATAACCAATTTCTGTGAGTTCATATTCCACCCGTGGAGGAACTTCAGCGTAAACAGTTCTGGTGATAATCCTGTCTGCTTCTAACCTGCGGAGCTGCAGAGTGAGCATCCGTTCTGTAATATTGTTTAAGCGTTTTCTCAGCTCACCAAATCTCAGTTTACCGTTGATCAGATAACAGCAGATGGCTAATGCCCATTGTCCACCGATCGTATTGGAAGCATAGATCTCCGGACATTCATCTGCAAGCGCTTTTTTATTGGCAAAATTGGTTGATGTTTCTTTTATTTTAGTCATTACTTACATTTTTTATAGTACCATACAATTGGTCACTAATGTTTAAAATGTAAGTTACGTATATTATTTTTGCTGAAGAAATTCAAACGAAAAATGAAAATATTAATAATACTGATTCATCCTGATATAGAAAAATCAGTGATCAATAAAAGATGGATGGAAGAATTGAAAAAATATCCTGAAAAATATACTGTACATTCCTTATATGAAGCCTATCCGGATGAAAAGATAG
>Ga0308164_10002064_pt1 | contig 21096 bp, 21 predicted proteins | sample PhyTR2_FD_201031 | JGI IMG/M metagenome (GOLD analysis project Ga0308164, IMG submission 201031) | Phyllosphere microbial communities from UC Gill Tract Community Farm, Albany, California, United States - DLSLT.R2 | ecosystem: Host-associated > Plants > Phyllosphere > Unclassified | place: USA... | reverse complement strand
ATCGGCGTGCTTGAGATCACGCTGATCGTTCCTACGCTCCGCGTGGGAATGCCGCTCAGGACGCTCCGCGTCCGGCTCTGAGCGTCACCGCGTTATTGAGCCGCCTTCACCGACGTCACGCGCCAGATCTTGTTGCCCACGTCATCCGCCACCAGCAATCCGCCGCGATGGTCATTGACCACGCCTACCGGACGGCCCATGGCCTTTTCGTCGCTGTTGAGGAAACCAGTCAGCACATCGACTGGGGCGCCATTGGGTTTGCCGCCGCTGAAGGGCACGAACACTACCTTGTAGCCGCTGTGCGGTTTGCGGTTCCACGAACCATGCTGGCCGATAAACAGGCCTTCGTTGAACGGTGCTGCCAGCGTCTTGCCGTCGGCGAACACCAGCCCCAGTGATGCTGTGTGCGGGCCGACCGCATAATCGGGGGCGATGGCCTTGGCGACCAGTGCCGGGTTCTGCGGTTTGACGCGCTCGTCCACGTGCTGGCCGTAATAGCTGTAAGGCCAGCCATAGAAGCCGCCGTCCTGCACCGAGGTCACGTAATCGGGCACCAGATCGCTGCCGATCTCGTCACGCTCGTTGACGGCTGTCCACAGTTTTCCAGTGGTCGGCTCCCAATCCATCCCATTGGGGTTGCGCAGGCCCGAGGCGAAGATGCGGTGGTTGCCGGTGGCGGCATCCACTTCCCAGATCGCTGCACGACCTTCTTCCTTGTCCATGCCGTTCTCGGCCACGTTGCTGTTAGAGCCGACGGTCACGTACAGCTTGCTGCCGTCCTTGCTGGCAATGACGTTCTTGGTCCAGTGGTGATTCAGCGTGCCGCCCGGCAAGTCGACCACTTTGGTCGGCTGGGCGCTGATCGAGGTCTGGCCGTTTTCATACGGGAAGCTGATCAGGCGGTCGGTGTCGGCCACGTACAACTTGTTGCCCACCAGCGTCATGCCGAACGGCGAGTTGAGGTTCTGCAGAAAGACGCTGCGGGTTTCGGCCACGCCGTCATTGTTGGTGTCGCGCAGCAGGGTGATGCGGTTGGCGCTCGGTACGCCCGCACCGGCGCGGCCCATGACCTTCTCCATGACCCAGCCACGGATGCCTTTGCCATCATCCGGCTTGGCCGGTGAGTTGGTTTCTGCGACCAGTACGTCGCCATTGGGCAGCACGTACAGCCAGCGCGGGTGGTCCAGATGTTCAGCGAAGGCGCCAACCTGAGTGCCTGGCGCAGCCACCGGTTTTGCGTCCTTTTCCCAGCCGATGGCCGGGGCGATGTTGACCGTAGGAATCAGCGTCTTGTTGGGCTCCGGCAGTTTTGGCAAAGGTCCTGTTCCATCCGAGACCTGCAAGGTCGAAGACTCGCCGCACGCCGCAAGGCCGCCTGCGAGCAGAAGCAATACGGCGTACTGTGGTCTGATTTTGAACATCGTGAATCTCCATCGACAAAGGCTTGGTCCAGTAAGGGATAGAGACACCCTGACCGCCGAGGTTCAATTGCGAGCCACCATCCGGCGGCGTCATGCAGGTGAATGGCCTTTATGCCCTGTGTACTGCGGTGTCGATTGACGCTCCACCCCCAACCCTCTACCCTTCGCGGTTTGTTTCAGGTGCTCTGCAATCCTCCCGATTGGCAGGGTGAAACAGGGAAGCCGGTGAGGGTCTGACGATCCGATTCCGGCGCTGCCCCCGCAACGGTAAATGAGTCAAGGCTGTGCATCGTGCCACTGCGTTTCGACGCGGGAAGGCGTGCAGCCCGGATGACCCGCTCATGAGCCCGGAGACCGGCCTGAAGTACTCAATGGCATCACGGAGGGTGATGCTCTGTGCAGGGCGTTGCCGTGCTGTTCAGTGCTGTCCTTCCGTCTGCTTTCGCGACCCCCCGAGCGGAGAGCCGAGATGAACGAATCCCCCGAACGCGACGAACGCCATCTGGCGCGCATGCAGCGCAAGAAAGCCGTGATGGACGAACGTATCGCCAGCTCACCCAATGAATGCGGTCTGTTGCTGGTGTTGTCCGGCAACGGCAAGGGCAAGAGCAGCTCGGCGTTCGGCATGCTTGCGCGGGCCATGGGCCATGGCATGCAGTGCGGCGTGGTGCAGTTCATCAAGGGGCGCAACAGCACAGGCGAGGAAATGTTTTTCCGCCGCTTCCCCGAGCAGGTGCGCTATCACGTGATGGGCGAGGGCTTCACCTGGGAAACCCAGGATCGTCAGCGCGATATCGCGGCCGCCGAAGCCGCCTGGGCCGTGAGCCTGGAAATGCTGCGCGATCCGGCTATCGGTCTGGTGGTGCTCGACGAACTGAACATCGCTCTCAAGCACGGCTATCTGGACCTTGAGCAGGTTTTGACCGACCTGCAGGCCCGTCCGCCCATGCAGCATGTGGTGGTGACCGGGCGTGGTGCCAAACCCGAATTGATCGACCTTGCGGATACCGTCTCGGATATCGGCGTGGTCAAACATGCATTCCAGTCCGGCATCCGGGCGCAGAAAGGTATCGAACTGTGAGCCATTCCGTTATGAGCATCCGGTCATGAGAACCCCCAGGGATTGCCCGGCAGTACTGATCGCTGCACCGGCCTCCGGTCAGGGCAAGACCACCGTAACCGCAGCACTGGCACGCCTGCACCGTAATCAGGGGCGCAAGGTACGGGTCTTCAAGTGTGGCCCGGACTTTCTCGATCCGATGATTCTCGAGCGGGCGAGCGGGGCGCCGGTGTTTCAACTGGACCTGTGGATGGTCGGCGCCGATGAAAGCCGTCGCCTGCTGTGGGAAGCCGCCGAAGACGCGGACCTGATCCTGATCGAAGGCGTGATGGGCTTGTTCGACGGCACGCCGTCCAGCGCTGATCTGGCGCGTCATTTCGGCGTGCCGGTGCTTGGGGTGATAGACGGCACAGCGATGGCCCAGACCTTCGGTGCCTTGGCGCTGGGGCTGGCGCGCTATCAGCCTGACCTGCCGTTTGCTGGCGTGCTGGCCAACCGCGTGGGCACTGTGCGTCATGCTCAACTGCTTGAAAACAGCCTCACCGAAGGCCTGCGCTGGTATGGCGCGCTGTCCCGTGAAACCGGCTTCGAACTGCCCAGTCGCCATCTGGGGCTGGTGCAGGCCGACGAGCTCAACGACCTTGATCTGCGTCTGGACATGGCCGCTGCGGCCCTGGCCACCACCTGCGAGGTGGCCTTGCCGCCTGCGGTCACGTTCACTGCGCCAGAACCGGTTCATGTCGAGCGCTGGCTGGACGGCGTACGGATTGCCGTGGCTCGCGATGGAGCCTTTGCATTCACCTACGGGGCGAGTCTCGATCTGCTGCGCAACATGGGCGCGGAACTGAGTTTCTTCTCACCGATCCGCGACAGCCATCTGCCTGAAGCAGACAGCCTGTATCTGCCCGGCGGTTATCCCGAGCTGCATCACGTCGAGCTGTCTGCCAACGCCACGATGCTGGCCGATATTCGAGCGCACCATGCGGCAGGCAAGCCTACATTGGCCGAATGCGGCGGCATGCTGTATCTGCTCGAAGCCCTGACCGATGTTGAAGGCGTGCGCGCTGAACTGGTCGGTCTGCTGGCGGGCGAAGCGGCCATGCAGAAACGGCTGGCGGCGCTGGCGTTGCAGGCGGTCGAGATGCCGGAAGGCGAGTTGCGCGGTCACACCTATCACCATTCGCTGACCACCACCGAATTGCAGCCGATTGCGCGAGGGATCAGCCCCAACGGTGGACGCGGTGCCGAAGCGGTTTATCGCGAGGGTCGCCTGACCGCTTCCTACATCCACTTCTATTTCCCGTCCTGTCCGCAGGCGATTGCGGCCCTGTTCAAGCCATGACCGAGCACGCGTTCAATGATCAAGAGCGGGCAGCGGTGTACCGCGCCATTGCCGAGCGCCGCGACATGCGGCACTTCGTCGGTGGCAGCGTGGCGCCCGAACTGCTCGCCCGTTTGCTGGAAGCTGCACATCAGGCACCCAGCGTTGGTCTGATGCAGCCCTGGCGGTTCATTCGGATCAGCGACCCGGCACTGCGCGTCAGGATGCAGGCGCAGGTCGAAGAAGAGCGGGTCCGCACAGCCGAAGCACTGGGCGAGCGGACCGACGAGTTCATGAAGCTCAAGGTCGAAGGCATCAACGACTGCGCCGAGGTGCTGGTCGCCGCGCTGATGGAAGGTCGCGAGCAGCACATCTTTGGTCGTCGCACCCTGCCGGAAATGGACATGGCGTCGTTGTCCTGCGCGATCCAGAACTTGTGGCTGGCTGCGCGCGCCGAAGGGCTGGGCATGGGCTGGGTGTCGTTGTTCGACCCTGACGCACTGGCCGATCTGTTGGCGATGCCGGAAGGCGCCAAGCCGCTGGCGATTCTCTGCCTGGGCCCCGTGAAAGAATTTTACCCAGCACCCATGCTGGTGCTGGAAGGCTGGGCGCAGGCGCGTCCGCTGAGTGAACTGTTGTATGAGAATCAATGGGGAGTGAGTCAATGAGTGTGGCGCTGTTGAGCGTGGCCGGGGTTGCGCTGGATGCGCTGCTCGGCGAGCCGAAACGCTCCCATCCGCTGGTGGCGTTCGGGCGCTTTGCCAATCGTCTGGAGCAGCGCTTCAACAGCGGCGGCAGGGGTTGGCGCAGCCATGGCGTCACGGCCTGGTTCGTGGCGGTGATGCCGCTGACACTGCTGGCCACGCTGCTGAGCTGGGCACCGTTCGTGGGTTGGCTGGTGGAGATTCTGGCGCTGTATTGCGCGCTGGGCATGCGCAGCCTCGGGGAGCATGTGCAGCCGGTGGCTCAGGCATTGCGCAGCGATGATCTGGAAGAGGCGCGTCGTCGCGTCGGCTATCTGGTCAGCCGCCAGACCGGCGAACTGGATGCGACCGAAGTTGCCCGCGCGGCCACCGAGTCGGTGCTGGAAAACGGCAGCGATGCAATATTCGCTGCACTGTTCTGGTTTGTCGTGGCCGGTGTTCCCGGCGTGGTGCTGTATCGCCTGAGCAATACGCTGGATGCCATGTGGGGCTATCGCAATGAACGTTTCGAGCGTTTCGGCTGGGCTGCGGCGAAGATCGATGACCTGCTCAACTATATTCCTGCACGCCTGGTGGCGCTGACCTACGCGCTGCTGGGCAAGACTCGGTTGGCGCTGCGCTGCTGGCGCACTCAGGGACCGACCTGGGACAGTCCCAACGCAGGTCCGGTAATGGCGGCCGGTGCTGGCGCGCTGGGCGTCGAATTGGGTGGCGCGGCGATCTATCACGGCGAGCTGCATCAGCGTCCGCAATTGGGCGAAGGCGTTCCGGCAGATGCCGACTCCATCGACCGTGGCTGGGAACTGGTGCAGCGCGGCGTGTGGCTGTGGTTGCTGGTGCTGTGCGTCGGGACAGCATTCTATGCTTGAGCACGGCGGGCGACTGCGCGCTGCGGCGCAGCACTATGGTATCAATCAGGCCGACTGGCTGGACCTGTCCACCGGCATCGCGCCGTGGTCCGCGCCGGTACCGGAGATTCCTTTGCGTGCCTGGGCGCGCCTGCCCGAGAACGATGACGGTCTCGAGACTGCCGCCTGTGCCTATTACGGCGTGTCACAGGTATTGCCTGTAGCAGGTTCGCAGGCGGCGATCCAGGCGCTGCCGCGAGTGCGCAGTGCGGGGCGGGTGGGCGTGCTGTCGCCGTGCTACGCCGAACATGCGCATGCCTGGCGCAAGCAGGGTTATGTGGTGCGTGAGGTCGGCGAGCACGAAGTGGATTACTTCCTCGACAGCCTTGATGTGCTGGTGGTGGTCAACCCCAACAACCCGACCGGTTTGCATCTGAGCACCGAGCGCCTGCTGGAATGGCATGCGCGGCTGGCAGAGCGGGGCGGCTGGCTGGTGGTGGACGAGGCCTTCATGGATAACACCCCTGAGCTGAGCCTGGCAGCTGAAACCTGGCGTATCGGACTGGTCGTGCTGCGTTCGTTCGGCAAGTTTTTCGGATTGGCCGGGGTCAGGCTTGGCTTCGTGCTGGCCGAACCCGCGCTGCTCAGGTTGCTGGCGCAGGAAATCGGCCCTTGGTCGGTCAGCGGTCCGACGCGGATTCTGGGGCAGGCGTGTTTGAATGATCGCGAATGGCAGGCGCAGCAGCGCGTGCGCACCGATCAGGCGCGTGACCGTCTGGTAACGCTGCTCGAGCTGTACGGCCTTGTACCGCACGGCGGCTGTGCATTGTTTCAGTGGCTGGTCACGCCTGAAGCCCGGGCCATCCATGAATTCTGCGCCCGACGCGGGGTGTTGCTGCGCCTGTTCGAAGGCCCGACACCTGAAGTCTCCAGCCTGCGTTTCGGGCTGCCCTGCGACGAAGCCGACTGGCGTCGTCTGCACACTGTTCTGTTTGAATACCGCAAGGAATCCTGATGGCCACGCTGATGGTACAAGGCACCACATCCGACGCCGGCAAAAGCACGCTGGTGACGGCGCTGTGCCGTTGGTTGACGCGACAGGGTGTGAAGGTCGTCCCGTTCAAGCCGCAGAACATGGCGCTCAACAGTGCCGTGACCGCCGACGGCGGCGAGATTGGTCGCGCCCAGGCGGTGCAGGCTCAGGCGTGTTATCTGCAGCCGCACACCGACATGAATCCGGTGCTGCTCAAGCCCAACAGCGACACTGGCGCGCAAGTGATCATCCATGGCCGCGCAGTCACCACCATGAATGCGGTGGCGTATCACGGCTACAAAGAGATCGCCATGCGCGCGGTGCTGGAGTCTCACGAGCGGCTGGGACACCACTATCCAGTGATCATGGTCGAAGGGGCCGGTTCGCCTGCCGAGATCAACCTGCGGGCCAATGACATTGCCAACATGGGCTTCGCCGAAGCCGTCGATTGCCCGGTGCTGTTGATCGCCGACATCAACCGTGGTGGTGTCTTCGCCCATCTGGTCGGCACCCTTGAGCTGCTGTCGCCCAGCGAGCAGGCGCGGGTCAAAGGCTTCATCATCAATCGTTTTCGCGGCGATATCGCCTTGCTGCAACCGGGCCTGGACTGGCTGGAAGCGCGCACCGGCAAGCCGGTGGTCGGTGTGCTTCCGTATGTGATGGACCTGCATCTTGAGGCCGAAGACGGTCTGGATCAGCGCCAGACCGACAAGGTCGAGCAGGTACTGAATGTGGTGGTGCCGGTCTTGCCGCGCATCAGCAACCACACCGACTTCGACCCGCTGCGCCTGCATCCGCAGGTCAATCTGCAATTCGTCGGCCCCGGTCAGGCGATACCGCCTGCCGACCTGATCATCCTGCCCGGCTCGAAAAGCGTGCGCAGTGATCTCGCGTACCTGCGTGCCAATGGTTGGGAAGACGCGATCCAGAAACACCTGCGCTACGGCGGCAAGGTGATGGGGATCTGCGGCGGGTTGCAGATGCTCGGCGAGCAGATGCATGACCCACTAGGGTTGGAAGGCGCGGCGGGTTCAAGCCCGGGTCTTGGCCTGCTGGCGATGAGCACGGTGCTGGAGTCCGAGAAACAACTGCGTAACGTACGTGGCCGTCTGACGCTGGAAGATGCCGAGGTCAGCGGTTACGAGATTCATGCCGGTGTCACCACGGGTGCGGCGCTGGAACAGGCTGCCGTCCGGCTGGACGACGGTCGTTGCGATGGTGCGCAGAGCGCCGACGGGCAGATTCTCGGCACATACCTGCACGGCCTGTTCGAGTCACCTGCCGCGTGCAGCGCCCTGTTGCGCTGGGCCGGGCTTCGCGATGTTCAGGAGGTCGATTACCACGCCCTGCGCGAGCGGGACATCGAGCGTCTGGCGGACCTGGTGGAAAAGCACCTGGACGGCACCTTGCTGCGTCAACTGTGCGGACTGGAGACGAACTGAAATGCTGCAACTGATCCTGGGTGGCGCACGTTCCGGCAAGAGCCGACTGGCCGAAAAACTGGCGGCCGAGTGCGGTCTGAACGTGACCTACATCGCCACCAGCCAGCCACTGGACGGCGAGATGAATCAGCGCGTCGCCAGCCATCGTGCTCGTCGTCCTGAGCAGTGGGGACTGCTGGAAGAACCGTTCGAACTGGCACGCGTGCTGCGAGAAAACGTCGCGCCCGACCGCTGCCTGCTGGTGGATTGCCTCACCCTGTGGCTGACTAACCTGCTGATGCTCGACAGCCCCGAACGTCTGGCGCAGGAGCGTGACGCGGTGCTCGACTGTGTGGCGGCGCTTCCAGGCGAAATCATTTTCGTCAGTAACGAAACCGGGCTTGGCGTAGTGCCGCTCGGCGAGCTGACCCGACGCTATGTCGACGAAGCCGGCCTTCTGCATCAAGCCCTTGCCGAACGTTGCCAGCGTGTGGTGTTGACTGTGGCGGGCTTGCCCCTGACTTTGAAAGGAACTGCGCTATGAGTAACTCCTGGTGGCTCGAACCCGCACAGGCCATCAACGCGCCGATGCGTGAAGCAGCGCTGGCCCGTCAGCAACAACTGACCAAACCGGCCGGCTCGCTGGCGCAACTGGAGCGTCTGGCGGTGCAGCTTGCCGGGCTGCAGGGGCGTGAGCGTCCGGCAGCTGATCGGGTGTGGATCGCAATTTTTGCCGGTGATCACGGCGTGGTAGCTGAGGGGGTTTCGGCCTATCCGCAGGCCGTCACCGGCCAGATGCTGCACAACTTCGTCAATGGCGGCGCGGCAATCAGTGTGCTGGCGAAGCAGCTTTCGGCGCAGCTGGATGTGGTGGATCTGGGCACGGTTCTGCCGGTGGACCTGCCGGGTGTGCGGCATTTGCGCCTCGGCGCAGGCACCGCCAACTTCGCCCAGGGTCCGGCCATGACGGCTGAGCAAGGGCTGGCAGCCTTGCAGGCCGGACGTGACAGTGTGCTGCGCGCCAAGGCATCAGGGACCGAGTTGTTCATCGGTGGCGAAATGGGCATCGGTAATACCACCGCTGCCAGTGCGGTTGCCTGCTCCATGCTGGAGTGCGCGGCGCAACTGCTGGTCGGCCCTGGCACCGGGCTGAACGCCGAAGGTATCGAACACAAGACTCGGGTCATCGAGCGTGCCTTGAAGTTGCACGCCGAGCATGCAGGTGATCCGCTGCACAGCCTGTTCAGCCTCGGCGGTTTCGAGATTGCCGCATTGACCGGTGCTTATCTGGCCTGCGCGCAGGAAGGCATCGTCGCGCTGGTGGACGGCTTTATCTGCAGTGTCGCGGCATTGGTGGCCGTGCGCCTGAACCCGTCGTGCCGCAACTGGCTGGTGTTCGGTCATCGTGGCGCTGAAACGGGTCATCGTCATGTGCTGGAGATTCTTCAGGCCGAACCGTTGCTCGACCTCGGTCTGCGACTGGGCGAGGGCAGTGGTGCCGCACTGGCCGTCCCGTTGGTGCGCATGGCCTGTGCGCTGCATAACGGCATGTCGACCTTTGCCGAAGCCAGCGTATCGGATCGCCCGGTATGACCCTGCGTCTGGATTTGCTGCGTCACGGTGAGACCGAGCAGGGCGGCGGCCTGCGGGGCAGCATTGACGATGCGCTGACTGATTTGGGTTGGCAGCAGATGCGCTCGGCAGTCAGTGAAGCCGGACCTTGGGATCGGATCATCAGTTCGCCGTTGCAGCGCTGTGCGCGTTTTTCCGAAGAGCTGGCCGCGCGACTGTCCCTGCCGATGGCGCTTGAGCCGGGTTTGCAAGAGCTGCATTTCGGTGACTGGGAAGGTCACAGCCCTGCGCAACTGATGGAGACGGATGCCGAAGGCCTGGGGCTGTTCTGGAACGATCCATATGCCTTCACGCCGCCCAATGGCGAGCACGTGATCGACTTTTCAGTGCGGGTTCTGAGTGCAGTGCAGCGTCTGCATGACAGATACGCCGGTGAGCGGGTGCTGCTGGTCAGTCATGGTGGCGTGATGCGTCTGTTGCTGGCCCAGGCGCGTGGTCTGCCGCGTGAGCAGTTGCTGCAGGTGGTCGTAGGGCATGGCGCGCTGTTATCGATCAATGTTGCCGCTGAAGGCGTTCTCACGGAGTCCTGACATGCTGCCCTTCTGGATCGCCCTGCAATTTCTCGGCAGCTTTCCGATCCGCCTGCCCGGCATGCCGAAGCCTGAGGAAACCGGACGCTCGCTGTTGTTCTATCCTCTGGTGGGTTTGCTCTTCGGCATCGTATTGATGAGCCTGAATGCTTTGCTCGCCGGTGCACCCTTGATGCTGCACGCTGCCTTGCTTCTGTGTGCCTGGGTGCTGCTCAGTGGCGGATTGCATCTGGACGGTCTGGCGGACAGTGCCGATGCCTGGCTGGGCGGTTTCGGTGATCGCGAGCGAACCCTGACCATCATGAAAGACCCGCGTAGCGGGCCGATTGCCGTGGTCACGCTGGTGTTGGTGCTGCTGCTCAAATTCACCGCCATTCTGGCGCTGATTGAAAATCATCACAGCATCGCGCTGTTGCTGGCGCCGCTGATTGGACGCAGCGCCATGCTGGGACTGTTTCTGAGTACGCCCTATGTGCGTGCCGGTGGTCTGGGGCAGGCGCTGGCGGACCATTTGCCACGCAGTGCTGCGCGTCGAGTGCTGCTGGTCAGTGGTGTGGCCTGCGTGTTGTTCGCAGGTTGGTCGGGACTGGCTGCTGGGGTGGCCTCGATCGCCTGCTTTCTGTGGTTGCGCCAGGTAATGATCCGACGTCTGGGTGGCACCACCGGTGACACCGCGGGGGCGTTGCTTGAACTGCTCGAGGTGGCGGTACTGCTGGCGATGGTACTGTTCTGAGTATCCGCTGATATCCGATTGACAGGCTCCTGCACCGAGGCGTAATTTCGCCGTTATTGATTTGCGGGCATATCCACGCATTTCCGGTCAGGGAGCTTCGAAACAATGACATCAGTGTGGCGTACCAGTGGCTGGATACTGCTCGGGAGCGCGCTGATCCTCGCGCTTTCCCTGGGTACACGGCACGGCTTCGGTCTGTTTCTCGCGCCCATGAGCGCGGATTTTGGCTGGGGCCGTGAGGTCTTTGCGTTCTCCATCGCCCTGCAGAACCTGATGTGGGGGCTGGCGCAGCCTTTTGCAGGAGCGCTGGCTGATCGGTTTGGCGCGGCCAAGGTCGTGTTTGTCGGCGGCGTGCTGTATGCCGTGGGCCTGCTGTGCATGAGCATGGCGGATTCACCGCTGAGTCTGTCCCTGAGCGCGGGCCTGCTGATCGGCATTGGTCTGTCCGGCACTTCGTTTTCCGTGATCCTCGGCGTCGTCGGGCGGGCCTTGCCGGCCGAGAAACGCAGCATGGGCATGGGGATCGCCAGTGCTGCCGGTTCGTTCGGCCAGTTTGCCATGCTGCCCGGTACGCTGGGGCTGATCGGCTGGCTGGGCTGGTCCGGCGCCTTGGTGGTGCTGGGCGTGATGGTGGCGCTGATCCTGCCGCTGGTGGGCATGCTCAAGGACAAGCCGACCGAATCCGTGGGTGTTCAGCAGACGCTGGGTGAAGCATTGCGTGAGGCCTGCTCGCACTCCGGTTTCTGGCTGCTGGCGCTGGGCTTTTTCGTCTGTGGTTTTCAGGTGGTGTTCATCGGCGTGCATCTGCCTGCCTACCTCGTCGACCAACACTTGCCCGCCAAGGTCGGCACCACGGTGCTGGCGCTGATCGGCCTGTTCAATATCTTCGGCACCTATACGGCGGGCTGGTTGGGTGGACGCATGTCCAAGCCGCGTCTGCTGACGGCGCTGTATCTGCTGCGCGCTGTCGTGATCGTATTGTTCCTGTGGATTCCGCTCAGCCAGACCACCGCTTACCTGTTTGGTGTCGCGATGGGGCTGTTGTGGTTGTCCACCGTGCCGCTGACCAACGGTACGGTCGCGACCCTGTTCGGGGTGCGCAATCTGTCGATGCTCGGTGGTATCGTCTTCCTGTTCCACCAGTTGGGTGCGTTCCTCGGCGGCTGGCTGGGTGGGCTGGTGTATGACCATACCGGGAGTTACGACTTGATCTGGCAAGTGTCGATCCTGCTCAGTCTGTTGGCGGCCGCCCTCAACTGGCCGGTGCGTGAACGCCCTGTGGCGCGGTTGCAGGCGCAGGCAGGTGTCGCGTGAGCCGACACTGGCCTCTGCTGACGGCGCTTGCCTGTGGCGGCGCCGTGCTGGCGCTGGTCTGGTGGGGCTGGCAGCAGATCGGGCTGGCTGCCTTGCAACTGGGCATGGGTGCTTGCTAGGCAGAAGGCGTCGGTTGGGGTAGCGTGTCGGCAGACAGCCAACAACTCCAGGGACGCCTTGATGAACACTCGCTTTATATCGATTCCCTTCCTGCTGCTGGTCATGAGCGGCACTGCCATGGCCGCCGACTGCCCGGCCCTGCTGCAAGGCGAGCTGCCCAAGCTGCGTTCCAAGGAAAACATCGACCTGTGCCAGCGCTATGCAGGCAAACCGATGGTGGTCGTCAATACCGCCAGCTTCTGCGGCTTCGCCCCGCAGTTCAAAGGTCTTGAAGAGCTGAGTCAGCGCTACAAGGCGCAGGGCCTTGAAGTGCTGGGTGTGCCGTCCAATGATTTCAAACAGGAAGCCAAGGACGGCGAAGAGACCGCCAAGGTCTGCTACGTCAATTACGGCGTAACCTTCACCATGACCGAGCCGCAGGCCGTGCGAGGCGATGACGCCATCCACCTGTTCAAGGTGCTGGCCGAACAGAGCAGCGCCCCGCGCTGGAACTTCTACAAGTACGTGGTGGATCGCCAGGGCAACGTGGTCGCCAACTTCTCCAGCATGACCAAGCCCGATGATCCTGATCTGATTGCGGCCATCGAGAAGGCGATTGCGTCGAAGCCTTGAGACGGGCGGCGTGAGGTGACGCTTTGTGTTGCATTCGAGAGCGGACGCGGAGCGTCCTGGGCGGCGTTACCACGCGGGAGTGGGAACGATCATCGCCCGATACTGATCGTGCCCATGCTCCGCGCTCATCGTTATACACAAGTCCGCAAGACGCGCAAAACGGGGGGGCAAAACGAAAGTGACTGACTGAATGCATACCCCGTGGGAGGCGGCTTTCCGGCGATGGCGTCCGTTCAGTCACTGACAGGTCGCTTCAGAAAAAGCATCGCCGGCAAGCCGCCTCCCACAGTGCGTGGTCGCAGCAATACTTGGGTATAACGCTGAGCACAAGCATGGGTATGATCGGCGTGCTTGAGATCACGCTGATCGTTCCTACGCTCCGCGTGGGAATGCCTCCCAGGACGCTCCGCGTCCGCTCTTGAACGTGGCGCCGATGCGTGGACAAGCTCCAGCGTTATCCGCGTTATCCGCGTTATCCGCGTTATCCGCGTCATGCGTTCGGCTCACTGAATCCGCAATCTGTGCCATTTGTGACGCTGCGCATCACATCCGAGCAGACGCTGAGCATTTACCGAGCGCAAAAAAAGCCCGCACTCCCTGAGGATGTGCGGGCTTTTTTCAGCCGGTTTTCAGTCGTCCATCAGAAGCGATAGGTGACCGAAGTACCAACGCCGTGCGCGGTGTTGCGGAAGTCCGCGCTGTAAGAGCCTTTGGTGGCGCTGCTGTTGCGGATCTTGGCTTCATCTTCACGCAGGTACGAGTACGCCACGTCGATGGTCAGGTCGTCGGTTGGGCTCCAGCCGGCACCGAAGCTGACGATCTTGCGGTCGCCGGTCGGGATGCGTGGGGAGCGATTGACGTTGTTGGTCGGCGCCTGGTCCACGGAGAAGCCGGTGCGCAGTGTCCACTCCTTGTTGACCTTGTACGAAGCACCGATGGCGTGAGCCCAGGTGTCGTGCCAGTCCTGCTCTTCGGAGATGGTGCCGATCGGTCCTGCGGAGCCGCCCAGCTGTGGTGGAACGCCGTCGTTGTTGACGGTGATGTCGGTCAGACGGCTCCAGCGGGTCCAGGTGCTGCCTGCGTAGACAGTCCAGTTTTCATCGATCTGCTGGGTGATGGAGAAGTCCACCGACTCGGGCGTGGAGATGTCCAGCGAGGCGTCGTATTTCTGACCGCCGAACGGACCGAAGCCGGAGCCTTCGATCTTGGTCTTGCCCTTGAGCTTGTAGTCGACCTTGGAGTGGTAGGTCAGGCCCAGGCGTGTGGTGTCAGTCGCTTGCACGAGTACACCAACGTTGAAGCCCAGCGCGGTGTCGTCACCTTCGATCTTCACCTTGCCGTCGTTACGGCCCGGCGTGGCAGCGTTGAGCGTGGAGGAGGTCAGCTCGCCGTCGATGCGGTTGATGGTAGGACCGAAGCCGATGGACACCTTGTCATTGAAGGCGTAGCTGACGGTCGGCTGGAGGGTGACGACCTGCACGTGGCTCTTGTCGCCCCAGTAACGGCCGGCGAAGCCGCTTTCGTAGTCGGTCACCAGACCGAACGGGGCATACATGCCCAGGCCGAATGCCCAGTGATCATCGATCGGCTTGACGTAGTAGCCCATGGGCACGCCCACGACGGGAACCATGTCGCCGTCGTTGCTGCCACCGAAGGTGCCGCGGCCGTTGTCGATGTTGGTCTTGGCGATCACGGCTGCCGCGCCCACGCTGATTTCTTCGCGCTTGAGGCGGGACATGCCGGCAGGGTTGCCGAAGACGGTGCTTGCATCATCGGCAGACGAGGAACGACCGGCAAAACCGGTGCCCATGCCGCTGACGCTTTGTTCGTTGAGTGCGAAACCCGCAGCGAATAGCTGAGAGGAGGCCAGACCGATAGCCAGACCCAGTGTTGTCCTGTTCATTACTTTTGTCATTGTTTTCATTATTAGAACTCCTTGTGATCACCGGGCGGAAATTACCAACATTTTCGACGGCGCGCTATAGCCTGAAGAGCCCGAGTTAGAGCTATTCTTGTAGGACAATCCGTCTATCTTGCAGCGAACACTGCCGATCTTCGAATTCCGGTGTCTGGCTCATGCCGGTAGATACAAGGGTGCGACACTGGCATTCCAGCATGCGACAAAGTCTCTCAATCGTCCCTGCGGCTGAAAAACGGTTCTCCAGATTCTGGCCATCGCCAGCGGATCGTCTTCGGCAGGAAGGAGCGTGTTCGAGGCTTCGATCATCATCAAGGCGATGGCCGTCGAGTAGCGCAGATTGACGGTCAGTTCCAGATCCGGACCGCTGAGAAAGGCGTGCTGGCTGGCGAGGCCTCTCACCCGGCTGGCCAGGTCGGGATCCCTTGCCAGGTAGTTGTCCCAGAGCTGCTTGTGCCTGAGCTCCGGTATGCGGTAGAGGCCATGCCCGCGGCGGCTGTCCAGGGCGGCGCCGAACGCTGACTGGCTGGCGGCAATGCCCAGCAACAGGGATTCGGCACGATGGCTTCGGCGATCCAGATACATCAGGGTCGGGCGGATAACGTGACGGCATAATTCTATGGCTGCAATACCCATAATACTGTCGGCGCTCGGATATGTGACTGCGTGCCCCTCTGATGCCTGGCGAAGCGGATGATGCGGGGGCTTCCGGAGGCGACCTTAGGTCGCCCAAGTTGAAGTGTAGTGTCAGATTTGCGGTGTAACGGCCTGTTTTTAAATTGTTTGCGACTTTGCCGATAAGCGGCTGGATCGGTTGGCAATTGGCCTGATCCATCCGAACAGAAAATGCAAGCAATAAAAAACCCCGCCAGGTGAGGGCGGGGTTTCGGGCTTGCGGTGCTGCGTTCGTCTATCAGGCAATGAGTGCCTGACGGGTACGCTCGATCACGGCCTGCAGCGGTTCAGCGCTGGCGTATTGATCGGGGTACAGGCGCTCGCTGTGACGGGCGATGCCGTGCTCGTTGACGATGGTGAAGCTGAAGCAACCTTTGCGGGCTGCCATGATCAGGCAATTCATGGGCGCGAATGCATGGGTCAGCGTATGAATGGCGTGTTGGGTCTGGTTATGGTGAGTCATGTTAGGTGTTTCCTGAATCAACACGGAACAATACCGTGCATAAATAAAGATTCCAGTAAACGCGGGCCGGCAGTAATTGGTAAAGCCTGGCTGGGCGGAGAACCTGACTGGAACAAGACAGTCAATTGAAGCGCGCTTTATCGTATGGCGCTCTGGCTGGCTGGTAGGTACTTAGGAGGGCAGGCAACACAACAGGAGCAAAGGTTCGACGCTCCGGGTGAAGATCCTGATCAATTGCAGGCTGGTTGAAGCAGAGCATGATAGCCGTAACTGCATTGCCGCCAAGGTGTGGCTCACATATGCGAAATGGTCATGCCTGGAAACCATCGAGGTGGTCGATCCCTTGTAGCCAGCATTCTCTTCCTTTGGAAAGAGCTGATACTGGGGGACTTGTCGACCGGAATTGATTTTCAGCTTGGTACTAACGGCGGCTATGCTAATCAAGCCTGAAGTGAATTGCAAGTGTGTATATAAATCAACAGCTACCAGTGGTCGGAGATTCGATAGATCAGTACCGTGGCGCAGGCCACCATCGAACAGCCCAGCGCATAGGCTGCCAGGGTCAGGGGCCTGGACGTTCGACGTTCGATGGCACGCATGATGTCGCCGACATTGTTGATGCGCCCCTTGCTCAGATCACTGCAGATGATCAGGGCCACGGCGATGCCCGATAGCAGGATGGTGTAGGCGAAGACGCCACCATCCGGCGGCGGCAGGACGATGCTTGCGCCGACTGCCGTGATGCAGACAGCCATCAACAGCACGAAGAACTTCACTACTTCTTTCATCGTGTCCCTTCAATAATCGCAAGCATGAACCGTGATGCGGTGGTCTCGGCGCTCGTTTGGACCGCAGCGCACGCCTTTTGTCGCACGCAAGGATTCACAGGTACGGCCTGGCCGTTCAAGAGCTGATTCAATGGGTGTCCAGCGTGTTCGGAATATGTCCTGCGAGCCACAGATTCATTGAGAAAGCGTCGCAATCAGGCGGCTTCTGCAAAGGATTTGAAACGCCTGAAAAAATGGACGTTTCAGAGTTGTGCACATTAGCGTCACAAGCTGCCACATCACTGTCACATGCGTCGCTAAGGGTTTGATTTCTGATGGTGAATTATTAAGTCAATGAAAAACATCGTTTTTTTAAACTGGTGAAAAAATCGTCAGTTTGAGCGCAGGCCCCATTCTGCCTGCGTTTGAGAGAGTTAAAGGGGTGTTTTCCACTGAGTTATCCACAGCTTCTGTGGATTGTCCCGATCCGAAACGACACAGAATCGGGGGTGTCGTTGACATCAAAAGCGAGTAGAATCTCGTCCCCCGATTTGCCCACGCGCGGTCTCTCAGTGACTGTCCGAGGCGCTGCCATCATTGCTGTACTCTCTATTTTTCTGAACGCTTTACGCATAATGCGGCTGGCACTCATTCGGCACGCACGGAGTCGTTATGGCATTTGACTTGAACAGCCTGTTGTTCGGCCTGGGCGCTGCAGCGTTGCCGTTGCTCGCGTGGGTCTGGCAGTTGCAGCGCCGTCTGACGCGTCGCGATGCCGAGACTGCCTTGCTGGACGAGCGCCTGAGCATGGCGCAGATGGCTCAGGACGGTCTCAATGCACAGCTGGACGCCAGCCGTGACGAGATCAGCGACCTGAGCCAGGCCAACGCCGCCAAGCAGGCTGACCTTGCAGCCTTACGCAGGGAGGTCGAGTTGTTGCGGCAGGAGTCCGATAACGCCCGTGATGTCGCGCAGGGGCTGAATCAGGAGCGCGCCATCAAAGAGGCCGAGTTGCGTCGCCTCGATGCGCAATGTGCGGCGCTCGGTGCCGAACTGCGTGAACAGCAGGACAGTCATCAGCAGCGGCTGAATGACCTTCAGGGTTCCCGTGACGAACTGCGTGCACAGTTCGCGGAACTGGCGGGCAAGATTTTCGATGAGCGCGAGCAGCGCTTCGCCGAAACCAGCCAGCAGCAGTTGGGGCAACTGCTGACGCCTTTGAAAGAGCGTATTCAGTCGTTCGAAAAGCGCGTCGAGGAGAGCTATCAGAATGAAGCCCGTGAGCGATTCTCGCTGGCCAAGGAGCTGGAGCGCCTGCAACAGCTCAATCTGCGTCTGAGCGATGAAGCCACTAACCTGACGCGCGCGCTCAAGGGGCAGAAGACCCAGGGTAACTGGGGTGAGCTGATCCTGGAGCGCGTGCTGGAACACGCAGGGCTCGAGAAGGGGCGCGAGTATCAGACCCAGGTCAGTCTCAAGGGGCCGGATGGCGAGCGCTTTCAGCCTGACGTGCTGATCATGCTGCCGGGTGACAAACAGGTGGTGGTGGATGCCAAGGTCAGTCTGACGGCGTATCAGCAGTACGTGTCCGCGGATGACGAGGTCATCGGGCAGGCTGCACTCAAACAGCATGTCCTGTCGCTGCGCAATCACGTCAAAGGGCTTTCGGGCAAGGATTACAAGCGTCTTGAAGGGCTGCACAGCCTGGATTTCGTGCTGCTCTTCGTGCCGATCGAAGCGGCTTTTTCCGCCGCGCTGCAGGCCGAGCCGAATCTGTTTCAGGAAGCCTTCGACCGCAACATCGTGATCGTCAGCCCCACGACGCTGCTGGCCACGCTACGGGTGATCGACAGCCTGTGGAAGCAGGAGCGCCAGAGCCAGAATGCCCGCGAGATCGCCGAGCGTGCCGGCTGGCTGTACGACAAGTTCGTGCTGTTCATCCAGGATCTGGACGAGGTGGGCAGTCGTCTTCAGCAACTGGACAAGGCCTATTCGGCCGCGCGTAACAAGCTGACAGAGGGGCGCGGCAATCTGGTCAGTCGCAGTGAGCAGTTGAAGCTGCTCGGCGCGCGTGCCAGTAAAAGCCTGCCCCCTGATCTGCTTGAGCGGGCCATGACCGACGAAGAAGGCCTGGTCCGTTTGCCCGAGTAAGAAAACGCCGGTGTCCGTCCGTCGCAAAGACTAGAAGGAATTCCCCGCAGCTGTCACATTGCCCATATCGGGAAAATTGTTTTCCGTAACGCTCGGCGAACCGAACGGATGCTTCTATGATCTCTATTGAGTGATCAGCACAGGTTGGTTGCCGTGTTTTCCCTGAAGGGGGCTTTATGAACAGCAAACTGCAAGAATGGCTCCATGATGTGGGTGTTGCGCTGGGTCTGATCGAACGACCAAAGCTGCAGCCCATTCCGGTTCGCACCGACGACACACGTCGCCGCCCGCGCCGATAGGTTGTGTTGTACCGGCACGTGCTGTCGCAAGGACAGTACAAAAACGCCATCGCATCGGGGCGCGCCCGCGTCCCGACATGAATCCACGCTATCAATGTCGCGAAGGATCACGACGGCGCTTCTTTCTCTGATCTTCAACTTCCGGCGACGACTCCTGCTGCATCAACAGAATCAGATCCACGACCATTGGCAATGAAAGGTGCTCGGGCTTATTGAGTGCGCGCTTGCGAATGAAGTCGGGAAACTCGAAATTGAATTCGCCTCCCAGCTGAGCGAACAGTTCGTCTACGTCCTCGTCATCCAGCCTCAGGTCCTTGAATGTGGCGTCATCGCGAATCTCGGCCTTGTCCACGAGGATCACGCCCAACGCATCCAACACCCTCTGTTTGATCTCCTCACGACTCATGAGAACCCCTGTTATTGGTCGTTATGATCCAAGCAGGGGGACTTCATGTCACCAGCCCTGTGCATTGAGGCTAGCTCAAATCCAAAGCGCAGCCGTTGATAGCCCGGCGCAATGGTGACGAGTTGTTTAAACTGCCACGTTGCGCGACAGACGGCATGCCCGTCCTGTCTTGCTGTCTGCCAGTGTGACCAGCGAGTTGTAAAAACGATGTCCCGAAGCCGATGCGAACGTTGCCTGCGTCCCGATGCTCACTGCCTCTGCGCCTTGATTCCACAACTGGACAGTCGAACCCGAGTGCTGATCCTGCAGCACCCGGACGAAGCCAAGCACGCGTTGAACACTGCACGCTTTGCCGCACTCGGGCTGAGCAATGCCCAGCTCAGGATCGGCGAAGTGTTCGAAGACCTTGCAGAACTGCTCAATCCGCCCGGTTATCAGCCACGACTACTGTTTCCAGGTGACGCCGCGCAGCCGTTGACTGTCGGGCAGGCCGAAGCGCTGCCGACCCTGCTGGTGGTCCCTGACGGCACCTGGCGCAAGGCGCGGAAGTTGTTGCACCTCAATCCGCCGCTGGCTGCGCTGCCGCGTGTCACGCTCGGCAATGTACCGGCCTCACGTTATCGTTTGCGCAAGGCGCCTGGACCGGATGCACTGTCGACGCTTGAGGCGATTATTCATGCTTTGCAGACACTCGAAGCACCGGTTTCTTTCGAGGCGCTGCTCAGGCCGTTCGATGCTTTGATAGAGGGGCAGATTCAAGCCATGGGCAGCGAGACCTACCAGCGCAACCATGGCGAGCGTTCATCGTGAGCGCCAATCGTGAGCAAAACACTTTGCGCCGATAACGCTGCCCAGCTGTAACTGTTGCTTTGCGGATCAGCGCCTAGAATGAAGGCCTTGTCCTGCCTTGTTTCGGAATCTGTGATGCATATTTCTTCTGGCCGCTGGGTGTATGGCCTCTGTCTTGCTCTATTGACCGCGCTGCTCTCGGGCATCCTGCCCGTCAAACTCAAACAGGTATTGCAGGCGATGGACCCGGTGACCGTCACCTGGTTCCGGTTGCTGGTGTCTGGCTCGCTGCTGTTTGTCTGGCTGGCTTCGGTCAAGCGTCTGCCCAACTTCAAGCTGCTCGGTCGCAAGGGCAAGGCACTGGTCGTGCTGGCGGTATTGGGGCTGGTGGGCAACTACATGTTGTATCTGGTCGGGCTGCGCATGCTCAGCCCCGGTACGACGCAGTTGCTGATTCAGATCGGGCCGATCCTGTTGCTGATCAGCAGTATCTTTCTGTTCAAGGAGCGTTTCAGTCTGGGGCAGGGTATCGGTCTGGCGATCCTGTTGATTGGCTTCGGGTTGTTCTTCAATCAGCGTCTGGTCGAACTGCTCACCTCACTGGGCGACTACACCCTGGGTGTGCTGATCGTGATCATGGCGTCAGTGGTCTGGACCTTCTATGGACTGAGCCAGAAGCAGTTGCTGACGGTGTGGAACTCGCTGCAGGTGATGATGGTGATCTACCTGTTCTGTGCGTTGCTGATCACACCATGGGCTCATCCCGCTCAGGCGCTGCAACTGAGCCCGCTGCAGGGCTGGCTGCTGCTGGCCTGCTGTTTGAATACGCTGGTGGCCTATGGCGCTTTTGCCGAAGCGCTGGCGCACTGGGAGGCCTCG
>Ga0308164_10002063_pt1 | contig 21102 bp, 22 predicted proteins | sample PhyTR2_FD_201031 | JGI IMG/M metagenome (GOLD analysis project Ga0308164, IMG submission 201031) | Phyllosphere microbial communities from UC Gill Tract Community Farm, Albany, California, United States - DLSLT.R2 | ecosystem: Host-associated > Plants > Phyllosphere > Unclassified | place: USA... | reverse complement strand
CCCACGCCGGAAGAAGTACTGGGTGAATTTGCCCGCACACTGCTTAATGCACCCGACGGCGTTGCCACCATTGGCACGGCGTTGCAGCAGGCGGCATCCGTGCCTTACTGGCCAGATTACGGCAAGGCACTGACACAACTAGTCGATTATTTCCGTGCGCAAGCTGCCCGTTCAGGTTCGATTACGCCATCCGCCTCGCTGGTCGATGACGATCCACAATCCATCCTGTTGCGTGAGCTGCTTACCCGCACCTTGACGCTGGCCGTTGCCTCACTCCTGCAAGGCGTACCGCCGCTGGCGCGGGAAGCCGATACGCTCGGCCGTTCGATCAAGGATGCCCACAGCGAGCAGGCGCTGAACGAGATCTCTACGCAACTCAAACAGCTCTGCTTCAAGATCGAGCTCAAGAGCGGCGACATGGCTGAACAGCATGAAATGCTGATGCGTCTGTTCAAGCTGCTGCTGGAGAATGTATCAGAACTGCTGGAGGACGATTCATGGATGCGCGGCCAGATCGCAGCGGTCCAGTCGCTGCTGGATGGCCCGATCGATGACATTGCCCTGCGTGAGGTCATGCGCAGCCTCAAGGATGTCATCTACAAACAAAGTGCGCTGAAAGAAAGCCTGACCGAGGCCAAGGACACCGTCAAGAACATGATGGAGACCTTTATCGGCAGTCTGGGCGACATTGCCAGCACCACCGACAACTATCACAAGAAAATCGACCTGTACTCGAAACAACTCGCCGAAACCGCCGATCCTGCCAAGGTCGGCAAGATTCTTGACGAAGTGATGAAAGAAACGCGCTTCACGCAAACCGAAGCATTGCGCTCTCGTGCCACCATCATCGCAGCACGCAAGAGCGTGGAAGAAGCCGAAGCACGGATCCATGCGCTGGAAAGCAAGCTCGAACAGATGAGCGAGCTGGTGCGCGAGGATCAGTTGACCGGCAGCTTGAATCGACGCGGCCTGGAAGATGTGTTTGAACGCGAGATAGCTCGCGCCAATCGCAAGGGTATCCCGCTATGCATCGCCATGCTGGATCTCGACGACTTCAAGAAGATCAATGACAAGTACGGTCATTCTGCCGGTGATGAAGCGCTGATTCATCTGGTACGCGTCATCAAGCACACACTGCGCACCATGGATGTCATTGCCCGCTTTGGCGGCGAAGAATTCCTGATTGTCTTGCCTGAAACGGAAATTGACGAGGCCGTACAGACCGTCACCCGTGTGCAACGTGAACTGACCAAGCAGATTTTCATGCACAACCATACACGTCTGCTTATGACATTCAGTGCAGGCGTCGCGCAACGACGCGAGGACGAAGACCAGCAAAGCCTGGTCAAACGTGCCGACATCGCGCTTTACGCAGCAAAAAAAGCCGGCAAGAACCGCGTCATCGCCGCCGGCTGATCTTATAAAAGTATTCTGGATGGCGTATCAACGCCGCTCAGAATGCTTTTATACCCTCCCTCAATATTTCTTTTCACACTGCAGGTCATTCTTTTATGACAACTGCAGGTATTTCTGTTCGTGCAAAACTAAGGAATTCGCCAAGCGCGCCCTTTTATTTTGGGGAAATACAACAGCGTCAATTTGATCAATGTCGCCCACGAGACGATTCACCCAATCGACAGCTTTAAAGAAATATTTAGGGTGAAATGTAAAATTTTTTGTGCAAAAACTAAGCGAAATTTCTTAAAGATTTTCCAGAGAGCAACCGTCAAAGAACTTATCTGGCTGCAGTAATGCGAGCGAGACCTGAAAAAAATTAGTTTCATCCCGACGCTAAACTTTTTCAGGAACCGTCCGATAAAACTTTCAAAGGCGCTGTGATTGCAAGGTTGTTAGGCACACAGGCATCGGAAGACTCGGTCAGACCTCTAATCGGACTACTCACAGGAGAAACACCATGGCATCAGTCATCAACACCAACATGCCGTCGCTGAATGCACAACGCAACCTCACGACGTCCCAAAATTCCCTCGCAACGTCGTTGCAACGCCTGTCTTCCGGTCTGCGTATCAACAGTGCAAAAGATGATGCTGCTGGCCTGGCAATTTCAGAGCGTTTTACTACGCAGATCCGTGGAACGAATCAAGCTGTTCGAAATGCAAATGACGGCATCTCCTTGGCACAAACGGCAGAAGGCGCAATGGCTGAAATTGGCAACAATCTGCAACGTATTCGCGAGCTGTCGGTACAGTCGGCAAATGCGACAAACTCGAAATCAGATCGTGCAGCACTGAATGCTGAAGTTAAACAATTGACTGAAGAAATCAACCGCGTTGCTAAACAAACCAATTTCAACGGTACGAATTTGCTGGATGGCTCATTCGCAGGCGCATTGTTCCAAGTAGGTGCAGATTCAGGTCAAACAATTGGCATCAATAGCATCGTCAATGCAAAAACCGATGCTCTCGGCGCTTCTAAATTTGCAAATGTATATACCGGCACTACGCTTGACGATGGTGATGATACTAACGGCAAAGAAGATCTCGCTACCGAAGATACCACTTACTCGCGAATGCGAATCGCAGTTACAGACAAAGATGGAAACGTAAACAACGTCGACATCGGTGACTTTAAGGTTGCAGAAGGACAATCAATTACCCAAGCCACTGCCGCGGCTCTTAACTCTAAAATGGCAGAGACAGGTGTATATGCAGAAGTAGAAGACGGCGTAATTTCGCTCAGCTCTATCAAAGGCGGCCAAACTTTTGCAATTAGTTTCGATGCTCCAGTAAGCACAGACGCTGATGCCACTGTCGCAGATGCAGCTATGCTTGGCCTGACCGAAACGAGCACTAATGGGGGCGCATTAACTGGCGTAACTAACAGCTATGCTAGCGATTTAGACATCACTACGGTTGCAGGCTCACAGCAGGCTTTGGAAATTATTGACGCGGCGCTCACCTCAGTGAACTCGTCTCGTGCTGACATGGGTGCAATTCAAAACCGTTTTGCATCTGTCGTAACCAACCTGCAAACTAGCGCAGAAAACTTGACCGCATCGCGTAGCCGTATTCTGGATACCGACTTCGCTTCGGAAACTGCTAACCTGACCCGTGGTCAGATCCTGCAACAAGCTGGTACTGCCATGCTGGCACAAGCGAACTCGCTGCCAAACGGCGTCCTCGCTCTGCTGCAAGGCTAATCAATCACGGTAGGTTAGTGATTTGAAGTAATCCCCGACGGCAGAATATGGCGTCGGGGATTTGTCACAACAGGGGAATATCATGGATATTGGTCAAATCGGTTCAGTCGGCAGGTCCGCCAGTTGGTCAGACGCGCAAAGTGTCGCCCATGTCGGTTCTCCCAAAGCTGCAGCAAAAGCCGTATCGCCAGTCATTACAGAAACCGCTGTGCAGGAACCCGATTCCGCACCGGCGCAATTGCCTGTTGGAGAAGCACTGCAAAGCATCAATAACGCTTTGCAATCCATGTCTTCCAACCTACATTTTTCGGTCGATGACGAAAGCCAACGCACCATCGTCAAGGTTGTCGATCAGGAAACGAAAGAAGTCATTCGACAAATGCCAACCGAAGAAGCGCTCGAAATATCCAAGGCATTGGATAAATTACAAGGATTGCTGATCAAATCGCAAGCCTGACAAGTCAATAAATAAAGAGGTAAATCCCCCTCTTACCTTCGTCTCGTCTTTGAGGGCGCTCCTTTATATTGTGTGCAGTACTCATAGCAGGAGAAGCACGTGGCCACCATCACATCAGGCGTGGGCCTAGGTTCCGGCCTAGAAATCGATACCATCATTAGCAAGCTCATGGCTGTTGAACAGAAGCCATTGGCTGCGCTCGCCAAAAAAGAAGCCGCCTATCAAGCCAAACTCTCTGCCTACGGTACACTCAACAGTGCAGTGAGCAGTTTTCAGTCTGCCATGGCGACACTCGGCAAGGCATCTACATTCGAAGCACTGAAGACCAACGTTGCCGATCCCTTGATCTACACGGCAAAATCGGCAACCAACGCCATTCCTGGCACGTATCAAGTCAACGTTACCCAACTGGCACAGGCACAAACTTTGGCGACAGCCGGTCAGACCAGTAAGACTGCGGCTATCGGCACTGGCGCTACAACCACAATTTCCTTTCAGTTTGGCACCATTGGCAGCACAACGCCGACCGATGGGAGCGATCCTGCGACAACCTTCACGCAAGATGCGGATCAAGCCACAGGCACGGTCACGATCAATAGCTCCAATAATTCGTTGCAAGGCATTCGCGACGCAATCAACGCTGCCAATATCGGTGTAACAGCGACGCTTGTATCAGATGGAAGCAATGCACCGGAACGCCTTGTATTGACTTCGACAAAAACCGGCGAAAGCTCGAGCATGAAGATCAATGTAGAGGGTGACTCTGCATTGCAAAATCTTCTCGAATACGATCCGTTGGGTACACAAAATCTTGTACAACAGAGTGCTGCTCAAGATACCAAGCTGACGGTCAATGGATTAGCGATTAGTAGTAAAACCAATGCCGTTTCTGAAGCTATTCAAGGAGTAACACTTGACGTGCTAAAAATCGGCGCTAGTAGCCTGAGCATTACTAAAGACACCTCTGCTGTCGAAACCAGCGTCAACAATTTTGTTAAAGCCTACAACGAACTCAACACTGTTCTTTCCGGCTTAACAGGATACAACGCAGCGACCAAAACCGGTGGTGCCCTTTTAGGAGATTCGACTGCACGTTCTATTCAGGAACAAGTGCGGAAGATGTTGACTGGATCCTTGGAAGGTTTAAGCAATACCTCGATGTCTTTATCGAAGATTGGCGTTGCATTTCAAAAGGACGGCTCATTGGCAGTTGATTCTGCGAAGCTTGCTAAGGCGATGACGGACAACTACGGCGATATCGCCGGTTTGTTTGCCACTGTCGGCAAAGCAACAGATAGTCTTGTGAATTTTGCGAACTCCAGCAATGCGACTAAAGCTGGTAGCTACGATATCGTTGTGACACGGTTAGCGACACAAGCCAAGCTAACGGGGACTTCCAATATTGGAAATCTTACTGAGATTTTGCCTAATGCCGTATTAAACGTAACGCTAGACGGAATCAATGCAAAAGTCGACTTGACCCCAGGCCAATACAATCCGACACAACTAGCAGCTATGGTGCAGTCGGCAATCAACGGCAGCGCGGCATTTAAAACGGCCAGTTCAAAAATAACTGCAACTATTGAAGATGGGAAGCTCAGCCTAGTATCAGACCGCTATGGCTCAGGCTCAAAAATCACGATCAATGCCCCTGGCAGCATTAATGCAAAGCTAGGCGGCATCTCCCAAACAGCCATCGACGGAATAGATGTTGCCGGCACGATCGGCGGAATGCCAGCTACCGGCTCAGGTCAATTTTTGACTGGCGCTATCGGTACTAGCGTCGACGGGCTCAAGCTGGAAATCACAGGTGGGACAACGGGCTCACGTGGTCGAATCGACTTTTCTCAGGGCTTTGCGGATCGCCTCAATAAACTTGCAGATAAGTTTATCGGTACTGACGGCACAATTTCGGCCCGTACAACAGGCTTGAATGAGACGATTAAAACTTTTACAAAACAGTACGATGCTCTAGAAAGCAGGCTTACAGATATCGAGGCTCGTTATCGCAAACAGTTCACAGCTCTCGATGTCATGATCGCCAGCATGAATTCGACCAGCGATTTTCTGACACAACAACTTGAACAGATCAAGAATCTGAACGGCAAATAAGCCCTATTCCGAAGGAGAAACGCATGTTTGGATCGATGAGAAGCGGTGCCAACGCCTATGCCAAAGTCGGCATGGAAACCGGTGTCATTGCTGCCAATCCGCACAAACTGATTGTCATGCTGTTCGAAGGTGCGCAAGTTGCATTGAACAGTGCCCTGCATCATATGCAATCCGGCAATATCCCGGAAAAAGGCAAGGCAATCACCAAGGCCATCATGATCATCGACAATGGTCTGCGCGCCAGCCTGGACAAGACCGTAGGTGGCCAGATCGCAGTCAATCTCGATTCACTGTATGAATACATGAGCAATCGCCTGCTGGTGGCCAACCTGAACAATCAGTCTGAGATCATTCAGGAAGTTCTCACGCTGCTGCACGATATCAAAAGTGCGTGGGAAGAAATTGCGCCACAACCGGATGCACAAACACCTGCGCCTGTCGCACTGCAGAACACAACGGCATCGTCTTACGATGCGCTCGCTCCTCATATGCCACGTTTAATGAAAGCCTGATTGATGATGAACGAACAAGAAGTCATTTATCTGTACGAGAACGTTGCAAGCATCACGAACGAAATGCTCGCAGCCGCACGTGAAGGCGACTGGGATCTTTTGGTCGCGCTGGAAACACGTTGCACAGATCAGGTCAGCATGCTGAAAAGTGGTGAACCACCCGTGCCACTAACAGGCGCATCACGCCAGCGCAAGGTCGAGATCATCAAGAAAATCCTGGCAGATGATCGCGAGATCCGAAACATCACCCAACCGTGGATGGAGAAACTGTCCCTGTTGATCAACAGTACCGGTGCCGAACGCAAGCTCAATCACGCCTACGGCAGCCACTCAAGTTGAGTTGAATGCTACCCCGGGCCGACATCACTGGAACCCGGCCCGTTGTCCTGATCGAGGCCAGCGTACCGGCAACCACGATCGGGCAGCCGCGACAGGAGACACTGGAGCGGCTGCTGCAATTGACGCTCGGCAAGGAGTATCAGGCGCAAGTGCTGTCGCGCCTGACCGATGGCAGCTTTCTGGTCAAGGTCGATAACGCCGCAGCCAGCATGAAGCTGCCGCCAGGCACCAAGACCGGTGACACGCTCGAGTTGACCCTTCTAGCGACACAGCCTCGCCCTACCTTCTTGCTGGGCAAAACCGATGCCGGCGCCAACACTTCGCTCAGCACCGCAGGACGTTTGATCGGCAATATGCTGCAAATGGCACAACAGGATGGTGCCAGTCCCGCCGTCATTGCCCGAACACCGCTCCTGCCAGCGGCCTCTGCAGCCACACTCCCCTCAACACCTCAGATCGCCAGTGCGATGCAACAGGCTGTTGCGTCAAGCGGGCTTTTTTATGAATCGCACGTCGCCCAATGGGCTGCCGGCAATCGCCCGTTGAGTGATTTACTACGTGAACCGGCAGTCAAACGCACCAGCAGCATGACTGCCGCGCTCACTTCTGCAACAACTGACACCAGCAGCACCGACGAAGCGCCAACGGGCGAGCTGAACCGTCTGGTCAGCAATGTCAAGGAATGGGTAGGCGGTGAGCGGCAGCTCGGCGATGTATTGCGGATGGCGCAAGCGCGGCATATGCAGGATGCAATCGAACCTGTCATGACCAGAGCAGCGCAGACGCAGGATGGTCCGATCGTCGAACAAGCTCGCCTGTTGAATCAACAGCTCGACACAATGGAGCAACGTCGCATCCTGTGGCAAGGTGAGCTCTTTCCTGGTCAGGCGCTGGAATGGGAGATTTCAGACGAGTCGCCCAAAGGCAAATCCGATGAGCCGCCAACTCAGCCAGTCTGGAATAGCACCGTACGGTTTTCCATGCCGACATTGGGTGCCATTTCGGCCACCATTCGCCTGACGGGCGATCATGTGCAGTTGCAGATCAGGACAGCCGATGAAGAAACGGCACAGACTTTGCGCGAGCATGGTCCGCAGCTTGCTTCTGCCCTGGATATCGCCGGCACCACGCTGGATGCCTTGCTGGTGAAAAAAGACGACTGATCATGGACCAACCCAAACCGCCCGCCAACGCTGTCGCGCTTGCCTACCAGGCAGGCGATGCTGCGCCGCGCGTGGTGGCACAAGGGCGAGGCCTGATTGCAGAAGAAATTATTGCCCGCGCCAAAGAACATGGCGTGGCCATTCACGAATCCAAGGAATTGGTTGCGCTGCTGATGCAAGTCGACCTCGACGAACACATTCCACCTGCTTTATATCGCGCCGTCGCGGAGCTTTTGGCATGGCTCTATCGCGTGGAAGCCGCCAAACAAGGCGGCGGCAATGTATCATGACGGATTGGATTGGCGTTTGCTCCTGCGCCAACGGTTAAGTAAAGAACAATGACTGCAGCCAGTAATTACGAAAACGAAGACATGAATCCGTTCCGGGTGACCTCGCGCCGCGAGATCATCGCCTTGCTGCGCAGCATAGCGGAACGCAATCAGTTGGTTCGCATGGTCCTCAATCAGGGCGCCGATACCATCGTGACCTCCATACTCGAAGTCGACGATGACAACGGCACCATGTTGCTCGACTGCGCACCGACCGAGCTCATGAACAAACGGGTCTTGGACAGCCACAAACTTTCTTTCGAGACCATGCTCGACAGCATCCGCATCCTGTTTGCCTCGTCCGACCCGGAAAGCTGCATCCACGAAGGCCTGCCTGCGTTCATCGTGCCGCTTCCCGATTACATGATTCGCCTGCAGCGCCGCGAGTTTTATCGCGTGCCGACACCGGTCACCAATCCTGTCTTGTGCACCATTCCGGTCAAGACTGAATCCGAACCGATGCCCGTCGTCACGTCCCTGCACAACATCAGCGGTGGCGGGATTGCGATCATGGATGAAAAGAAGCTGATCGATACCACTTTTGGCCGTATTTACGACAATTGCCGGATCGATTTGCCGACAGGTCCGGTGACCGTCTCGCTGCAGATCCGCAACATGCTGGAACTCACCCTGTCAAATGGCAGAACCACGCATCGGTTGGGATGTCAGTTCATCAACCCGTCCAACGGTGCGCTGGGCGCCATCCAGAAATACATCACTAAACTGGAACGCGATCGCAACGCCAAGGCGACGGGCTTGGGATAAAACAAAAACGGCATCTTTCGATGCCGTTTTTGTTTGTAATGTTGTTTGCTGATTCCGCAGCCAGCTCAGCGTTACACCTGCATGTTCATCATTTCCTGATAGGCCGAGACCAGCTTGTTACGAACCTGCAACGTTGCCTGAAATGAAATACTCGCCTTTTGCATGGAAATCATCACGTCCGACAGGTTGACGCTGTCGTCACCTAGTGTGAAGCGCTGCCCGAGTGCATCTGCGCTGCTTTGCGCAGTCGCGACGTTGTCCAGCGAAGCCTTGAGCGCCTTGGAAAAATCGACTTTTGTGGCCGAATTCTCAACGGCGGGCGTCGCGCCGCCAATCCCTGCGCCCGCAGCTGGTTGCGACCGTGCTGCAGCCGCTTTCAGCTGCGCCACCATCGCGTCAATCGCACTGGAATCTATTCCGCTGACTTTCATCATTTCTCTCCAACGTTTTTCAGGCGCACTATAATCATTTGCAAGCCGCCTGGCAGATGCCTGCATGGCAATCCAAAGTACCCCGTCACGTTATCACCTGTGCGATTTTGAAACGGCCGGATAAGCCGCCAAAACCATGCTCTATTCCAACGATTGAAATTTGCAGGAAGACTGACAATCACGCTACGGAAAAAAGTTTACATAGCGGGATTCCAGATGAATATTCGTTGCATAGTTGAAGATCGCCGTACAGGAGCGCAATCATGGCTGTAGTCGTAGCAGGAGAAGGGACGCTGACACCGGGTGGTACAGAGCCGGCCGTTAACAACGCCAAGAACTCCTTTATGGACATGACCCGTTCGCCAAACGGACGCCGCGTCATGCTGATGATCGGCGCTGCGGCAGTCATCGCCGTCATGATCGCAATCGTGTTGTGGAGTCAGAAGCCTGACTACCGCGTACTGTTCTCCAACTTCTCCGATCGCGACGGCGGTGCCATCGTCGCCTCACTGCAACAGGCCAACGTGCCGTACAAATTTGCAGAAGGCGGCAGCGCGATTCTCGTCCCGGCTGATCGCGTTCATGACTTGCGTTTGAAACTGGCTGCAGAAGGTTTGCCCAAAGGCGGCAACGTCGGCTTCGAGCTGATGGAAAACCAAAAGCTCGGCATCTCCCAGTTCCTTGAACAAGTGAATTTCCAACGGGCCCTGGAAGGCGAACTGGCAAAATCGATTCAGGCAGTGGGCTCGGTACAATCCGCTCGTATTCATCTGGCAATGCCAAAGCAGACCGTCTTCGTACGCGACCAGCAAAAACCGACCGCCTCGGTGCTGTTGAATCTCTACCCAGGTCGCTCGCTCGATCAACAACAAGTCAGCGCCATCGTGCATCTGGTTGCCAGCAGCGTGCCTGATCTGCCACCTAAGAATGTCACCATTGTTGATCAGTCCGGCAATCTGCTGTCCGAGAACAACAACAAGCCTGCCGGCAATACGCTCGATCCATCGCAATTGAAGTATGTGCAGGAACTGCAGCAAAGCATTGCGCGCCGTGTTGAATCGATCATCACCCCGATCGTCGGCGCCAACAACGTACGCGCCGAAGCCACTGCCGATGTTGATTTCTCGACCAGCGAACAGGCTGCAGAAATCTACAAGCCAAATCAGGTGCCGAACAGCGCCACTGTACGCAGCATGCAAAGCAGTGAATCGTCCAACGGTGCTGGCGCCAATGCGACCGGCGTGCCAGGCGCATTGACCAACCAGCCTGCAGCGAATGCGACGGCCCCGCTTAATACCACGCCACAGCAACCCGCCCTGAATCCGGACGGCACACCTAATCCGGCAGCAACAGGTGCCACCACCGGTACCGCTGGTGCTGCAGCTGCAGCCGCCGCGGCAGCGACTCCGACCCAGCGCGATGTCACCACCAATTACGAAGTCGACAAGACCGTTCGTTACGTACAACAGCCAATGGGCGGCCTCAAGCGTCTGTCGGTTGCAGTTGTCGTCAACTACAAACGCAGTGTCGACAAGGAAGGCAAAACCACGTTCGTACCGCTTTCCGATACCGAGAAAACACAGATCAACGATCTCGTGAAGGAAGCCATGGGCTACAACCGCGATCGTGGTGACACGCTCAATGTGGTCAACAGCCCGTTTGCCGGCATGAACAATCCGGATGCAGAGCCATTGCCATTGTGGGAGCGTCCAGAAATCATCGACATGGCAATTCAGGCAGCCAAGTATCTGGCCCTGTTTATCGTGCTCTTCATCATGTATCGCAAGATCCTGAACCCGATGTTGAAAAAGCTGTCGCCGGAACAGCCACTCGCACTGACGGATGAGTCCGGCAACAGCGTTGCAGGTAGCGGCAACGCGAACGAAGTACAGGATCTTGAAACGGAAGTACGACCAATGGGTGTGTCGCAACACACCTATCAGCAGAACCTGGAAGCCGCCAAGGAGCTGGCTCGCAAGGATCCGAAAGTCGTCGCCAATATCGTGAAAGCGTGGGTGGGAAATGAATGACGGCGTTCAAAAAGGCGCGATCCTCATGCTGGCCCTCGGTGCCGACGAGGCCGCAGAAGTCATGCGCTATCTAGGACCACGTGAAGTCCAAAAGCTTGGCGCAGCCATGTCAGCCATGAAGGCCATTCAGAGCGAAGAGCTGGTATCGGTACTCGGCGAATTCCGTGCAGAAACGGAAAAGAACACCTCGCTGGGCCTCGATTCCGATGACTATATTCGTGACGTACTGACCAAAGCACTGGGCGACGACAAGGCAGCTTCCCTGCTCAACCGTATTCTCGGCGCGCGTGATTCCAGTGGCATCGAAAGCCTGAAATGGATGGATGCGCAGTCGGTCGCTGATCTGGTTCGCAACGAACATCCACAGATCATTGCGACCGTACTGGTCCACCTCGAGCGCGACCATGCAAGCGAAGTTCTCGACCACTTTACCGAGCGTCTGCGCAATGACGTCGTGTTGCGTATCGCGACGCTGGACGGCGTACAGCCCGCCGCATTGCGCGAGCTCAATGAAGTATTGACCAAACTGCTCACTGGTAACGAAAACCTGAAGAAGAAACCGATGGGCGGGATTCGCGCCGCCGCGGAGATTCTCAACTTCTTCAGTGGTGAGAACGAGTTGTCGGTCATGAATAATCTCAAAGGTTATGACGCCGACATGGCACAGAAAATCATGGACGAGATGTTTGTGTTCGATAACATCATGGACATCGAGGATCGCGGCATTCAGTTGCTGTTGCGCGAAGTGCAGTCCGAATCGCTGATCATTGCACTCAAAGGTGCGGCACCTGAATTGCGCGAGAAGTTCTTCAAGAACATGTCGCAGCGTGCCAGCGAAATGATGCGCGAAGATCTGGAATCCAAAGGCCCGGTTCGCCTCTCTGAAGTGGAAGCGAATCAAAAAGAAATCCTGCAAGTCGTCCGCCGTCTGGCCGATGAAGGTCAATTGACCCTGGGCGGCAACGCACAAGATGCTTATGTCTAACGTCATTCCAAAAGAGCAGCAATCGGCCTATCAGCGCTGGGAGATGGAGTCGTTCGGTGAAGAACGACGTCCCGTGCAGGAAAGTGCTGCCGCCGTTGCGAACAAGGCCAGTCAGGCTGCGATGCAGAAGCAGATCGAGCAGGCACGCGCACAAGCGCATGCCGAAGGTCTGGCTGCCGGCTTGCAGGAAGGACGTCAGAAAGGATTCGAGGAAGGACGTATGGCCGGTATGGCGGAAGGCCGTGCGGCTGCCGATGCAGAGCGCCAACACCTTCTGCAGATTGCTGAAGCGTTCGGGACCGAAGTCGCACAGGCCAACGAACTGATCGCAGCCGACATGCTGTCGCTCTCGCTCGATATTGCCAAGGCCATGTTGAAAACCGCCCTGCCTGCCAAGCCAGAATTGATCGTACCGATCGTGCGCGAAGCCATTCAATATCTGCCGACATTGCAGCAACCTGCTCTTCTACATCTTCATCCCGAGGATGCCCTCGTGCTGAATACGCAGATGGGTGATGAACTGACAGCAGCGGGCTGGCGCGTTGTCGATGACGTGCATCAGGAACGTGGTGGTTGCCGCATCGAAACCGCAACCAATCAAGTCGATGCAACGGTCGAGACGCGCTGGCGGCGTGTTGCCGCGTCGCTCGGCAAAGACAATGACTGGCTGGCTTAATGAGCGATCCCTCCCTTACTGCCGATCAGGAAACCGCCAATCCCGTACCTAACAGCGGGCGCTGGCAAGCATATTTGCGCGACTGCAGCGAATTGCTCGACATCGCCGAGCCGATGCAGGTTTCAGGCCGCATTACCCGTGTCGCCGGTCTGGTGATGGAAGCAGTCGGACTCAAACTCGCGGTCGGTAGCGCGTGCACGATTCCATTACCCAACGGCTCACGCATCGAAGCCGAAGTAGTCGGTTTTGCAGATGAAAAACTGTTCCTGATGCCACAGAGCGATGTCGAAGGCATAGTGCCCGGCGCCCGCGTGTATCCGGTCGAAGTCGTGCAATCCTTGCCTCGTCCCGGTGCGGTCAGCCATCCACGTCGCCGCCCGAGCGATCGCGGTCGTCATCTGCCGGTCGGCATGGAACTGCTGGGTCGCGTGCTGGATGGTGCCGGTCGTCCGCTCGACAGTCTTGGACCACTTAACTCAGTCCATTCCGCGCCACTCAATGTACGCGCCGCCAATCCACTTGGTCGCGCACCAATCACCGATGTGCTCGATGTCGGCGTGCGCGCCATCAACAGCATGCTGACAGTCGGTCGTGGTCAACGCATGGGCCTGTTTGCAGGTTCTGGCGTCGGTAAGAGTGTGTTGCTCGGCATGATGGCGCGTTATACAACGGCCGATGTGATCGTGGTGGGCCTGATCGGCGAGCGGGGTCGCGAGGTGAAGGAATTCATCGAACAGATTCTCGGCCCGGAAGGCCTGGCGCGCTCGGTTGTCGTGGCCGCACCTGCCGACACACCACCGCTCATGCGACTACAAGGCGCAGCATACGCCACCACCATCGCCGAACATTTCCGTGACGAAGGCAAAGACGTCTTGCTGATCATGGATTCACTAACTCGTTATGCCATGGCACAGCGCGAGATCGCATTGGCAATCGGCGAGCCACCTGCCACCAAAGGCTACCCGCCTTCGGTGTTTGCCAAACTGCCTGCACTGGTCGAGCGTGCCGGTAACGGCAAGGAAGGTGGCGGTTCGATCACGGCTTTTTATACCGTGCTGACCGAGGGTGACGATCAGCAGGATCCCATTGCCGATTCGGCACGTGCGATTCTGGATGGCCATATCGTTCTCAACCGCTCATTGGCTGAGGCCGGGCATTATCCGGCCATCGATATTGAACAATCGATCAGCCGTGCCATGCACAACATCACCACGCCCGAGCACCAGAAACAGACCCGCAAGCTGAAACAGCTGACCTCGCGCTATCAGCGTAATCGCGATCTGATCAGTGTCGGCGCATACAGTGCTGGCACCGATCCGGTTCTGGATGAAGCGATCAAACTGAATCCCAAAATCGAGTCATTCCTGCAGCAGGACATTACCGAACGTGCAGGCATAAACGAGAGCTTGGGGCAATTAACCGCCCTGTTCTCCTGATTGAACCCGACCTGAAAAAATATAATCGGACGATATGGCTACCTCCTCCGCCCTCGGCACGCTGATCGACCTGGCTACCAAGGAAACTGACGACGCCGCCAAACGGCTGGGCGTCGCGATGAAAGGCGTTGAGGCAGCAGAACAGAAGCTGGCATTGTTGAACCAGTACCGTGACGATTACATGGTGCGTTTTCAAAGCAACCTGAGTACCGGGCTGAGCGCCATGGCCTACGCGAACTACCAGCAGTTCATTGCCAAGCTGGATCAGGCGATCCAGAGTCAGCAACTGGTTATCCGCGACGCCAAGTTACGCGTAGATCGGGAGCAGCAAGCCTGGCAAGCCAGTGAACGCAAGCGCATGTCATACGGAACCCTTGCCGAGCGCGCCGAAAAAGCGGAGCTGGCAAAAGAGAACAAGCGCGACCAGAAACAGATGGATGAGCATGCAGCAAGACGTTTGCTGTACAAACGATAAACGACCAGACAGGTATCTCATGAGCACCCCAGCGATCAGCAACGTCTTCAGTGTTCTGCCGAATCAGGCCAATACTGCAAAACAGGACAACAGCACAGCCGAAGGCGGCACCTTTGGTCAGGTTCTCTCGCGCGAGATGAACGATCAGGGTACGAGTGCTGCTGCCAATTCGACCAAAAAAGATGGCAATGCTGGCAACAGTGACAAGAGCAAAAGCGATAATGCCGATACGCCCACACAGGCTTCCGGCAAGGACAATACCAAGGTCAGTGAAGACGATAAAACCGTCAGTACAAACACCGATGCCAAGGTGGACGAATCCGAAGTCGATCCAGCGCTTGCTGCCGAACTCGCCGCCTTTGTGAATGCATTAACGCAAGCCAATCCGGCACCGGCTGCCGCGGCGCCTGCCGGTGAAGAAATTACCGTTGATCTCGGCAAGCAGCTCGCCAGCGACGATACCTCTATCGATCTGAAAGCCGATGCCAGCACCATCGGCACGGCAAGCGGCAGCGCCAACGAAGCCGCAGGCAAACCAGAAGACTTCGTCGCTGCACTGGACAAAGCCGCCAAGAATACGGAAAGCGCCGGCAAGGCTGCTGCCGCACCGATCAAGGCCGATATCGACAAAGCCATCGCGCAAACGATCAAGGCGATCGAGATGCCAACAGCGCCGACAACGCAAACCGTTGCAGCTGTCACGGCCACCAACGCCGCAGCCACGCTGCAGCAACTCAACGACTTGCAAAACCAGCAGGCAAGCAATCGCCTGACGCCACACGTCGGCACGCAAGGCTGGGATCAGGCATTGGGCCAAAAAGTGGTCTGGATGCTGCAAGGCCTGCAGCAAACCGCGACCTTGACGCTGAACCCTCCAGAGCTGGGACCGATGCAAGTCACGGTCAATGTCCAGAACAATCAAGCCACCGCCAACTTCACCGCGCACCAGCCAGAAGTACGGCACGCGCTGGAAGCCGCGATGCCGCGTTTGCGCGAGATGCTCAATGATGCCGGCATCCAGCTCAGCGAATCCAACGTCAGCGCCGGTTCATCCAATCAGCAAGGCAATGCCTTTGCCGATTCCCAACAGAATGGGCGCGGCAACAATCCGTCTTCACAGATTGAGGCGACGCCAACGGTCAGCCATATTCCAGTTCCGTCAGGCGGAACTGGCATGGTCGATACCTTCGCCTGAACACGTCCCTCCTCACCCGTCATTACCCAAAGCAAGCTGCCGATCACGTAACACCGTGCAGCTTGCATCGCGTTACATTGAAAAAATCCTGTTGTTTTCCCATGAGGCGGGTGTCGCACGCTGCTAATAATGGTTTAATAGCAACCTGAGCGGCGCACTGTTCATCGTCTGAAGCCGACCAGTGCTGTCAATCTCGAACGGCCTCAGGATGCCATCCTTGCGAATACGCCGAACTGGCCCATGTTCGCCTCTCTTTTCCGCGCATCCTGCGTGTCGCTTTTTTTTAATAATGGCATGGTGCTGATTGCAGTCTTGCGTACTGCATCGTGACGTACTTGAGGAAAACAGATGGCAACAGCGGGCAAAAGCGCTCCAAAAAAAGCAGATGATGCCGAGGGCAAACCGAAGAAATCAAAACTGCTACTCATCATCCTGATCCTGGTCGTGGTACTGGGAGCTGGTGGCGGCGCTGCGTGGTATTTCCTGGTCTTCAACAAGGCATCGGCAGAGCATGAAGCGCCGAAAGCGCAAGCACCCAAGCCACCCGTCTTCCTGCCAATGGATATGTTCACGGTCAACCTGCAGGCAGAAGATGGCGAACGCTTCCTGCAAACAGGCTTGACACTGCAACTCGCCGGACAGGAACAGGTTGATCTGATCAAGCTGTACATGCCGCATGTACGCAGCCGCTTGTTGCTCTTGCTGTCCAGCAAAAAGGCATCCGAGATCCTGACCGCAGAAGGCAAGAACAAATTGGCACAAGAGATCATCAATACGCTAAACCAGCCGTTTTCTCCGGGCGGTCCGAGCGTACAGGTGATGAGCGTACTGTTCACCTCATTCGTCGTGCAATAAACGAAACATGGCCGATAATTTTCTTTCCCAGGAAGAAGTCGATGCGCTGCTGAAAGGCGTCAACGGCGACCAGGATGATACGGGCAAGCAGGAAGATACTTCCGGCGTACGCCCGTACAACCTAGCCACGCAGGAACGCATCGTACGCGGCCGCATGCCGACCCTGGAGATCATCAACGAACGCTTTTCGCGTTTGTTACGTATCGGCCTGTTCAATTTTCTGCATCGCAGCGCCGAAGTATCGATCGGCCCTGTACGTGTTTCCAAATACAGCGAATTCATCCGCAATCTGGTGGTGCCGACCAATCTGAATCTGGTCCACATGAAACCGTTGCGCGGCACCGGCCTGATCGTGCTCGATCCGAACCTGGTGTTTCTGCTGGTCGATAACCTGTTTGGCGGCGATGGTCGTTTCCATACGCGTGTCGAAGGTCGCGATTTCACGCAGACCGAACAACGCATCATCCAGCGCATTCTGGCCATCATCTTCGAAACCTACGCCAAGTCCTGGGAGCCGGTGTATCCGGTCGAGTTCGAATACATCCGTTCCGAGATGAACACACAGTTCGCCAACATTGCGACGCCGAATGAAGTCGTGGTCTCCACCACCTTCACCATCGAACTGGGGCCGGTCAGCGGCGACATGCACTTCTGCGTGCCCTACTCGATGATCGAACCGATCCGCGATCTGCTGACCAGTAGCATGCAGGGCGAGACGCTGGAGATGGACAAACGCTGGATTCGCCTGATGACGCAGCAGATCCAGACCGCCGAAGTCGAAATTCTGGCGAACATGGGATCGGCCAACGTCACACTGGGCGATATCCTGAACATGAAAGCGGGCGATGTGATCCCGATCACGGTCCCTGATCGGGTCACAGCCGAAGTCGATGGCGTGCCGGTCATGGAATGCTCTTACGGCAAGCTCAACGGACAATACGCATTGCGCGTGGAAAAACTGATCTACAGCGCAAATGAATCAACGCAAGGAGATGATCATGGCTGATGAAAACCAAACGGCAGCAGAGGATGATTGGGGCGCAGCAATGGCCGAACAGGAACAGGCCGAGAGCACCGGTCTGCAAAGCAAGCCTGCTGCGGCGACCGTCTTCAAGGACTTCTCCGGCGGCGACCTGAAAACGGGTACGCACAACGATATCGATTTCATTCTCGATATTCCTGTGCAGCTGACTGTCGAACTCGGTCGTACCAAAATAGCCATCAAGAATCTGCTGCAACTGGCACAAGGCTCGGTCGTCGAACTGGACGGTCTGGCAGGCGAACCGATGGACGTTCTCGTCAATGGCTGTCTGATTGCGCAGGGCGAGGTTGTCGTGGTGAACGACAAGTTCGGCATTCGTTTGACGGACATCATTTCGCCGTCAGAACGTATCCGCAAACTGAATCGCTGACACTGATGCAGATTCAGCGCCGCATTCTTTCGACTCTGGCAGTGACGGTTCTGTCACTGCCCTATCTCAATGCCTTTGCCGCAACGGCCGCCAAAGCACCGGTTGTTGGCTCCGCGACTTCTTCGGCCGGTAATCTGCTGCAGGTTCTGTTCGGGCTGATCGTCGTTCTGGGCCTGATGGCATTGCTGGCATGGGTACTGCGACGCTTCAACGCGGGCAAGGCGCTCGGCAATTCGGATATCCGCATTGTCGGCGGTGTCAGCGTCGGAACGCGCGAACGCGTGGTCGTGGTTGAAATTGCCGATCAGTGGATCGTTGTTGGTGTGGCGCCAGGTCGCGTCAATGCGCTGGCAACCATGTCCAAGCAGGAAACAAGCATCACACCCGATGCTGCCCCGAGTAAAAACTTCTCCAGCTGGCTTGCCCAGACCATGGATAAACGCAATGGCTAATCCCGTTTTCATGCGACGCGCCTTCGCGTTTCTGCTGCTGGCGCTACCGGTTGCCGCCATGGCGCAACAAGCCGGCCTGCCCGCGCTGACAAGTACGCCGGCACCAGGTGGCGGTCAGACGTACTCGCTGAGTCTGCAGACACTGATCCTGCTGACCAGCCTGTCGTTCCTGCCAGCGGTTCTGTTGATGATGACCAGCTTCACTCGCATCGTCATTGTGCTGTCGCTGCTGCGTCAGGCGTTGGGTACGCAAAGCGCACCACCGAATCAGGTCATCATCGGCCTCGCACTGTTTCTAACCCTGTTTGTCATGAGCCCGGTGCTCGACAAGATTTATACCGACGCCTATCAACCCTTCTCGGAAAACAAAATCCAGATGCAGGAAGCACTCGAGAAAGGTGCTGGTCCGCTCAAGGAGTTCATGGTCAAACAGACGCGTGAATCCGATCTGGCCTTGTACGTGAAATTATCCAACAGCCCGGACCTGCAAGGTCCGGAAGACATTCCGCTGCGCGTACTGGTCCCTGCTTTCATCACCAGTGAACTGAAAACGGCATTCCAGATCAGTTTTGCGATCTTCATTCCCTTCCTGATCATCGATATGGTGGTGGCCAGCGTACTGATGTCGATGGGTATGATGATGGTCTCACCCGCAATTGTGGCGCTGCCCTTCAAGTTGATGCTGTTCGTGCTGGTGGATGGCTGGCAATTGCTGATTGGCTCACTGGCGCAAAGTTTTTATTAGGGACGCTCCATGACACCCGAAAGCGTATTGACCATGGGCCGTCAGGCCATCGAAGTCCTGCTGATGGTCGCAGCACCGATGCTGCTGATTGCCCTTGCAATCGGTTTGGTCGTCAGCATCTTCCAGGCGGCAACCCAGATCAATGAACAAACTCTGTCGTTCATTCCCAAGCTGGTCGGCGTGATGGTGGCGCTGATCATCGCCGGCCCATGGATGCTCTCCATCATGCTGGATTACATGCGCCAGATGTTCACCAATATCCCTCTGTTCGTCAGTTGAGACGGCATCTCTCACTACGCGCGGCATGATTTCCGTATCAAGCGCCGACCTCTACACCTGGATATCGGGCTTTATCTGGCCGCTGACCCGCATCATGGGTGTTATTGCCGTCGCCCCGCTGTTTGGTAACGTCAGCGTTCCCGGTCGCGTAAAGATCGCACTGGGTGTTTTGCTCTCGCTGATCATTGCGCCGACCGTACCGGAAGTCCCTGCCCTCGATCCAATGTCCTTGCAGGGCGTGCTGATTTTGCTGCAGCAACTTGTCATCGGGCTCGCCATCGGCTTTGCCATGCGGATTGTCTTTGCGGGCGTGGAGATGGCGGGTGAAATTACCGGTATGACGATGGGGCTTGGTTTTGCCAGCTTCTTCGATCCACAGACACGCGCCCGTTCGTCCGCGATCAGCCAGTTTCTGGCGCTGCTGACCTTGATGATCTATCTGGCGACCAATCTGCATCTGGTCCTGCTATCAACACTGGCCCAGAGTTTTGATCTGCTGCCTATATCGAGCAGTTTTGTATCGAATGCAGGTTTCTTTCAGCTCGCAAGCTGGGGCGGCCGCATCTTCAGCGCTGGGGTACAACTGTCGCTGCCGATCGTTGCCGCACTGTTGATTACCAATACGGCGCTCGGCATTCTGACCCGCACCGCGCCACAGCTGAACATTTTCGGCATCGGCTTTCCGATCACGATCGGCGTCGGCTTTGTGATGATTGCTGCTGTGCTGCCCTATCTGATGCAGCCCATCATCAATCTATTGCAGGAAGGGATTGAAGCGATGGGTCGCATCACGGTCGCCTTCACACCGATGAACTGAATAAAAAAGCCGCCCATCAGGCGGCTTTTTACTTTTGCGTTTTTGGCGTTTATCGATGCAATAGGTCAGCTTTAACTAAGCAGCTTAACTAATCAGCTGTAAGTGATCAGATGTAATTGAACAGCGACAGGCCCGTCAGTTTGATATAGGACTGCTGCGCCGCCTGCAGCGTGTACTGCTGTTGCGTGAACCGTGAGTACGCTTCAACCAGATCGATATCCTGCAAGTCAGAAAGCGTCTGCGTGTACTGCAGCTTCAGATCGGTCCCGGTGTTATCCAGATTCTCGATCTCGTTCAGACGCGAACCAATCGAACTGCGTACCGACGACACTGTATCGAGCGTACGATCGATGTGATTATTGGCTATCGACAGTGCATTGGCCAGCGATGCCTGGTCGACCGCACCCGTGGCAGGCGAGTTGATCGCCGTGATCAGATCCTTGATCGTGGTGAAAATACTCTGGCTCTTGCTCGGCT
>Ga0308164_10002062_pt1 | contig 21106 bp, 27 predicted proteins | sample PhyTR2_FD_201031 | JGI IMG/M metagenome (GOLD analysis project Ga0308164, IMG submission 201031) | Phyllosphere microbial communities from UC Gill Tract Community Farm, Albany, California, United States - DLSLT.R2 | ecosystem: Host-associated > Plants > Phyllosphere > Unclassified | place: USA... | reverse complement strand
GCGCTGTCGTTCAGGTGCAAAAATGAGGATTCCGGTGAAACCTGCGATCTCTTGTGCGTATCCGGTATCTTGGTCATGACGCTGGTATAGGCTGCCGCAGCGTTTTGAGACTGTCGGAAAACACATGATTTACGACATCCCCGGTTTTCGCCTTCGCTGAATCAACGCCGCCTTCGGTCATAACGTTCGACAAACCCTGTCGCTTTGATAGGGTGTTCGAGAACGTGCTTTCGGGGGTTTGTCGTACATGCTGGTCGGATATATGCGGGTCTCGTCGGCCGATGACCGCCAAACGGTCGATCTCCAGCGCGATGCGCTGGTCGCAGCTGGCGTCGACGAACGGCATCTCCACACCGACAAAGCATCTGGCGCCCGCGATGATCGACCAGGGCTTAAAACGTGCCTCGAGTATCTAAATGCTGGCGACACGCTGATAGTGTGGAAGCTAGATCGGCTCGGACGCTCGCTGTCGCACTTACTGGCGATCGTCATCGATCTGAAGACGCGCGGTATCTCGTTCCGGTCGCTAACCGAGCAGATGGATACGACCACGCCGCACGGCGAACTGCTGTTCTCCCTCTTCGGCGCACTGGCACAGTATGAGCGAGCACTGACGCGCGAGCGCGTAATGGCCGGGCTTGCTGCGGCAAAGCGTCGCGGACGCCAGGGTGGCCGCCCGCCGATGATCGATACCGAAACCCTCGAACGGATTACGACCGCGCTGGATAGTGGGGCCAGCAAGGCGTCTGTCTGTCGGACCTTCAAGGTACCGCGCTCGACGCTAATCGGCACGCTGGCCCGGATCGGCTGGACCGCACCAGCGAAGACCTGACCCGATCGCATCAGACAGTCTGTCGGCAGAACACAACGCTATCACGAATAGGCTCTGCATGGTCGATCATCCTGAGTGATCAGCGGTAACCACGACACTAAATGATAGATAAATTTGCCTCAGTATACGCAGCGCGTCCCAAGATGGACCATTAGACGGAAGTTTCGTGAGCTTTCGGCAAGCGGATCGCTCCTCGCTAAATGTCTATCCACCTTGAAATCCGGACCGATTGAGCCCAATTGCGTACTTCCCCAAGATATAGAGATAATAATGAACGATGAGATCAACGCGGTTGAGTTGGCCGCCGAACTGACTGCTGCGTGGTTGGCCAATCCTAACACCCGCACGAATGCGGAGGATGTGCCCGCATTTTTGCGCTCAATGCATGCCGCTGTCGCTCAACTGTCAGGCACTGCTACTTCAGCAGCCCCGGAAGAAGCTGCTCAAGCTTATGAGCCTGCTGTCACGGTGCGTAAGTCGCTGGCGTCGCCCGATCACATCATTTCGATGATCGACGGCAAGCCATACAAGACGTTACGCCGCCATCTGTCGAGCAATAGCCTTACGCCTGAGGAATACCGAGCACGCTACAACCTGAAGGCTGATTATCCCATGGTCGCACCTTCGTACTCGGAAGCACGGCGGACTATGGCAAAGTCGATTGGTTTGGGGCGCAAACCTGGTCAGACAGCCGAAAAGGCTACTGATGATTCTTCGAAGTCTCCCCGCAAGCCTCGCGCAACGAAGGTCACGGAGGAGGCATAAGCGAAACGGGGAGGCTAGCCCTCCCCGTTTCCGTTTGGCTTTGCTAAGTTCCGGACGTCTCGTATGTCGCGGCTTTTGCGACAGTAAGCGGCCGACGGCAGCGTCCGTCGCGTCGCAAAAGGGCCCCTCTTGCAACGTTAGGAACCGCCCCAATTGCGAACGTTTGTTGTATCGTTCACGTTGGCAGCCGGGTCAGCTAAGAGGCGATCGATAATGAGCTACCAGACAGACCGTCGAAGCCGGACGCGAGCCATTGCCGTGTACGTGACCCTACTGATGATAGGCGCGGCGCTGGGCTTTCTGGTGAGGTTCGGCGTGATTACCGATCATATCCTCTGGTAGCGGCAGCCGACGGTCGCTCAAATGTCCGCTCTCCTCTCCCAATTCCGGTAATTCCTGATGCAAAAATCAAAAGTTTTGCATTAGGACCGAGACGCCAAGCGGCTGTTCAGTCAGTGCGATCGGAGAGGGGGCTGTCCCAGTAGAGGTTCGTTTGCAAGACGGCAGGAGTAACGACTCCCATGTGGGTCCGTCTCAGCCCGCCTTCCAGCACGGCACCGTTGCTTGCAATATGCCCCGCGTCCAAGTGGCAACTTCACCATCGTTGCTCGACAACGACAGCGTAGCTGGCGCGCCGCTGGGTTGCGTTACCCAGCTATAGCCACGCACCGCATAGTCGGTTCCGTGGCTCATCAGTACGCGGAGTGGTGCCCGCGATTGTGGAGTCTGCCTAATAGGACCGATGCCAAAACGGATCGGTAACCGCTCAAGCCGCTCAAGCCAGTCGAGAATTGCCGGACAGCTAGTCGAATATGCCCAGCGCTCGACCGGCACTACGGCGAGATCTGGTCCGACGGATATTCGGCGTAGCGCCCAGTGTAGCTTGCTATCCCGAAACACGGTCACGACAGTCCATCCCGTGCAAAACGGCTGTGTGGCAGTGATAATTACAGTTCCAAGGTATTGGCTCGACAAGTCAGTCTCGGGTGGCGGCTTTGCCGTTGCGCTGTCCAATCCAGCTTGCAACGTTGTACAGCGGTCTTCCGCGACCGCCTGCTGCGGCGGCGGAGAGGGCAGCGCGAGCAATAGAGCCAGTAATAGCGGCATGACGTCCCTCCGACATACGATGCTACCCGCCAGCCCTATAGTCGCCTAGGGAGAATACTGGCCCGCTATTCCCAAGCTCGATCCTTTCGGGAAAGCCGTTGTGTCACCCAACGTCGGCGTACGCCATCTGCCTTTCCAATAGCAGTTGGTCCTCACCCCCATCACTTTCGCCGTTCGTGATGAAAGATTGAAACATTTTGCATCAGCGGAGGGCAAAATAGCTGGTTAGCTAATGCCCGAAGCAGCCATTTGCGGCAGACAAAGCCGGGCTTGCGAGAAACCCGCAGATGAGCTTGATATCTCGAATGGAGGCAGTCTTATTTATCACCGCCTACGTTCTGATGCTCACAATCCCAGCGTCGGTCATCACAGCGATAGTAGCGATCTCGCTCCGGGCTTCTCGGCTGGTTCGTATTAATCGTGTACTCTGGATCGTCATAGCAGGCTCTGTCGTGCCTGGAGCTATGGTGCTTTATGGTCTGGTGCTCTCGTGGCCGTGGCCTTGGCGCCAACCTGACGCTTTGCAGGATATGATACCGCCAGGGCCTGGCCTGTTGCTAAGCGCCTTCCCAGCATGGCCGTTATCTTTGACGGTGAGCTGGGTCGTTCTTCGCCGCGGCGGAGGCGATGGCAGCTAACTGCCACAACCCTCGACTATGATGCGAAAATCACCGGTTTTGCATCAACGAAAGAACGGCAGGGCACCGTGGGTTCCGCCGATGCTGAAGATCGATGCACCCAATACACCCGTTTCATAACCGGTTTCCTGGGGTGTGGACGCGAAAGCACCCAGTCCGCTTTCCACCAGGTCGCGACGTTCGGAGCGGCCTAAGATGGTGGTCAACGGACAGGCCGCTTTTGGGTACGAATGTGGCGATAGCTGCCGTTAACAGAAGCGCCGACATCGAAAGGAGACCACGCGCCGAAGAAAGTCCGAGACTAAAATGGCGGGGGATACCTCCGATATATTTGTAAGGAGATGATCGGTTTATAACCTGTCACCTCCACTACCCACATGTCATCTTGCCAAAACTGAAGTTCCGTTGCCGGCCCGCGAACCGAACTTGGCAAATCGACGTTCCCCAGATGGCGCCAATTGAGCCCGGCCAGCACGCGGACTCCATCGCACCGGTTACCCTTAGGAGTGGTGTCGTCTAAGCAAGTGACCGGAACCGAAGCACGGCCCGTCGTTGCTGCCTCGACTGAGAGATCGAGAACGGCCTCGACAATCCCGCGACCGAGCTGTGGTTCACCCGGTGGCAATTGAGCAAAGTTTTCCACGCGAGCGCACTCGGCATCCGTCGCCATTTGATCTAGAACGGTGGCAAGCGGCGCTGCGTTTACAGCAAAGCGGCGCCGAGGCGCATTCGCTGCTTGCTCGGCCGCGTTCTGCGGTATCTGCCCGTGGAGCGTGTCGAAATGAACAACGATCCGGCGTGCGGTACAAAACCTGCCGCCAGCAGCCGTACCTGCTTCGTGGAAAAGGACATAAGATAGGGGCGTTTCGGGGAAGCCCTTCATCGACCGCCCCACCTCGACCTTGCGAATATCACCGTGCGGAAAGTCCCGCAGAACAATTGCCTCCAGATCTCGTGGCGACATCTGCTCTGCCCGCTGTCGGGTGAGGATTACATCTTGTGGCCCGATCGTAACCGGATTGCCCTGGGCGATCGTCGGAACCGAGCAACAGAGACCAGCAACAAAAACCGCCGAACGTAACCACATGGTCGACCTCACCTTTTCGGCTGCCTATCAACCTAAGCTGCCTATCAACCAAACGAACGGCAGCTTTCAGGCATCGTCACAGAACCAAAGAAGGTCGACAAGTGGGCGGGAGCGGACATAGGCTCGTCGCATAAGTGCTAAGTTTTGCGACAGCATCCCCAAAATCGTCTTCTCTCGTTTGTCGGTGTCGCAAAAGTCTGTTGCATAATCCCCGTTTTTCGATACAGTTATGCGACATGTTGATTGGCTATGCCCGTGTGTCCACCGATGACCAGGATCTCCGGTTACAACGCGCTGCGTTGAAGGCGGCCGGATGCAAGCGGACGTTCGAGGAAAAGATCTCGGGCGCAAAGCGTGACCGGCACCAACTTACCAAGATGATCGAGCAACTGCGCGACGAAGACACGGTCGTGGTGACGCGGCTCGACCGGCTGGCTCGCTCGACCCGCGACCTGCTCGATATTGCCGAGAGACTGAAGGAGGTTGGCGCCGGTCTGCGCTCATTGGCCGAGCCCTGGGCGGATACGACCTCGCCAGCGGGCCGGATGGTGCTGACCGTGTTCGCCGGCATTGCCGAGTTCGAGCGTGAGCTGATCCACCAGCGCACCAGCAGTGGGCGGGTAGCGGCCAAGGCGAGAGGGGTACGCTTCGGCCGTCCGCCCAAGCTCACCCCCGATCAGATCGCGCTCGGCGAACGATTGATAGGCGAAGGCACATCGGTGCGCGAAGCCGCCAAGCTGCTTAAATGCCACCATGCGACGCTCTATCGAGCGCTGACCGCAGCGACGGTAACTCCATAATGCGGTGGACTGCACAACCTGACGCTTCGGAAGGGGAGGCCTGATGCCTATCCGCCCCGAGCACGTGTTTCTGTACCCGATCGACTGGGCCCAGCTCTCGCACCAGATACGCTTCGTGCGGGCAGGGGGACACTGCGAGCATTGTGGACGTCCTCATAGCCAGAAGGTCTTCCACCTGGGCGACGGACGGTGGTGGGACCGGAACCGGCAATGCTGGCGCAATGGCCGAGGCCGGCGCGTGCGAAGGCCTACGGAGAACATCCTGCTACAGGGCCGGTGGACACCGGTGGTCCTGGCCTGTGCGCACCTCAACCATGATCCGAGCGACAGCGCGCTTCATAAGCTCGCGGCGCTCTGCCAGCGCTGCCACATGCTCCACGATGGCCCGGAGCATCGACGCCGGCGCTGGATGAATGCACATTACAGGCGCGCACTCGGCGACCTGTTTTACGGTCCCTACCCCATGCTGGGAGGCGACTGGATCACTCCCACTCCGATCAGCATGCTCGACGACAGTCAGTTATTATATGCCTACATGCGATGATTGCTGGGGCGGATAGGCCAGGCTTAAGCTGCTGACGACCGGCGACGATGCTCGCGGAGTACGCGCTGCACCGTCGAGCGGGACACTCGAAACAGACTGGCAAGTTGTGATGGCGATCCTTCTCCTGATTCAGACTTGGCAATGATCTCCTCACGCTGCGTGCCGGTAAGGCTTGGCCTACGGCCTAGCAGCCGGCCCTCGCTACGGGCGTGAGCCAACCCACTCATGGTTCGCTCGCGGATCATAGCGCGTTCAAATTCAGCGAACGCCCCCAAGGTCTGCGTCATCAACCTGCCTGCAGCTGTCGTCGTATCCACCACCTCGGTCAGTGACCGAAAACCGGCGCCAGCCGCGTTGATTGCCTCCACGGTGAACAGAAGGTCACGCAGAGAGCGCGACAGCCGATCGAGCTTCCAGACCACAAACACATCACCAGGCTTTAGCGCGGCAATTGCACGCGCCAGTTCCGGCCGATTAGCTTGCCCGCCGGACGCTTCTTCCCGGAATATTGAATCGCACCCGGCTGTGGTAAGCGCCGTGAGTTGGGCAGCTAAGTCTTGATGATCACCGCGAGACACCCGCGCATAGCCGATTTCCATCGCTTCATTGTGACATGGGATTCTGACACCTGTAAGCCCACGCAAAACGATGCGTCAGCTTCAGCATAGAACCGCCTAATTGCGCCTCCTCGGCAGCCCGATAAATGACATTATCATATGTAAGCCCGATGGAAACAGGTAATCAAACTTTGCATTTCTGATCTATCCCGGCTTGTAAACCACCAGTACCGGAGTGTACCACCTTCAGAGATATGCCAGACTTGGCTAACCGTACGGACCAAGCCGGCAAAGAGGAACTTATTAGGGTGGATGCACAGACAGGTAGCTTCAGAGTTTTCCAGAACGAGCCAGATCAGCTAAACAAGATTTTGGCTCGCCGACAGATCCAGCGAGAAACAAATATAGCTCTTCTCGTACAGATTTTATTTGTCATATTGGTTCCGTCTGCCTCTGCGGTTTTTTCATTTCAATACATAGAATTTAAGCCACTAGCTGCGCTCATTGGGATAGCAGTGGCAGTCATCGACATATGCGTCATTGATAGAATTATCAAAAAGAGAACTGCCGAAAGTGCCAGACTCCAAGAGGAGTTTGACTGCGCATTATTTCGCCTTCCCTGGAATTCAGTTATTTCCGGGGCTAAGATTGATATACGCCGTGTAACTAAAAAGGCTAAAGCTGCTCAACTTCGTGGAAGTACAGGATCAGCACGTAACTGGTATCCAGCTTCGCTCGAGCAATTGCCATTCAGCCTAGGCCGATTAGCCGCGCAGCGTTTGAACATGTCATATGATTATCGCCTTAGGTCACAATATAAGACGGTGCTTGCTTTTATAGCAGCTATTCCTGTAGTTATAGTCTGCTTTTCGGTCTTCCAAGAACAGTCCACATTGCAAACAGTTGTTCTTGGTGCGCTAGTCCCGATAACTCCCGTTTTTAACTGGTGTGTTCGAGAGGGCTTCCGTCAGCACGACGCCCTAGTCCGTTTAAGATACACTAAGGCCATCGCCGAAGATTACTGGGAATCCCTTACGTCTGACCGCGCGGAAAAGGCTGATGATGATCAAGATCGTTCAAGAAGACTTCAGGATGCCAGCTTCATACGTCGCTCAACATCGCCAATTGTTTTTGGTCTTCTATATTGGATACAGCGCTCTAGTCTCGAACGTCGTATGCTATCTGAAGCTGATGTAATGGTTCTTGAAGGGGCGATTGGGTAATATATGGACCAGCGTCGTGCCAATGAGTTCCATAAAATGGTTGTGGGAACAACTGTAGGCCGATGGCTTATTGGTGAGCTTATAGGCTTTGGTGGCTCCGCTACAGTCTTCTCTGCTCGATGCGGCCTAGAAGAGGCCGCGGTCAAGATTATTGATCCTAATCTTGTCGCTGAGTTTGGCGAAAACAGTCAGATTGAACGTATCTCGCTTGAGGGAACTCTAGCCGGTCACGACCACCCTCATTTAGTTAAGATATTTGAGGCTACGCAGTGCTCTACGTCGGGGCTTCTATTTGTAGCAATGGAAAATCTCCCTTTTAAAACATTATCATCAGTTATTTGCGACGTTCCCCCGGACGCCGTGGGAGAATTGATCGAGCAGGTAGCGTCCGCAGCTCATTGGCTACATGAGCGCCGTATTTGCCATCGTGACATTAAGCCTGACAACGTGATGGTCTCAAATGACTTTAAACGTGCGGTTCTCATGGATCTTGGTATCATATCGCCGTTTGATGCCAATTCCGATGCCATGGCGGATCCCTCAGGAGAACGATTCATAGGTACTGCTCGCTATTGCCCTGCCGAGTTTGTGAGAAAGAGTTTTACTCGAAACGACGAAGGTTACGCGGCGATCACTTACTATCAACTCGGCGCCCTTCTTTACGACATGATTATGCGACGCCGTTTGTTTGAAGAAGTTAGAGGGCCTTACGCAGTCCTACTGGACGCGATCGATACAAAGATTCCTGTTCTAGAATCGAACGATGTGTCGACCCATCTTGTTCACCTTGGGCGAGATTGCCTTAGCAAAACTCCTTCGGAGCGGCTTAGCTTAGTAGATTGGGCTCGCTTTCGCGCAGAACCTCCAAATAGATCGGAGTCAGCCCGCACTCGAGTTGATGCAACAATTTCTCGCGAGATCGTCTCGAATAATAAACTAGGCTTACCTATAGTTATCACGAGGGATGAATTACGACGCCTTGGTCGTCAACTACGGACGCAGATTTTAACAGCCTGCGGTGATAATCAAGCGCTAATTCGCCCAAGCGTTGATATTGAGGTTGATGCAACTGTAGTTCGAGTAATTTCCGAATTTGAGCCCGCTCCTGATCGCGATATTCTTCGCGGCTTCGTCGTCGTGTTCGAGGTATCTGGCGTTAGCCAAAGGCCAGGGATATTTGTGGTTGATGCTTCAGTACTATGGTCACATCATGTCCATGACAGCGCGTCGCCTAGATCGAGAGTAGGGATCATAAGATCTCCAGAAGACAGCCTTACCTTTGAACTAGAAGACTTTATTTACAGGGTTATGGCCGCTGCAATGGCGCAGCCAATTGGCGCGTCAGACACAGCTTTGAGGATGGATTAACCTCGTGCAGACATGGTGGCGAAGTGTAGATCAGCTTGATGAAGATCAGCAAAAAATTATGGACCTGTCGGCCGATGGCAGCTTCGCGGTTACTGGGCCGCCTGGTTCGGGTAAAACTAATCTGTTGCTAATGCGCGGGGCATATTTGTCGGGAATGTCTAGAAACATAGCGATTCTAGTAATGAACGGAACTCTCGCTAAGTTTATTCAGAGTGGTGCAAGTGGCTACGGGGTTGCCCCTGATTTAGTAATGACTAGTCGGCAGTTTATATATGGCCTAGCTCGTGAGTCTGGCATAACTCTAACCAAGGGACTGAACTGGAAAGACTCAAAAGAAGAGTGTTTTGCTGCTTTAAAGAAGATATCAGCAGATAAGAATAGAGCTATCTATGATGCAATTCTTATCGATGAAGCTCAGGATCATAACGAGGAAGAGCTTTCTATAATACGCTCTCTTACTCATGATCTTTATTTGACTGCGGATGCTCGACAACTAATTTATTCGGGCGGATCACGCGACGATAGATTTAGCTCACTTGTTGATGATACTAAGGTTTTACGTTTTCACCATCGATGTGCGCTTGATATTTGTGATCTAGCTGATGAAATAGGTGATAGATTTAGCGGCAACTATACACGCATTGCTCCAACTTCTCGCTATCCGGCAGATGGTCCCAAGGCTGACATCAAGATCGTGACAGCCACGATCGAGCAGCAAGGGGAAAAAATCGCGGACCGGCTTGAGCGCCAACTTCGAGCTTATCGTGGTGAGCTAATCGGCATATTTGCCCCGAACAGGCGGGAAGCCGAGATCGTCGCCGCCATAATCAAAAAACGAGGTTATGGTGACCTTATGACGATGCAGGTCGGCCAAGAGGGCTACATGGACATGCATGCCGACCGTCCGATTTGCGTTTCCACGCTTCACGGCGCAAAGGGCTTGGAGTACCGGGCAGTGCACTTCGTCGCTGCAGAAACCGTACGTAGCCATGGGGATTGTCAAAAACGCTTGGCATTTACGGGCGTCACGCGAGCTAAAACTGCATTGACTATATATCATGACCGGCCGCTTCCTGGTTTTTTTGACGCGGCGGTAGCACGTTGGCGAGACCCCGCTCCTGCCAAGAGCTGGAGGAATATCCTTGCGCAATAAATTTGTCGGCATTCGACGGTTGGAGCGCTCCGGCCTGCCCTCCCTTTTGCAAGGAGCGCAGCCGGAACAGTTTGTGCAGCTTGGCGAGTGGGTGCGGAACCGGTCAACGGATCCCTCAGGCCTAACGGCGCTGTGGGAAGTGAACGACAATGACGGTGTCGATTTTCTGCCTAACGCTCTCGTTGGAAGCAACGAAGCTCTGTCGGACAGTATCGCTTGGACCGGCGCATTCTTGCAGGGGTTGGGGCCAATAAGTGCCCTTATGAGGATCATATCGGATGGCGATCTACAGGCCGTAATCAATCCGCCTCCCCCAGCGCTTCACTCGGGTATTGAGACATTAAGTAGGTGTGTTAGCATTATTGCCGGGGAGGTTATTGCCCGGCAAGGAGCGTTAGCAACCGAAGAAAGTCTCACGCTTGAAGCGTGTAGTAACACACTCGCTTTTGCGATTTACCGAGCGGCATATGTTGCCCCGTACCTTGAAGAGGATGAAGTTATAAGAAGGTGGGAAGTCACCTTTCCTCAATTCGACAAACGTCAAAATTCTATTAGTCATACGGTAATTGATTTGCTCAGAACATCTGAGATAGCTTTTGGCTATCCCGCTGTTCCTGGGCATAGTTACGGTGATATTGCCGACCAACTTAGCTTTGATGCCTTGTCTAGCAATAACGACATGAATAGATCCGTTACGGAAGCTGTAAGGAACGCCGTTCCCGAACAGTTTTGGCAATCTGGCGGCAACCTAGGATCTGAAGCTCTTGTTGGCGTTGTAGATCAAGCTATGCCAATACTATTGCGAATGCGCAACGCACCAGCTGACGATCGAGCGTCAATGATAGCTAGGCTTGCGTCATTGGCTAACAAAGAACTGCAAAATCAGCTGGAATTGGTTTCACCTGCGCTGGGTACGCTGCCACAGATAGGTGTTTGGCTTGGTCGTTGGTTTGGTGAAAATGCTCCTGGCAAAGTAATGAGTTTAAATAAAGGTATGGGATGGCGTGTTGCCATAAACCTCTCCGAAAAAGTAGATATTGTAGCACGCCCGAATTATGATATTTCTTTTTTAGAGTGGCACCTGTCAATGATACGCGGTGCACCGCAAAAAAGGCCTACTTATAAGAAAATTGAGATATTCCCGGGACACTTTATTGATCATGATACCATCATGGAATCACGTTCAAATTCTGTGAAGGCCGATCAACTTAGAAATAAAAATCGTGCCCGCCAGAGTTTTGAAGACGATATCATTTCTAAGATGGAGAGAAGTTTACGGGAGACGCTCCAAGGCTTGCAAGATCTACGTGGAAGCCGTTAAATATTTTGTAGGATATTGCAATACTTGGCGGTATTTGTGACAATCTAAATATTTAAATATTCAGTTCTGCGTCTTTTATACAATCAACGATACGTATGTACGGCACTTAACTTTGCTAGTAATGCATGTCCGATCGCCTGGATCAGCTTCTCACACAACGTCATCCGTGCAACGCTTGCTCCAAAGCCTGCCTAATGAACCGCTGATAGGGCATCCCCTTGCGCGCCGCGGTCGCCTTCACCGCATCGAGGAGGTCAGCAGGCAGGCGCATGTTTACCCGAGCATCCTTGCTGGAAAACTCAAACCTAGTGGGTGTGAGCGCAGCCAAGTCGTAGCCAGTAAGATCGGCTAATCCGACGAACGCCTCGGCATCATCATCGCTCGAAAACAGTGGTAGGGGCTTATCCTTGCTCATAGTGCTCAACCTCCTTGGCGTGCATGTAGCGGGCGCTGATGACCCGGATCAGATTTGCGCCGTCCCGATCGCGCCACGTGAAAGCTAGAAACACGTGTCGGCCACTGCTGGCCCGCCCGATCGCAAGGAACCGCGTTTCCGCCGTGGAATGCGCTGCATCCGGCCCGATCGCCGGTGTACCGGAGAACACGCTCTCAACTTCTGCGATCGTGACGCCGTGCTTCTGACATTTTTCACGATTGCCGTCGTCCCAGTCAAAACCCGCAACGATTTTGCTATTCATGATTCTGGATTGTCATTTGTATGTACGTTTGTCAACTTTTAGGGGTCCGCTATTGGATATGAATGGCAAAGTAGGCTGATGCCAAGCTGGCTCATCCCTGTCCTTGCCCGTCACGTAGGCGCGTTAGTGCCTGCCCCTGATCCTGAGCGACCTGCCTGGCGCGCTGCAAGCGGTCAGATCCGGATACGCCTTGCCCCTGCCCCGCCTGGCCCCTGTGCATTATTCGGACACAGATTCACGGTAGCCCGGAATTGGTCTTTTCGGCAGCAGCCATGTGGCGGTCACGACCGAGCTGGGCTGTCGATCCCAGCAGCCGATATTATGAAGCGGGGTTCTGACCTTCGCAAAACCGCACGTTCGCGAAGGCCGGGTGCTGGTGTCAAAACCGACCGGTTGTGACACGGCACACTTAGCCGCGAGCGTTGATGCGGCGATCCTCAGTCGCCACGTAAAGTGGATGACAACACCCCTTCCCATCTTCTGCGACGAGTCGGGTCACACGGGCCCTCGTCTGCTTGATCCGGTGCAACGCATCTTCACGTTCTCGGCGGTGGCCATCGACGACGCCGAAGCCTTCGAGATCCTCCGCGACGCGCGAGCCGCCCATCCGGTGCAGATGCCCGAGCTCAAGGCCGGCGCGCTGCTGAAATCCCCAGCGGGTCTGGCGTTGATGCAGTTCGTGCTCGAGCGTTCGGCTGGTCGGTTCCGCGCCGTCGCCTACGACAAGGTCCTCGCCCTTGCGGGAAAGCTCTTCGAGTACGTCTACGAGCCGGTGCTGCAGCACGACCCCGGCATCGTCTATCGCAAGGACCTCCACCGGTTCGTTGCCATGTATTGCTATATGTTCTTCACCGAGGACGACGTGCGGGGCGAGCAGGCGCTGCGACAGTTCGAGCGATACATGCGGACGCTACGCCCTGAGGAGGCGCCACTGCTGTTTGACCCACCGTTCGTCAGGCCGGACGAGGAGGGTGATCCCTTTGCCATGGTGCTGACCTTTTCGCGCGCATGCCGCGACATTATCGTCTCCGACAACAGGGAGGCGGAGGAACATTCGCCCGATCGCGGGAAGTGGCTACTCGACCTCGCGATCTCGTCCTTGTGGAGCCTGCTCGACGACTACGGTGCTGAGAGGCGTCCGCTTCAGGTGATCTGCGATGACAGCAAGCCGCTGCGTGCCCAGGCGGGCAACTTCGTGGACGACAGTCTCGCCTTCGCCCAAGCGCGTGCCGCCGAGCTTCTTCCAGATCGGCAGCGGAATGGGTTTGCCCTGTCCGAACCGGTCGGGTTCGGCGACAGCCGCAACCACCCAGGACTGCAGATCGCCGACATCGTGGCGGGCGGACTGGCCAAGGTCCTGTCCGAGATGAGCAGGCGGGACGACGCGCCGATGCGCGAGGATCTGCGGCCGCTCGCCGATCTCCTACTGCCGGCGATGAGCCAGCATTCGGTCATGCCGGACTACGACAGGATCGACACGTCCGGTCGAACCGCTGCGGTTAACTGGACTGTACTCCAGCACCTAGCCGACGAGGCAGCGCACGGTCGAGATCCCAGAGCCGGCCTGGAACGCTGGTATGACGTCGCTGAGGTCGCGTTCGTGCGTGGAGACTTCGCCTCGCTCAGCGGGGATGGCTAGCGGCGAACCCCATCGGGACTAAAGCATATCGTCCACGTCGCCATCGGCGAGAACGTGTGGAGCAGGAGCCAAGGTGATCTCCGCCTTCCGGCCGGCTTCGTGGACCCATTGATTGATCTTCGCGTCGTCGCTTGTGGCCAGCGGGTCTGCCGGCCGGACACGAAAGGTAGTTGGGAGGTTGTCCCTTCAGGTCGCAACCCGCATTCGCAAGGCTGTAGCTGCCAAGACAGCAGTGCTGCGCCAAATCCGGTTACTCAACTTTTGCGAACGTTCCACAGGCGCAGCGAGCCTATCCAAAACCAAGGCTGCCTAAAACTGGGCTTGATCAAGCCACATCCATCACCTATCTCATGTGTACAACGTGAGATAGTGAGCTATGATTTTTGATATTGCTGAATTTGCAGGTGTAACGATCCTCTCAGGGGCGCCGAGCGGGCGACAGCTTTATGTACGGCTGATTGAGGCGCTCGGTGAGGAACCGGCGATGCCCGAGCCACTGTTTCTCGATTTCGGTCGAATTGAAGTCGCAACCGCTAGCTATCTGCGGGAATCGATCCTTGCTTTTCGCACATTCGTACGCGGCCGCAAGTCGAACCTCTATCCTGCGGTTGCCAATGCCAATGCTGATGTGATCGACGAACTTGTCGAACTCGTCCAGCCGCGTGGGGATGTGATCATGGTCTGTGTCGTTGGTGATGACGGGACGATGCTGCGCTGCCGATACGTCGGCAAACTCGATCCTATGCAGCAGCTGACCTTCGATCTTGTCAATCGCCAGGGTGAAACGACGGCTGCTCGATTGATGGAAATCGAGAATAGCCAAGTCAAAGCGACGGCTTGGAATAACCGCTTGGCTTCATTGTCGAACATGGGTTTGCTATGCGAACAGTCGCATGGACGTACCAAGACTTACAGACCGATATTTGCGGAGAGTGAGAATGGGAGCTGATTTCAAGGAAAAAACGAGAAAGACTTTCGAGAAGTGCTGGGACAAGGCGGCGGTCGAAGCCAATACGCCCGACCTCTTCAGCAAGACGCCGGACCATATCGCCAGTCGCTACGAAGCCGAAGCGCTTGGCGATGCGAACCTTGCGGTCGGTGACACGATCGCGGTGCGGATGGAAGGCGGCAAGTTGATTGGACGCCGTGGCGTTTCGGCCGTGCTCGAGGTTTGCAACCCCAGCCAAGCTCTTGTCCAGTCGGTTGCAGAAGGGTGCAACATCGCCCGCGCCGACATTGTTGCGGCCGATCCAATCAGTGGCGTTTTCGAGGTTTCGTTTAGCTAGAGGTCCAATGAAATGTCCCGACAGGAGCGAGCGTACACGAGTTACTGGAGTAAGCCTGGCGCCGCTATGTCGTTGGGGTGCGTTGGTTGTCCCGACCAGACGATCTGTGGCGGACAGACGGTTATTGGATCCGGTTTCAACTGCTTAGACCATTGCTGCGGCAAGCCCGATGCCTGTCCGGCCGTATGTCCTCATGCATTGACGTTCGCCGATCGCATTCGGGAAGTGCGCGGGCTTGCTCTCGAAACGCCTCTGGCTGCACCACTCACACGCCCGGATCTGCCCCCCCATATCCCCATGCTCTTCCATGGCAGTGCGCTTGCCGCGCCCGTGCCGGCGAGCGCCGTTGCCGTGCCACTGTATCGTTTCTTCAACCGTTATGCCGACTGCCGGTTCGACACACGCGAAAGCCTCGCCCAAACCTTCAAGATTGATCCGGCTGCGGACATCCTCCTCTCCGGCGTGGCGCAGGACAAGGAAGTCGAAGGCTGGTGGCACCTTGAGCGACGCGGTCGCCTCAAGGCCGTTGCGAACTTTCGACGCCTAGGGGTGTCGATGATTACGGTTCCCAACTTCAGTCTGATGGTCGATCGCCCACGCTGGGACGACCTTCATGCCATGCGGCGGATCGCGATCTGCTATCACGAGATCGTGTCCGAAGGGCAGCCGGCAGCCCTCCATGTGAACGGCCGGACGGAAAGCGATTTCGCGCGCTGGACAGACTATATCGTCGCGCATCCCGAGGTCACGCACATCGCTTACGAGTTCACGACCTGCGGCAAGACTCCGAACCGTATGATGCAGCACGCCGCCTGGCTGATCGAGCTCGTGCAGAATGTGGGCCGGCGGCTCGGTCTTGTCCTAAGGGGTGGGCTGCCGGTGGTCGGATTGCTGGCGGACTATTACAACATCATCTTCATCGATACGTCCCCCTTCGAGAAGGCGCAGCATCGTGAGATCGCTTGGATCGACAATGAGGGACAGCGTCGCTGGATGAAACGAATGACCACCGCCGACGAAAAGCTGGATGCTTTGCTCGCCGATAATATTCGTGTCTCGCGCCACTGGTTCGACACTCTGTTGCCGAAGTTCAAGCTTGCAGCCTGACCTCCTAGCTCCGCGCTTCGACTATCGCGTTGTCGACGGTCTCGGCCGCGCACGACAGCGCGGCGGGGTGCCGCAGCTCGGCGGAGCCGTTTTCCGGGCGGAAATGCTGGGACCGGCCGTTGAGCTTGCACACTTGGAGTCCGGGATTTCGATCGGTGACCTGCATGGGCAGGATTGGCTTGAACGCGGCTCGCTTGCGCCGATCCTGTCCGCACTGGCGAGCGCGCAGCAGCAATGGCTGGCCCTCGATGGCCAGCGCGGCCTGATCCTTGGATCAGGGCTGGTGGGTGAAGCTGTGCTCAACAGCTTCAAGATCGATGCCCATAAAGCAGCGCTGGCTGCCGGATTTATGAAGCCAGCACTTCTTGTCGCGGCTATGGGCGAACTCATCGGCAACGTGATTGATCATTCCGGGGCGATCGGCAGCGGCGTGGCGATGTTTTCCGCCGAGGCCGGGCGCTTCGAATTCGTCGTGGCAGACACTGGCATCGGCGCGCTCCGCAGTCTGACCCGCAACCCGGATCATGCGAGCCTGAGCGACGATGGCGCGGCCTTACTCGCCATGGTCGAGGCCGGAGTCTCGCGCTTTGCGCGCAATTCCGGCCACGGCAACGGCTTTCGGCCTATCTTTGAGAAGCTCGCAGATATGTCTGGCCACCTTCGCTTCCGTTCGGGCGGCTATGGGCTAACACTCGACGGCCGCTTCGGCGATCGGATCGCGCGGCAGATCACGCAAAAACCTAAGTTACGCGGCCTTCTGGCGGCAGTGACCTGTCTGGCCCCGAAGACCGCAAGTTGATGAAGCCGTACTAACCTTAACTAAGGGCTGCCTCTGCCGCGCCCCCGCCCACTCAGGATTTCGACCGTCTCCACGATCCAACGCGTGCTAGCCGCTGGCGCGCCCAGGCACGAACTCGCGCGGAAATCGTGTGCCACGGCGCCGATACCGCAAGCCAGTACACAACGATAAGGACCGCTACCGCACCAGCGGCCAGCAGCTCGCCGCGCACCTCAGAGGCATCCACAGGCACGGAGAGCCAAGACGTTAGCAATGCTGCGAGCAAACTCCCCATCGCACCGAAAAGGACGATGGCAACAGCGTAAATCGACAGGTGGACACGCGCCGTGCGGAAGCTAGCGAAGGCAGTGAACGACGGCTGAGCGTCGTCAGTTCCGAACTTCTTCGACCAATGGTAGATCGCCAGACGGTTCATAACCTTGCCGGGCGCGCGCCAAGTGTCCTCGCGCGTCGGCTCCCCCTGCAGATAGGGTGCCCATAGGGATGGTTCGAGTCGACGGACGTTGCGGAGTGGGCTGTGCTGGCCGGTGAGCTGCTGCTCTAGGTCGCGGATGAGAAAGTAGTGGATCCTCGCGACCGCGAACACTCCTTCGCCGATCCGGCGAGCGACCGCGTCGGGATAGCTGCGCCTTTCGTTAAAGCGAAACTCGGTCGTCTCGGTCACGCTCGTAGCAGTCGTGAGGCGCCAGTCGCCAGCTGCGATCTCAGTGCTGAACAGATCGCGTGCCCTACCCTGCAAATGCACTCTCATCCGCAAATACTGGCACCCGCCGCGCGCGCGCATCCTCCCGCAGATTTCATCGCCGAAAGTCACGATGGTCCCGTCTAGCGGATCGATCGCGAGGGGCTCCACAGTCAGGTCGCGCGCGGGATCGATCATCTGGACGGTCAGGTGTGGCTCGCCGTCGATCTCCGTGGGATAGGACGACGCATCGCCGCTTCCCGCGACGACGGGATCGTTAAAGACCGCTTTCAGCGTTTCACCGTATCGCAACGTGGAACCCAGATCGCTAATACTCGACACGACAATCGGCACCGGGAAGAAGAGATGGAAGCGTCGGACATTCCCGACGTCGGGCATGCGGAAGCCGACATCGAGGAAGTTAAAGTCTGCGGATAAGTCGCGCCAGAGATTGACGTGAAGATCGAGCGAAGGAGCCGCCCGCCCGGCTTCCAAGGCATCGAACCACAAGGCGAGGGTGCCGTCCATTCGTTCTCCCGCCGATCGGTCCGGCTGTGAATAAAGGAAACTAGCTGGTTGAGACACACGAGACCAGCGGCTAGCCTGAGGATATGGCGCAGACGCTCAACCTCGTGAAGTTCGGTCAGGTCGACCTCGCGGACCCGTTCTTCGACTCCCTGAAAAATCAGTATGCAGAGTTTTCCTCATGGTTCGCCAAAAAGACTGCGACGAACGAACCGGTCTACGTCATCGAAAAGGCACCCCACGCGGGCCTGCGCGGCTTTATCTACCTGAAAGTCGAGGACGGGCCGCTTGACGACGTCAGCCCGACCCGCCCTGCTGCCCGGCGCATCAAGGTAGGTACACTCAAGATCGACGCCCACGGCACCAAACTGGGCGAGCGGGTAATTAAGAAGATTTTTGACCACGCGGTAGCTGAAGCGGCCGAGGAGATCTATGTCACCGTCTTCGACACTCACGCGAAGCTGATAAGCCTGTTTGAACGTTACGGGTTCAAGGAGGTCGCATCAAAAACTACGCCGAATGGGACCGAACTCGTGCTTGTGCGATCGATGACAGCATCGACCGGTGACGTCCTCAAGGATTATCCATTCGTACATGTTCAGGACCGAAAGTTCTGGCTGCTTGCAATCAGGCCCCAGTACCATTCGCACCTCTTCCCAGATTCAATTCTCACTACGGAGTCTCCCGACATCCTGCAGGACGTGTCTCACACCAACACGATCCACAAGGTTTACGTCGGCGGCGTGCCACTAACGCGTATGAAACACGGCGACGTGGTCGTCCTCTACCGCACAACTGACCACAAGGGCCCAGCTTTGTACCGGTCAGTTGCGACCTCGGTATGCGTGGTTGAGGAGGCCCGCGGCAGGAAACAGCTGGGCTCGGATGCCGGCCTGATTGCCTTCGCAGGAGACCACAGCGTCTTCAACGTGGCCGAGCTGAGTGAGAAATTCGCCGCAAACAGCCCGTTGTACGCCGTTCGAATGACCTACAATCTAGCCCTTGCAAAACGCCCCATTCGCCAGCAGTTGCTGCATGACGTCGGCATCAGCGAGCTGCCTTTCTGGCAACTCCGGGAGCTCAGCCGGAGCCAGTTCGAACGTATTGCGGCACTCGGTGAGGTACATGAAGGTCTTATTGTCGATTAAGCCAGAGTTTGCCGAGCGCATCTTCGATGGCACCAAGCGGTTCGAGTTCAGGCGTTCCGTGTTCCGGGACAGGTCGGTTCGTACCGTGGTCGTGTACGTCACGCGTCCAGTCGGTAAGATTCTGGGCGAATTTGATATTGCTGGTATCCTCACCGAGGCTCCAGACGCGCTTTGGGACATGACCCACTCGCACGCTGGCATCTCGCGGGAGTTTTTCAACAGCTACTTCGAAGGACGAGTAAGCGCGAACGCGATTGAGGTCGCCGAGGTCCGCCGCTTCGCCACGCCGCTAGAACCGAGCGTCATGATCGAAAACTTCACCCCGCCACAGTCGTACATGTACGTAAGCGACGAGATAGGCAGGAACACCGACAACAAACGACAGTACGAGCTGCTCTAGCGAATGTCCGGCCAGGAGCATGAGGACGGGCCCGTGGTGGGGCTTTTCGGCATTTCGGGAGTAGGCAAGACCCGGTTCGCCTCCGCCTTGGTCGAGCTAACTCCGGAAGTGCTACACCTCCAAGCCAGTGCCTTGCTCAGACAGGCGAACGGCCTAGGCAACGAAGCGCTTCGAACGGCCAATCGCGATCAGCTGGTCGCCAACCAATCGGCGCTCGCCTTGGCAACGGAACAGGCTCGATCGGGTCAACGGGAGCGCCCGCTCCTGATTGATGCGCACAGCGTCATCGACAACGACGTTGAGCTAGTCGACGTGCCTTTCGAGGCCATCCAGCCGTTGAACATTGAGACCTACATCTTCCTGCGTGCCTCGCCCGCGTCGATCATCCAACGACGTGCCGCATCGACGAGATCCCGCCCCCTCCGCTCTGCCGACGAATTGGCCGAGCATCAGTCGCGCGCGCTTGTCGTCTGCCGCGAATACGCGGACCGTTCCGGTAGACCGCTAGTAATCATAGACGTGCCCGACGGTGCAGTACCGCCAGAAGCGTTGACGCTCGCAACTAAGCAATTCGATAGAAGGAAGATTGTAGATCGCTAGCGACCGCCAGTCCGTCCCGCCAAATGCGATTTGATCCTGCAGCCCGCGTCGTCTCTCAGGCTCATGTCCGTTACGTTCGATCCAGCAATCGAGCCAGTCGAAGCTAGCTTCCTGCTCGCACATCTCGCGAGCCTTAAACCAGCCATGTTGACGCTCGATTAGCGCGTGACGATATAGAGGAGATGACCGAGATCGGCTCCAAACCCATCTTCCCCGGGAGCCTGCACTGGGGAGGTCCCGCCCACCTACAAGAGATGCCCCTCGACGTCCCCGGTGGTCCGCGAGAAGGCGAGGAAGCGGGCGTACTCGCCTTCCGGCGTCGCAGCGGCGAAACCATCGTTACGGTGACTTGGAAAGTGGAGGATCAGGTAAACCTGTCTTCACACGACTTTGAGTACGCCAGTCCGCGAGAGGCGCTCGACGCAGGGTGGGAGCTCGGCGAGCGGTACGAGCAGGATGCTGTCCGCATGGAGCGCATGAGGCAAATTTACAGCTGACGCTGCCGAACCGAAATCCGGCGCGTGACGTCCCAATCGAATTGGTCAAATTCAACAGATGCGTGCTCTTCCACGGCCTCACCGACCGCGTTAGCTCAAGAAAGATGTGGGGTGCCTGCCGCCTGAATGAACAGCTGTCGACCGCGCGCCGCCTGAAAGCGGACATGCCGTTTTCCATCAACGATAAGGTAGATGCGTGTCAAAACCGAGCGGTTGTGACGCTCATTGCGGCCGAAATCTGGGCAAAAAGGTAGACCTATGTGCCTCTGGCCGTGGCAATCGTAGACCACCACAGTAGAAGCTTGGAAGGCTTCGACCTTAATCGGAATA
>Ga0308164_10002061_pt1 | contig 21106 bp, 21 predicted proteins | sample PhyTR2_FD_201031 | JGI IMG/M metagenome (GOLD analysis project Ga0308164, IMG submission 201031) | Phyllosphere microbial communities from UC Gill Tract Community Farm, Albany, California, United States - DLSLT.R2 | ecosystem: Host-associated > Plants > Phyllosphere > Unclassified | place: USA... | reverse complement strand
CCGGCTGAGCACGCCGCCCACCGCATCCGCGTCGTCCGCGGCCATCGCCTCGGCCGCCCGTTCCTGTTCCACCCGCTCGGCCAGGCGCACCAGGCGCGCCAGGGCGCGGTCGTGGATCGCGTGGCGCTGGAGTTCCTGCAGCGTCAGCCGCGCGTAGTCGAGCGAGGTGCCGAAGTTGCCGCTGGCGCTGCGGAAGACATGGCGGTAGTGGTCGTCGCTGAGTTCGCCCGCGTAGTGCGGACTGCGGCGCGACAGCGTGAAGGCGAGGGCGCGCACCGGGCCGCCGGCGGTGCGGCAGTCGAGCCAGCGCGGGTCGTAGATCGAATCGGCCATCTCGCGCAGCCAGAGCCGTCCGAGCGCCTCGAGCCCGGCGGCGGCCGGCACGCGGAACACCACGCCCCGGCAGCTGCCACCCGAGAGCAGTCCGAACACCAGGCCCGGGTTGTGCGCCGTGCCCCGATGGGCGCGGCTCCAGAGCTTGAGGGCCCGGTGCCAGCCGTGCACGAGGGCGGGGCGGTGCTCGACGGCGTCGAACTCCTGGCGCCAGATCAGCGAGCCATAGCCGAACAGCCACAGATCGTCGCGCCCGCCCCAGTCGGCGATCACGCGTTCGAGCAGCGGCTGGGGGTCGCGCGGCAGCGCCGGCGGTCCGGCGGTGGGCGCGGATGGCGCATTTGGGAGGGTTCCGTCGCGCGGCCCCATGACGGCGCCGCCTACAATTTCACGATCATGGCTCACCCGCCCATTATTTACGTGCCCAACTCACTTTCCTACGGAGATCACCGGATGTCATCCCCCCAAGACGAAGACAGTCAGCAACGCTTTGCCCTCGGCTTCCTGTTCGCCCTCATCGCGCTGCTGGTCTGCACCATCGTCGGTTTCGCCGTCTATCGCTATGGCCTGATCACGCGCCCCGAGGCACCCGCCGCCACCGCGCCCGCCGCCACCGTGGTGGTGCCCACCACCCCGACGGTGAGCGTCGTGACCGAGACGGTCACGGTGGTCGTCCCCGAAGGCGCCAGCATCAGCGTGGCCGACGGCGTCGTGAACTTCTACTTCGCCACCGGCAGCGCCGACCTCGCGCCCGGCGCGGCCGAGGCCCTGGCCGCCGTCATCCAGGGCATCGGCAAGGGTCGCCGCGCCATGGTCTCGGGCTTCCACGACTCGACCGGCGACGCCACGGTGAACGAGGAACTCGCCAAGCTGCGCGCGCAGACCGTGCGCGACGTGCTGCTCGGCCTGGGCGTGCCGGCCGACCGCGTCGACCTGCAGAAGCCGGCCGTCAGCACCGGCTCGGGCAACAACGCCGAGGCCCGCCGCGTCGAGGTCAAGCTGATCGATTGACGGCCGGGCGGCAGGCCGCCCCTTCGCGATCTCGAAAGCCCGGCGACGACCGGGCTTTTTTCATGCGCGCTTGATACGATAGTGTCGCCTCGGGCCGAAGCCGCCCGGCGGCACTCTCCAGAGAGCACCAAGATCCCATGACCACGAATTCCACCGTCAGCCGCGTCACCGACCGCATCCGCGAGCGCAGCCGGCCCGGCCGAGAGAGCTACCTGCACCAGATCGCCGAGATGGCGCGTCGCGACCGGGGTTCCGATCGCATGGGGTGCGCCAACGTGGCGCATGCCGTGGCCGGCGTGCCGGCCAACGACAAGCTGCGCATCGTCACCGAGCGCGCTCCCAACATCGGCATCGTCACGGCCTACAACGACATGCTCTCGGCCCATGCGCCGTACCAGGGCTACCCGGACATCCTGAAGCACGAGGCGCGTCGCCTGGGCGCCACGGCGCAGGTCGCCGGTGGCGTGCCCGCCATGTGCGACGGCGTCACCCAGGGCACGCCCGGCATGGAGTTGAGCCTGTTCAGCCGCGACACCATCGCCATGGGCGCGGCGGTGGCGCTGACCCACGACATGTTCGACGCCGCCCTGATGCTGGGCGTGTGCGACAAGATCGTGCCGGGCCTGCTGATCGGCGCGCTGCACTTCGGCCATCTGCCCACGGTGTTCGTGCCGGCCGGACCGATGCCCTCGGGCCTCTCCAACAGCGCCAAGGCCAAGGTGCGCGAGCAGGCCGCGCAGGGCCTGGTCGGCCGCGAGGGCCTGATGGAGGCCGAGATGGCGGCCTACCACGCGCCCGGCACCTGCACCTTCTACGGCACCGCCAACAGCAACCAGATGCTGCTCGAGGCCATGGGCCTGCACGTGCCCGGCGCCGCCTTCATCCAGCCCGGCGACTCGATGCGCGAGGCGCTCACGCGCGAGGCGGTGCGCACGGTGCTGGGCCGGGCGACGGGCGCTCCGGCCGGCTCCCGCTGCCCGCCGATCGGCGAGGTGGTCGACGAGCGCTGCATCGTCAACGCCATGGTCGCGCTGCTGGCCACCGGCGGCTCGACCAACCACCTGATCCACTGGGTCGCGGTGGCGCGCGCCGCCGGCATCCTGATCGACTGGAACGACTTCTCCGATCTCTCCGACGTGGTGCCGCTGCTCACGCGGGTCTATCCGAACGGCAGCGCCGACGTCAACGCCTTCCAGGACGCGGGCGGCCCGGGCTTCGTGATCGGCGAGCTCGTCGGCGCCGGCCTGATGCATGCCGACGTGCTGACCGTGCGCGCCGGCGGCATCGCCGAATTCGGCCGCATCCCGGTGCTCGAGGGCGGCGACGCCTCGGCCGAGCGGGTGCTGGGCTGGCGCGAGGCGGCGCCGTCGAAGGACGACAGCGTGGCGCGGCCGGTGGCGGCGCCCTTCAGCCCCAGCGGCGGCCTGAAGCTGCTCAAGGGCAACCTGGGGCGCAGCGTGATCAAGGTGTCCTCGGTGCCCGACGACCGCCACGTGGTGGAGGCGCCGGCGCGGGTGTTCGACTCGCAGGCCGGCCTGCAGAAGGCCTTCGCGGCCGGCGAGCTCGACCGCGACGTGATCTGCGTGGTGCGCTGGCAGGGCCCGCAGGCCAACGGCATGCCCGAGCTGCACAAGCTCACGCCGCCGCTGTCGGTGCTGCAGGGCAAGGGCCATCGGGTGGCGCTGGTGACCGATGGGCGCATGAGTGGCGCCTCGGGCAAGGTGCCCGCGGCGATCCACGTGTCGCCGGAGGCCGCCGCCGGCGGGCCGCTGGCCAAGGTGCGCGATGGCGACCTGATCCGGCTCGACGCGCTGGCCGGCACGCTGGCCGTGCTGATCCCGGAACACGAGTGGGCGGCGCGCGAGAACGCGACCATGACCGACGAGCAGCGTTTCGCCGAGGGCCGCGGCCTGGGCCGCGAGCTGTTCGCCGGCATGCGCCGCAATGCATTGACGGCAGAAGAAGGAGCATGCACATGGCTGTGAACAGAGACGGGCGACTGAGCGCGCTGGACGTGATGGGCGACGCGCCGGTGATCCCGGTGATCGTGCTGCACGACGTGGCGCACGCGGTGCCGCTGGCGCGCGCGCTGGTGGCCGGCGGCATCCGCATGCTGGAGGTGACGCTGCGCACGCCGCAGGCGCTGCAGTGCATCGAGGCCATCGCCCGGGAGGTGCCCGAGGCCGTCGCCGGCGCCGGCACCATCCGCACGGCGGCCGACGCCCAGGCCGCGGCGCTGGCCGGCGCGAAGTTCGGCGTCAGCCCGGGCTACACGCACTCGGTGGGCAAGGCGTGCCACGAACTCGGCCTGCCGCTGCTGCCGGGCGTGGCGACCGGCGGCGAGATCATGATGGCGCAGGAGGACGGCTACCAGCAGCTCAAGTTCTTCCCCGCCGTGCAGGCCGGCGGACTGGCCATGCTCAAGGCCTGGCAGGGGCCGTTCGGCGATGTCTCGTTCTGCCCGACCGGTGGCATCCACCTGGGCAACGCGCCGGAGTTCCTGGCGCTGTCGAACGTGGCCTGCGTGGGCGGCTCGTGGATCGTGCCGACCGATGCCATCCAGGCCGGCGACTGGGGCCGCATCGAGCAGCTGGCGCGCGACGCCTCGCGGCTGCAGCGTTGAGCCGCCCCATGGGAGACGCCAGCACCGCCGCCCGGCCCGGGCTCGATCCGGACGAGGTGGCCGTGATCGCCTTCGATGTCTTCGGCACGGTGGTCGACTGGCACGGAGGCATCGCGGCGGAGGCCGAGCGCGCGCTGCCCGGCATCGATGGCGGCGCCTTCGCCCTGGCCTGGCGCGCGGGCTACCAGCCGGCCATGCGTGCCGTCATGGCGGCCATCGAGGCCGGCGAGGGCGGCTTCGTGCGCCTGGACGACCTGCACCTGCGCATCCTCGACGGCGTGCTGCGCGACTTCGGCGTCGCGGCGCGCCTCGACGATGCCGCGCGACGCGATCTCAATCGCGCCTGGCATCGCCTGCCGGCCTGGCCGGATGCCGTCGCCGGCCTGGCGCGGCTGCGCCGCCGCTACACCATCTGCCCGCTGTCCAACGGCAACATCGGCCTGCTCACCGCCATGGCCAAGCGCGCCGATCTGCCCTGGGACTGCGTGCTGTCGGCCGAGGTCTTCCAGGCCTACAAGCCCGATCCGCGCACCTATCTCGGCGTGGCGTCGGTGTTCGACGTCGCGCCACGGCGCGTCATGCTGGCGGCGGCCCATCACGAGGACCTGGCCGCCGCGCGCGCCTGCGGCCTGCGCACCGCCTACATCGAGCGGCCGCTGGAATTCGGCGCCGGCCAGCCCAAGGACGTGTCGCCACGCGATGGCAACGACCTGCACGCGCGCGACATCGGCGCCCTGGCCGATCTGCTGGGCTGCTGAGCGCGGCACGACCGACCTGCACGACATGACCGACATGACCGACATGACCGACATGACCGACATGACCGACATGACCGATACGCCCGCCGACATCCTGCGCTTCTGGTTCGAGGAGATCGCACCGGCCCAATGGTGGAAGGTCGATCCGGCATTCGACGCGACGATCGCGCGGCGCTTCGGCGCGACGCATGCCGCGGCGCTGCGGGGCGAGCTGTTCCAGTGGCGGAAGGACGCGGACGGCCGCCTGGCCGAGGTGATCGTGCTCGACCAGTTCTCCCGCAACATCCATCGCGGCGCGGCGGGCGCCTTCGCGGCCGATCCGATGGCACTGGCCCTGGCGCAGGAGGCGGTCGCGCTCGGGCAGGACCTGGCGCTGCCATCCGAGCGGCGCGTGTTTCTCTACATGCCCTACATGCACAGCGAGTCGCGTCTCGTGCACGCGGAGGCGGAGCGCCTGTTCACCGCGCTGGGCATCGCGGACAACCTGGATTTCGAGCGCCGCCACCGCGCCATCGTCGAGCGCTTCGGCCGCTATCCGCATCGCAACGCGATCCTGGGCCGGACCTCCAGCGCCGAGGAACTGGCGTTCCTGGCGACGCCGGGGTCGAGCTTCTAGGCGCTGCGCGCCACGCCGCTCAGCGCAGGCCGCCGCCGGCCGCGCCCTCGTCGCGCTGGATCAGCTCGATCTTGTAGCCATCGGGGTCGGTCACGAAGGCGATGACGGTGGTGCCGCCCTTGACCGGGCCGGGCTCGCGCGAGACCTCGCCGCCGGCCGCCCTGATCTTCTCGCAGGCGGCGTAGATGTCGGGCATGCCCAGCGCGATGTGGCCATAGGCGGTGCCCAGCTCGTAGCGGTCGGTGCCCCAGTTGTAGGTCAGCTCGATCTCGGCCTGGCCGGGATTGCCCTCGAAGCCGACGAAGGCCAGGCTGTACTTGTACTCGGGGTTCTCGGAGGTGCGCAGCAGCTTCATGCCCAGCACCTGGGTGTAGAAATCGATCGAGCGCTGCAGGTCGCCGACGCGCAGCATGGTGTGGAGGAGTCTCATGACAGGGAGCCCGCGTGGGGCGGGGAGTGGAACGTGGGCTGGGCATCATGCCAGTGATCGCATCTCCGCGATCGAGCCGGGATGGCTCCCAAAGCCGCTGCCCGGAAGCCGCCGTCCGGAGATGGCGCGCGCGTGGCTCAGGTCCTGGTGACGGCGTCCCAGCGCGCCAGCCGCCCGTCGCGCATGGTGCCGACGCGATCGGCCATGGCCTGCGCCTCGGCCTGGTTGTGGGTCACCAGCAGGGCGGTCTGACCGGCCGCGCGCAGGATGGCGCGGACCTCGCAGGCCAGGCGCTCGCGGGTGTCGGCGTCGAGGTTGGAGAACGGCTCGTCGAGCAGCAGCAGCGCCGGCGCGGGCGCCAGGGCGCGGGCTAGCGCGATGCGCTGCTGCTGGCCACCGGAGAGTTCGTGCGGATGCCGGTCGCCGGCCTCGGGCAGGCCGACCAGCGCCAGCAGCTCGGCGGTGCGCGCCGCCTGTTCGGCGCGCGTCAGCCGGCGCAGCCCGAAGGCGACGTTCTGCGCCGCCGTGAGGTGCGGGAACAGCGCGTATTCCTGGAACATCATGCCGACGCGGCGGCGCTCCGGCGGCAGGTGGAGCGACGGCGTCGACAGCGTCTGCCCGCCCAGGGCGATGCGACCCGCGCGCACCGGCTCGAAGCCGGCGATGGCGCGCAGCACGGTGGTCTTGCCGCAGCCCGAGGGGCCCAGCAGGCAGGCGATGTGGCCGGCGTCGAGCGCCAGCGAGAAGCCGTCGACGACGGCGGCCCGGCCCGGCGCGCCGTCGTAGGCGATGCGGACCGCATCGAGGAGCAGGGCACTGCCCGGTGGCGTGGAGGTCATGACGGCGGAACGAGCGAGAGGGGTACCGGGCCGATCGGCGCGGGTGGCATCGATGTCGATGTCGATGTCGATGTCGATGGCGCGACGGCGTCGGCCGGTGGGGTCGACGACATCGCGGCCTGGACGAACTGGGTGCGCGCCAGCAGCAGCACCGGCGCCAGCCCGGCCAGCACGATGGCCAGCGCGGCGAGGGCGCCTTCCTCGTAGGTGCCGCGCGCCGCCTCGGCATAGAGCCAGGTCGCCAGGGTGTCGAAGTTCGCCGGCCGCAGCAGCAGGGTGGCGGGCAGTTCCTTCATCGCCTCGACGAACACCAGCAGCGTGCTGGTCGCCAGCGCCGGCCGCAGCAGCGGCAGGTGGACCCGGCGCAAGGTGCCGGCGGCGTTCTCGCCGAGCAGGCGCGCGGCCTGCTCCAGCGCCGGCGGGATGCGCGCCAGGCCGGCTTCGAGTCCGCCCACCGGCATCGCCAGGAAGCGCATTGCGCAGGCCGCCACCAGCACCACGCCCAGCCCCATCAGCGGCAGGCCGGGCAGGCGCAGGACCTCGGCCAGGCGGGCATCGACGGCCAGGGCCGGCGTCAGCAGGCCGATGGCCAGCACCGTGCCCGGCAAGGCATAGCCCAGCGTCGCCACGCGGGCCTGCCAGCGCGCGGGATTGGCGGCCGAGCCGGTGGCGCGCGTGCGCCACGCCACCACCAGGCCGGCCGCCAGCGCCACCGCCGTGACGCCCAGTGCCAGCCCCAGCGTGTTGCCCAGGCTGGCGAGCAGGCCCGGCGACAGGCCGCCGCCCTGGCCCAGCCGCTTGGCGCTCTCCCACACCAGGTAGGCGGCCGGTGCGGCGAAGCCCAGCAGCACCGGTGTCGCCGTGGCCAGCGTGGCGGCCCAGCCGCGCGCGCCGTGCAGGCGTCGCGGCTGCATGGCGCGCATGCGCTGCGCCGAGCCGAAGCGCTGGCGCCGCCGGCCGTGGCGCTCCAGCAGCACCAGCGCCACCACCACCACCAGCATCGCGCAGGCGATCTGCGCCGCGCCGGCCAGGTCCGAGCGCGTGATCCAGGTCGTGTAGACCGCCACGGTGAGCGTGTTCACGCCCAGGAACTCGGAGGCGCCGATGTCGTTGAGCACCTCCAGCAGCGCCAGGCTCAGGCCGACGGCGATGGCCGGGCGGGCCAGCGGCAGCGCCACGCGCAAGAAGGCGCCCAGCGGCGTGGCGCCCAGCGTGCGCGCGGCCTCCATCAGGTGCGCCGGCTGCGTCATGAACATGGCGCGCGCCGTCATGTAGACATAGGGATAGAGCACGCTGCCCAGCACGAGGATGGCGCCGCCCATCGAGCGCAGGTCGGGCAGGCGGAAATCGCGCGGGCTCTCGTGGCCCAGCAGCCAGCGCAATGCGCCCTGCACCGGGCCGATCGGGTGCAGCAGGTCGAGGTAGGCGAAGGCCACGATGTAGGTCGGCATGGCCAGCGGCAGCAGCAGGGCCCAGTGCAGCACGCGGCGGCCCGGGAAGTCGCAGGCGCTGACCAGCCAGGCGCAGCCGACGCCCACCACCAGCACCACCGCGCCGACGCCCGCCAGCAACAGGGCCGTGTTCAGGGCCGCGTCGGGCAGCACGAAGGCGAAGAGGTGCGTCCAGTGCGAGGCATCGGCGCCCAGCGCCAGCACGGCGAGCGTCGCCACCGGGGCGAGCACGCCGAGCGCGATCAGGAGCGCGACGGCCCGCCAGAGCGGCCCCACCGCGCGGGACACCGGCGGGCTCAACGGTCGAAGCCGACCTTGTCGATCAGCATGCTGGCCTGCTTGCGGTGCCGGGCGATCTCGGTGAGCGGCAGGGCGTCGATCCTGAGTTCGCCGATGGTCTCGCCGATGATCGGGTCGAGCGCGACGCCCTTGCGCACCGGGTATTCGTAGTTGGCCTGCGCATAGAGCTCCTGCGCCGGCGCCGAGACCAGGAACTCCAGCAGCCGGACCGCGTTGGCGCGCTGCGGCGCGTGCCGGGCCACCGCCGCGCCGCTGATGTTGACATGCGTGCCGCCGCCGTTGGCGAAGGCCGGGCGCACCACCTGGATCGCATCGCCCCAGCGGCGCGCGTCGGTGCCTTCCTTGGAGGCCTTCATGTGGCCGACGTAGTAGGAGTTGGCCAGGCCGACGTCGCAGATGCCGCCCAGGATGTCGCGCGCGACATCGCGATCGCCACCGGTCGCCTTGCGCGCCAGGTTGGCCTTGACGCCGCGCAGCCACTGCTCGGCGCGGGCCTCGCCGTCGTGCGCGATCAGCGCGGCGACCAGCGCGGTGTTGTAGGGATGCTGGCCGGCGCGGATGCAGACCTTGCCCTTCCACTTCGGATCGGCGAGGTCCTCGTAGCGGAAGGCGCCGAGCTTCAGGTCCTTGTCGGCATACAGCACGCGGGCGCGCATCGACAGCGCGAACCATTGGCCGTCGGTGCCGCGCAGGTGGGCCGGCACCGCCGACTCCAGCGCGGCGGATTTCACCGGCTGCGTCGCGCCGCCCTCGACCAGGTCGAGCAGGTTGCCGACGTCGACCGTCATCAGCACGTCGGCCGGCGAGCGCTGGCCCTCGGCCTTGACGCGTTCGAGCAGGCCGTCCTTCACGAACACCGTGTTCACCTGCACCCGGGTGGTCGCCGTGAAGGCCGCGAGCAGCGGCTGGATCAGGCCCGGCTCGCGCGTCGTGTAGAGCGTGAGTTCCTCGGCCGCCTGCGCCGCCGTGGAGGCCATGAGCGCGGCGATGGCGAGGCCGGCGCAGGTGGACAGGAAGGAGCGGGCGCGCGGCGGGCGGCCGGTCGCGCGGGGGCGGTCGGTCATGGGAAGGGATCCTCCGGGGATGTGGTTGAAGACGATGCGGATCGGCGCTGCCGATGAGAATAATTATCAAATGAATCGACGCCATCGGCGGATTGCCCTTGCGCGGCGGCGACCTATCGATGCGCGGGAGGGGCACCGGCATCCCGCGCCCGCCGGCGGCGACCGGCGCCGCCGGGGCGCATTCCGTCGCATGCCGATGGCGGCGGGGCGCGGGCGGCGGCACAGTCCGCCCATCGTTCCACGGAGTCCTCCAAATGCTGATCCAGATCGTCCTGCACACCCCGAAATGGGTCTTCGCCGTCCTCCTCCTCCTGCTGTGGCTGGGCCTCAGGCAGTGGAGCGACCACGAGCTCGGCCTGCGGCGCGTCCTGGTGCTGCCGCTGGTCATGGGCGGCCTGTCGGTCCACGGCATGGTGTCGGTCTTCGGTGATTCGCCGGCCGCGCTCGGCGGCTGGGCCGCCGCGCTCCTGGCCGTGGTGGCGCTGACGCTGCGCCGTCCGCTGCCCGCCGGCACCCGGTACGACGCCGCGCGGCGGCGCTTCCACGTCGCCGGCAGCCCGTGGCCCCTGGTGCTGCTGATGGGCATCTTCCTGACCCGGTACGCGGTCGGCGTCGCCCTGGCCCTGCACCCGGAGCTGCGCCAGCAGGCCCTCTTCGGATTCGGCGTGCCGGTGCTGTATGGCGTGTTCGGCGGCGTGTTCGTGGCCCGCGCGGCGCGGCTCTGGCGACTGGCCGGCCGGGGCGAGGCCGCCCCGGTCGCCGCCGGCATCGCCTGAGCGGGGATGCCGTGGAGTACAAAGCCGGCATGCGCCACCTGCTGGGTCATGGACTGATCACCGCCGTGTTCTGCGGCCTGGTCGCCGGCGCGCTGACCCTGGCCCGTGGCGGCGCCTGGACGACGCATCTCGTCTACTCGCTCGCCACCGGCCTCGTCAGCTGGCTCTTCATCGACGTCACCCGCCTGCTGGTCACCCGGCGCCAGGAGGTCCGCTGGCCACGGGGGCTCGGCGGCTATCTGGTCGTCGGGGCCGGCATCGGCATCGGCTTCCTGGGCGGCAACCTGATCGGCGATGCCTGGGTCGGCGCGCCGGCGCTCGGGTTCCTGGCGGGCGACGGCCGCCAGCTGGCCTCCGCGATGATCGTGACGATCGCCACGACGGCCGGCCTGTGCTTCTTCTTCTACAGCCTGGGCCGCAGCCGGCACCTGCAGGGCCGGATCGACCAGGCGCAGCGCGCCGCCACCGAGGCCCGCCTGAGGCTGCTGGAGACCCAGCTCGAACCCCACATGCTGTTCAACACGCTGGCCAACCTGCGCGCGCTGATCGCCACCGATCCGCCGCGCGCGGTGGCCATGCTCGACCGTCTCAACGGCTACCTGCGCATGACGCTGGGTGCCTCGCGCGCGCCGGCGCATCCGCTGGCGGCCGAGTTCGACCGGCTCGCCGACTACCTCGAGCTGATGTCGATGCGCATGGGCGAGCGCCTGCGCTACACGCTGGCGCTGCCCGCCGAGCTGCGCGACGTGCCCGTACCGCCGCTGCTGCTGCAGCCGCTGGTGGAGAACGCCATCCGCCACGGGCTGGAGCCGCAGGTGGCGGGCGGGTGGCTCGGCGTCACCGCGCATCGCGCGGCCGACCGGCTGGTCATCGAGGTGCGCGACACCGGCGTCGGACTCGACGCGGCGGCGCCGTCCACCGGCGATGCCGATGGCGGCTTCGGCCTGGCCCAGGTGCGCGAGCGGCTGGCCGCCGTGTATGGCGGGGGCGCCCGGCTGGCGCTGGCGCCCGCGCTCGATGCCGATGGCGGCACCCGCGTCACGCTGAGTCTTCCCTGGCCGGCCTGAGCCCGGCCACGCACCGGAGCCCGACATGCCTGCCATCCTTCCCCCGGCCGACGAGCCTGGCCCGCATGGCCTGCCCGACAGGCCCGACAGGCCCGACAGGCCCGATCGAACGGACGCGACCGCCTCCGCGCTCATCGCCGAGGACGAGCCCCTGCTCGCGCGGGCCCTGGCCGCCGAGCTGGCGCTGGCCTGGCCCGAGCTGAGGATCGTCGCCATGGTCGGCGACGGCCGCGCGGCGGTGGACGCGGCGCTGCGATGGCTGCCACGGGTGCTGTTCCTCGACATCCGCATGCCCGGTCTCGATGGCCTGGGTGCCGCCGCCGAGCTGGCCGAACGCTGGCCCACCGACCAGGCACCCCTGCCGCAGCTGGTGTTCGTGACCGCCCACGACGAGTACGCCGCGCGCGCCTTCGAGACCGAGGCCATCGACTACGTGCTCAAGCCGGTGCAGCCCGAGCGCCTGCGCCGGACCGTCGAGCGGCTGCGCCGGGCGCTCGCCGCCCCGGTGCCGCCGCTGTCCGCCGGACCCGCCGCGCTCGACGAGGCGCTGGAACGCACGCTGGCCCGGTGGCGCGAGCTGCTGGATGCCGCCCGGGCCGCGCCGGCGCCACGGCGCGCGCCGGCACCGCTGCGCCTGCTGGCCGTCGGCGATGCCGGCGGCGGCAGCGTGCGCATGGTGCCGGTCGACGAGGTGCTGTGCTTCGAGGCCGCCGACAAGTACCTGCGCGTGCTGACCGCCAGCCACGAGCACCTGATCCGCACGCCGCTGAAGCAGCTGCTGCCGCAACTCGACGCCGAGGTCTTCTGGCAGGTCCACCGGGCGGTGGTGGTGCGCGGCACGGCCGTCGAATCGGTGCACCGGGACGAGGCCGGCCGGATGCACCTGAGATTGCGCGGGCGGACCGAGCGGCTGCCGGTGAGCCGGCTCCACGCCCACCTGTTCCGCGCCCTGTGAGCGGCTGGCGCGGCGATCGCGATCGCGTCAGGCCGGCCGCTGCTCGAACACCAGGCAGGTCGTCGTCGCGTGGGCGTACAGCGTGCCGTCGGCGCCCACCACCCGCGCCTCGGCGGTGGCCAGCTGACGGCCGCAGTGGATCACCCGGCCCTCGGCGCGCACGCGCGGCACGCGCGGCGTCACGGCCTTGACGTAGTTCACGCCCAGCTCCGCCGTCGTGTAGCCGCGGCCGGCCGGCAGGCGGGTGTGCACCGCGCAGCCCAGGGCCGAATCCAGCAATGTCGCGATCCAGCCGCCATGCACGGTGCCCAGCGGATTGAGGTGTCGCGCCAGCGGCGTGCCCTGGAACACGGCGCGACCGTCGGCCACCTCGACGATGGTGAAGTCGAGCGTGCGGGCGATGGCGGCATAGGGCAGGGTGCCCGCCAGCATGGCGCGCATCACCTCCAGGCCGCTCAGGCCGGCGATCTCCTCGGGCCGCGCCAGGCCGGGACCCGGACCGGCATCGAGCCGGGCGGCCACCGCGCGCTCGTCGGCCAGCCAGCGCTCCAGCAGGCGCGCGCCGGCATCGTCGGGGATCGTCGTGTCGTCGGTCATCTTCGGGGTCTCCTTTGGGTTGTATATGCAACGATTGTAGGTACAATGAAATTCATGGCCATCACCCCCGCGACATCCAGGACGACCGCCGCCGCCGCGCAGCCGCAGGGCTGCACCAGCTTCAAGGTGCGCCAGCTGATGCGCCGCGTCTCGCAGCACTACGACGCCGCGATGGCGGCCAGCGGCCTGAAGACGACCCAGTACTCGCTGCTCTCGCACGTGCTGAAGCTCGGTCCGCTGCGGCCGGTCGACCTGGCGGCGGCGATGCGGATGACCGCCTCGACCCTGAGCCGCAACCTGCAGCCGCTGGTCGCTGCCGGCTGGCTGGAGTTGGGCGCGGGAGCCGATGCGCGCAGCCGGCTGGTGAGCATCACGCCAGCGGGCATCGCCAAGCGCGGCGAAGGCCAGAAGCACTGGAAGGTGGCGCAGCGGACATTGAACGAGCGGCTCGGCATCGAGCGCGTGCTGGCCCTGCACGCGCTGATCGACGACTCGCTCGGCCTGCTCGGCGTCGATGCGCCGGCCCCCGATCCCGACGCAGACTCCGACGCCGGCTGAACGGTTCGTCCACGCCGCGCCGCCGCACGTCCTTTCCCCCGACCGATCCACCCACCGCAGGCCCGCCATGTTCGCCCACCGCATCCTTCCCTGGCTGCAGCGTCGCGGGATCCATTACGGCTGGGTCGTCGCGGCGATCACGTTCCTGACGATGCTGACCATGTCGGCCGCGCTGGGCCTGCCCGGCGCCATGATGCGGCCGCTCGGCCAGGAGTTCGGCTGGAGCACGGGCGACATCTCGTCGGCATTGGCGCTGCGCTTCGCGCTGTTCGGCCTCATGGGGCCGTTCGCCGCCGTGCTGATGGAGCGCCACGGCCTGCGCGCGGTGATGTGCGTCGGGCTGGCGCTGGTGGGCTCGGGCATGGCGCTGGTCACGCTGGCGTCGCAGCTCTGGCAGCTGTTCATCGTCTGGAGCCTGATGCTGGGCATCGGCACGGGCCTGACGGCGCTGGTGCTCGGCGCGGTGGTCGCCAACCGCTGGTTCGTCGCCCGGCGCGGGCTGGTGGTGGGCCTGCTGACGGCCAGCGCCGCCACCGGGCAGCTCGCCTTCCTGCCCGTGGCCGCCTGGATGATCGAGCACTGGGGCTGGCGCTCGGCCGTCGCGCCGGTGTTCCTCGGCGCCGTGCTGATCGCGCTGCTGTGCCTGGCGTTCATGCGCGACCGGCCCTCGGACCTCGGCCTGCGGCCCTACGGCCAGACGCCGGAGGCGGCGGCGGCCGTGGCCGCCACGCCCGCCATGAGCGCCATGACCTGGCGCACGCCGTTCACGACCCTGCGCGAGGTCTCGGCCCACCGCACCTTCTGGATCCTGGCGGGCACCTTCTTCATCTGCGGCCTGAGCACCAACGGCCTGGTGCAGACGCACTTCATCTCGCTGTGCGGCGACAACGGCCTGTCGGCGGTGCCGGCGGCATCGGTGCTGGCGATGATGGGCGCCTTCGATTTCGTCGGCACCATCCTCTCGGGCTGGCTGTCGGACCGCTACGACAACCGCAAGCTGCTGTTCTGGTACTACGGCCTGCGCGGCCTGTCGCTGTTCTGGCTGCCGCATTCGGAATTCACGATCTACGGGCTGGGCCTGTTCGCGATGTTCTACGGCCTCGACTGGATCGCCACCGTGCCGCCGACCGTCAAGCTCGCGGGCGCGGCCTTCGGACCGCAGAAGGTCGGCCTGGTGTTCGGCTGGATCTTCGCCGCCCACCAGCTCGGCGCCGCCGCCGCGGCCTATGGCGCCGGCTTCGTGCGCACGCTGCTGCTGACCTACACGCCGGCCCTGTACGCGGCCGGTGCCGCCTGCCTGGTCGCCGCGCTGCTGGTGATGGCGATCCGCCGGCCCGCCGCGCCGGCCCGGCCCGCCCCGGCAGCATCGGGGCCGTCGGCGCTGCCGGCGTCGAACGCGGCGGCCCGCGCCTGAACCCCTGGACCGGAGCCGACCCATGACCCCCACCGCCCCCGCCGCCTCCGTCTCCGCCCCCGGGACCGCCACCCCCACGTCCGCCGCCGGCATGGCTCCGGCCCGTGGCCTCGACCCGCGCACCCGGCTGCTGCTGGAGGCGCCGATCGTCCCGACCCTGCTGCGGCTGGCCGCGCCCAACGTGCTGGTGATGGTCGCGCAGGCGGCCGTCGGCCTGGTCGAGACCTATTTCGTCGGCAAGCTGGGCACCGATGCGCTGGCCGGCATGGCGCTGGTGTTCCCGATCGTGATGCTGATGCAGATGACCTCGGCCGGCGCCATGGGTGGCGGCATCGCCTCGGCCATCGCGCGGGCGCTGGGCGCGGGGCGGCGCGACACCGCCGACGCGCTGGTGGTGCATGCCCTGGTGATCGCGCTGGGCTTCGGTCTGGCCTTCACGGCGGCCCTGCTGCTGGGCGGGCGCTGGCTCTACGCGCTCATGGGCGGCAGCGGCGCCGCGCTCGATGCCGCGCTGGCGTACTCGCACTGGGTCTTCGCCGGCGCGGTGCTGGTGTGGCTGTTCAACGCGCTGGCGGCGGTGATCCGCGGCACCGGCAACATGGCCGTGCCGGCCAACGTGACGGTGGCCGGTGTGGTGCTGCTGGTGCCGCTGTCGCCATTGCTGATCTTCGGCTGGGGACCCTTGCCGGGGCTGGGCATCGCGGGCGGCGCGCTGGCCCTGCTGATCTACTACCTGGGCGGCACGCTGGCGCTGGCGGCCTATCTGCGTTCGCCCCGCAGCCTGCTGCGGCTGACGGTCGCCGGCGTGCGGCTGCGCTGGGTGCTGTTCCGCGACATCCTGCGCATCGGACTGATCGGCGCCGTGTCGACGGTGGCGACCAACCTGTCGATCGGCATCGCGACGGCGCTGTCGGGCCACTTCGGCGCTGGCGCCATCGCCGGCTACGGCACGGCGTCGCGGCTCGAGTACCTGCTGGTGCCGCTGGTGTTCGGGCTCGGCGCGCCACTGGTGGCCATGGTGGGCACCTGCATCGGCGCCGGCCAGCGCGAGCGGGCGATGCGCGCGGCCTGGACCGGCGCCGGCCTGGCCTTCGTGCTGACCGAATCCATCGGCGTCGCGGCGGCGCTGTTCCCGCGGCCCTGGCTGCTGCTGTTCGGCGACGATCCGACGATGCTCGCCACGGGCGCGCAGTACCTGCGCGCGGTCGGCCCGTTCTATGGCTGCTTCGGCGTCGGGCTGGTGCTGTACTTCGCTTCGCAGGGCGCGGGCCGGCTGCTGTGGCCGGTGCTGGGCAATCTGGTGCGACTGGTGGTGGCCGGCGCGGGCGGCTGGCTGGCGCTGCGCTGGAGCGGCGAACTGGTCCACGTCTTCGTCGCCCAGGGCGTGGCGCTGGCGGTGTATGGCGTGGTCATCGCGGCGGCCATCGCGGGTGGCGCCTGGTTCGGCCGCGTCGGCTGGCCGCGCACCACCACCGGCCTGCTGCGGCGGCTGCCGCTGCGTTCCTGACGCGCCGCCGCGTCGCCCGCGTGTTCGGGCCTTCGCGCCTTCGCGGGCCCGCGTGCGACGCGCTCAGGCGGCCGCGACCGGCGCCGGCAGCCGACGCCGCAAGGCCTCGAAGAACAGGTCCGACTGCTCGCGCTCGCCCTGCACCTGCGCCGCCACGCGCGCGGCCAGCGCCGCGTCGACCGGCGCCAGCGGCCGGCCGGTGGACTGGGCGATGACCTGGTGCAGGCAGGCGCGCTCCAGGTAGTAGAGGTCGTCGTAGGCATGCGCCAGGGTCGCGCCGGCCACCAGCACGCCGTGGTTGGCCAGGAAGGCCACGTCCTTGCCGGCCATGGCGCGGGCGATGCGTTCGCCCTCGGCATCGTCGAGCGCCAGGCCGTTGTAGGTGTCGTCGATGGCGATGCGGCCCATGTAGCGCATCGCGTTCTGGCTCAGGGTGGGATCGAGCGCGCGATCGGCGGTCAGGGTGAGGGCGGTGGCGTGGGGCGCGTGCACGTGCAGCACCACCGCGTGGCCCGTCAGGCGGTGCACCGCGCCATGGATGAAGAGGGCGGTGGGTTCGACGCGATGGCGGCCGGCCAGCACCTCGCCGCGCACGTCGATCAGCACGATGTCGTCGGCGCCGACCTCGCTCCACAGCAGGCCGCGCGGATTGAGCAGGTAGCGCTCGGCATTGCCGGGCAGGGCGACGCTGAAATGGTTGCACACCCCCTCGGCGAGACCATGATGCGCGGCGGCGCGCAGGGCCAACGCGAGGTCCTCGCGCAGCTGGCGGACGGCGGGACTCGCGTACTGGATGCGGGCGTCCTCGAAGGTCGGGGTGGGGTTCGCAGCGGAGGTCGGGTTCATGGTGGCGGCGGCGGGAGCGACGGGTTCAGGCGCGCAGGGCACCGGTCCAGGCGGCGACGAAGGCGCGCGCGTCCTCGGCCACGGCAGCCGCGCTCTTGCCCGGCTTGTAGAGCGCCGAGCCGATGCCGAAGCCGGTGGCGCCGGCGGCGCGCCAGGCGGCCATGGTGGCGGGCGCGATGCCACCGACCGGCATCAGCGCCGTGCCCCGGGGCAGCACCGCCAGCCAGGCCTTGACCACGGCCGGCGAGGCCGCCTCGGCCGGGAACAGCTTGAGGCCGCTCGCGCCGGCGGCCAGCGCGCCGAAGGCTTCGCTCGGCGTCGCCACGCCGGGCAGGCTGACCAGGCCCAGGCGCGCCGTCTCGGCGACGACGGCGGCGTCGAAATTGGGCGAGACGATCAGCTCGCCGCCGGCGTCGCGCACCTCGTTCACCTGCCGGGGCGTCAGCACGGTGCCGGCGCCGACCAGGGCCCCGGCGCAGCGCTGGCGCAGCAGCGCGATGCTCGCGAGCGGATCCGGCGAATTGAGCGGCACTTCCAGCACGCGGAAGCCGGCCTCGAGCAGGGCGTCGCCGATGGCGGGCGCCTCGGCCGGCGTCAGGCCGCGCAGGATGGCGACCAGTGGAAGCTGCCGCAGCGCGGCTTCGAAGGTGTCGTGGGGGGTGGTCATGTCGGGGCGTTTCTGTGCGGTGGGGCGGGAGCGGGCGTGGCGGGGAGCCGGGAGGAAGGCGGACGGGTGGGCGGGTGGCGAGGTGGGGGTGCCGCGTCGGCGCCCTTCAGGCCCTGCCGGAAGGACCGGACGCGGCGGACGGGTCGGCCCGGTGCAGCTCGTGCAGCGCCCACAGGCCGGCCCACGTGGCCTCGGCGCCCAGTGCGCGGCTCGCGATGCCCCGCGCATCCAGCGCCAGGGCATAGCGCCGCGTGAGCGGGGGCGAGCCGATCAGCACCACCTCGTCATCGTCGGCGTCCCAGGTCTGGGTGCGCAGCTCCTCGCCGATCAACAGGCCCGACAGGTAGCTCGCCAGCGATGCCGCGTCCATGCGGCCGAACAGCGACAGCGTGCGGGCGCCGAACGCGTGGTGCAGCAGCCCGTGGCCATGGCCCGCGCATGCCACGCCCTGCCGGAAGGCGGCCTCGTCGAGCGGCGCGTCGGCATCGATGGTGCGCGCCAGGATCGAATGCGTGGCCAGCAGCGCGTAGAACTCGCCCGTCATGAAGGTACGGAATCCCGCGATGCGGCCGGCGGCCACGCGCACCCACTTGTTGTGCGTGCCGGGCAGCACGAAGACGCCGTCGCGCCGGCCGGTCAGGGCCATCGCGCCGAAGAGCTGGACCTCCTCGCCGCGCATCACGTCGGGCACGCCGTCGTTCTCCGCGCTCAGGCCCGGCACCATGGCGATGCGGCCGGGCTCGACCGCCACGACATGCGCCGCGACATCGGCCAGGCCCGCCGGGCAGGGGCAGTAGGGCGCCTCGATCCAGCCCTGGCGGCTGCCCGCCATGCCCGAGATCAGCGCCCGCGTGCCCGGCGCGGCGCGCATCCAGTCGCCGAACAGCTCGTCGAACAGGGCCGGGAAACCGCCGGCGGCCACCGTCAGGATGCCGCGCGGCGCGGCGCGTTCCTCGACCACCCGGCCGGCGTCGTCCAGCAACGCGCCGCGCAACGAACTCGTGCCCCAATCGACCGCGACCAGTGTCATGACGGGAGATGTCCTCTCGAAGATGTGAAGGTGTTCCAGGGGCCGGTGGCGGCGGGGCGCCGGTGGCAGGGTTTGTCCTGCCGGGGGCCGGTTTCAATGGTCATATGATAAGTCGGCATGTCCCCGGCCGGCCGAGGGTTTCCGCTGCCTGGGGCCGTCGTCCTCCCGCCTTTCCCCTCCAACGAAGCCAGAGACATGTCCATGACCGACTCGCCCAATCCGTCCGCAACCCCGCGCCGCCGCGTGCTCCAGGGCCTGGGCGCGGCCCTGCTGCCACTGCCGCTGTGGTCGCGCGCGCAGGCGTCCGCCTATCCCAGCAAGCCGATCGAGCTGGTGGTGCCGGCCTCGGCCGGTGGCGGCACCGACGCCCTGGCGCGCGCCTTCGCGGAGATCGTGAAGAAGCACCTGCCGCAGCCCCTGATCGTCAACGACAAGCCCGGCGCCAGCGGCGTGGTCGGCATGAGCGACGTCCTCAACGGCAAGCCGGACGGCTACAAGGTCAGCGTCGTCATCGCCGAGCTGGTGATCCTGCCGCACCTGAACCTGTCCAAGTTCACCTATGCCGACTTCCAGCCGGTCGCGCGCCTCAACGCCGACCCGGCGGCGATCACCGTGCGCGCCGAGGCGCCCTGGAACACGGTCGAGGAATTCCTCGCCGCCGCCAAGGCGCGGCCCGACGAGGTGCGCGTGGGCAATTCGGGCAACGGCTCGATCTGGCACCTGGCCGCGGCGGCGCTGGAGGATCGCGCCGGCGTCAAGTTCAACCATGTGCCCTACCAGGGCGCGGCGCCGGGCGTGGTGGCGCTGCTGGGCGGCCACATCGACGCGGTGGCGGTCAGCCCGGGCGAGGTCGCCACGCACGTGCAGGGCGGCAAGCTGAAGATCCTGGCCGTCATGGCCGACCAGCGCCTGAAGGCCTTCGAGCAGGTGCCCACGCTCAAGGAGCGCCGGATCGACCTGTCGATCGGCACCTGGCGCGGGCTGGCCGTGCACAAGGCCACGCCCACCGAGATCGTCGACGTGCTGCGCGCGGCCACGCGCAAGGCCGCGGCCGATCCGGCGCTGCCCGAGGCGCTGGCGAAGCTCAATCTGGGCTTCTCCTACCTCGACGCGCCGGAGTTCGGCGCCGCCATGCAGCGCGACCACGACTTCTTCAAGCAGCTCGTGCCCAGGCTCGGCATCCGCTCGTGAAGTCGCGCCGGGCGGCGGAGCCACCGAGGACGACCGGGAGCGTCCACGGCCAGGCCGTCGACCGGCTCGGCGGCGAGATCGTGGCCGGGCGCCATCCGCCGGGGAGCACGCTGCCGCCCGAGCCATTGCTGGGCGAGGCGCTGGGCGTGAGCCGCACCGTGGTGCGCGAGGCGATCAAGTCGCTGGTCGCCAAGGGCCTGATCACCACCGGGCCCAAGGTCGGCACCCGCGTGCAGTCCCCGGACGACTGGAACTGGTTCGATGCCCAGGTCATGGCGTGGCAATCCAGGGCTGGCCTGTCCGACGAGTTCCTGCGCGACCTGCAGGACCTGCGCCAGGTGGTCGAGCCGGCGGCGGCGCGACTGGCCGCGCATCGCGCCACGGCGCAGGACCTCCAGGAACTGGAACTCGCCTACGAGGACATGCGGGCGGCGGTCCACCTGGGAGGCGACCCCGTGCCGCCGGACCTGCGCTTCCACCAGGGTCTGCTGCGAGCGAGCCACAACCGCCTGCTGGCGCACATGGGCCGGGCGCTCGGCGCCCTGCTGCGGAGCAGCTTCGAGCGTTCGAGCGCGCGCGGCGATGCGCCGGAGACCGGGCTGCTGCTGCATCGCGCCGTGCTCGACGGCGTGATCGCGCGCGATCCTCCGCAGGCCGAGGCGGCGATGCGGGCGTTGATCGACGACGCGGGGCGCGACATCGGCCCGGCGCGTCCGACCACGTCGCCAAGCGCCCCGGCCGGTGCCGTCGACGCCGGACCGGTGAAGCCGGCGACCCGGTCCCGGGCGACGACGAAGCCCAAGCCGAGTTCGAAGCCGAAGCCGACACACGGGTCCTGACCCGGTCACGGTCACGGTCGCGAGAGGGACCGGCCGGCCACGTCGTCGCGCTGGTGAGCGGCGCCCGGCGGACGAAAAAAAAGGCGCCGCAGCGCCTTTTCCCTTGATCGACCGGAAACCGGTCCCGGATCAGCCGTACGACCGACCGCCGCCACCCGAGCGATTGCCACCGCCGCCATAGCCGCCACCGCCGCCGGAGCGGCCGCCGCCGCCGGAGCGATTGCCGCCATAGCC
>Ga0308164_10002060_pt1 | contig 21120 bp, 17 predicted proteins | sample PhyTR2_FD_201031 | JGI IMG/M metagenome (GOLD analysis project Ga0308164, IMG submission 201031) | Phyllosphere microbial communities from UC Gill Tract Community Farm, Albany, California, United States - DLSLT.R2 | ecosystem: Host-associated > Plants > Phyllosphere > Unclassified | place: USA... | reverse complement strand
TCAATGAGTGTTTCCGGGAACTCCATGAAGTTAGTGGCTACGCATCATTGCTCAACATCTCGGCGGGGCATTTGAGTGATGTTGTGAAAATGCAAAGTGGTAAACCTGCCATTAAACATATCCACGAACGATTGGTAATGGAAGCCCGGCGCTCGCTTTTCCATACCAGCAACTCACTGAAGGAAATTGCTTTTGAGCTCGGCTTTTCGGATGCCTCTTACTTTAACCGCTTTTTTAAACGTGAAACAGGCGCCACACCTGCAGAATATCGCGCAAGTATCCGTGAAATGTACCATTAAAACCGCTGGATGTGTTTCATATGGGAACAATGCAGGCTGTAGATTTGTCATGTTAAACAATTAATAACGAGCTATGAAAACAGTACTGATCACAGGAGCAAACAAAAGCATTGGCTTTGAAACAGCCAGACAATTATTACAACAAGGATATTATGTATATCTGGGCTGCCGGGACAAAGAAAAGGGCAGTCAGGCAGTTAGTCAGTTAATTTCAGAAGGGCTGGATCAGGTTGAGCCAATAGAAATTGATGTAAATAACAAAGAATCTATAAAAGCCGCGCGTGAGGTCTTAGGCCAGAAAATTAAAGTGCTCGACGTGCTGATTAATAATGCGGGAATTAGTGGAACAATGGATTCGGCATTGGAAGTAGACATCACCGTATTGAGAGATGTATTTGAAACCAACTATTTTGGTGTGATTGAAGTCACCCAAGCCTTCACAGATCTGTTGAACGGCGCTTCGGAACCAAGAATAGTAAACGTTACATCAGGGCTTGGGTCTCTAACCCTACACGATGATCCTACCTGGAAGTATTATCCGTTTAAAGCTGCCGCATATGTGTCTTCTAAAGCTGCGTTAAATGCATACACAATTATGCTGGCGCATAGTTTACGTGAGACTGCCTTTAAGGTCAACGCAGTTGATCCTGGTTATACTGCTACAGATTTCAACCATCACTCTGGTCCGGGAACCGTTCCAGATGCCGCTGCGAGAGTTGTAAAAGCCGCTACATTAACTGCTGAGGGGCCTACTGGTAAATTTTTTAGTGACGACAATTCACCAGAAACCGGAATTAGTCCCTGGTAAAATAGCAAGAAACTGGAATAACGACCGTAATTGTGAATTCAATTACGGTTTCACCCAAACTACCGCTTCCCCATTCTGTAATTAGAGGGCGTTACGCCCCAGTATTTTTTGAAACTTCTGTTAAAGTGGCTCACATCTGTGAAATTGAAATCAGCGGCTAGTTGTGTAATAGAAAGTGAGCCGTAGACCAGCTTCCGGGCAATAATCGTATGCCTGCACTGATTTATGTATTCCTGTAATGTAACACCTGCATGTTGTTTAAAATACAGCCCAATATAGTGTACGGAATAACCATAACGACCCGCCATCTGTTTTGCCGTAAGCAGTTCTGGTTTAGATATATGTTTGTTTACGTAGGCTAGCAGCGATTCCACAGACTTTTTTGGCCGCTGGGTCAATCGTACCTGGGCTACAACGCCATTTCCATAGGTAAGATTTCTTTCAACAACTGACACCAAGGCAATCAGTTGCAGGTAAATGATGGTTTCATTTCTCATCAAATTATCCTTTAATGCGCTAAATACATTAAAAATCCCCTCTACAACCTTCAGGTCTTCCACCGAAAAAGTGACTTTGATATTGAGCAGAGAACGCCCTTTTTTCAGGCCTGGGAGAACCTCATCTTTCCACGACTTCTGCAGGCCTTTCAATCTCCCTTTGGCATATTCGGTAAACCTGATACTCATGATCACCGAAGGTGTATTGATTTCTAACGAATGCTGATCCGCGGGACTGATAAAAAAGAGGTCGCCACTTGTAAAAGGTGTTACTTCCCCATTTTTATAATGATTGCCCGCACCAGATTTAATGAATATAAATTCATAGTAATTGTGATAGTGGATCTTCTTATCCAGCTGCTCAATGTGGCTTTCTGTAATTACAAAAGCATCAAATTGTTTATCCTGTCTCATCATTAATTTATACCCAAAAATAATTATAATATGCCTAATAATCTAAATGAAGGATCCTCAAATTTGCAGTATCTTAATCAATAATAAATGACACAAAATACAACCAGCCCGGCAATCATTCGCGGCAGCTTTAAAGTGAAAAGCAAAATATACCTCACACCACATTACATCAGGATTGTTTTAACCGGTGACGAATTGAATCGTTTTGCCCATCTCACCGTCGGCGCACATAATAAGATTTTCATTCCTCCAGCCAATCCACAACAAGACCCAATCAGGCGTACTTACACACACAGGGCACTGGACACCGAAAAAGGCGAAATGCATATCGACTTTGTCGCGCATGGTGATGAAGGACCCGCCTCTTCATGGGCTATCCATTGTAAAGAAGGTGACCCATTGGATGTTGCAATGAAAGACAAAGCCAATCCATTGTTTCCACCGGCAGACTGGTACCTGCTGGCAGGCGATCATACCGCTTTACCAGTCATCAGCGTGATCCTCGAGACCTTGCCAGCAAACGCTACAGGTTCAGCTATCATTCAGGTGGCCGGTCCTGAGGATATACTTGATCTTAAAACGCCTGCACATTTCAAACTGAAGTGGATCTATAAGGGCAATAACAATGAACTAACGAATGCGGTAAAAGACATTGTCATTCCTGCCCAATGCAGCAGGTTCGTGTTTCTGGCGGCAGAAGCAGAAGCTATTAAAAATATGAGGACTTATTTTACTGAAAAGGGCCTTACACGTGAAGAACTATCTGCACAGAATTACTGGAAAGCAGGCAATGCAGAGGGAAGCTAAACCTACCTTTGCGCTGCCTGTCTACTCAAGCTGAATTACAGCATAATTGCATTTAAGACAGCAGGCTTTGCCTCAGCAGAAACTCCAGTTGTTTATTTGAAACCGTCAATTTTCCGAGCATACAGGTAATCCGCACCTTCTGCAGGTATTTTTCGTAAGAGAGATTGATAATTTCCTCCAGTTCCTTTACATCCCAGGGTTTGCTCAGGTGATGAAATATTTTACCCTTATTGACAGCATCAACTATTGCACTCATGTCTGAATAACCTGTAATCAGCACTCTGACAGGGTCAGGGAACTTTGCTACCGCCTGCTCCAGAAATTCGGCCCCGGTCATTCCCGGCATGCGCTGATCTGTGAGAATCACATGAATTCTCTCCTTTTTCAGGATTTCCAATGCTTCCTCGCCACTCCTGGCCAGCACAATTTTGTATTGCATCCTGAAGGTGGCTTTGAATGAGGATAAGTTATTGGCTTCGTCGTCAACATATAAAATCGTGACCTTTTCGGCGTGCACATTTGACTTAAGTTCTTCACCGTCGGCTTGCAGGATTTTCAAACGTCCGGCCATAATTCTAAAACTTAAGGTTTGACTAGAACCTTCTTTCTGGATTCCTTCAGAAAGGTTGATAATATAGGCGTCAGTAAATGATATATTTTCTATTTGACCACCTTCATTTTTACAAATCTTAAGGCTTCCTGATATTACATTAAAGCGGTTATTGACCATCGCCTGTATAACATCATGGCTGAAATTCAGCACCAGGTCAACAATTCCCCCATACACCTCATCAGTAAGCTGTTCGTTAACTTCATTATCCAAAGTATAACAATAGCTCAGAACGTTATAGTCTTTTCCTGAGATGGTCAATATTACACTGTCTTGCATTATAATTTCCTGTTTAGTTTTTACAGAATTTATTACGATAAAATCTTTATTTCCGATCATTCTGTAAAACTGATCATAAAACCAATGGTTGTATATACCATATATAGGTGATATTTAAAATATTATAACATAAATAATACTTTTAGGATAGTTGATTAGGAATTAGAATCATTATCCTTGTTTGTAAATCGAAAAACCCAAAGACCCTAGCCGATGCAAATAAAGAAAACGCCTCAAAGCCTGTTATTTTTGTCCTTTCTATATCTGCTGTTCTGCTGTCAATCGACTCAGGCCCAAACTAAAATTCCTTTTGAACTGACCCCGCAAGGTCACATTATGATCAAAACAACATTCAATGGTGTGGAGGGAAATTTCCTGTTTGACACCGGCGGCGGAATGACTATGCTCACCAAGAAATTTGCAGACCGGATAGGTGCACTTAAAAAAATGGACGGAGGTTATACGGCCTTTCGCGCAACGGGAGAAAGGATTGATGTTGATTTATATCAGGCTACATCACTTAAACTGGGTAATATAGCTGAAAATAAGCCGCTGTTAACTTATATTGATGTTGATTTTGGCCCTATTGACGGATTAATTTCCCTGATGACCTTCAAAGATCAGCCCTTCACCATCGACTATCCGAAGAAAGTAATTGTACTGGAAAACAGAGCTGGCTTAACCGCCCTTAAAAAGACCGGACACCTGGTTCCGCTGCAGCTGGACATTTCAAGGGATAAAACATTGGGAATAGCTGGCTATTTTACGCTCAACAAAAAAGTAAACCTGCAGCTGATCATAGACAGCGGGGCGGGCGCAGATGTTTTCAGGATCAATTCAAAATACACTGCACAATTGGACATAGACACCGCCAAAGCTGTCAAAATTTTAAAGCCCAGTGAATTCGACCCTAAATTTAAGACCACCATTTACCGTGCAAACGTAGCAGAAATTGCATCAACGGCATTTCCTGCGATCAATAAAAAAGACATTGCCGCTGCATTTATTCCTGGTTTAATTTATGACGGAATCGTATCCCTGAACTGGATAGGAAGTAAAATTACGTTCGACCTGACAAAGGCGGAAATGATTGTGCAATAGCTGATCTGCCAATACCTAAAACACCTATATATTTAAAAAACGACTGATACCAGAAAGGTGATGTTTGAATTGCATAACTTAATTTAACGTAGTGTAACTTTACTAAATGATGATCAAAGAAACAGCAGGTGCCTTTCTTGAACGTACCTGCGGAAATTATTCCGATGCCGGCCAATTTAATGTTTATGAAGTTGAACAGAACCTTAAAGGGGTTACTTCACCACCTCTAAGAAGGGATTTTTATAAGATCTCTCTGGTTTGCAATAGCGAAGGACTGCTCACTTATGCAGATAAGGTTATTCATGTAAAGAAAAATGCGGTTATATTCGGCAACCCGATGGTCCCCTATTCATGGACCGGCATATCAGACATGCAAAAGGGATATTTTTGTTTATTTACTGAAGATTTTGCCAATCACCAGCTAAAAACTGATAGCCTTTCAGAATCCCCGTTGTTCCGCGTTAATGGTAATCCGGTCATGTTTCCTGATGATGCTTCCATGGAATTGCTGAAAGGTATTTTCGATCAGATGCTGAAAGAATTTGAATCGCCATATATTAATAAACATGAGTTATTGAAGAGTTACGTGCAGATCATTATGCATGAGGCTTTGAAAATTCACCCTGATGAACTTTCATCTCCAGGCACATCTTCTTCCGCCCGTCTTACCGATCTATTTTTTGAATTGCTGGAGCGGCAGTTCCCTATTGCCTCACCGCAACAGGTTATGCAGCTGAAAAATGCAGGTGAATTTGCAGACCATCTGTCTATACACACCAATCACCTCAATAAAACGCTGAAAGAGATTACCGGCAAGACTACTTCTGAACATATTAGCGACCGAATGATTATTGAAGCAAAAGCGCTGCTTATCCACAGCACCTGGAATGTTGCAGAAATAGGCTACAGCCTTGGCTTTGGGCACCCGTCAAATTTCAATATCTTCTTTAAAAGACAAACGGGCAAAACTCCTTATCATTTCCGCAAAGAAGCCGTGCCCATTCATAACTTTTAATTTGAATGGCATAACTTACACTTACCAGACCATTCTACCTTTGTACTAATCATTTAAAAAGATTACGCAATGGAAAATATAAAAGATAAAGTAATAGTCATTACCGGTGCAAGCAGCGGTATGGGTGCTGCAACTGCCCGTAAACTGGTTGAACTGGGCGCAAAAGTTGTACTGGCCGCACGCAGGGAAGACCGGCTGAAACTTTTGGCAGATGAATTAGGCGAAAATGCTGTGTATGTAAAAACAGATGTAAGCAGACATGCTGACCTGGACAATCTTATGGCCAGGGCAATTGAAAAATTTGGCCACGTTGATGTGTTATGGAACAATGCCGGCATTATGCCTGTATCCTTTTTTGATGAAGGATTGGTAGACGAATGGGACCGCATGATTGATATCAATATCAAAGGGGTATTATATGGTATCAATGCTGTGTTACCACATATGCTTGAACGCGGCTCAGGGCATATTCTGGCAACTTCATCTGTAGCAGGTCTAAAAACTTCACTGGCTACGGGTGTGTACAGCGGTACAAAGTTCGCCGTTAGGGCAATTATGGAAGGCCTGCGCGAAGAGGTTTCCGGAAAAATCAAAGTCACTACCATCTATCCGGGTGCAACTAAATCAGAGCTGGGGCATGATATTACAAGTCCCAAGATCAAGGCCACCTATGGTAACATCGCTGACATGCCACGAATGGAAGAAGAAGCCATTGTAAATGCAGTAGTATATGTAATCAGCCAGCCTGGAAACATCAGTGTAAACGAATTGGTCTTACGTCCGTTAGGGCAAACAAGATAGTGAACTGATATTTTCTGGCTATTTTTTAACCGGCAGGAGCGCGATCCGGTTCCTGCTGTGTATTACATTTCAATAGTCAAACGTTTTGACAGATGATGGTTCAAATTTCTTTGAATATTGCTATATTCAGACAAATTTTCGCCGATCCATTTAAATGAAATTCTGTACTTCCCTTTTTTTCTTATGTTTCTTTTCTGTTTACACTTTTGCACAAAACCCGCTACCGGGCTTACTCGAACGTCTGAAAACTTCGCAACCAGATACGTCACGCGTGATGTTATATAAGGAACTAATAGGTTACTACCGTTATACTCAGCCAGATTCTGCAAATTATTACGCAACAACGGGACTGGCCCTTGCCAATAAGATAAAATATACCTACGGCATAGCCATGCTGAACGGTATCATAGGTGATTACAATGTGAGGAGGGGAAAAATGGAACTGGCAAAAAAGCAAACCCTGTATTCATTACATCTCTTCGAAAAACTGAAAAACCAGAACGGAATTGCCGCTACCAATAACAGTCTCGGCATTTTAGCCGCAACGCAAGGTTTCGATAAAGAAGCCACCCAGTATTTTTTAAAAGCTTTAAAAATCCGTCAGGCAACCAATGATACCCGTGGTATTATAGAATCCTATATCAAACTGGCCAAAATTGAAGAACAGAATAACAACATAGACAAATCTTTAAGTTATCTCCTTAAAGGAGCAGCGTTAGGTAGTAAACTCACCCCTTCCGCAACTATGTCAACAGTATTAAACAATACAGGCAGTATGTATGCAAAAAAAGGAGACTTGAAAAATGCTCTGCTTTATTTTAAAAAAGCATTAAAAATATCTGAAGATTACCGTTCTTCTGGTGTCTATGTGCTTGCGCTAACGAATATTGGTAATGTTTATCAGCAACAGGGCGATTTCAAAACTGCCCTTGAATATCAAAATAAAGCGTTAAAAGCGGTGAGGGAGAGGCATATTCCCGACCAGGAAGCAGAAGTATTAATGAATATCGCATCCCTGATAGGCAAAAGTAAGCCTGACAGTACAGTACTTTTACTTAATCAGGCGCTTGCGATCACCAAACAAATCAACCATCAGCACCTTATGCTTGAAGTTTACCAGGGAATTGTTGATATCAATAAAACGATTGGAAATTATAAAAAGGCAGAAGAAGCGCTAGAAAGTAAAACCGCCTTGAAAGACAGTCTGTTCACCCTTACAAAATCAAAAGAGATCGCCGGTTTGCAGGCAAATTTTGATCTGGTAAATGAAACTGTTAAAGTGCAGCAACTGGAACTCCAGAATGAAAAAACCGAATTCTCACGTAAAATAATCATTGGAATTTCTGGCGGGATAACTTTCCTGCTCATTCTGTTCATCTTCTTTTACTCGCAAACCAGAAAGTTGAATACAGACCTGGTGATACAGAAGGAAGAGCTCAATAAACTGAATTCTTTTAAAGACAAACTGTTCTCCATTATTGGTCACGACCTGAGATCGCCTGTTTCAAATATTGTAAATATGATTGCCGTATTCGAAAAGGGCATCATATCTGCAGATGACGTGCATAATCTTATACCCCAATTAAAAGAACAAAGCGAGGTAACCCTTGAAGTATTAGACAAACTGCTTACCTGGGGAAAATTGCATTTGAAGGGTGTTAATTTAAATAAAAGCGTATTTAATGCGAAAACGCTGGTTCAGCGTAATTTCCATTTGTACAGGTCTGCCGCTAAAGAAAAGTCGATAAGCCTGGTGGACGAAACGCCAGATGATTTACCAATATTCGCAGATATTTCGCATGTAGATTTTATCATAAGAACCTGCTGGCGAATGCTGTAAAATACACCCATCCTGGTGGTAAAATCGAAGTGTTAAGTGCATTAAATAAACCCGAAGGTTACAACACAATCATCATTAAAGACAATGGAGTTGGAATTGCCCGTGATTTACTTCAAACAGTATTTGATGCCAAAAATATCAGCCTGGCGGGAACCTCCAATGAACTGGGCAACAGTATAGGTTTGATGTTATGCAAAGAGTTTATGAAGGAAAACGGGGGTGTTATTGAACTGAATAGCGAACTAGGAGCTGGTACGCAGTTTTGTATTTCTTTTCCATTGGTTTAGGACCTGTTGGCTTGGTAGCTATCAGTTTGCTCATTTGCCGTCACTTTACCTTTTTATAAACAAAACCGCCCCTGATGAGTTAAGGATTGTATTACCTTAACTTCAATCCTATGGAACCCAATCATCACCTGCAACGCTTTATTGACGCTCAGAAACAGGACTACGCAACCGCCCTGGATGAAATGAAAAATGGCAGAAAAATAAGTCATTGGATGTGGTATATCTTTCCTCAAATCCAGGGTCTGGGCTTTAGCAGCACGTCCCAGCATTATGCCATCAGTGGCCTGCAAGAAGCCACAGCATATCTGAACCACCCAATTTTGGGCCAGCGGCTAATCGAAATTTCGAAAGTACTTGTACAATTGGACAGTTCAAACGCAGGTCAGGTTTTTGGAAGTCCGGATGATATGAAACTGAAATCATCCATGACCCTGTTTGCCTCCGTCCCCAATGCAGACGCTGTTTTTCAACAGGTATTAGACAAGTTTTTTCAGGGAAATAAAGACCAGAAAACGCTGAGCATTCTTGAGCGGCAATAGCTGAACAATTTTTGCAAAGGCACCTTCTATTCGTGCTCAATACATAATAAACTTTAACAGCAGCAGCAATAGCCCGCAACCATCGAAATTCTCTCTCCTACTATTCATATTTCAACGCATCAATCGTGTTTGTCACAGCCGCCCGATAGGACCTGATGCTTACCGTAACAAGTGTAATTAATAAGGAAATACACATTGCCCAGACAAAAGGCCAGATACTCAAATCCATGCGGTAGGCAAATCCGGAAAGCCATTTGGACACCAGTATATAAGCCAGTGGCCAGGCTACAATATTTGCGGTAAACACCATTAACAGGAACGCTCCGTTGAGCATTTTAACCAGATCATAGGTGGAAGCGCCTAATACTTTCCTGATTGCCACTTCTTTTGTGCGTTGTGTAGCTACAAAGGAAACCAGCCCGAAAAGTCCAATAAGGGAGATAAATATAATTACACCGGCAAATACCCTGAAAAGAAAGCCAGTAATCCGCTCGGTCTCATAATAAGCATCAATGTCATCATCGTAAAATTTTGAACTGTATACCTCATTTGGAAACGTACTGTTCCACAAAGCCTCGATTTCCTTCATCGCAGGAAGTATCCGTTGCGGATCCATTTTCACCGCCATATTATAATACACCCAGCTTACCTGGTAAAAAATCATGGGAGATATACTGGCCTTAAGCGACTGATCATTGAAGTCTCTGACCACCCCGACAATAGGTGCTTTGCGCCCATTCTGATCAATGATTTTTCCCAGTGCAGCTTCAGCGTCGTTAATACCAACCTTTTTAATAAATGTTTCGTTGGCAATATATCCGTTGGCCGTATCGCTTTTTACAAATACCTTCCCAGCAATCAGGTGTAAGCCAAACAGGTCAAAATATTTTTCATCCGTCATGGTGAGCCTGACTTCAAAATCTTTATTATCCTTTCCGTCAAACCTGAAACTGGTGGTATTCATGGAACCAGAAAGTGGTGGCCTCAGAAAATAACTGACTTTCTGTACCCCGGGTATATGCAATACGCGTTCCCGGAAAGCCCGTTGGTGCGACCTGCTGATACTATCACCGGGCATACCAACCAGCGCGATGGCATCTTTATCAAATCCCAGCGGTTTTTCACGAACATATTGCATCTGTTTGATGATCACAAGCGTGCTGATAATCAGAATAATGGTAATAGCAAACTGCACAACTACAAGTATTTTACGAAGGCTCAGGCTGCCTGCATTAACGGTTACTTTATTTTTGATAGCGAGCGCAGGACTAAAACCAGACATCACCATTGCTGGATAAAAACCAGCAAGAAGACTTACAAAAAATACCAGAACCAGCATGAAAACGTACATCAGCGGATGCCCGAAAAGACTAAGCACAACTTTTTCCTTAAACAGGTTTTGCAAAACCGGTAGTGAAAGCTCTGCAATGATGCAGGCGATGACTATTGAAATTACCGTAACGGCGATCGTTTCTGTCAGGAACTGTATTACCAGCTGATTCCTTTTAGAGCCCATCACTTTCCTCACGCCAACTTCTTTTGAGCGGTTTACCGATTGGGCCGTGGCCAGATTAATAAAGTTGATACAGGCGGTTACAATCAGGAATAAACCAATAACGGCAAGTCCGTAGAGTTGGGATTTTGTTGTGGTGATTTCAGAAAAGCTTTTATACTTCTCACTAAAGTGAATATCAGATAATGGCTGAAGTATACTTTTTTGATTGCCCGAAGCTTTTCGGTCAGTATAGTTTTTTTTGTTAAATCTGTCCAGCGAAGGCTGTAAGCCCGCCGGCGTCTGCCCTTCCTTTAACAAGGCAAAACATTGATTTTGTGAACTCACGGAGCCCCAGTCGGTATTTTTGCTTTGATATGAATTCTGATAATTGATCACAATTCGCAATGGGATACTGCTACTGGCCGGTATATCTTTGAATACCCCGGTCACCTTCAACGTCATCTGGTTCCAGAAAGTAAAAGATTTGCCCAGTGCATTGCCGGCACTACCGAAAAACTCCCTTGCAGTTTCTTCAGACAGCACCACTGTATTTGGAGCTGCAAACTCTTTGCCTGGTTTTGCAGAAACCCATTCCAGGTCAAAAATTTCAAATAAATCAGGCTCTGCAAAAAATACTTCTTTGTCAGCTTTAATCTTTTCCTTTCCTGCCCTGTCTTTTACTATAACCACACCACTATTTCTGGATGCGACCGCCAGCTTTTCAATACCTGGCATTTCGATCCTTGCCGCTGCAGGAAAGGGCGCTGGCGATCCCGATGAATGGTCATCAAAACTGTTGTACTTCCAGTCGGTTACAAATCTATAGATGCGGTCCCCGTTTTTGTACCCTTTATCAAAACTGAGCTGAAACTGTATGAATATAAAAATCAAAATACAACTCGCCATTCCTATGGATAACCCAAGGATATTGATCAGCGTATATACTTTGTATTTCAACAGGTTCCTTAAAGCGACTTTGAGGTTAAGTTTAAACATGGCTTTTCCTTATTTTGCAGGTTGCGTGCTTATGCACTATTATTTTATCTGCTTTATCCAACCGCATGCCAGCGTTCAGATACCCTGCGTAAGGTAAGTTAGGCACTATTATTGAATTTCTTTGTTCAATTGCGAACATCTGGTGTACGGAAATGTACAGCGGCAGCGTTTGTGAAATTTCTATTTGACATGTAAAAGCAAATTTCAATATCCGTTTGTAATTTGTAACCAATAATTCAAACAATCTTTCTACTTTCGTTATTCATTACAATGTACATCGAATTACATATGAAAGGACAACTACTATCAGCAATCATCTCGTTATCAATTACTACCGCAACAATCAATATGGCAGTCGCGCAAAAAAAAGATACGAGCACCCGTGTTTTTAAACTCGGGGAAATTACTATTAAAGGTTACAAGGATACTTTACAAAGTAATAAACTCAGTTCAGGTACCATCAACAGGTTTAACCGGCTTGATGTTTCTCATGCGCTTAATCTGCTGCCGGGAATCACCCTTTCTGCCGTTGGCCCGCGGAATGAATCAGCGGTAAATGTTCATGGCTTTGATTCCAGGCAGGTACCGATTTATCTTGATGGAATGCCTTTATATGTACCTTATGATGGCTATGTAGATTTAGCCAGGTACACTACCTTTAACCTCTCAGAAATTCAGGTGGCAAAAGGTTATTCTTCTGTTTTGTACGGGCCAAATGCAGAAGGAGGTGCCATTAACCTGATTACCCGTAAACCAGAAAATCCATTTGAAGTGAATGCCGCCGCTGGCTGGTTAAACGGTGGGTATCGCTTAAATACTAATATAGGTGCAAATACAGGTAAATTGTATTATCAATTATCTGCGTCACAGCTCAGACAAAACTATTTCCCCTTGTCGTCCGACTTTGTCCCTACCAACAACGAAGATGGAGGGCACCGGAACAACTCTTACCGTAATGATATTGGTGTAAGTGGTAAAATCGGTTTTACGCCAACGGAAAATCAGGAATACGCCATCGGTTACAGTTATCAGCACGGCAAAAAAGGAACACCTGTGTATACGGGAACTGATACGCAGAATTCGCTCTTTAGAAATCCAAGATTCTGGAAATGGCCAAACTGGGATACCCAGAGTTTGTATTTTCTAAGCAACAACAGGATCAACAGCAACAATACCCTTAAAACCCGCACATACTATAACCAGTTCAAGAATCAGATTGACAGTTATGATAATGCAGAATATACAGTGATGAGCAGGCCTTATGCTTTTAAAAGTATATATGATGATTATACACTGGGAACAAGTATAACTTTTGAAAATACCTCTGTTAAGAATAACAATTTCAGTCTGGCAGGACATTACAAAAACGATGTTCACAGGGAGCATAACGAGGGAGAGCCCGTGCGAAAGGCCTCCGACCACAACTATACTATCGGTGCTGAAGATACTTACCATATCACTTCTGCATTGAAAATTAACGGTGGACTGAGTTATATGAACAGGCAAAGTGACAAAACCCAGCAATACAACAGTACGACAAAAGTTATCTCAGATCTACCAGAGAACAGTAACAGCACCTGGAATTTACAGGGCTTACTGCAGTATGATCTTAACACAAGTAACGACATCAGTTTCTCAGTGGCGCGTAAAACAAGGTTTGCTACGATAAAAGACAGGTATTCTTATCGTCTTGGAACTGCAATTCCTAATCCTGACCTGAAAGCTGAAAATGCATTGAATTATAACCTGAGTTATCACGGAATAATTGGTGGCAAGCTTTCCCTGGAGGCGGCAGGTTTCTACAGCAAAATCAACAACAGCATTCAAACCGTAAACAATGTTACGGTTGATCCACTCACCAATACATCCTTGTCGCAGGTACAAAACGTAGGGAGGGCTGAATATTATGGCGCAGAGGCCGCAGTGGGTTATCAATTTATACCTTCTTTGAGGATCGATGCGAATTGCACGCACATCATCAGAAACAATTTAAGCAGTCCCCAGATTTATCTTACAGACGTACCGAAAAATAAAATATTCGCCGCCTTGTCCTATCAATTAATGGCTAAGTTGAATCTTTTGGTTTCTGAAGAATATAATTCCAGAAGATACAGTACCAGTTACGGAGCGGTAGCCAGGAGTTTTTATCTCAGTAATGTGAAAGCACATTACACCCTTCCAAAAGGTTTTGCTGTTGAAGGCGGCGTGAATAATCTGTTTGACCGCAATTATCAGCTGGTGGAAGGATACCCTGAGGCAGGCCGTAATTATTTTGCAACCTTAAGCTACAGTTATTAATATCATCATACCTTTGATCACCATAACGCATACACATACTTTTGATCACCATAACGCATACACAATGAAAAAGTTAAATCTTATACAAAAAACAAACCTGATCACCTCGTGCGCAGCTTTGTTTTTAATAACAGCCGCTCCTAACCTGGCAAAAGCACAGGGTGCAGGAGTCACTGTGGCTGGCGATGTAGAAAAGCCATTTACCATCAACGCCAGTACTTTTTCTACCATGAAAAGGATAACTGCCACCATAAAAACGCATGATGGAAAGCAACATGAATACAGTGGGGTTTCACTCTATGAGATTCTGACTAAAGCAGGAACAGTACCTAATAACCTGCTGAAAGGAAAAGCACTGGCAAAGTATGTGTTGATTACAGCGGCTGATAAATACCAGGTTGTTATGGCATTACCTGAGTTTGATCCTGCATTTACAGATCAGGTGATTATCCTGGCCGATCAGGAGGATGGTGAAACACTGGCACCTAACCTTGGGCCCTACCGCCTGATGGTACCGGATGATAAAAAACCGGCAAGATCAGTCATGAGGGTAACTTCCATCGATGTGCAGACTGCCATAAAGAAATAAAGTTTTTTAATCGGTTAAAGCGGTCAGTGGTTTACAAAACGCTGATCGTTGATAAAATCGATATCGGTCAGTGTTTTCAAAAAAGCAATCAACTTTAACTGCTCGTCTGAAGTCAAAGCGATCCCGGGATTTCCTCCCTTCCTGAATACAGGGTCAAGGTTCACATGGTTCTTCATTCCGCTGCTGTAATGTTTCAAAACTTCCCTAAGTGAAGAAAAGCGCCCATCATGCATGTATGGTTTAGTGATTTCAACATTTCTAAGGCTGGGCACGTGAAATTTTCCACGGTCATCAATCAAATTTGTGATGCTGTCCCTGCCCCTGTCTGCAGAAATCTCATCCAGACCATTGTTGCGGTAAGAACCATCTGTAAACAAAGGCTCGGTATGACAACTGCTGCATTTTGCCATGAACAAACGGTAACCTGACTCCTCTTGTACGGTAAAATCTCCCCCGGCTTCCTTTCGTACATGTTTGTCATATTTGGAGTCGGCAGAAACCAACATCGAAGTAAATTGTGCAAGGGCTTTCAAAACCTGACTGGCATTGATTTCCTTATTACCAAAAGCTTTTTTAAAAAGTACAGGATAAACTTTGTCAGCCTGCAAGCGAGACACCACACTATCCATTGTATTGGCCATTTCGCAGGGATTAGTAAGCGCATTTACAGGAACATCATGCATATTGTCAATCCGGCCATCCCACATGAAGTCCTTTTGCCAGGCCAGGTTAAACAGGGCCGGAGCATTTCTTGTTCCCGCGCAATTTTTCACACCAGTGCTCAGGGCAATCCCTACATTGGCAAACGCAGCTGAAGCCTGATGGCAATTTCCACAGGACACTGTTTTGTCTGAAGATAAAATTGCATCATAAAAAAGCGCCTTCCCCAGCAAAAAGCCATCGCTACTCAGCTGATTATCTTTAGGCGCATATACTGGTTTAGGGAAATTTGCGGGAACCACAAAGCGGAGGCTGTCGGTAAAGGGGCGGTTTAGTTTGCTTGTAGATTTCTGAAAAGCCATCAGTCCTAATACAAAACCAACCAACAATAAAAATATAATTATTTTATTTCCGGACATACGCATTCATCCATTGACTAAGGCAGCCACCAGTGCTGCGTTTCATTCTGAATATCCAAATATCCGCAATATTTTTATAATTTTTCTGTACCCTATTTCCCAACCATTCGTTTCCTGATCCTGCTCAGTGACGGCCCCTGTATACCAAGGTAAGAGGCAATATGGTACAAAGGGATACGGTTACAAATATCCGGGTGCTGTGCAGTCAGTTCTACATAACGTTCTTCAGGGCTTTTAAAGAGAAAACCTTCAGTACTGGTCATTACCGCATTAAATGCAGCTTCCGCTGCAATGCGTCCGAACCGTTCCCATTGGTGTGAAGAACTGTAAAGCAGGTTCAGACTATCTATATGAATATACAAAATAGTGGAATGTGACATTGATTCCGTATAATATTCACAGGGCATCTGCGTGAGGAAGCTTTTGTAAGAGGTCATAAACTGCTGACTGCTAAAGAAAAACATGTTTTTCTCCTCCCCTGTATCTTCGTTTGCACGGTATACCCTGAACACACCATTTGTGATAAAACCAAGATGTTTGCATACGCTTTTGTAAGCATTGTAAAAATCACCTTTTTTATATGTTTTAAGTTGCCAGTGAGGAAGGGAAAGATCAAAATTTTCTTTATCCATTCCAACTTTATACATCATTTCGCGTAATAACTCTATTTCTGTCATTGCCTTTATCGGATATAAGTGAATTTACATGTCGTCAACTTGCCAAACTAAGAAAAACCCGGCAGATTTATCTTCCGGGTTTAATTTATGACACCTTACTGTAAAAAACAGCTGTTACTTTGCTTCTTTTAAAATAATATCTGCCAGCTCTTTAGGCATGGAGAAAAATGGTGTATGACTACTTTTCAATGCATATTCTTTGTTTACCCCAACGCTCTTCACCATCGCCTGTTGTGCAGGATAACTGATAGCGTTGTCGTTAATCGTGTGAATATACGCCCTTTTAACGCTTCCGAAATTTGCGGCTGTAATGGTAACCGGATTAGTAAAAGGAATCAGCGGGTCTGCTTTAAAGTTAGCAAGCAGGTACTCCTGAATTTCTTTTGATGCATCTGCTGCAAAAACATCAAGTAAACCTTCTTTAGCTAGCCCGATGGAGGCAGTTGCTTCATCAACTTTGATATACTTTCCGGTATGACTGTCCGCGTCCTGTTGAGAAAGCTGCAGTAAACTCACTCCATTTTGTGGTAATACTGCCCCCAGGTATACCAATTCCTTTATCTGAGAAGGAATCGCCTCTGCAACTTCGCTGATAATTAGTCCCGCCATACTGTGCCCAACCAATAACACGTTGTTTTTGGTACCAATTGCGGCTTTTACAGCATCCACATAGGATTGCATGGTGATGCCTGTAAATGGAGTAGTGTCTTTTCCATGACCAGGAAGGTTTACAGCAATTACTTCATATCCTTTTGCTTGTAGTAAGGGTGTTACAGTATTCCATGCTGAGGCGTCTGCCCATGCGCCATGAACCAATACAATTGTTCCTGCCTTTTTTGTTTTTTGTGAAAAGCCTGTTAGGGTAAGTATACCAAGCGCTATAGATAAAATTAGTGTTTTCATGTTTTTTTTGTTTTTATGTCTTATTGTTCCGACACATCAAAGGTATGCCGGCAATAACATCAAAACTTTAACCCAGGTTAATATCCTGAAATACACTAAAAAAAGATGAGCAAAACCTGTATTCAATAAAAAACCCGGCACATCCATGATGCACCGGGTTGAGTTACAGAAGTTCTGTTTACTAATCTGGCTTCTCGTTGTTATATATTTTTAATACCTCGGCTGCTGACAGTACTTTATTATAATACCTGATATCATCCATAGAGCCTTTGAAATAAGAACTGCTTCCAAAATAAGTTGAGCTGGTTTTATCCGTAAAATTGAATTTGTCCTTTGGCAGCTGCTGTCCGATGGTCATATTGATAGGTGTAGCTAAAGTTACCGCAGTGCCTGCTACGCTTTCCGACCTGGTAAGAACGCCATCCACATAAAAGTTAATAGAACCGTTTCCAGCGGTAACTACTGCATGATGCCATTGACCAACAACCATTTTACCCGGGTTACTATCCCTGTCAAAAGTACCCGACGAGGTCTTTACTGTCATGAACAAAAAGTTATCAGTTTGCAACTGGAACTTGAACCCATTCCAGCGGTTCAATGCTATCATATAGTTATTCCCAAAAGTCTCTTTAGGGTTTACCCATAAACTAACAGTCAGCATCCCTGCATTGAGCGCAGCAGTATAAGGAACTTCTATATAGGCTCCATTGGCAAATTCGTAAGCATTAGCCGCTGCTCCAAACCTATCGGTAGTAAGCACCGGCAAGACACCTCCATCTGTGGCATTCCCTTCACTACCGATGATTCCCGTCATCAGGGTTCCGTCGTGGTGATTTGCAGTAGCATCAAGTGCATTGCCGGCGAAAAGCCACTTGGCAACCAGGTTTTCAGGCGCTACCTCTTCAATAATCCGTTCTTTAAAAGCGATTATCGCTCTGCGCAGGTTTGCATATGCATTATTTACCTGCTCCTGGGTATGTTCTCCGTTAGTTACTGCAGTGGCAAGATCGAGTGTTTCTTTCAGTGTAGTACGGGCCTGTTTAGGATATTGGCCCAGGTTGTGCCCTTCAGCAGAACTGCTATAAACCAGACTTACAGAATCCGTAAGTGTTTTTAGACTTGCTTTATCGGCATTATAATTTGGTTTAGCTTCATCATCCTTACAGGAAGTGAAAGCTACGGCAGCCAGCAGTACGAAGATAAACAACCGGCTGTGTGATAAGTATTTTTGATAATTCATGACCAGATGGCTAATTATAAACTTCCGTTAGTATTTCTTTCAGTTTGCGGAATAGGGAAAAACCTGTTCTGCGCATAGTTAAAGTTAGGGGCCGATGGCCTGATAGCCGCTTCGGCATAACTTTGTCCGTATCGGATCACATCAAAAAAGCGGTGGAATTCCAAAGCTAGTTCTGAGCGGCGCTCACGACGGATCACATCTCTCAACTGGGCCTGATCAGTACTTGTCACCGCAGCCAGCAGACCTGCTGGAGCAGTACCATTAAAGTTTTTACGTGCCCTGTCCCTGATCTTGTTCAAAGGTACAAGTGCCGCAGCAGGCTGACCTGATTCGTTCAATGCTTCTGCTTTTACCAGCAGGATATCCGCAAAGCGAATGGCCTCATAATTCAGGTTGCCATCGTTCTTGGTAGTAGATGGTACTTCGCTGATGGGTTGTACATGTTTTTTGGACAAGTATCCGGTTGTAGACCAGGATGCCTGAAATTCACTATCAAAATAAGGTTTACCTGCACGTGCAACAGTGAAGTCCAAACGCGGGTCGTTACTCTCAAAATTATCAACCAGACTCTGCGTAGGATAGAACACACCAGCACCATTTAAAGAACGGGGAGCGAACCAGTAATTCAGCGAGTTACCCTGTAAAGGTTGTGCAGCACGGACATGCCATACTGAGAAAATTGTTTCATTGTTGGTCTTTGCCGAAGCATTAAAGTTATCAATAAAATTATCCGTCAGCTGGTAACCGAGGGCTTCAACCTGCTCAGCATAACGTACAGCATCTGTGTATTTTTTCTGGAACAAAGAAGCTTTTGCCAATAAAGCCAGTGCCGCTCCTTTGGTTACCCTTCCAGCATCAGTTGCAGCGCTCCATTTGTCAGGGAGTCCTGTTGCAGCTTCGGTAAGGTCTTTTTCAATCTGCGCATAAACCTGTATCTGTGTAGATTTTGCCAGAGATGCATCAGCAATGGTACTCACTGTTAAACGCAAGGGAATATCACCGTAAAAGTTGGTCAGCATAAAATAGTAATAGGCCCTTAAAAACTTCACCTGAGCAAGTGCCTGGGTTTTTACCGTTTCAGAAACAGCAGTATTTTCTGGCTTTAAACCATCTGTAACTACATTACAACGGTTAATTCCATCGTAATATCTTGACCACAATGATTGCACTGCGGCATTTGTTGGCAGGATATTATACAAATCCACGCTTGTATAATCTGATTGTTCACCGGCATTTCCACCAATCACGGCATCATCTGTAGCTACATCGCCCAATACCCAAATCGGGTTGGCCGTTGCATCGGTAAAAGTAAGCGGTATGTACGCTGCGGTTACTGCGGTACGCGCAGTAGCATCATTACCAAAAAGATCATCACTGGAATAATATCCCAGGGCCGGCTGATCAAGAAATTTCTTGCATCCTGTACCCAGTAGCAGGCAGGCAGATAGCGAAAGTATATATAAGTTCTTCATTCAATTAAAAGTTAACGTTAAGGCCTAAGGTGTAAATCCTGGCAGAAGGGTAAGTTCCCCAATCGATTCCTACTGCACGAACGCCATCGCCCTGCGCATTGCTGCTGGTATAAATTTCAGGATCAAGACCAGTGTATTTTGTAAAAGTAAGCAGGTTCTGACCACTCACATAAATACGCAGATTAGACATTTTCAATTTTTCAAGCATTTTGGGACTAAAGCTGTATCCCAACTGGGCATTTTTCAAACGCAGGTAAGATCCACTTTCGAGAAAACGGGTAGATGGACGTTTGTTATTGGTAGAAGATGCAGATTCCCAGGTAAGCCTTGGAAACTCATTGGTACTGCCTTCACCGCTCCAGCTGCCTGTTGCAATTCTTTCGGTGACATTAAATGCACGGTAGAATCCTTCGGTGTCTGTACTAATCTGGTTGTATAATTTATTACCATATGCTCCCTGGAAAAATAGGCTCAGGTCGAAACTTTTGAATTTCAAATTTCCTGTAAATCCATAAGTAAGCTTAGGAATCGGACTACCTACTATTTCACGGTCGTCTTCATTGATTACCCCATCACCATTTGAGTCTTTATATTTTACATCGCCAGGTTTAATCCCTGCGCCCTGATAGGCATGGGTAAAAATATCAAGCTGGTTCTGGAATATACCTTCCATCGGCAAAAGGTAAAAAGCACCGATTGGCTGACCAACGGTGGTCAGTGTAGCATAATACTCATTGTCTATCCGTCCACCGATTATTGGTGAGCCTGCCAATGAAAGCACCTTGTTTTTCAAAGTAGCAAGGTTTCCTGACACATCAAAACTCCAGTCGTCCGACAAGGTCCTGCGGTACGAAACCTGAAGTTCAAAACCCTGGTTCCTTACTTTACCAGCATTAATATAAGGGCTTCCTCCTGATCCTGCGCTTGGGGGCAAAGGATTGGCAAATAGAATATCAGAATTGTCGCGAATAAAATAGTCAGCAGAAAACTGCAGGTTGTTATCAAAAAATGCTGCGTCTAAGCCAAAGTTGGTCTGTGTACTTGTTTCCCAGGTAATGTTACTGTTTCCACGTG
>Ga0308164_10002056_pt1 | contig 21145 bp, 8 predicted proteins | sample PhyTR2_FD_201031 | JGI IMG/M metagenome (GOLD analysis project Ga0308164, IMG submission 201031) | Phyllosphere microbial communities from UC Gill Tract Community Farm, Albany, California, United States - DLSLT.R2 | ecosystem: Host-associated > Plants > Phyllosphere > Unclassified | place: USA... | reverse complement strand
GTGCCAGTCGATCCATTCGCCGCTGGCGGCATGGCGCGTCGGGGTGCGCGGCGCGGCGCCCGGTGGCGTCCCGTGGCGCAGCGTCAGCGTCGTGCCGCGCAGCGTGAGCGTCATCTCGAACCCGCTCCAGTGCGCCGGCACGCGCGGCGTGACGCGCAGGCGATCGCCGCGCACCTCCAGGCCGAGCAGGGTCTCGACCGCCGCGCGGTGCAGCCAGGCGGCCGAGCCGGTGTACCAGCTCCAGCCGCCCCGGCCGACATAGGGCGCGGCGCCATAGATGTCGCCGGCCATCACATAGGGCTCCAGCTCGTAGGCCGCGCCGCGCGTCGGATGCGCCGCGCGGTGCGCCGGGCTCAGGCCCTCGAAGCTCTCCCACGCGGCCCGGGTGTCGCCCGACAGCGCCTGGGCCATGAGCGCCCAGACGGCGGCATGCGAGTACTGGCCGCCGTTCTCGCGCACGCCGGGCGGATAGGCCTGGATGTAGCCGGGACTGGGATCCGACTGCGCGAGCGGCGGATGCAGCAGGCGCAGCAGGTTGGCGTCCGGGTCGTGCAGCTGCGCCTGCAGCGCCGCCATGGCCGGGCGCGTGTGCGCCTCGTCAGAGGCGCCGGAGAGCACCGCCCAGGCCTGCGCGATGAGGTCGATGCGGCATTCGTCGTTGACCGCCGACCCGAGCGGCGTGCCATCGTCGAAGAACGCGCGGCGGAACCAGGCGCCGTCCCAGCCGGCATCGTGCAGCGCCGCGATCCAGCCGCTTCGCGCGTCGAGCCAGCGCCGTGCCCGCTCGCCGTCGCCGCGCGCCTGCGCCAGCGGCGCGTAGCGCTCGACCACGCTGCACAGGAACCAGGCCAGCCAGACCGATTCGCCACGGCCTTCGTGGCCGACGCGGTTCATGCCGTCGTTCCAGTCGCCCGTGCCCATCAGCGGCAGGCCGTGGACGCCGGTCGCCAGGCTGCGGTCGATGGCGCGCGCGCCATGCTCGTAGACACTGGCCCGCGCCTCGGTGACCTGCGGCGCGTAGTAGGCGTCCTCGGCGCCCTCGGGGATGCCGGGTCCGTCGATGAAGGGCACCTGCTCGTCCAGCAGCGAGACGTCGCCGGTCACCTCGGCATGGTGCGAGATGGCATAGGGCAGCCACAGCAGGTCGTCCGAGAAATGGGTGCGCACGCCGGCGCCGCCGGGCATGTGCCACCAGTGCTGGACGTCGCCCTCGGGGAACTGCCGCGCCGCGTTGACGAGGATCTGCCCGCGCAGCCGGTCCGGGTCGGTCAGCGCGAAGGCCATCGCGTCCTGCAGCTGGTCGCGAAAGCCGAAGGCGCCGCCGGCCTGGTAGAAGCCGGCCTTCGACCACAGCCGGCAGACCAGCGTCTGGTACATCAGCCAGCGGTTGACCAGGGCGTCGAACAGCGGATCGGGCGTGCGCACCTGCAGCCGGCCGAGCAGCTCGTCCCAGAAGCCGCGCGAGCGCGCCAGCGCGGCATCGACGTCGTGCTGCTGCCAGCGGCGCGCCAGGGCCATGGCGGCCTCGGCATCGGGCGCGTGGCCGAGCATGAAGCACAGCTGCGCGCTGCCGCCGGCCTCCAGGAAGAACTCGCCGTCGATGGCGGCGCAGGCATCGAGGCCGTTGCCGGCGCGTCGTCCGAGCAGGTCGGGGATCTCGATGCCGCCGAAGCCGGCGAAGAACTCGCTGCGCTCGCAGGTCCACTGCACCGCGTCGGCCACGCCGCCGGGCAGGCCGGCCAGGGCGACGAAGGCGGTGCTGCCGCCGAAGCCGCCGCTGCATTCGCGCTGCTGGCCGAACACGGCCGGCAGGTCGTCGGGCTTCCAGGTGTGGACGGTGCGCCGTTCGCCGCGCGCCGCGCCCATCTGCCATTCGACCAGCGCCAGCGCGCGCAGCCGGCGGCGCGTCCTGCCACCGTTGCGGATGCGCACCCGCACCAGCTTCATGCGCTCGTCGCGGTCGGCGAAGAAGGTGGTCTCCAGCGCGATGCCGGCGCTGGCGCACTCGAACACGCTGTAGCCCTGGCCATGGCGCACGCGATGGGCGACGGCGCCGTCGCCGCGACTCGCCGGGGTCAGCGGCAGCAGCTCGCGCGTGTCCACGTCCTGCAGCAGGTAGTGCTCGAACGCCGGGTCCTGGACCGGATCGTTGGACCAGGGCGTGAGCTGGTGCATGCGGCTGTTGGCGGCCCAGGTGTAGCCGGTGCCGGTCTCCGAGACCTGGAAGCCGAAGGAGGCATTGGCGATGACGTTGATCCACGGCTTGGGCGTGCGCCGCGCGGCGTCGACCTCGAAGCGGAATTCGCCGCTGGCGGCGTCGAAGCCTCCCTGCACCGCCGGCACCGGCGCGCCGGGATTCGCGCCGACGCGGGTGGCGCCCAGCGGGGTACGCCCGGGGGGCGCGGACTCGTCGTCCCCAGCCGCCAGCAGGGTGGCGAGAGACGGCGTCGCCGCCTCGCGCAGCGCCGTCATCTGGGCCTCGAGCGTGCGGCCGTCGGCCGTGAACACCACGCGCGCCAGGCTCGACAGGGCGGCGCGCTCGGCCGGCACCACCTCGTTGTCGCGCAGCAGGTAGAAGCCCGCCGCGTCGTTGCGCGGGAAGCTGTTCTGCGTCTCGTGGGCCACGCGGCCGCGCAGCGCCTCGATCTCGCGCTGCAATGGCATCAGGTAGGAGCCCGGTTCGCTGTTGAGCACGACCAGGTCGCAGGCCACGCCGCCGAAGCCCCACCACGGCTGGGCCCGCAGCAGCGTGTTGATCAGGCCCATGCCGCCATTCGAATGGATGTGCACCAGCACGATCGGCTTGTCGCCGGAGATGCCGAAGCGCCAGATGTGGCGCAGGTCGATCGGCCCGCGATCGCTCATCACGCGGGGCGTGGTGTAGGTCAGGATGGTCGTCAGGTCCTGCAGCGCGAGGTTCTTGGCCGGGTCGATGGCCAGGTCGCGCAGCCGCACCTGCGCCAGGGTGGCGGCCATGCGCATGGCGCGCTCGACGTGCATCGGCTGCAGGTAGCGGTCGATGCGCGGCACCAGCGCCTCGATGCTCTCGTCGGCCGCCGTGGCGAAGGTCACGCGCGCGGTGGCGCCGGCCGGGATGCGCAATGTCACGCGCAGGCTGGCGATCGGGTCGAGGCCGTTGATCGGCGCGCCGGCGGCATCGCGCGGCTGCGCCTCCAGGCGCGGCGCCGCCAGCGTGCCATTGCGCCCGATGAAGGCGCGCCGGTCGGTCACGCAGTCGACCGCCACCAGGTGGCCGTCGGTGGCCGCCAGGAAGTGCGCCACCGCCATCACCGCGTCGCCATGCAGGCGCGGCTTGCGCGCCAGCAGCAGGGCGCGCCAGTGCGGCTCCCAGCGTGTCTCCACGAACAGGTTGACGAAGGCCGGATGGGCCTCGTCGGCCTTCGGCTGCGACAGCACGGGCTCGAAGTAGGACACCAGTTCGAGCGTGCGCTCGACCGCGCCGGTGTTGTGCAGCGTCACCGTGCGCAGCTCGGTGTCGTCCTCCGGGCTGATCAGCACCATCGTGCGCGCGTGCAGGCCGTCGCCCACGGCGTCGAACTGGGCCTGGTCGGCCAGGAAGCGGGTCCGGTACTGCCAGCCCTCGCCGGCGGCGGGCAGGGCGGTCAGCGAGGTGAGCGCGGAGCCACCGGCGTCGCGCACGTAGAAGAAGGTGCCGTGGCCGTCGCGCAGCGGATCGTCGCGCCAGCGCGTGACATTGAACGAACGCCAGCGGCTCACGCCGGCGCCGCTCGCGCGCAGCGCCAGGGTGTAGCGGCCGTTGGAGAGCAGGTGGGTCGGCTGGAAGCCCGGCGCGGTCGGATCGACCACGCGCGGCTGGTGCGCCACCGGTGCCTCGCCCAGGCTGGGTTCGGGCGGCTGGCGCGGATCGGCGCTGCCGATGATCTGACGCGGCGTGCGCTCGTGCAGCAGCGACAGGTGCGCCTCGACCAGCGCGGCGGCGCCGAACCAGCGGCGCGGGGCGTCGTCGCGCAGCACGTTGCCCAGGGCCACCAGCGCCATGCCCTGGTGGTGCGCCATGAAGTTGCGCACCACGGTCAGCGGCTGGCCCTGCGGCTGGCGCGCGACCGTGAAGTCGACGGCGTCGAAGAAGCCGAACTCGCCGCGCGCGCCCATCGTCTCCAGCCGCCGCAGGTTCGCCACCGCCTCGGCCGGCGTCACCAGCGTGGCCATCACGCTGGCATAGGGCGCGACCACGCGATCGGTCGGTGGCGTGCGGCGCAGGGCCAGGCGTGGCACGCCGAAGGGCGAGTACTGGTAGGCCAGCGAATGGTCCTGGGCGAAATACGCCGACTCCGAGACGCCCCAGGGCAGCCCCTGCTGGGCGCCGAAGGCCTGCTGCTCGCGCACGGCGGCGAGGTTGGCGACCTGCAGCATGCCGTCGTCGGGCTCGCTCATGACGAGCGCCGGCATCAGGTACTCGAACATCGAGCCCGACCACGACTTCAGGCCCGGCGCGGCGCCCACCGACAGGAACGGCCGTCCGAGCGCCATCCAGTGGCGCCGCGGCGCGTCGCCCTTGGCGATGGCCAGGAAGCTCAGCAACCGCGACTCGGAAGCGATCAGGTCGTAGTAGCTGGCGTCGAGCACATCGTCCTCGACGCGCAGGCCGATGTGGAACAGGTGACGCTTGGCATCGTAGAGGCCGCTGAAGTCCATCGCGCGGCACAGGTGCTCGCAGCGCTCGGCCAGGGCGCCCAGGGCCTCGCGCCGGCCGGCCGTCGCGGCGGCGGGCTCCACGGCGGCGAAGGCGCGGCAGGCGCCGGCCACGGCCAGCAGATGGCCCGCCAGGTTGCCGCTGTCGACGCTGGAGACGTAGGCCGGCGGCAGCAGCTGCAGGGTGCGCGTGTCGTACCAGTTGTAGAGATGGCCGCGATGCTTGCCCAGCCGGTCGACGCTGTCGAGGGTGGCGCGCAGGCGCTCGACCAGCGCGGCATCGTCGATCCAGCCGAAGTCGCGCGCGCAGCAGCAGGCCAGCAGGTACATGCCGATGTTGGTCGGCGAGGTGCGATGCGCGAGGGTGGGCTCGGGTTCGAGCTGCAGGTTGTCGGGCGGCAGGTGGTTGTCCTCGGGGCCGACGGCATGCTCGAAGAAGCGCCAGGTGTCGCGCGCCAGCGTCTGCAGATAGTCGCGATCGCGGGCATCGAGGGCGCCGGGCGCCCGGAGCCGGTCCGGCACGCGGCTGGCCCACCAGGCCGCCACCGGCGCCAGTGCCCAGAGGCCGAACAGCAGCGCCCCGGCCAGTGGATGCGGACTCCACAGCACGGCGGCCACGGCCAGCGCGACGCAGGCGATGCCGACCGGCGCCGCGCCGCGCAGGAACGACCCCAGGCCATAGCGCGCCTGTGCCTGCGCCTGCTCGGCGGTGGTCCACTGCAGCAGGTGGCGCCGGCTCGCGGCCAGCCGCCAGAGCGCGCGGATGGTGGCGTCGGCCAGCAGGCGCGTCAGCGCCGCCAGCTGCGTGAACTGCCAGGCCGCGCCGGCCACGGCGCGCCCAAGCTCGACCACCCCGACCTGGAAGAAGTGTCGCAGCGCGATCGAGCGCCGCGTGGGCACCAGGCCGGCCAGCGCGCCCAGCAGCGGGCCGAGCACCAGGGCCGCGGCGACGGCGCCGAAGGCCCAGGCCAGCGGCAGTGCCGATGTGAAGACGGCCAGCATCAGCAATGCGGCCGAGGCCGGCGCCACCAGCGAGCGGCGCAGGTTGTCGGTCATCTTCCACAGCCCCAGGGCGTCGATGCCGAAGTGCCGGGCGCGCAGCATCAGGGGCAGCAGCTGCCAGTCGCCGCGCGTCCAGCGATGGATGCGCGAGGCCGCGACGCCGGCGTGGTGCGGATGGTCCTCGATCAGCACCAGGTCGCTCACCACCGCGCAGCGCGCCACCGTGCCTTCGAGCAGGTCGTGGCTGAGCACGGCGTCCGCCGGCAGGCGGGCATCGAGCGCGGCATGGACGGCCCGCACGTTCAGCAGGCCCTTGCCGGTGAACGAGCCGGTGCCGAACAGGTCCTGGTAGATGTCCGAGGCGCCGCTGCTGTAGGGGTCGATGCCGCACTGGCCGGCGAACATCCAGTGGAACGGCGAGCGCTCCTCGCGGCCCGGCAGGGGCGTGACCACGCGCGGCTGCAGGATGCCGAAGCCCGCGACCACCCGGCCGCTGGCGGCATCGAACTGCGGCGCGTTGAGCGGATGGGCCGCGATGGCGACCAGCTCCCGCAGGCCGTCCGGCGGCAGTCCGGTGTCGCTGTCGAGCGTGACGACATAGGGCGTCGAGGGCGCCAGCCACAGGCCCTGCGCCAGCGGCAGGAAGCCGCTCGCATCGCCCTCGGCCAGCAGCCGCAGCAGCATCTCCAGCTTGCCGCGCTTGCGTTCCCAGCCGATCCAGCGCCGCTCGGTCGCGCACCAGGTGCGCGGCCGGTGCAGCAGCACGAAGCGTGGCGGACCCCCCGTCGCCGGGGGATGGCGGGCATTGAGCAGCGCGATGCGGCCCAGCGCGTCGGCCAGCAATCCGGCGTCGCCGGGGCACGTCGCCTGGTCGGCATCGGCGAAGTCGCTCAGCAGGGCGAATTGCGCATGGTCCTCCCGGTTGGCCAGCCAGTGGAGTTCCAGGCGGTGCGCGAGCCGGGCGTTGCCCGCGCTCGACGTCAGCATCGTGGGCAGCGCCACCAGCACGCGATGCGCGGCCGGGATGCCGTGGGTGAAATCCAGTCGCGGCAGCGTCTGCACCCGGGTCGATTCGGCCGTGACGCGATGGATCAGCGCGATCACCGCCTCCGACAGCGGCCAGGCCAGCAGCGCCAGGGCCGCCAGCGTCATCCCGTCCAGCTCGGCGATGCCGCGCCGGTGCAGGCCCTGCACCACGGCGGCCAGCAGCAGCGCGGTGCCGGCGACGATCGCCAGGACATACATCGTCAGGCGGGCGTCGCGTCCGGTGAGCGGATCGCGCATGGCCGCCGCCGTCGCCTTCGCCCGGCCACGCACGGCCGGATGGGGCGACCGCGTCGCCAGCGCCAGCACCAGGGCGCCCCGGCCCTGCCCGAGCAGGTGATAGCCGGCGGTGCGCGCGGCGGCCGGCGCGTCGGCGGGTCCGGCCAGGGCGCCCGGCGGGCCCGGCGCAGGATCGCCCGCCGCGAGCGCCAGGCGCAGCACGGTCTCGGCGACGGCGCGTTCGGTGCGTCCGGTGGCGCGCGCGACGCGCTCCATCGCCTGCGTGATCTGCTGGCGCGTGCCCTCGCTCTCCTGGCCGAAGCTCGGCAGTTCGCGCAGCACGCGCAGGGAGCGGCTCACCGGCTCGATCAGGTCGGCCCATTCGACCTGCCCGATCAGGCGCAGCGTGGTGATGATGTTGCCCACCGTCAGGTTGGCGGCGGCCTGCTCGGCCTGGGCCTCGGCGATCAGGCCGGGGCCGTTCGGGCAGTTGCGCTCGGTCCAGGCCACCAGGGGCGGCGGCTGGCTCGGGCGCTCGACCGGCAGGCGTTGCCACAGCTGCGTGCAGAAGGTCGATTCCAGCCCGTGCGCGCGCGCCAGCGCGAACAGCGCGTCGAGGTCGGCGGTCGTCAGGCGGTCGGCCGCGTCCCAGGCGGCATGCGCCAGTTCGCGCGCGATCTTCTGCTCGGCGATGCCCTGGGCCATGCGGCGCAGGTTCTCCAGCAGCACCACGCGCAGGGTCGTCGGCAGCGCCCAGAGTTCGCCCAGGGTCAGTTCCTCGACGTCCTGGTAGGCATCCAGGAAGGTGGTGAAGAGTTCGGCGTTGAGGACGCTGTCGGTGTGCGCCACATAGGCCCAGGCGATGCCGTAGACGCGCGGCAGTCCCGCCAGCGGCGCGGTCTCCAGCTTGGGCAGGCGCGCGTAGTAGCCGCGTGGCACGCCCTCGCGGATCTGCTGGAGCTGCGCCTCCACCAGGTGGAAGTTGTCGAGCAGCCATTCGGCCGCTGGCGATACGTAGCGTCCGTTGCGCGAGGTCAGCGCGATGTAGTCGAAGGCGCCCCGCAGCGAGGCCAGGTTCTCGTCGACGCGCGGGAAGAAGGGCGGCGCGGCGCGGGTGGCCGCGTCGTCCTGCACGCTCTGGGCCCGCGCCAGGCTGCGACCATGCTCGGCGAAACGCTGGGCGCCGAAGAGTTCCGACCGCACCGGCGGCTGCACCTCGACACGCGGCCGGGACAGCAGCGTGCGGGCATAGGGACTCAGGGACTCGAAATGGGCGAGGACCGGGAGCGCCACCCGGTCAGGCGAAGGTGACCAGCGCGATGGTCACCGCCGTCGCGATGAAAGCCAGGGTGACGATGCGTCCAATGGCCATCGCGTGCGCCTGCTGCAGGCCGCCCCTCACGGCCGACCATCGTCCCTGCGCCGCCGAACACTGGGCCATGTGCGAGGACAACGCGTCGAAATCGCTGCGCACGAAATCGAATGCCGAGGGCGGCTCGACCAGGGTCGATGCCGCGACGGGCGTGAGGAGGGACGAAGAAGACATGACGACGGTTCCAATGAATGACGTTGACGACCGCGCGAAATGCGAAAAGGTGGGCGTGGAGTACCAGGGTATACCTTTATAAAAAAGGCACAAATGCGCGAATGCCCATAACAACGTAAGAAAAATTGCTCACTCACGAAGTGGGGCGGGCTCGCGCGCACCCGACGGCACGCCTCGCGGCGTCCGGTGCCGTCGCGTGCTCGACCGGGCCCTCAGCCGGTGTTGCGCAATCCGGCGGCGACGCCGTTGATCGAGATGTGGATGCCGTTCTGCAGCCGCTCGCCACCTTCGCCGGCGCGATAGCGGCGCATCAGCTCGACCTGCAGGTGGTGCAGCGGATCGATGTACGGGAAACGGTGGCGCACCGAGCGCTGCATGTCGGCATTGCCCTCCAGGCGCTGCCTGGCGCCGGTGATGAGCGTGAGCGCATCCGAGGTGCGGCGCCACTCCGCCTCGATCATGCCGAACACCTTCAGGCGCAGCTTGCGGTCGGCCACCAGTTCGGCATAGCGCGAGGCCAGGGCCAGATCGCTCTTGGCCAGCACCATGTCCATGTTGGAGAGCAGGGTGCGGAAGAACGGCCACTGGGCGTACATGCGCTGCAGCAGCGTCTCGCGCTCCTTGCGCTGCGCCGGCGTGGCGGCGCCCTCCAGGAAGTGCGCGATGGCCGAACCGAAGCCATACCACCCCGGCAGCGTCAGCCGGCACTGGCCCCAGCTGAAGCTCCAGGGCACCGCGCGCAGGTCCTCGATGCTGCGGTTGGGATTGCGCGAGGCCGGGCGCGAGCCGATGTTGAGTTCGGCGATCTCGCGGATCGGCGTGGCGCCGAAGAAGTAGTCGGCGAAGTGCGGGGTCTCGTAGACCAGCGCGCGATAGGCCGCCATGCTGGCCGTCGAGAGTTCCGCCGCCGTCGCCAGGAAGGCCGCCGGCGCGGCCTTGCCCGCCGGCAGCAGGGTCGCCTCCAGGGTCGCCGCGACCAGGGTCTCCAGGTTGCGCCGGCCGATCTCGCGGTTGGCGTACTTGGAGCCGATCACCTCGCCCTGCTCGGTCAGGCGGATCTGGCCCCGCACGGTGCCCGGCGGCTGCGCCAGGATCGCCTGGTAGCTGGGGCCGCCGCCGCGTCCGACCGTGCCGCCACGGCCGTGGAACATGCGCAGGCCGATGGCCGGGCCGGCATCGGCCCGCGATGCCGCGTCGGCCGGGCCGGCGCCCTTGCCCTTCCTCGCGGTGCCGGCGGCGCCGTCGGCGCCCGGCGCGGCGTTGAGTTCGTCGAACAGCGCCACCAGCGCGGTGCCGGTGCGGTAGAGCTCCCAGTTGCTGGTGAAGATGCCGCCGTCCTTGTTGCTGTCGCTGTAGCCGAGCATCACGTCCTGCAGCGCGCCCGAGCGCTGCACCAGGCCCTTGATGCCGGGCAGGGCATAGAACTCGCGCATGATCGGCGCGGCATTGCGCAGGTCCTCGATGGTCTCGAACAGCGGCACCACGATGAGGTCGCAGATGCCGGTGGCGTCGAGCGTGCCGCGCATCAGGCCGACCTCCTTCTGCAGCACCAGCACCTCCAGCAGGTCGCTCACGCTTTCGGTGTGGCTGATGATGTAGTGGCGGATGGCGGCGGCGCCATAGCGCGCGCGCGAGGCGCGGGCGGCGGCGAAGATCGCGATCTCGCCCTGCGTGAGCGGTGCGTAGTCGGCATCGGGCACGCGCAACGGCCGCGCCTCGCCCAGGAGGCGCAGCAGCAGGGTGCGCTTGGCGTCCTCGGCCAGGGCGGCATAGTCGGACTCGATCCCCGCCTGCGCCAGCAGGTCGGCCACCACCGCTTCGTGCTTGTCGGAGCTCTGGCGCAGGTCGACGGTCGCGAGATGGAAGCCGAACACCTCGACGGCCCGGATCAGCGGGCCCAGGCGATGCGCGATCAGCGCCGCGCCATGCTTGTCGGTCAGCGACTCGGCGATGGTGCGCAGGTCGGCCAGGAATTCCTCGGCGTTCGGATAGGGGTTCTGCGGCGCGACGGCGTGGCGCGCGGCCTCGCCGCCGGTGAGATCGCGCAGCGTCGCGGCCAGGCGCGCGTACATGCCCGTCAGCGCGCGCCGGTAGGGCTCGTCGACGCGATGCGCGCTGTGGTCGGGCGAGCGCTCGGCCAGGCCCTGCATCTCCACCGACACGTCCACCAGGGTCGCCGACAGCGACAGCTCGCCGCCCAGATAGTGGACTTCGGTGAGGTAGTGGCGCAGGGCCAGCTCGCACTGGCGGCGCAGGGCGTAGGCGAGGGTGTCGGCGGTGACGTTGGGATTGCCGTCGCGGTCGCCGCCGATCCACTGGCCCATGCGCAGGAACGAGGCGATGTCCTTGTGGCCGAGCTCGCGTTCGAGCTCGGCATAGACGCGCGGGATCTCGCGCAGGAAGGTCGCCTCGTAATAGCTCAGCGCGTTCTCCACCTCGTCGATGACGGTCAGCTTGGAGAAGCGCAGCAGCCGGGTCTGCCACAGCTGGGTCACGCGGATGCGGATCTGGTCCTCGTTGTCGGCGTAATCGCGCGGCGTGAGCGCGTCCCTGGCGCCGGCGAAGGCGCGCTGGCGCCAGCCGATCTCGTCGCGCGCGGTCAGCAGCTGCGCGATGGCGCGCTCGGCATCCAGGATGCTCTTGCGCTGCACCTCGGTCGGATGCGCGGTGAGCACCGGGGAGACATAGCTGCGCGCGAGCGACTCGACCACCGCCTCGGAGCTCACGCCGGCCTTGCGGATGCGCGCCAGCGCGGTGCCCAGGCTGCCTTCCTCGGCGACGCCGGCGCGGTCGGCCTCGGTGGCCCGGCGGATCTGGTGGCGGTCCTCGGCCAGGTTGGCCAGGTGGCTGAAGTAGGTGAAGGCGCGGATCACGCGCACCGTCTCGGCCGCGCTCAGGCCCTTGAGCAGGCTCTTGAGGGCCCGGTCGGCGGTCTGGTCGGCATCGCGCCGGAAGGCCACCGACAGCGTCCGGACCTTCTCGACCAGCGCATAGGTGGCCTCGCCCTCCTGCTCGCGGATGACGTCGCCCAGGATGCGTCCGAGCAGGCGGATGTCGTCGATGAGCGGTTCTTCATCGCCACGGACCGGCTTGTTCGAGAGGGTGGGAACCGGGGCCTTCTTGCCTGTCGTCATTCGCGTTTTCTCCTGGTTGGGGGGACGGGCGCGGCAGCGGCGTTGCTGCGGCGCAACATGCTAGCATCCGCTCGTTCTTAGGTATTAGGCGGGAAAAGTCTTGAGCAACATCGTGATCGCGACCCGGGAAAGCCGGCTGGCCCTGTGGCAGGCCGAACACGTCCGCGCGCTGCTGCAAGAACGAGGCCATGCGGTCACGCTGCTGGGCATGACCACCCGGGGCGACCAGATCCTCGACCGCACCCTGAGCAAGGTCGGCGGCAAGGGCCTGTTCGTGAAGGAACTCGAAGCCGCCCTGGAGGACGGGCGCGCCGACATCGCCGTCCATTCGCTCAAGGACGTGCCGATGGAACTGCCGAGCGGCTTCACCCTGGCCTGCGTGCTGGAGCGCGAGGACCCGCGCGACGCCTTCGTCTCGCCCCACCATGCCTCGGTCGACGCGCTGCCGCACGGGGCCGTCGTCGGCACGTCCAGCCTGCGCCGCGTCGTGCTGCTGCGCGCGCTGCGCCCGGACCTGCGCATCGAGCCATTGCGCGGCAACCTCGACACGCGCCTGCGCAAGCTCGACGAAGGGCACTACGACGCCATCGTGCTGGCCGCCGCCGGTCTCAAGCGCCTCGGCCTGGCGCATCGCATCCGCTTCGCCTTCGAGCCCGAGTCGATGCTGCCGTCGGCCGGGCAGGGCGCCCTGGGGATCGAGGTGCGCAGCGAGCGAGTCGACCTGATCGAACTGCTGGCGCCGCTCGCCCACCGCCGCGACTGGCTCGCCACCACGGCCGAGCGCGCGGTGAGCCGCACCATGGGGGGCAGCTGCTCGATGCCATTGGGCGCGCATGCGCGCTGGCAGGCCGACGGCACGCTGGCGATCGACGCCATCTGGGGCGACGTCGATGGCGCGGGCGCCCTGGTGCACGTGGCCACCAGCGTCCAGGACGTGGATCTCGGACCGGTCGCCGGCATGCCCGATGGCGAGACCGCCACGGAGGGCGACTTCGCGCGTGCCCGCGCCCTGGGCGAATCGGCCGCCGGCCTGCTGCGCGCATCCGGCGCCCATTGAATCCCCCCGCGTCGTCCGCTCCGATGACCGCGCGCGTGATCGTGACCCGCCCCGCGCGCGAGGCGTCGCGCTGGATCGACGCCCTGCGCGCCGAGGGACTCGATGCGCGGGCGCTGCCGCTCATCGCGATCGAGCCGGTCGAGGATGCCCGGGCGCGCGCGGCGCTGCTGCGGGCGCGACGCGACGTGGCGATCTGCGACGCGGCGATGTTCGTCAGCGCGGCCGCCGTCGAGCATTTCTTCGCGCCACCGCCGCCGGGTGCCGGCGTGGTTCCCGGGGATGCCAATGCCCCGGACTGCCGGCGCTGCTGGGCCACCGGGCCCGGCACGACGCGTGCCCTGCGCCAGGCCGGTGTCGACGAGGCCCGGATCGACGCCCCCTCCGAAATGGCGGCGTCGTTCGATTCCGAGGCGCTGTGGGCCCGGGTGCGCGGACAGGTCGGCAGCGGCACGCGCGTGCTGATCGTGCGGGGCGGCGATGCCCGGGCGCGACCGACCGGGCGCGACTGGCTGGCGCGCGAGATCGAGGGCGCGGGCGGCCACGTCGACACCGTGGTCGCCTACCGGCGCCTCGAACCCCGGCTGGACGACGGCGCGCGCGACCTGGCGACTGCGGCGTCGCGGGATGGCTCGATCTGGCTGTTCAGCAGTTCCGAGGCGCTGGCCCACCTGCGCGGCCTGCTGCCGGCCGTCGACTGGCATGCGGCGCGCGCTGTGGCCACGCACGAGCGCATCGCGCAGGCGGCGCGCGAAGCGGGTTTCGGCCGCGTCGGGCTGGCCTCGCCGCGCCTGGCCGACCTGGTCGCCTCGATAGAATCGCTCGGATGAGCTTCGCCGCGCCGACCTCCGACGACACCGTGCCGGACCCGGCCTCCCGGATGGCGTTGACGACGCCTGCGCAGTCGCCGGCCGCCGGTGCCCAGTTGCTCATGCGCCTGGCCCTGGGGCTGCTGGGCGTGCTGGCCCTGCTGGCGCTGGTGATCGGCCTGGTGCTGTGGCAGCGGGTCTCCGGCATGCAGGAACAGCTCGCGCGGCAGAGCGCCGATGCGCTGGCGCAGTCGCTCGAGGCGCGCACCCTGGCGCGCCAGGCCCAGGATGTCGTGCGCGACACGGCGGCGCGCCTGTCGCTCGCCGAGAGCCGTGTCGCCGAGGTCGCGCTGCAGCGCTCGCAACTGGAGGAACTCATGCAGAGCCTGTCGCGCTCGCGCGACGAGAACCTGCTGGTCGACATCGAATCCACCCTGCGCCTGGCATTGCAGCAGGCCCAGGTCACGGGCAGCACCGGACCGCTGCTGGCCGCCCTGCGCACCGCCGACCAGCGCATCGCACGCGCCTCCCAGCCCCGGCTCGCGCCACTGCAACGCGCCCTGCAGCGCGATGCCGACCGGTTGCGCGCCAGCGCCAGCGCCGATGGCAGCGAGGCCATGTCGCGGCTCGACGAGCTGCTGCGCGGCATCGACGACCTGCCCACCGTGAACGCATTGCCGGCGCGCAGCGGCGGCACCACCGACGCCTGGCAGATCGAGCCCGTCGCCGACGACGCGCCCCTGTGGGAACGCGTGCTGGCCGCCGTGCGCAACGAGGCGCGCTCCTTGGTGCGGGTCGGCCGCATCGCCCGACCCGAGAGCGTGCTGCTGTCGCCCGACCAGGCCTTCTTCCTGCGCGAGAACCTCAAGCTCAAGCTGCTCGGCGTGCGCCTGTCCCTGCTGTCGCGACAGATCGATCCCGCGCGCAGCGAACTGGCTGCCGTGACGGCATCGCTCAATCGCTATTTCGATCCTTCCTCCCGACGCGTGCAGGTCGCGGCGACGCAGCTCCAGCAACTGCAACTGCAGATCCGGGCGGTCGAGCCGCCGCGGCTGGACGATACGTTCGCGGCCCTGTCGACCGCCGTGGCCGGACGCTGATGCGCGCGGCACTCTGGTTCCTGGCGCTGTTCGGCATCGCCGCCGCGGTGGCGCTCTTCACGGGCGACAACCAGGGCACGGTGACGGTGTTCTGGCCGCCCTGGCGCATCGACCTGTCGCTCAATCTCGTGCTGCTGCTCGTCGCCGGGGCCTTCGTTCTCCTGCATGTGGCGCTGCGCGCGCTGTCGGCGCTGTTCTCGCTGCCGCGCGAAGCCCGCCAGTGGCGCATCCAGCAGAAGGAGCGGGCGCTCCACGCGGCCTTGCTCGACGCCCTGGTCCAGCTGCTGGCCGGGCGCTTCTCGCGCGCGCGCAAGGCGGCGCTGGCGGCGTTGGCCCAGGAAGGCACGCTCGCGGGCCTGGACGCGACACTGCCGCAGGCGCGTCAGATCCGCAGCATCGCGCATCTCCTGGCCGCCGAAGGCGCCCACGCGCTGCAGGACCGGACGGCCCGCGACATGCACCTGCAGCAGGCGCTCGGCCAGGACGACTGGCGTCCCGGCGCGCCGGGCTCGGAACTGCGCGAGGGCGTGCAGCTGCGCTCGGCCCGCTGGGCGCTGGAGGAGGGCGACACGGCCACCGCCCTGGCGCGGCTGGAGGAACTTCCGCAGGGCGCTCAGCGCCGCACGCTGTCGCTGCGATTGCGCCTGAAGGCCGCGCGGCAGGATCGGCGCACCGCCGAAGCCCTGCAGACCGCGCGGCTCCTGGCCAAGCACCGCGCCTTCTCCGAGGCGGCCGCGCGCAGCATCGTGCGTGGCCTGGCGACCGAACTGCTCATGGGCGCGCACGATCCGGCGCAGCTGACGCGGGCCTGGAACTCGCTCGAGGTCGGCGAGCGGGCGATGCCCGAGGTGGCCCTGCAGGCGGCGCATTGCATGACCGTGCTCGGGGGCGATCTGGCCGTGGCGCGGGCCTGGCTGCTTCCGGTCTGGGAGCGGGTGATGGCGCTGCCGCCGGCCGATCCCGGAGCCGCGCAGGAGGATCCGCTGCGTGTGCGGCTGATACGCACGCTCGAGGCCGGTCTCGACTCGGTCGATTCCGAGTGGCTGGCGCGCATCGAGACCGCGCATCGCGACAACCCACGCGATCCGATGCTCCAGTATCTGGCGGGCATCGCCTGCCTGAAGCGTGAGCTCTGGGGCAAGGCGCAGCAACTGCTGGCGCAGGCCATCCGCGGGCTGCGGGATCCTCGCCTGTCACGTCATGCCTGGCAGGCGCTGGCGACATTGGCGGAGACCCGGGGCGACGAAATCCAGGCTGCACAGGCGTGGAAACAAGCCGCAAGAGTGGATGAACATTGATCCGCTTGCAGGCATGATGCGCTGCGCGCGAAACTACACTTAAGTTCTAGCCTACACGAAGACCTCCGCTCCTCTGGAGGTCAACTATCAGAGAAACACTACAGGGTTTTCTCTGTAACCTCCTTGTTTTCGATAGTTTTGTTGCATACCTCACGCTTCTCGCCTGCGGTCCAAGAAACATTTGGACTTAAATAAGCGACGTGAGGTACATTCATAACTGTTTCCAAAAGTATTCATTTTGCTTATTGCGGAGTCCGAATTGAAAAGTTTCTCACTACATGCTGCTCTGCTGCTGTCGGCCGTGGTCGCATTGCAGGGGTGTGCGCCATTGGCACCGGGCTACCGTTCCGCCAGCAATGACGCCGCCACCGCGGTCTCGCCCTCCGGTTTCTCGTCGGAGGGCGTGGATCCGCCTCCGCCGGGGGCCCTGACGGAGATCACGCCGCAGCTGATCCAGGCGCAGCGCGCGGCCGTCCCGCGCCAGATCTCCCCCGACGTGCTGGCACTCATCGGCGAGCCCGAGCCCTATCGGATCGGCGCCGGCGACGTCATCGGCATCACGGTCTACGACCATCCCGAGATCGTCTTCAGCGGCGTGCCCGCGACCACGGTGGCGGATCCGGGCAGCGTCTCGCCGGCTCCCGGCTTCATCGTCTCGAACACCGGTCAGCTCACCTTCCCCTATGCAGGCCCGCTGCAGGCTGCCGGCATGACGACGCAGGACCTGGAGAACACCCTCGTCCAGCGCCTTTCGCGCGTCTTCAAGAATCCCCAGCTCAGCGTGCGCGTGACCGCGTTCCGCAGCAAGCGCGCCTACATCGAGGGCGAGGTCCGCCTGCCGGGCCTGCTGGTGTTCACCGACATCCCGATGACGCTGGCCGAGGGCATCAACCGCGCGGGCGGCATCACCGTGACGGGCGACCGGTCCTTCGTGACGCTCACGCGTGGCGGCAAGACCACGGCGCTCGACCTGTTCGCGCTGACCAACGCCGGCCTCGATCCGACGCGCATCCCGCTCAAGAGCGGCGACCTGGTCATGGTGCGCGGCCGCGACGAACGCAAGGTGTCGGTCATGGGCGAAGTGAACGTCCAGTCGCCGATCCTGATGCGCAATGGCAACCTGAGCCTGAACGAAGCGCTCAACGAAGCCGGCGGTGTCAACCTGAACCTGGCCAATCCGCGCCAGATCTATGTCATCCGCAACGAGCCCACGGGCGGCCAGGCGATCTTCCATCTCGATGCACGCACGCCGACGGCGCTCGCGCTCGCCGATGGCTTCGCGCTGCGGCCCCGGGACGTCGTCTATGTCGATCCGGTCCCGCTCGTCCAATGGAACCGCGTGATCAGCCTGATCCTGCCATCCACCGCGACCCTGAATTCCGTGCGTGACATCTCCAGGACCAACCGCTGAACACCCGTTCGGTCCTCTCCCTTCAAAGACTCAACAGCCGATGAACACCACCACCACCTCCTATACGGGCGACGGCCCGCCGACCACCGCGGACGAAGGCGGCGCCGCCGACTTCGGTCACTATGCCGAAGTCGTCCGCTCGAACAAGTGGCTGATCCTGGCCATCACCCTGGCGATCCTGGCGATCGGCGTCGCGGTGGCCCTGCTGTCGCGTCCGACCTACGAGTCGACGATCGTCCTGCAGGTCGAGGATGCGCCGGACAACGGCTCCAAGGGTTTCCTGAGTGAGACCGGCGGCATGTTCGACATGCGCGCTCCGACCACGGCCGAGATGGAAATCGTGCGTTCGCGCATGGTGGTGGCACCGGCGGTGGAGCACACCAAGCTCTACATCTCCGCCACGCCGCGCTACATCCCGGTGATCGGCGGCTGGCTGGCTCGCCGCTCCAGCGGTCTGTCGAATCCCGGCTTCCTGGGTTTCGGCGGCTACGTGTCGGGCCTGGAACGCATCGCGGTGGGCTCGTTCGACGTGCCCGCCGATCTCGAAGGCACGCCTTTCGTGTTGACGGCCCAGGCCAATGGCACGTATTCGCTGTCGCATCCCCGCATCGGCGAGGCCCTCACCGGCCGCGTCGGCACGGTGCTGAACGCCAGCACCGTCCACGGCCCGATCTCGCTGCTGGTGAGCGAGGTCGCCGGCAAGCCGGGCGCCGAATTCGAGCTCGTCCGTCTGCCCAAGCAGGCGACCATCGCCAGCGTGCAGGACGCTCTCACGCTGGTCGAGCGCGGCAAGTCGTCGGGCATCATCAACGTGTCGATGCAGGGCAACGACCCGTACCGCATCACCCGCGTGCTCAACGCCGTGGGCGCCCAGTACGTGCAGCAGAACATCGAGCGCAAGGCGGCCGAGGCGCAGAAGACGCTGGCGTTCCTGGACGTGCAGCTGCCGCAGTTCAAGCAGCAGCTCGAGGCTTCCGAAGAGGTCTACAACCGCTATCGCAACCAGAAGGCCACCGTCGCCTTCTCCGAGGAAGCCAACCTGATCCTGACCTCCTCGGTCGACCGTCAGACCAAGCTGCTCGAAGCCCAGCAGCGTCGCCGCGAACTGGAGAGCCGGTTCACCGCCGGCCATCCGTCGGTGCAGACGCTCGACGCGCAGATCGCCGCGCTGCAGGCCGACATCGGTGGCATCCAGACCCGCATCAAGGGCCTGCCCGCGATCCAGCAGGAAGCCGTGCGCATGGAGCGCGATGTCAAGGTCAACACCGAGCTCTACCAGTCGCTGCTCAACAGCGCGCTGCAGCTGCGCCTGGTGAAGGAGGGCAAGGTCGGCAACGTGCGCGTGCTCGACGCCGCCGTGACGCCCGAGTACCCGATCAAGCCCAACCGCACCGCCATCGTCGGCGCAGCACTGGCGCTCGGCCTGTTCCTGGGCCTGCTGACGGCTTTCATCCGCAGCGCGATGGCCGAACAACGCATCCGCGATCCGCATGAGGTCGAGACCCACAGCGGCCTGCCGGTGTTCTCGACCATCCCGCTGAGCGATGCCCAGGACGCCATCGCCAAGCGCCGCCTGACCGGTGCCAGCGGCGTGCGTCTGCTGGCCATCGAGAAGCCGGACGATCCGGCCGTCGAGAGCCTGCGCAGCCTGCGCACCGCCATGCAGTTCGCGATGCTGGAGTCGCCGAACAACCGCGTCGTCATCACCGGTGCCACGCCGGGTGTGGGCAAGAGCTTCGTGACGGCCAACTTCGCCGCCCTGATGGCCGCCGCCGGCAAGCGCACGCTGCTGATCGACGCCGACCTGCGCCGCGGTCATGCCCACCAGTACTTCGGCCTGCAGCGCCATGGCGGCCTGTCCGAACTGATCGCCGGCAGCCTGTCGATCCAGCAGACGGTGCACAAGCAGGTCGCTCCCGACCTCGACTTCCTGGCCACCGGCCAGCTGCCGCCCAACCCGGCCGAACTGCTGGTGTCGTCGTCCTTCAAGAGCATCCTGGACACCCTGTCGCAGCAATACGACCTGGTGGTGATCGACTCGCCCCCGGTGCTGGTGGCGGCCGACACGGCCACCATGGCGACGCATGCAGGCACCGTGCTGCTGGTGGCCCGCGCCGACCTGTCGACCATGGGCGAGCTCAAGGAGAGCGTGCGCCGCCTGTCGCTGACCGGCAAGGTCGCCTCCGGCGTGCTGCTCAACGGCATGAACCTGGACCGCCGTGGCTACTCGGCACCCAAGTACGGCCGCTATCGCTACACGAGCTACAACTACGAGAGCGTGTTGCCGGCCGAGGAGCTGCCGGGTGGCAAGCTGCACTGAGTGACGACGAAGACGACCGGATGAGGTGGCGAGGCCACTCGCACCGGTCGCTCGCGAGCAGGAAAAAGCCATCGGCCCCTCGGGGCCGGTGGCTTTTTTGCTGGGGCGCACCGGACGTGCCGGAGTCCGCAGGAGGCGGCGAGCCACCGCCACCGCCACGACGGCGCCGGCAGGGTTCGGAGGCCCTTCACGGACATCCGGCACGACCGCCGCGACCGCCGCGACCACGAGGAAAAGGCCCTCGAGGGGCCTTTCGTGCATGGGTTCCCTGTCCTTCTTCCGGGGTGGTACCCAGAGAGGCGGAGACCCCGGGAGGGGAGGAGGAGGGACGGGTGGGAGGCCGGCGCGCGAGTGCGCGGGATGAGTGAGCAGGCGAGGCGGCGCCGCCCGGGCGCCGCTGGCGTCAGCGGCGGGCGCGACGCTCGTCGATGCAGGCCTGCAGGTCCTGCTCGAAGCGTTCCAGCACGGCATCGCGCGCGAAACGCGCCTCGGCGCAGGCGCGTGCCTTGATACCGAGCTCGCGCCTCAGTTCCGGCTGCGAGGCCAGCGAGAGCATCGCATCGGCGAAGGCGCTCGCGTCCTCGGGCGGCACGATGCGCCCGCAGGTCGAGACGACCTGTCCCAGCTCGGTGTCGGCCCGCGCGCCGGCCAGCACCGGGCGGCCGCTGCTGAGCATGCCGGTCAGCTTGGATGGCATCACCAGGTCGGCCGCGTCGGCGCGCTGGGGCAGCAGATGGATGTCGGCGAGGCCGAGCAGGTCGCCCAGGCGTTCGACCGGCTGGAGGTCCATGAAATGCACGTTCGGCAGACCGGCGCAGCGCGCCATGAGGTCGGCCCGGCCGGCACCCATGCCACAGAAGACGAAGGCGATGTTCGGCACGTCGCGCAGCAGGACGGCCATGTCGGCCAGGACCTCCAGGCCCTGTTTGCCGCCCATGTTGCCCGAGTAGAGCGCGACCACCGTATCGTCGGCGATGCCGAGCTGGGCGCGGAACGGACTGGGGCCGGTCAGGGGCCGGATGGCCGTCACGTCGGCCCAGTTCGGGAACGAGATCAGCCGTTGCGGCACCACGCCCTTGCTGGCGGCGCGTTCGAGCATGCGCTGCGAGATCGTGGAGACGCGGTCGAAGCAGCCCATCAGGGCACGTTCGACGCGGGTCACCGCCGCGCGCCAGCGCTCACCCTTGAGCAGGCCCAGTTCGAAGGCGGCGTCGACCTCGTAGTCCTGGATGTGCAGCCAGGCGGCGGCAGATCGCATCCGGGCGAACGCCAGGCCGGCCGGGGTGCAGAACAGCGGCGGCTCGGTCATCCAGACCACGTCCGGCTTCCAGCGCCATTGCGCCAGCAGGGCGGGGATGCTGGCCAGCGCGAAGCTCGCCAGATGCACCAGCCGGCGCAGGCCATTGACCTTGCGGGGCACCCAGACGGGCGTGCGATAGACGCGGGCGCCGTGCCAGGTCTCGGTCGCGTAGCGCGTGGCGCTGTAGCCGGGCCAGACCTTCCATTCGGGATAGTAGGGCGGCGCGGTCACGAC
>Ga0308164_10002055_pt1 | contig 21147 bp, 16 predicted proteins | sample PhyTR2_FD_201031 | JGI IMG/M metagenome (GOLD analysis project Ga0308164, IMG submission 201031) | Phyllosphere microbial communities from UC Gill Tract Community Farm, Albany, California, United States - DLSLT.R2 | ecosystem: Host-associated > Plants > Phyllosphere > Unclassified | place: USA... | reverse complement strand
CCGCCAGCACCGCCGTGGCATTCGCCAGGCGCGCGGTGGCCTGGTCGATGCGGGTCTTGGCTTGCTGGGCATTCTGCACGGTGCCGGCGCCGACACCGGCGAGGTGGTTGTAGCGATTCAGTTCGTGTTCGGCGAAGGCCATTTCGGCACGGTCCGCCGCGACGGTGGCCTGGGCCTGGGCGATCAACGAGCTTTGGCGCTCGAGGGTGGCGGTGGCGTTTTTCAGTTGGGCCTGGGCGACCAACGCATCGGCATCGGCAGCCTGGGCGGCGGCACGGAAGTCGCGGTCGTCGATCAGCGCCAGCAGTTGCCCGGCCTTGACGCGCTGGTTGTCTTCCACCAGCACCTCCTTGATGAAGCCAGCGACACGTGGCGCAACCAGCGTGAAGTCAGCGGCGACGAACGCGTCGTTGGTGGTCTGGCGCTTGCTGCCCAACATACCCGGCGTGACCAAGTACACCAGCACGCCGACGGCGAACACTGCGATGACGGAGACGGCAATTTTGTCTTTGCGTTTCATGAACAGTCCTTTCAATCAAGTCGGTGCGCGAGGCGGGAAAATCCGCGTGGGCATCCAGAAAATCAGCAGGATCAACGCCACCGCGACGGCGGCCATGACGTAATAAAGGTCCGAAGAGGTCAGCACCACGGCCTGCTCGTGCAGGCGGTGCGCCAGGCCCGACGCGTCGCCGTCGGCCAGGGGTGAGTTGCCCAGGCGGTCCACCAACATGGTCGAGTGGAAGTGCAGGCGCTGCGTGGTCAAGGTATCGAGCACGCCCGTGGCGACCACGGCGGCCAGCCCCTTGATGGTGTTGAACCAGGCCGATGCAAACGGGCCGTCCATGGGCTGGATGCTGCCGGTGGACAGCATCAGCAGCGGCAACACGGCCATCGGTTGTCCGAAGATTTGCAGCAGGTAAAGGCCGTAGAAGTCATCGCGAATCCATGCCGAGGTCAGGTGCGCGCTGCCCACGCAACACAGCACCAGCATGCCCAGGCCGATCCCCAGCACCCAGCGGCAGTCGACCCAGCGCAGGTTGCACAGCGCCGCCACCATTGGCAGCGCGATCAACTGCGGGATGGCCATCAGCAGCATCACCGGCGCGGTTTGCAGCGGGCGATAACCCTGGACCTGGGCGAGAAAACTCGACGGGATGATGATCACCGAGGTCAGCACCATCAGCACGCCCGCCAGCACAATCAGGGCGAACGACAGGTTGCGCAGGCCGAGCATCTGCAACTTGAAGAATGGTATGGGCTGCGACCACTCGTTCACCATGAACAGCACCAGCAACACACTGCCGCCACACAGCAGGAAGGTGATCAGGCCTGACTCGAACCAGTCCAGGCGGTTGCCTTGCAGGATGCCGATCACCAGCATGCAGATCGCCGGGAAGCCCAGCAGCAGGCCACGCCAGTTGAACTGCTTGAAGCGCTCCAGGCGCAGCGGATCCTGCGGCAGCCCGTAGGCCACGGCGACCATGGCCAGCAGGCACGGCGCGACGATCTGCCAGAACGCCCACTGCCAGCCGACGTACTCGGTCCACAGCGCTGCCAGTGGCGTGCCCAGGCTCGGGCCGAAAGTGGCGGTGAGTGCGTAGCCAGCCAAGCCGTACAGCTTGACGTTGGCCGGCAGGAACCGCAGTGCCGCGGTCATCAGCATCGGCGGCAACGCGCCACCGGCCAGGCCTTGCACAGTGCGCAGTACCAGCAGGCTTTCGTAGTTCGGCGCGAACGGACACAGGATCCCCAGCACGGTGAACACGCCGATGGCGCAGAGGGTGAAGCGGCGCAGGGAAAAGGTCACCGAGCACCACGGCGCAAAGGCCATGGCCGACACGGAGGTGGCGGTGTAAGCCGCGACCAGCCAGGTGCCTTCGTCAAAGCCGATGTACAGGGCGCCGCGAATATCCGCGAGGGCCACCTTGGTGACCATCTCGTTGAGACCGCAGACCAGCACCGCCAGTAACACGCCGACCAGCCCGATGATGATCCGCGTCCCGAATACAGGTGGGGTCATGGCAGTAGGCTTGGCTGCGGCCGCGAGGGTGGGGGCAGCGAGGGAAGTCATGAACGGGTAACTCGGAATGGTAAATACCCGAGCAGTTTAATCAGGCAAAAACATGACAAAAAGTTACTTGTTGGCAGGTTATAACTGCACCAGACGCAACAATCATGACCGACACAAACCGCGTGCGGGGGCTGGTTCGCCTGGGATAGCGGTGGGTCAGTGACCCATTTGGATCAGCCAGGCCGCAATCCCAGGCAAGCCAGCGCCGACATTCACCGCATTCACTTCAGGTAGGTTGGGCTTCGAGCCAGGTGGCATGGCAACTTTCGCGCATGGTTTCGCGCAGCCATTTGTGGGCGGGGTCCTTGTCGAATCGCGGGTGCCAGGATTGGGCCAGGACCAGCGTCGGCAGCGAGATCGGCAAGGCGAACGCGCGCAGTGGCAGTTTAAGGCGATTGGCGCTCAACAGCGCTTCCTTGGGCACCGGCAGCAGCAGGTCGGAATCGGGCAACATGAACATCGCGCCATGAAAGCCTGGGGCGATCATCGCCACGCGGCGCTCCAGGCCCTGGGCATTCAGCGCGGTATCGATCGGCCCGCGCGCGATGCCGCGCCGCGAGATGCTGATATGCGAGTAGCTGGCAAAACGTGCCGCGGTGATTTCTTCATCGAACAACGGATGGTCTTCCCGCGCCAGGCCGACGAAGGTGGTGGAGAACAGGTTCTGCACCTTCACTTCGGGGCTGACCGGCATGGTGTTGCTCACGCGCAGATCCAGGCGCCCTTCGCGCAGGGCCTCGTCGTCGGTGTCGCCTTCGGGCACGAAACACAGCTCGCACAGCGGCGCCATGCGCTCCATGGTGTCGAACAGGCGACCGCCATACACGCCGATAAAAAAGTCATTGGCGCGCACGCTGAAGCGGCGGCGCAAGGTGCTCAGGTCGACCTGATCCGCCGAGCGGAACAACAGCGCCGCCTGCTCCACCACGTTGCGCACCTGGCCTTGCAACTGCAGGGCCTTGGGCGTGGGCACCAGGCCGCGACCGGCACGTACCAGGATCGGGTCGCCCACGGCTTCGCGAATACGCGTCAGGGTGCGGCTCATGGCCGCCGGGCTCAGGTTCATGCGTCGGGCAGCGCCGACCACGCTGCCCTCGTCGAGCAAGGCGTCGAGGGCGACCAGCAGGTTCATATCCGGTAGTTGCATGCCAAGCACTCGTGATCAACGGGGCGTAAATTGAGCGCAATCGTAGCAGGCTTCACAGGTAACCCTTCACGTTGCGAGGCAGGTAGTCCGCGTAGGTGGCCTTGGGATGGGCCTGGCATTTGCGCACGATGTCCGGCAGGGCGTTTTCCAATTCGTCGGCGCGCGCCAGGCCTTCGTTGTAGTCGCTCTTACCGCTCAATGCCGGGAACATCACTGCGACTCGGGTAATGGCAAAACTCTTCATCGCGATCAACGGACGGGTGGGATGTTCGCGACGGAACTGGCTGACTTCTTCGGTCAGCGCGCTGCAGGTTTGGTAGGTGGTTTGGGTAAAGGTCAAGTGAGTCGTTTCCTTTCTCACCGGTTCGGGTGTGAACACCATATCGTTCTGCGCCTCGAGCACTGCGGGCCGTTCGGCATCCACTGTCCAAGGCTTGAAACGCCAGAGTGTGGCCGCCGCGACGGCGGCTTCACCAAAGGCCGGCTTGGTGGCACTCAGCGCCTTGACGTCGCTGACCGTACCGTCGTTATGAATATTCAGGCTGATGCGTGCGTGCCCCTGGGTAGTGATCAGGTGGCTGGGGTAGAGCGGCTTGGGCATGGTGACGACTTCAGGCACGAATTGCGCCATGACCGAAGTCGACAACAACAAGGCCGCCGCCAAAACAAAAAACCGCATCGTCGTAAATCCTTTTACCGGGCACATGTGACGCCAAGGCGACGTCAGATGGTCGGTATTATCGAGTTCACGGCGGGCAAAGAGCAATCATTCCTGTTTAGCGTTGCATGCCCCAACGCTTTACAGTGAGCCGCTCAAAGGTGTCGAACACCAGGTTTTCCACGAGCAGCCCGATCAGGATCACCACCGCCAGCCCGGCAAATACCTTGTCGGTGTAGAGCTCGTTGCGGTTCTGGAAAATGTACCAACCCAGGCCCCCCTTGCCGCTGGTGGCACCGAAGACCAGCTCGGCGGCGATCAGCGTGCGCCAGGCAAACGCCCAGCCGATCTTGAGGCCCGCAAGGATCGACGGCAGCGCCGCCGGGATCAGGATGAACAGCACGAATCGCATGCCCTTGAGGCCGTAGTTGCGACCGGCCATGCGCAGGGTTTCGGACACGCCGAGGAACCCTGAATAAGTGTTGAGCGCCAGCGCCCACAACACCGAATGCACCAGCACGAAAATCAGGCTGTTCTGCCCCAGGCCAAACCACAGCAGCGCCAGCGGCAGCAAGGCAATTGCCGGCAGCGGGTTGAACATCGAGGTCAGGGTACTCAACAAGTCACGGCCCAGTTGGGTGGACACCGCCAAGGTCGTCAGTGCAAACGCCAGCAGGATGCCGATCAGGTAACCCTTGATCAGCACCACCAGCGAGATGCTCACCTTGCTCAGCAGTTCGCCACTGAGCAGGCCGTCGTAGAGTGCGTGAAACGTCTGCAAGAAACTCGGCAGCAGCAGGTCGTTATTCTGATAACGCGCAACGGCTTCCCAGAGGATCGCGAGCACGATCAGGATCAGCCCCTTGCGCAACCAGCCTTGTTGCCACAGGCGCTGGCGCAGGGGCAGTTCACGTTCAACGGGAACGCTGAGCAGTGGTTCGAGGGTGATTTCATATTCCTGGCGCATGGGTTGTCCCTTCAGTAAGCGATGCGAATATCGGCGAAACCCAACTCACGTTCGGCCTCGGGCGCTTCATCGAACAGCAGGCGATGAATGCGCCGCGCCGACGCCTGGAACTCCACGCCACCGAGGCTGTGCAGGTCATATTGATGGCTGTGGATTTCGGCACGCACGCGCCCGGGATGGGGCGACAGCAGCAGGATGCGATTGCCCACCACCAACGCTTCCTCGATGGAGTGGGTAACGAACAACAGGGTGAAACGCACCTCCTCCCAGAGCAACAGCAGCTCTTCCTGCATCTTGCGCCGGGTCAGGGCGTCGAGGGCGGCGAAGGGTTCGTCCATCAGCAGGATTTTCGGCTGCATGGCCAGGGCACGGGCGATGGCGACACGCGCTTTCATACCGCCGGAAAGGGTGTGTGGATAGGCGTCGGCAAAGGCCGTGAGGCCGACTTTGTCGAGGTAGTGCAACGCGCGTTCTTCGGCTTCGGCGCGCTTCAGGGTTTTCGAGGCCAGGAGCGGGAACATCACGTTCTGCTTGACGGTTTTCCACGGCGGCAGCTGGTCGAACTCCTGGAACACGACGATCCGGTCCGGGCCCGGTTGCTCGACCTTTTGCCCCAACAGGCGGATCTCGCCCTCGCAGGGTTTGATAAACCCGGCAATGGATTTGAGCAAGGTGGACTTACCGCAACCCGAAGGGCCGAGCAGCACGTAGCGGTCGGCTGGGTCGATCTCGAAACTCACCTGGTGGGTGGCCCGGACCACGCGCTCGGGGGTGCGGTATTCCAGGCTGACGTTATCCACCGCCAGTAAAGGGCCGGTGGCGTGCAGGTTGCTGGCCGTGTGGCCTTGCAAGGGCGCGTTCATCTCAACTTCCTTGCAGGGGCTTGGCGTCCTGGAAGAAGTAGTCCTTCCACGATTCAGGCTTGTTCTTGATGGCGCCGACGCGGTAGAGGAATTCCGCCAGCGGGTAGGTATTTTTCGGTGTGACGCTGAATTCGAACTGCGGGTTGTCGATGATTTTAAGCAGCTCGGCGCGGTCGATCTTGGCCTTGGTCACGCGGATGTAAGTGTCGGCTGCAGCGCCTTTGTCGTTCTGGGCAAACTGCGCCGCTTCGGTCAACGCCTCGACGAACGCCTTGTAGGTTTTCGGGTTGTCGTTGCGGAATTTCTCGGTGGCGAACAGCACCGTCGGCGAGTTCGGGCCGAGCAGGTCGTAGGTGTTCAGCACCACATGCACGTTCGGGTTGGCCAGGGCCTGGTCCTGGAACGGTGGGTTGGAGAAGTGTCCGGTCAGTTCGGTGCCGCCTGCGATGAGCGCGGCGGTGGCATCCGGGTGCGGGACGGCCACGGTGTACTTGTCGAGGCGATTGAATTCCTTGTCACCCCATTGCTTGGCCGCCGCGTATTGCAGGAAGCGCGACTGTACCGACACGCCCACCGCCGGTACGGCAATACGATCTTTCTCGGTGAAATCGGCGATGGTCTTGACCTTGGGATTGTTGCTGACCAAGTAGTACGGGAAGTTACCCAGGGAAGCGACGGCCTTGACGTTCTGTTTGCCGTGGGTGCGGTCCCAGATGGTCAGCAGTGGGCCGACACCGGCACCGGCAATGTCGATCGAGCCGGAGAGCAGCGCGTCATTGACGGCGGCGCCGCCAGACAGTTGGGTCCAGTCGACCTTGATGTCGATACCTTCCTGCTTGCCGTATTTCTCGATGAGGTTCTGGTCGCGTACCACGTTGAGCAGCAGGTAAACGATGCCGAACTGTTCGGCGATGCGGATCTCACCTTCGGCCTGCGCGGTGGCCGGTGCAACCAGGCTACCGGCCAAGAGGCTGACACCCAGGCCGACGGTCGCGGCCAGCCGTGCGAATGGAATATTCCTGGACATGGTCATGCTCCGATCAGAAAGGCGCGTCGCCCTGGATGGTGGTACGAAACAGCTTGCGGCGCAGATGACTAGGGCAGCCAGCAGCCAGGTGGATCAGCGAACGGTTGTCCCAGAACACCAGGTCATGGGGCTGCCACTGGTGGCGGTAGATGTTTTGCGGCAACACACTGTGTGCGTAGAGTTGGGCGAGCAGGTCCCGGCTTTCGTCTTCTGGCAGACCAACGATGCGGGTGGTGAAACCTTCACTGACGAACAGCGCTTTGCGGCCGTTTTCCGGGTGGGTGCGCACAATGGGGTGCACGACTTCCGCGACCTGGGCAAGCTGCTCGGGCGTCAACGTGGGGCGCCAGTTGCCTTCGAATTTGGTTTCGCTGTAGCGCGCGGTGTAGGAATGGGCAGCACTGCGGCCTTCGACGGCTTTGCGCAGGTGCTCGGGCAATTGGTCCCAGGCTTTGTGCATGTCGGCGAACAGGGTGTCGCCGCCTTCAGAGGGCAACTCCTGGGCGTGCAGCATCGAGCCCAGGCTCGGCAGTTCTTTATAGGAGAGGTCCGAATGCCAGAATTTGCCCGCGTCACCCAAGCCGATGGATTGGCCGTTTTCGATGATGTTCGAGACGATCAGGATTTCCGGATGGTTGGCCAGCAGGAACTGTTTGAGCACATGGATCTGCAGCACGCCGAATCGACGGCTGAAGGCAATTTGTTGCTCGGGAGTGATACGTTGATCACGGAAAACCACGACATGATGGTCTAGATGCGCGCGATGAATGCGCACGAAATCTTCGTCGTTGACCGGACGGGTCAAATCGAGGCCGACGATCTCGGCACCGACGCTGCCGGGAAATGGGCGAATCTCGAAGGTTTGGGCGGTAGGGATCGCTGTTGGAACAGTAGAGGCGGCGGACATGAGTTCACTCCCGGTCAGACAGGAGAGTGACTTTATAGATATAAGAGCGGCGGTTTAAATACCGTTAATGAATATCTATAGATGGGAACGTTGCGGTGAAAACTAGGCACCGGTCTGCGCCATGGGATAAACCGGCGAAGCGAAACGTTAAGTTCATAGCAACATGACACCAGGCTGTAAGACATCGCAGAAACGCAATGTGGGCGCCAAGAGCCGCGTGTTTAGCCGCTTACAAGCCGAAAACCTTGCCGTTTGACAAGCCGCCAGGCAGCCTCTAGTGTGCATTGGATCCAATTATCCAACCATTGTAACAAGGAGGATAGCGTAACCGTGACGCAGAAGCCGAACCCTTTGAACAGCATCAAGATCAGCGGTCCTATTCCCGCCCATCTTGCTCGCTCCGTAATTGAAGAAACCTTGCGCAATGCCATTCTCGATGGTCGATTGCCGTGCGGTACCGCCATGCGCCAGCAAGAACTGGCCAGCCTGTTCGGTGTCAGCCGCATGCCGGTACGCGAGGCCTTGCGCCAGCTGGAAGCACAGTCGTTGCTGCATGTGGTGACGCACAAGGGCGCGGTGGTGGCGCCGCTGATCGAAGACAACTCGGCGGAGACCTATGCCCTGCGCATGCTGCTGGAGTCTGAAGCCCTGCGCTTGTCGGCCCCGCTGCTGACCGCAGACGATATTGCCGAGGCGCAAGCCTATATCAATGCCCTGGAACGGGAGAAAGACTACACCGAGATCGGCCGCCTCAATCGACTGTTTCACATGGTCCTGTATGGCAAGGCGCCTAACCAACGGCTACTCAAGCTGGTCGAACATGGCTTGAATGAAGAAGAGCGCTTTTTGCGTTTCAACCTTGAGGCGATGGGCCTGGGCGAAACCTCCCAGGAAGATCACCGGGAACTGCTGAACCTGGTGGCGCAAAAGAAGATCGAAGAGAGCGTCCTGACACTGCGCAATCACCTGACCCGGGGCATGGAAGTGATCGCCCACTATCTCAGTGGCCTTGAAACGACCGGCAAATAGATTTCCCACCGCAACGCTGCCCCCTACGTTGCGGAGCCTCCACTGATCAGGGAGCGCTCCGCGTCATAGACCCCGATGTTAAAGCCTGATTAGATAAACCCACTGCTGTTCGGGAAACTTCCCACCTTCAAAGAATAAGTTACTCACCCCACGTAACTTCTCGAAAAAACATCTCATACACTTATAAGCTCATCCAAACGTTTAACCCGATTATTATCTCCCGCTGATCATCAAGCCTTTCAACTGACCGTGCCAGCCCACGCTTTTGGCGTGCCTTGCGCGTGGCCCGGTTGAACTCCACCTGTCTACTTCCGGCTGCAAAAGCCATCACTGCGTAACGAGCAGTCGCGACAACTTATAGGCATCAACCATGTACCCAACTTTGCTTGAACAAAAAAAACAGCAACTCTGCAGCCATTTGTTATTTGAAGAAATAACGTCACTCGGCAAGTTACAACGTTTCATGGAAAGCCATGTGTTTGCAGTATGGGATTTCATGACCCTCACCAAACGCCTGCAACAGGACCTGACCTGCACGCGCCTGCCTTGGCTCCCCCCGACCGACCCACACGCCGCCCGCCTGATCAACGAGATCGTACTGGGCGAGGAGTCGGACGAGCATCCGGAGCACGGCTACTGCAGCCACTTTGAGCTGTATCGGGAAGCGATGCTCGAGGTGGGTGCCAGCACCGCCGCCATCGATACCTTTATATCGCTGCAACGCCAAGGCTTGGACGCCCAGGCGGCCTTGCAACAGGTCGATGTACCGCATGGCGTGGCCCGCTTCGTCGAGAGCACCTTGCGCATCGCCTTCAACGCGCCTACTCACTGTGTCGCCGCGACGTTCCTGCACGGCCGTGAGAGTGTCATCCCGGCGATGTTCGAACGCCTGTTGCAGGGCAGCGGGCTCATCAACCGACAGGCTCCCATCCTGGGTCATTACCTGAAGCGTCATATCGAGTTGGACACCCAGGGCCATGAGCCAGGGGCGCAACAGTTGCTCCAACGCCTGATCGGCAACGATGCAAACCGCAGGGAACAAGCCGAGCGCGCCGCACTCGACGCCCTGGAAAACCGCATCAGCTTCTGGGACACCGTGCGGACCTCGTTGCAAGGGGTGCGCCCATGAATGCCTCTGACTACCGCCCCATTGCCGAGGATTGGGAACACCGTGCAACCATCCGCACACGCCCTCGCCGCGTGCTGGAGAACGACGACAACCTGATCTACCCACTGTGTCGCCAGCCACTCGTGGCGTGCGCGACGTTTCTCGAACACTGCTCGCAATGGCGCGACTTTGTACTGGTGCAAAGCTTCTACAAATTCATCAACGACGTGGTGATTTTCGAGACCGAGATCGTCGACAAGACCGCCCGCAGCATTGCCAAGAATCGCTTTGCCGTGCCCTTCCCCCTCGCCTGTCGCTACGACGCAATGACCATCGTGGTGGACGAGGACTACCATGCCCTGGTCGCGCTGGACTTCCTGCAGCAAACCGTCGAAATGACCGGCATACAGCCACTCGAACTGCCCACGCAAATCGAACTCGGCCGTGCCCTGCCAGCGGCACAGGCGCAGGCTCCGGCCCACCTGCGTGACGCCATTGAATTGATTGGCGTGGCCATCGCCGAGAACACCGTGACCCATGATGTGGCCGCCTTCGCCAAGGACGACAGCGTCAAGTCGTCGGTCCGCGGCATGATGGCCGATCACCTGTCGGATGAAGGGCGCCATGCACAATTCTGGACACGCCTGGTACGCCTCTACTGGCAGGTGGCGAGCCCGCAGGATCGGGACAGCATTGCCCTCGTCCTGCCGACATTCCTGGCCCAGTACCTGACCAACGACCTGCAGACATCCTTCGACCTGCAACTGATCGAACACCTGGACGTCAGCCCCGGCATCCGCCATGCACTGCGGGAAGAAATCAACGCGCTGGATTTCCCCATCACCCGCCAACACCCGCTGATAGGCAACATCACACGTTTTCTGCACCACAGCGGGTTGCTGCAGACACCCAGCGTAGCGCAGGCATTGGACGACTATTTGCCCCCGGCAGGGAGCGCAGCATGAGATGCCTGACCATGTGCTGGGTCGGTGTCAGCCACGCCCTGGACAGCCTGAAGCACGTGCTTGAACAGTGTGGTCATCGGTCGGGGGATGAGGCCGCCGACCTCGTAGTCGATGACGGCAGCCTGTCAGTACCGACGCGCTTGGCCGGCACCGCGCGTATCAGCCTGCGCCTGGGCATCGGCCCTCTAGGCGCACATGGACTGCCCGCCGTGCAGCTGCGTGGGTATGACCGCAACGGACGCTTGCTTGCCGCGCTCGACCTACCTGAAGTGCCCTGCGGGAACGGCCAGCGATTGCGCCTGCAAGCGACACGTGTGTTGGCCGACTGGTTTGCCTTGCACGTCAGCCGCGTTGCACGCGACCCTGCGTATTTGCCCACGGAAGCCTGCGCCACTGCGTGGCCCGAGCAAGGCATGCAGGTGCTGGAGGCGCTGGCGTTTGTGCACCGATTCAATCGCACGGCGGACCCTGCCCTGTTGCAGGCCGCCCAGGTGCCGGTGATCGAGCGCGTGCAGGCCAGCCTTCTGACCTTCGCCGAGCGGCCTGCGTTGAACAGTGCGGGCAACGTGACGACTTACCGGCAACTTCAGGCTCGGGCCCTCGCCATCCAAGAGCAACTGGAACCGCTGCTGGAGGGTAGTGAGGCTCCACCCGTGGTCGGTGTCTGCCTGGAAAAATCCGTCGCGCTGTACGCCAGCATTCTCGCGGTGCTCGGCTGCGGCGCAGTGTACCTGCCGCTGGGTCCGGAACACCCACCACAGCGCCAGCAGGCCATGCTGGAGAGTGCAGGCGCCCGCGTTCTACTGGATAACGGTTGCCATCCATTGCGTGAGCGCTTCGTTTCATTGGATGTGTGCACCCTCGGCCCGCCCGCCACTGCCAGGCCTTCACGGCGCCCGCCCGCAGACCTTGAAGCACCGTGCATGGTGCTCTTCACCTCGGGCACCACGGGACAGCCCAAGGGGGTGCTGCTGAGTCAGGCCAACCTCGCCCACTTCAGCACCTGGTTTGGCCGCCAAATGGCCCTGGGCGAACACAGTCGTGTGCTGCAGTTTGCCTCGGTGAATTTCGATGCGTCGCTGATGGATATTTTCCCCAGCCTGATCGCCGGCGCAGAGCTGGTTATTCCCAGCGAGGCGCAACGTCGCGACCCACAGCAACTGGTCGAGTTGATCCGCCAACAGCGCATCAGCCATGCGTTCCTGCCACCGGCGCTGCTCAGCATCCTGCCGCTGGATCAACCACTGGGCTTGACGCACCTGCTCACCGGAGGCGATGCCTGCGAGCCCTATGTGATCGATCGTCTGGCAGGCGAATGCCATCTGCACAATTTCTACGGCCCGACCGAAGCTACGGTGCTGGTCACCCATCGAACCCTGCAAGCCGGGGATGGCAATCGCAACCTGGGCCGCCCCATCGCCAACAGCCAGGTGCTGATCCTCGACGACAACCTGCAACCGGTGGATGACGAGGTGATGGGCGAACTGTACATCGTCGGTCCGGGCGTATGCCTGGGTTATTTGAATGCAGCGCAGTCGCCCGACACCCCCTTCGTGGCGCTGTCCCTGCCGGATGGCCAGACCTTGCGGGCCTATCGCAGTGGCGACCTCGCAAAGTGGACTGCCAACGGTATCGAGTTGGGCGCCAGGCGGGACGCACAGGTGAAGATCCGTGGAATCAGGGTCGAACCCCTGGAGATCGAACAGTGCCTGCGCAACAGCCGACTGTATCGCCAGGTGGCGGTGGTGATTGATGCCGCACGCAGGATTCGTGGTGTCGTCGCCCAACCGGAACCAGGCGCCACGCTTAACGATTTGAAGCAGCATGCACGGCAGTGGTTGCCGGATTACCTGCAGCCTGACGTGTGGGACGAGCGACCTCGCTTGCCTTGCTCCAGTAACGGCAAGGTGGACCGCCAGGCCTTGCTGGCGTTATCGACCCAACCGACATCGGCTAGCGCCGGGCAGGCAGCGCAAACATCCCTCCACATGCAACTGGTGGCGTTATGGCGTGAGTTGCTGCAGTTGCCTGTGGGAGGACTGTCGATTGATGACAGCTTCTTCAACCTCGGTGGGCACTCCCTGTTGCTGTCGACTTTGCTGCTGCGCATTCGCGAGCAGTTTGGCCGCAGCGTGCCCTTGAACCACTTCTTCGCAACACCTACGGTTCGTACCCTCGCGTTGCTGATGGAGAAGGGTGCGCTGCCTGCTGCCCCCTCCGGCGAGGCGGTTCGGGATGCACAACGGCAAGACGTTATGCAGGTACTCCCCTTGGACCGTGTAGGAGACCGCAACAACGTGATAGTGACCGGCGCCAACAGCTTTATCGGCGTGCATATCGTCGAGGCGCTGTTGGCCAATGGCGCAACGCAGGTGGCATGCCTGGTGCGTGAACTGCCGGGCCAGCCCGCCACTGCGCGATTCACCCAGGCATTGAGCGAGCACCGTCTTGAGCACCTGGACATGAGCCGGGTGCACGTTTATGCCGCGGATATCAGCCAGCCAGACCTGGGCCTGCCAGGTGACACCTATGAGGACCTTGCCCGGAACTACGGTGTGCTGGTGCACAACGCGGCACGGGTCAATCACGTGATGGACTACGCCTCGTTGGCCAAGGACAACGTCGACCCTGTGCTCGAATGCCTGCGCCTGTGTGAAACGCACTGCAAAAAAGTACTCAACTTCATCTCGACGCTGTCGGCATGCAGCAGCATTGACGCCGAGGGCCATGTGCTCGAAGTGCCTGCGACAAGCGCCCTGCCGATCTACATCAAGAATGGCTACAACGTGTCCAAGTGGGTCGCCGAGCGCTGGCTGGGGCACGCGGTGGCGCGAGGCTCCTGGGTGAACATTCACCGCCCGGGCAACATCAGCTTCAACAGTCGGACCGGTGTTTGCCAACCGCAGAAGAACCGCTTGATGCTGATGCTCAAGGGCTCACTGCAACTGGGCCTGGTGCCGCGCTTGGAGATCAACTTCGACCTGATGCCTGTGGACTTCTTCGCTGGGTTTGTGGCGTTCCACTGCGGCCGCTTTGACGCGCAGCGACCTGTGTTCAACCTGCATAACCCTAGGCCTTTGAGCTGGGACCACTATCTCGATGCGTACAGCCAGGCGGGCTACGCCTTCGAGCGGGTCAGTGTCGCGCGCTGGCAACGAGCACTGCGAACGGTAGGCCACGAAAACGCGCTGTTTGGCGTATTGGGTTTTTACCTGGAGGGGCTGGGCGAGGACATTGGCGATACCTCAATGATCCACTGCGATAACGCACGCCGCGGGGTTGAGGAAATGGGCGCTGACTACCCCGAGAAGAGCCCGTCGCTGCTGCAACAGGGCTGCGACTACCTCAAGGCCATCCGCTTTCTTTGAACGGCTTCAGGACAATTTCATGACATCGCTGCAACCCGATACATTAATTCGCAACCCAACCGGCACACCCATAGTGGCCTGTGTCACCGTCAACTGCGACGCCGCTCGTCTGTGGGGTCTGGTGGGTAGCTTTGCAGGCTTTGACGCCTTTATTCCGGCCCTGTCACACGTCGAAATGATGGGTGAGGGCGTGGGCGCCTTGCGCACCAAGTTTTTTCACGATGGTCATCGGGTCGTGGAGCAACTCAATAGCCACGACGACCATGCGATGTGCATGACATGGACCACGATCTACAACACATTGGGCGTAGCTCGATTGTGGGCGGCAATGCGCGTGGAAGCATTTGGATCAGGCGGTGCCAAGGCTACCTGGACGCTGATCGGCGAGGCCGCTGAAATGACGCCGGCCGCGTTTGAAGAATTCGTGCAAACATTCGCCGACAGCGCACTGGCGAATGTGCGCCAGATGCTTGAACGATAGGAGCGAGAGGCTCGCTCCTATTCATTCAGCTTCAGATCTTGAAACTGTCGACCAGTTGTTTCAAACGGCTGGCCTGTTGGGACAGCGCATCGCAGTCCTTCAACGTTTCGTTGAGGTTGGCCACGCCTTGCTGGTTCAGCAGGTTGATCTGGTTGATGTCGACATTGAGTGTTTCCACCACGGCAGTCTGCTCTTCGGTGGCGGCCGCGACCGATTGGTTCATGCCATCGATCTCGACAATACGCTGCGTCACGCTGATCAATCGCTCACCCGCCTGGTTGGCCACCTCGACGCTCTCTTCGCTGGACGTCTGGCTGGCGTTCATGGTGGTCACCGCTTCACGCGAACCCACTTGCAGCGAAGTGATCATCTTGTGGATCTCCTCAGCCGACTCTTGCGTGCGGTGGGCCAGGTTACGCACTTCATCAGCGACCACGGCAAACCCACGGCCGGCTTCCCCGGCACGCGCGGCTTCGATTGCGGCGTTGAGCGCGAGCAGGTTGGTTTGCTGGGAGATACCTTTGATCACATCAAGGATGTGGCCGATATTGTCGGTGCTGGCGTTCAGGGTCTCGATCTGGGTGCAGGACAGGCTGATCTTTTGCGACAGTTCCGACATCGCCAGGATCGTTTGCTCCACCACCTTGCGCCCATCGTCAGCCTGCTCGCTGGCACCACTGGCGTGCTGCGAAGCATCGGCAGCATTACGCGCGATTTCCTGAGTGGCGGCGCCCAGTTCGTTGATCGCGGCGGCCACGCTGTTAGTGCGGGCACTCTGCTCGTCAGAGCCGATGATCGAGGCGTTGGACGACGCCATCACGCGCTGGGACAAATCATGCACTTGGCGTGTTGCCGAGGACACTTCGGAAATGGAGGCGTGGATGCGCTCAACGAATTGGTTGAACGCACTGCCGACCTCGCCGAATTCGTCCTTGCTGGTGACGTCCAGGCGGCGGGTCAGGTCGCCCTCGCCTTGGGCAATGTCCTGCATGGCAGCGCCCATGGTGGTCAGGGGTCGCAGCAATACTTGGATCAACAGACTCAAGAGCACCGCAATCGCCACCACGGCGATCACCATGGCAATCAACGCTGAGGTACGGAATTTACCCAGCGGTGCGTAGGCCTTGTCTTTGTCGATCGACAGGCCGATGTACCAATCCGCGCCTGGCAAGCCGCTGATCGGGGTGAACGACAAGATGCGATCCTGGCCATTGAGGACCACATCCTGGCTGACCTTCTCGATGCGCACGCTGGTGCCCGGGTAGATGTCCTTCAGGTTTTTCATCACTTGGTCCTGGTCGGGGCTGACGATGACCTGCCCGTCGCCGCTGACCAGGAACGCATGGCCAATGCCGCCAAAGTCCACCGAGTTGATGATCTTCACCAGGGTTTGCAGGCTCAGGTCGCCGCCGACTACGCCCAGCAGTTCGCCGTTCTTTTTCACCGGCAGGGCGATGGTCACGATCTGCCCACCCACCGCAGCCATGTAAGGCGGGGTAAGCATGGTTTTGTCCGCGGCTACGGCTTGCTTGTACCAGGGGCGCTGACGCGGGTCGTAGCCATCGGGCATCTTCGCGTCCGGGCGCTGCGTGAACACGCCGTTGGTCTGGCCGACATAGGTGAACTGGAAATTCGCGGTAAACGCGGGTTGATCGACCAGTCCAGGAAGGTCTGCACCACTGCCCTGATGGGCAACGTTTTGCGCCAGGCTTTCGAGGACCAGAATACGGCCACTGAGCCAGTTCTGCACACTGCTGGCAGTGAGCTCACCGGATTGCTGGATGGAGGAGTCCAGGTTTTGCTTGATGGTGCTGCGCTGCAGGTAGTCGTTGTAAAGCGTGAATAACGCGAAGGCTAGAACCACGACGCCTGACGCGGCCAACAGAATTTTATGACTGAACTTGAGATTCATTTCATCGACTTCTTTTGCCAAAGGGGGGTGAGCGTGCCGAGTGGAACATTCCATGTAACGCGATAGGCGGACTCTCAGGCCGCTCTATTTCGGTGCACGCATGGCTCGTCAGGCTTTCGGCCAAACCTTGGCAAATCTTAGAAGTTTGTGAGACTCGTCCTCTTTTTACGTAGGAAACCGACCGGCGGTAAGTGCCTACGATTCAGAGTTGCAAATTCTTTCAGGCTTCCAGACAATGCGACTAATTATCATTTGTGACGTCTGGCCGAGCCCGTGTGCATGCGATCCTCTGAGTACTCGCCGTGTGAAAGTGTTGTGCAGACGCTTTACAGCACTCATCACAACTGGCTGAACGCATGGCTGCGCAGTCGCCTGGGCAATGCCGCCGATGCAGCTGACCTGGCACAAGACACCTTTGTGCGCCTGCTGCAAAAGACCGAACGCTTCGAACTCAAGGCGCCTCGCGCTTTTTTGCGCACCATCGCGCGGGGCTTGGTGATCGATCACTGGCGACGTGAAGAAATTGAACGCGCTTATCTCGAGTCCATCGCCCACCTGCCCGAGGCACTGGCTCCCAGCGCAGAGGCGCGCGCATTGGTGCTGGAGTTGCTGGAAGACATTTCCCGTCTTTTGGACGGACTCAAGCCTAAGGTGCGCAGGGCATTTCTGTTGGCCCAGTGCGACGGGCTGGCGTACAAACAGATCGCCCAGCAAATGGGCGTGTCACTGCGATCGGTGGAGCGCTATATCTGCGAGGCGCTCTATCACTGCTACGTTCTGCGTTATCAAACATGACGCCGTTGGATGATGCCACGCGCGCAGGTCCCGACCCCCAAGTGGTCAAGCAGGCCATCAGTTGGATGCTGCGCTTGCGTAACAACCGGGCTAACCGGCGGCTACAGGCACAATGTGAAGACTGGCGCGAAGCCCACCATGACCACGAGTTGGCCTGGCAGCGGGTTCAAGCATTGCAACAAGAATTGAGTGGCCAGTTGGCGGCAGTTCCCGGCGCGCGACTGGCGCTGGAGAACAGCGCCCAGGGCTTGGGGCGGCGACAGGCGTTGAAGTTGCTGTCCGGTGTGATGCTGGTGAGCTCGGCGGCCTGGATAAGCCGCGACCTGATCGGCTGGCAACGCTGGACCAGTGATCTTGCGACCGCCACCGGTGAGCGGCGCAGCGTGCAATTGCCGGATGGCACCCGCCTGCAACTCAACACTGACAGCGCAGTCGACCTGGACTTCAACCCACAGCAGCGCCTGATTACGCTGGTGCGCGGAGAAATCCTGGTGACGTGCGGTGCCGCGTCGGCGCCCTTATTGGTTAAAACACGCCATGGCTTGCTTGAAGGTATCGACGGACGCTTCGCTGTGCGTCAGGACAGCGACTGCACGCGCTTGAGCGTGCTCAGCGGTAACGTGGCGATCCACACACCGCACGGGGCGGATGGGCTATCGCTTCAGGTCCACGCAGGGGAAAACTACCTCGTGCGTCAGACCCAAGCCACCCTCGCGGCCCCGATAAACATGGATATCGGCGCATGGGCCGATGGGTTGATCGTTACCCGGGGCATGCGACTTGCGGATTTCCTTTCGGAAGTAGGGCGTTATCGGCATGGTTATCTGGGCTGCTCCGCAGACATCGCAGACTTGCGGCTGTCAGGGGTTTTTCGCCTGGAGGACACCGACACATTGCTGGCCATCCTGCCGCAGACATTACCCGTACAGGTGCGCTATCGCACGCGCTGGTGGGTAAGCCTGGAGCGGTCGGCCTGATTTTTTCATATTTTTCACCCGATATTTCTGGCGGCTTTTCTCCGTGAGCCCGGCTTAGACAGTAAGCCTTTCAATCTGCCTTCACCGGCCTCTACGGACCTTGACCATGACTGTGCGTTTTCTCCGCAATTCTCCCGACTCTTCCTACCCGTTATTGAGCAAAGCCGTACGTGCAGCTTTGCTGTCCACGGCAATGGGTATCGGCGTTGTGCCGATTACCGGTATGGCCGCACAAGACAGTGCAGAGCAGACTCATCAGCGCTTCGACCTTCCGGCAGGCGCGCTGAGCGACGTGCTCAATCAGTTTGCCCGCCAGGCGGGTATTACGCTGTCCAGTACACCTGCACAGACCCAGGGTCTGGCATCGCCCGGGTTGCAGGGCGAGTACTCTGCTGAGCAGGGGCTGAATCATTTGCTCAGTGGCTCTGGTTTGCAGGCGGTTTCCGCAGATGGCGTCAGCTTCGTATTGCAGGCGCTACCGGACCGTAGCGCCCTCACTTTGCCGACCACCGATATCAAAGGGTTCGCCCTGGGTAATGCCCTGGGCAGCATGGAAGGCTACAACGCGACTCACAGCCAGATCGCCACCAAGACCAGTACGGCGTTGCTGGAGACCTCGCAAACCGTCTCGGTGGTGACACGCGAGCAGATGGATGACCAAGGTTCGCAGACGGTTGCTCAAGCCATGCGCTACACGCCAGGTGTGTTGACCAACCCCTATGGTGCGACGCACCGCTATGACTATGTGGCAATGCGCGGCTTCAACGATGGGTCCGTGGATAACATTTACCTCGACGGCTTGAAGTCCATGGGGGACAGCGGCACTTACAGCACCATGCAGGTTGATCCGTATTTCCTGGAGCGCGTGGACATCCTCAGAGGACCTTCTTCGGTGTTGTACGGGCGCAGCTCGCCCGGCGGCCTGGTGGCGCTGACCAGCAAGAAGCCGTTGTTCGAGCCTTATCATCAGGTACAGGCGACAGTAGGCAGCCATCGTCAACGCGGTATGGGTTTTGACTTCAGCGGCCCGGTAGATGACGACAAACGCATCGCCTATCGTTTGACGGGACTGGCGGATAAGTCCGACACACAATTCGACCACGCCAAGGAACAGCGGTACGCGTTGGCGCCGACGTTGAGCATCGACTTTACCGATGACACCTCGCTGACGCTCCAGGCTTATCTTCAGCACGACCCTGATGGAGGCTATCACAGCGGTATGCCGGCCGACGGCGCGCTGCACCAACGTAATGGCCAGAGGATCTCCAGCCATTTCTTCGAAGGCGAGCCGGGGGTGGATGGGTACCGGCGTGATCAACAATCCTTTGGGTATCAGTTCGAACATCGCTTCAATGATGTCTTTACTGCCCGACAAAACTTCCGGTACCTGGATTCCAACGTGCAGTTGGACCAGGTGTATGCGTATGGCTGGACCACACCGACCAGCAATGAGCTGAACCGCTATTACTCGGGAGGCGATGAGAAGCTGCACGCATTTATCATCGATAACATGCTGCAAGCCGAGTTTTTCACTGGGGCAACCAAACACACGGTGTTGATGGGCGCCGATTACCAGCGGCGTAAAACCGTAGTGGATTGGACGAGTGGGTCGCTACAGTCAATCAATGCATTCAATCCTGTGTATGGCAATTCCGCTATCCGCTATGACAGCCCAACCAGTTACCTGCGCCGGCTCGAGCAGACTGGCGTCTATCTGCAAGACCTGGTTGAAATGGATAAATGGCGATTTTCCCTGGGGCTGCGGCAGGACTGGGTAGAGACGTCCGATGAGAATCGGATCTCCGAGACGAGCCGCCCGATTGGCACCGAAATCAGTGACAAACGCACCAAGCTCACTGGGCGCGCCGGGGCGTTGTATCTGTTTGATAATGGCCTGGCGCCCTACCTCAGTTATTCCGAATCCTTCAATCCCAACTCCTATTCAGACAGCGCAGGCAACCCGCTGGCACCGACTGATGGAACGCAGTGGGAGGTGGGCCTGAAGTACCAGCCGCCAGGCACGGACAATCTGTTCACAGCGTCGTGGTTTCGCATCGACCAGGAAAACTTGGCGACCAAGCTACCCCAGGAAAACTTCTATCGTGCTGTAGGGGCCGTTCGCTCACAGGGATTGGAACTGGAAGCGCATATGCAGTTGACCGACAACCTCAAGGTTCTGGGTAGCTACACCTTTACCGATATCGCGTACTCCAAATCGATGGTGAGTACCTTGAGTACTGCTGACAACGTGATCGAGAACAAGGGCAATTCGCCCACTCAAGCACCGCGTCACATGGCGTCGGTCTGGGCGGATTACAAGTTCGATAGCGGAGCGCTGGACGGATTGAGGCTGGGGGGTGGGGTGCGGTATGTCGGTTATAGCTGGGCTGATGCGGAGAACACTAAGAAGGTACCGTCCTACACGCTGTTTGACGCTTCTGTAGGCTATGACCTGGGCAAAGTAGGACTGGCGGGTGTCGATGTGAGGCTCAATGCCAACAACCTTACCAATGAGACTTATGTGGCTTCCTGTGCCAGCCTGAACTTCTGCTATCTGGGGGAAGAACGTAATCTCAGCGCGACTGTGAGTTATCAGTTCTGATACGCCTAAGTTCAAACCAAGCCGGCGCCTGATGACGGGCGTTGGCTTTTTTTCTACCTGCAGCCTCCACCCGCCCATCATTGCTTGAGGAGCGGCCAGTGGAGCCGTAGAAGCACCGATAAGTACGGCCCCTAAACGACAAAACCCCTGTCTGCGCTAGCAGACAGGGGTTTCGGAATTCAATCTTGACGATGACCTACTCTCACATGGGGAAACCCCACACTACCATCGGCGATGCATCGTTTCACTGCTGAGTTCGGGATGGGATCA
>Ga0308164_10002054_pt1 | contig 21149 bp, 17 predicted proteins | sample PhyTR2_FD_201031 | JGI IMG/M metagenome (GOLD analysis project Ga0308164, IMG submission 201031) | Phyllosphere microbial communities from UC Gill Tract Community Farm, Albany, California, United States - DLSLT.R2 | ecosystem: Host-associated > Plants > Phyllosphere > Unclassified | place: USA... | reverse complement strand
TTTAGCGGCGGTATGGCCACTGAAAAGCTCGCAGGCAAGCCCGCTCCTACCCCGACTTGTGTTTCAGTCTGGAAGCGCTTGGCTACTTGGGCAAGCAAGCCAAACGCCTTGCTTGCATCTCAATGCAGGTCCAGCACATCCTGCATATCATACAGGCCTGGCGCTTTGCCATCCAGCCACAATGCCGCGCGCACCGCACCTTTGGCGAAGGTCATGCGGCTCGAGGCCTTGTGGGTGATCTCCACGCGCTCGCCTTCGGCGGCGAACAGCACGGTGTGGTCGCCCACCACATCGCCACCACGAATGGTCGCGAAGCCGATGGTTTCCCGGGCGCGGGCGCCGGTGTGGCCTTCACGGCCATACACGGCCACCTTGCTCAGGTCGCGATCCAGCGCCTTGGCGATCACTTCCCCCATGCTCACCGCGGTACCCGACGGCGCATCGACCTTGTGCCGGTGGTGCGCTTCGATGATCTCGATGTCGGCCTCTTCGCCCATCACCCGCGCCGCCATGTCCAGCAGCTTGAAGGACAGGTTCACGCCGACACTGAAGTTGGAGGCGAACACAATGGGAATGTCCTTGCCCGCCGCCACCAGGTGCTGCTTCTGCTCGGCCGTGAGGCCGGTGGTGCCGATGACCATGGCCTTGCCCGCCTTGCGGCAGAACGCCAGGTTATGCAGCATCACCTCCGGCAGGGTGAAGTCGATCAGCACGTCGAACTCGTCGGCCACCGGCTCCAGGCTGCCCACCAGCTGCACGCCGATGCGCCCCAGGGACGCCAGCTCACCGGCATCAGCGCCGATCAGCGTGCTGCCCGGGCGCACGATGGCCGCAGTCAGCCCGGTCGCCGGCGCGCGCTGCTGCACGGCCTCGACCAGGTTCTTGCCCATGCGCCCGGCTGCGCCCATTACCGCTATACGTCGCATATCCGCTTTCCTTCAATCAATCGATTACAGGTCGCCGAAGAAGCGCTTCACGCCTTCGAACCAGCCGTTGGCCTTGGGCGAATGCGACGTGTCGCCTTCCAGCGACGCACGGAATTCCTCCAGCAGCTCGCGCTGACGGCGGCCGAGGTTGACCGGGGTTTCCACGGCCACACGGCACATCAGGTCGCCCGCACCACCGCCACGCACCGGGGCCACGCCCTTGCCGCGCAGGCGGAACTGCTTGCCAGTCTGGGTGCCTTCCGGAATTTTCAGTTTTACCCGGCCATCCAGCGTCGGCACTTCCAGCTCGGCGCCGAGGGCGGCGTCGGTGATGCTGATCGGCACTTCGCAGAACAGGTGCTTGCCGTCACGCTGGAAGATCGCATGCTCGCGCACACTGATCACCACGTACAGGTCGCCGGTCGGGCCACCCTGGGCGCCCGCCTCGCCTTCGCCCGACAGGCGAATGCGGTCACCGGTGTCCACGCCTGGTGGCACCTTGACGGAGAGGGTCTTGGATTCTTCGACGCGGCCGGCACCGTGGCACGAATCGCACGGGTCGGAGATGATCTTGCCCTGGCCATGGCAGCGCGGGCAGGTTTGCTGCACCGAGAAGAAACCTTGCTGCATGCGCACCTGGCCAATACCGCCGCAGGTGGGGCAGGTGATCGGCGCCGAGCCTTTCTTGGCGCCGCTACCGTCGCACGGCTTGCAGTTGACCAGCGTCGGCACGCGGATATTGACCGTGGTGCCGCGCACGGCTTCTTCCAGGTCCAGCTCGAGGGTGTAGCGCAGGTCGCTGCCGCGCTGGGCGCCGCCGCGGCCGCCACGGCCCTGGCCACCGCCGAAGAAGTCACTGAACACGTCGCCGAAGATGTCGGAGAAGTTCTGCCCACCAAAACCGGCACCGCCGCCACCCATCTGTGGGTCGACGCCGGCATGGCCGTACTGGTCGAAGGCCGCGCGTTTGCTCGCGTCGGACAACACTTCGTAGGCCTCGTTGGCCTCCTTGAATTTGTCTTCCGCTTCCTTGTCGTCCGGATTACGGTCCGGGTGATACTTCATCGCAAGGCGGCGATAAGCCTTCTTCAGGTCGGCCTCGCTGGAGCCCCGCTCCACCCCCAGCACTTCGTAATAGTCACGCTTTGCCATAAGTTATTGCACTCTTTTTGAGAGCCAGCACGCCAGAGCGCAGCAGGCCATGCGGCCAACATCCGAACTGTGTCGCATGCTGTAAAAATTCGTGGATTCCAGACACGCCAACGCGGGAGCAAGCCCCCGCGCGGCGACATCCTACCAGCGACCCTTACACACCGGTCAACTGGCCGACCAACAAGCGTGATTACTTGTTGTCTTTGACTTCTTCGAACTCGGCGTCGACGACGTCATCGTGCTTCTTGGCTTCTTCGCCGGCAGGTTGTGCAGCACCTTCAGGCTTTTCGGCCTGTTCGGCGTACATCTTCTGCGCAACCGGAGCGGAGACTTTCGACAGCTCTTCGACCTTGGCGTCGATGGCAGCCTTGTCGTCGCCTTTCACGGCGGCTTCCAGGGCAACCAGGGCAGCTTCGATGGCGGTCTTCTCTTCCGCGGTGACCTTGTCGCCAGCGTCAGCGACCATCTTGCGAGTCGAGTGCACCAGTGCGTCACCCTGGTTGCGGGCAGCGGCCAGCTCTTCGAACTTGCGGTCTTCTTCCGAGTTGGCTTCGGCGTCGCGGATCATCTGCTGGATTTCTTCATCCGACAGGCCCGAGTTGGCCTTGATCACGATCGACTGGCTCTTGCCAGTGGCCTTGTCTTTCGCGCCGACGTGCAGAATGCCGTTGGCGTCGATGTCGAAGGTCACTTCGATTTGTGGCACGCCGCGCGGCGATGGCGGAATCTCGGCCAGGTCGAACTTGCCCAGGGACTTGTTCTGACCGGCTTGCTTGCGCTCACCCTGCAGCACGTGAATGGTCACGGCGCTCTGGTTGTCGTCGGCGGTCGAGAACACTTGCGACTTCTTGGTAGGAATCGTGGTGTTTTTCTCGATCAGCGCGGTCATCACGCCGCCCATGGTTTCGATACCCAGGGTCAGTGGGCTGACGTCCAGCAGCAGTACGTCTTTCACGTCGCCGGCCAGAACCGCACCCTGGATGGCAGCACCCATGGCGACCGCTTCGTCCGGGTTCACGTCTTTACGGGCTTCTTTGCCGAAGAAGTCGGTCACCAGCTTCTGCACCAGCGGCATGCGGGTCTGGCCGCCGACCAGGATCACGTCGTTGATCGCGCCAACGTCGATACCGGAGTCTTTCAAGGCGATACGGCAAGGCTCGATGGTGCGCTGAACCAGGTCTTCCACCAGCGCTTCCAGCTTGGCGCGGGAGATTTTCACGTTCAGGTGCTTCGGACCGGTGGCATCTGCAGTGATGTACGGCAGGTTGACGTCGGTCGACTGGCTGGACGACAGCTCGATCTTGGCTTTCTCAGCGGCTTCTTTCAGGCGCTGCATGGCCAGCGGGTCGCCCTTGAGGTTCATGCCGCTTTCTTTCTTGAACTCGTCGACCAGGTAGTCGATCAGGCGGATGTCGAAGTCTTCGCCACCCAGGAAGGTGTCGCCGTTGGTGGCCAACACTTCGAACTGATGCTCGCCATCGACTTCGGCGATTTCGATGACCGAAACGTCGAAGGTACCGCCACCCAGGTCATAAACGATGACGGTGTGGTCGCCCTTGGCCTTGTCCATGCCGTACGCCAGTGCAGCGGCGGTCGGTTCGTTGATGATGCGTTTTACGTCCAGGCCCGCGATGCGGCCGGCGTCTTTGGTCGCCTGGCGCTGGCTGTCGTTGAAGTAGGCCGGAACGGTGATCACCGCTTCGGTCACGGCTTCACCGAGGTAGTCTTCGGCGGTTTTCTTCATCTTTTTCAAGATTTCAGCCGAGATCTGTGGCGGTGCCATTTTCTGGCCGTTCACTTCAACCCAGGCGTCGCCGGTGCTGTCAGCCTTGACGATCTTGTAAGGGACCATCTGGATGTCTTTCTGTACCACTTCTTCGTCGAAGCGGCGGCCGATCAGACGCTTTACCGCGTACAGGGTGTTGTGCGGGTTAGTCACGGCCTGGCGCTTGGCCGACTGGCCAACCAAAATTTCGCCGTCGTTAGCGTAAGCGATGATCGACGGGGTGGTGCGAGCGCCTTCGGCGTTCTCGATAACCTTGGCTTTGCCGTTTTCCAGCACGGAGACGCAGGAGTTGGTAGTCCCCAGGTCGATACCGATAATCTTGCCCATGTTCATATTCTCCAGAAACTGCTTGATTTGGTTGCCGCAGAGGTTGTGGCCAACTGCGGTAGCACTTAAACGCTTGACTATTAGATGGGGCGGCTGCTGGCGCTTTTCAAGACGAGGCCAGCAGATTTTCCATCAGGCCGTTTCGTTGATCGAAGGGGCCGGGGGTACTGGCGCCTTGCTGACCACGACCATGGCGGGGCGCAGCAGGCGGCCGTTGAGGCTGTAGCCCTTCTGAAACACCTTGAGCACGCTGTTGGGCTCGACGTCGGCGCTTTCCTGCATGGCCATGGCCTGGTGGTGCTCGGCGTTGAAGGGTTCGCCGTGCGGGTCCAGGGCCTCGAGGTTGTAGCGCTTGAGGGTGTCCTGGAACATCTTCAGGGTCAGCTCGATGCCTTCGCGCATCGGGCGGATGTTCTCGTCGTCCGGGTTCGACAGCTCAAGGCCGCGCTCCAGGCTGTCGACGATCGGCAGCAGGTCGCTGGCGAATTTTTCCAGGGCGAACTTGTGCGCCTTCTCGACATCCTGCTCGGCACGGCGGCGGATGTTCTGCACGTCGGCGGCCACTCGCAGGGATTGGTCCTGGGCGGCAGCCAGTTGCTCTTCGAGGGTCTTGATGCGGGCCGCGTGCTCGTCGCTGCCGGCTTCGTTCGCCTGGTTCGCTTCCGGGTTCAGGTCATCCAGGGTGTGTTCGTCAGCCATGCAAAATTCTCCTGTGAATGTGTTCAGCGAGCTCGACTCGCGCTTCTGTCCGGCTATATGGGGTCGCAAAATCGGGCTTCAAGGGGGCGCGGCGATTTACGCGCCGGATGGCGCTTTTGCGCGATGGCGATAACGGCAGCCAATTTTCTATCAAATCGTACTAAGGGAGGGCATTGTCAGGCCCACCAAAACCACTGTATAAATAACCAGACATTGAGCCTGGGAGCTGCCTCTATGCTGGTGCACCTGTCCGTACATAACTATGCCATCGTCGAACACCTCGACCTCGAACTCGCCCGCGGCATGAGCGTCATCACTGGCGAAACCGGCGCTGGCAAGTCGATCATGCTCGACGCCCTGGGCCTGACCCTGGGCGATCGTGCCGAGCCCGGCGTGGTGCGCCCCGGTGCGGACAAGGCCGACATCCTCGCCTCCTTCGACCTGGGCGATATACCCGAAGCCCGGGCCTGGCTGAGCGAGCGTGACCTGGAAAGCGCAGGCCCCTGCATCCTGCGCCGGGTGATCACCGCCGAAGGCCGCTCCCGTGGCTATATCAACGGCACACCTTGCCCGCTGGGGGACCTCAAGGCCCTGGGCGAACTGCTGATCGATATCCACAGCCAGCACGAACACCAGTCCCTGCTGAAAACCGACACCCACCGCCGCCTGCTGGACGAATACGCCGGCGCCGGCGAACTGGCCCGCCAGGTGCAGCTTGCCGCCCAGCGCTGGCGCCAGACCCACCAGGAAATCGAACGCCTGTCCAACTCCGGCGACGAGCAACGGGCGCGCCACCAGTTGCTCAGCTACCAACTCGAAGAGCTGGAAAACCTGGCCCTGGGCGACGACGAACTGGCACAGCTGGAAACCGACCAGAAAAACCTGACCAACGCCGAAGCCCTGTTCGGCATCTGCCGCCAGGTGATCGACCTGTGCAGCGAGAACGACTCCGGCAACGTGCTCAGCGCCCTTACCGCCAGCCTTAATCGCCTGGGCGGCACGAACAATCCGCCGCAGGCCCTGGGCGAAGCCGCCAGCATGATTTCCAGCGCGCAGATCCAGGTCGAGGAAGCGGTGGGCGAGCTCAATCGCTTCCTCGACCACTTCGACGCCGACCCTGCACGCCTGCAGCAGATCGACGAGCGCCTGGGCACTATCTACAGCCTGGCGCGCAAGCACCGCATCCAGCCCAACGAGCTGGCGCAGATGCACCAGAAGCTGCTGGACGAGATCGAAACCCTCGCCGCCAACGATGAATCCATCGAGCGCCTCAGTGAGGAACTGGCTGCCTATGGCCGCCATTACCATGAGAAGGCCCGCGAGCTCAGCAGCCTGCGCCAACAGGCGGCCAACCAGCTGGCCACCGCGGTGGAAGAGGAAATCCAGCGCCTGGGCATGCCCGGCGGGCGCTTCAGTATCGAACTGCACGCCCACGGCAGCGAAGCCATGCAGCCTTATGGGCTGGAGCAGGTTGAACTGATGGTCAGCGCCAACCCGGGGCAACCGCTGCGGGCACTGGCCAAGGTGGCATCAGGGGGTGAGCTGTCGCGTATCAGCCTGGCGATCCAGGTCATCACCGCGCAAACCTCGCGGGTGCCGACCCTGGTGTTCGACGAAGTCGACGTGGGTATCGGCGGCCCCACCGCGGAAATCGTCGGCCAGCTACTGCGTCGCCTTGGCGAGCGTGGCCAGGTACTGACGGTCACGCACTTGCCGCAAGTCGCGGCCCAGGGGCACCATCACCTGTTCGTGCACAAAGTGCGCGGCAGCGAAGAAACGCGCACGGCGGTGTCGCACCTGAACAAGGGCGAGCGCGTCGAGGAAGTGGCGCGCATGCTCGGCGGCATCGACCTGACCAAGGAATCCTTGGCGCATGCCAAGAAGATGGTGGTGACGGCCAAGTCGTAAGCTTTTTCAAGCTTCGCTTAAAGCACAAAGGCGACCCTAAGGGTCGCCTTTGCTATTCGCACTACCGTGCAATCACTTCTTCTTGCGAACGTACAGCACCAGGTTGTGGTCGACCAGCTCGTAACCATTTTCCTTGGCGATACGCTCTTGCAGCTCTTCGATCTCGGAGCTCTTGAACTCGATGACCTCACCCGAATCCACGCACACCATGTGGTCGTGATGCTCGCGGTCGCAGTTGGCTTCGAACACGGCATGGCCGCCGTCGAAGTTGTGGCGCATGACCAGCCCCGCCGACTCGAATTGAGTCAGTACGCGGTAAACCGTGGCTAGCCCGACGTCCTCGCCTGCTTCCATCAGTGCCTTGTAGACATCCTCGGCACTCATGTGACGCTGCTCGGAATTCTCCAGCATTTGCAGGATTTTGACCCGAGGCAGGGTAACCTTCAGGCCGGCTTTACGAAGTTCGTTATTTTCTACCATGGTCAGCTTTCTCGCCGATGCTGCTTCGCAGCTTCTCTTAATGCGGGTATGATCGGGGTTTACGTTGTCCCAGCCAAGATAGTGGAAGTCGCCCACCGATGCAAAACACCAAGCACTTGCTAACCAGCCTCACCTTCGTGGGACTGCTCGCACTCGCCGGTTGTTCGTTCCCCGGGGTTTACAAAATCGACATCCAGCAGGGCAATGTCGTCACGCAGGACATGATAGACCAGTTGCGGCCAGGAATGACCCGCCGGCAAGTGAGGTTTATCATGGGCAACCCCCTGCTTGTCGACACATTTCATCCCAATCGCTGGGATTACTTGTATAGCCTGCAACCCGGGGGCGGTGAACGCCAGCAAGAGCGCATCAGTATTTTCTTCAACGGCAACGACCAACTGGCCGGCCTGAACGGTGATTTCATGCCTGGCGTGAGCAAGGACGAAGCCATCCTCGGCAAGGACAGCGGCACCACGGTCAGCCCCGCTGCGCCTGCGCAGCAGGCCAAGCCCGATGCTCCGGTTCAACCGGGTTCGACGCTGGACCAGATCCAGAAAGACGTCGACGGCGTGAAGACCCAAGCGGTCCCCACCCCACAATCGATCGACACCAACCCGCAGTAATCTGCAGGTACAAAAAAACCGGCCCACGTGGCCGGTTTTTTTATTCATGAATTTTTTGCTCAACCGCGTTTTTTACTCGGTTTCGCCGTCTTGGCCGCGCGCATTCGCCGCACCTCCATGGGGTCGGCGACCAGGGCGCGATAGATCTCGACCCGGTCACCGGCTTCCAGAACGTGGTTTTCGGGTGCGGCAATACGCCGGCCGAAGATGCCCATGGGGCAATCCAGCAGCCCATCATCGGGAAACGAGTCGGCGATCCGGGAGAGTTCGACCGCTTGGCGCAAGGTAGTACCTGCTGGCACCTGAACCGCCAGCAGTTGCTGACGATCCACCGCGGCATACACCACTTCGACGTCGATCAGGGCCTCAGCCATGCAGCTGCTTGGCACGCTGGCAGAAGGCATCCACCAGGGTATTGGCCGCCTGATCGAACAGTGGGCCCAGGGTCGCGCGCACCAGCGTGCCGGCGTAATCGAACGACAAGTCGAGGCTGATCTTGCAGGCCTTCTCGCCCAGCGGCTTGAACACCCACAGGCCGTTCAGCTGGGTAAAGGGGCCCTTCTCCAGGTTCATCTCGATCTTCTGGCCAGGGGTCAGGGTGTTGCGCGTCACCAGCTCCTGGCTGATGGGGCCCTTGGACACACTGAGGCTGGCGCGCATCAAGGCATCGGTACTCTCGATGACCTTGGTGGAGGAACACCAGGGCAGGAATTCGGGGTAGCGGGCAACATCGTTGACCAGGTCATACAGCGCCTGGGCAGGGTATGGCAGCAAGGCAGAACGTTGAATATGGGTAGTCATGTAGGCGTCACTTCCAAAAGCTGAGCGGCAAACACAACGAGAATGCCGAGGGCGCCATGAAGCGCTTCAAGAAAATAGTCATGGCGGTATTGTCCGGTATTAATCTCACCGGCTCAAGCATAGCGACCCCGTAGCCGACAGCGCTCGGACTCCCTATAATGCCCGCCCTATGGCCAAACAAAAGAAACACCCGGAAGGAACAATCGCGCAGAACAAGAAAGCGCGACACGACTATTTCATCGAGCACCGGTTCGAGGCTGGCCTTGTTCTGGCGGGCTGGGAAGTGAAAAGCCTGCGTGCCGGCAAGGCCCAGCTGGTCGACAGCTACGTGCTGCTCAAAGACGGCGAAGCCTGGCTGCTGGGCAGCCACTTCAGCCCGCTGAGCACCGCCAGCACCCACGTGATCGCCGACCCGGTGCGCACGCGCAAGCTGCTGCTCAACAAGAAAGAGCTCGAGCGCCTCAACACAGCCGTGCAGCAGAAAGGCTATGCCTGCGTGGCGCTGTCGCTGTACTGGAGCAAGCACCTGATCAAGTGCGAAATCGCACTCGGCAAGGGCAAGAAGGAATACGACAAGCGCCACACCGAGCGCGAACGCGATTCCGACCGCGAGCTGCAGCGTGCCGTGCGTACCAAGGGCAAGGACGACTGAGTCCTCGGTCCTTCGGCGCGCCCTAAAAGCTCGCAGGCTACGCCAGCTCCTACAGGGACCGCATTCCAACTAAAAATTCAAGTTGCGAACACGGTCCCTGTAGGAGCTGGCTTGCCTGCGAGCTTGGCGCATCCAGAGCCACCCTCAAACCCCGTCGGACAGCCACCTCCGAATAGCCCCCTAATCCCGCCGCCGCCCCGCCCTTGCCACCCGCTCCGCCTGCTCCCTAACCTCCGAAAACACCTCCTGCACATAATCGATATGCCGGCTAGCCGCTGCCCGCGCCGCGTCCGCCCTCCCCGCCATAATCGCCTCATACAACTCGCGATGCTGCCCAATCAACATCTCCCGAGTCTCCCCCCGCCGCTCGTACATGCCGCCAATATTGGTCAGCACATTGCGCTTCAGCAGCTCAAACAACCCCCGAATCGTATGCAGCAACACCGCGTTATGGCTAGCCTCGGCAATCGCCAGGTGAAAGCGCGCATCCGCAGCCCCCTCCTCCTCCCGCGTCACGGCATCGGTACGCGCATAGCAATCGCATAGCGCCTCAAACGCACGGGTCAACCGCTCACGGTCCAACTCCGTAGCCCGCTGCGCCGCATAAAAAGCGCAAGACGCCTCCAGCGTATGGCGAAACTCCAGCAAATCCCGCTGCGCTCCCGTGTGATTCTCCAGCAGCTGCAACAGCGGATCACTAAAGGTCGTGCCCACCGACTGCGCGACATAGTTACCACCGCCCTGCCGACTCACCAGCAACCCCTTCGCCGACAGCTTCTGAATCGCTTCCCGCAACGAAGGCCGCGACACCCCGAACTGCTCCGCCAACACCCGCTCAGCCGGCAACCGCTCCCCCGCGCGAAGCGAGCCTTCCAACACCATCGCCTCCAACCGCTCGGCGATATCGTCAGACAAGCGCCGCGGCCGAACCTGATCGAATTCCATAAATCCCCCTCGATGAACCGGCGCAAATTGACACGCAGCCGGCAACCCCACTAATCTTCACAGAACAAGATTGTAAATTGGTCTTACCAATTATTCAATGCAACGTTACGCGAGGCCCCCACCACCTCAACAATAAGGGGCCCGCCGGAGAAGCCCCTGATGAGCGAACTCTTCTACAACGCAGCGCCCGAAGCCCTGGCCGCAGTCCCAACCGGCGACACGCTGCCCGGCGCCTTCCTCCACGCGGTGCAGCAACTGATCCCCGCCAAGCGCCGCTTCGACGACCCCACCTCCACCCTCGCCTTCGGCACCGACGCCAGCTTCTACCGCCTCATCCCCAAGCTGGTCATCCGCGTCGAATCCGAAGACGAAGTCGTCGCCCTGCTGCAACTCGCCCACCGCCACCACGTGCCCGTCACCTTCCGCGCCGCCGGCACCAGCCTCTCCGGCCAGGCCATCAGCGACTCGGTCCTGATCGTGCTCGGCGACAACTGGAACGGCCGCGAGATACGCGACCAGGGTGCACAAATCCGCCTGCAGCCCGGCGTCATCGGCGCCCAGGCCAACGCCTGGCTAGCGCCCTACGGCCGCAAGATCGGCCCCGACCCCGCCTCCATCAACGCCTGCAAGATCGGCGGCATCGTCGCCAACAACTCCAGCGGCATGTGCTGCGGCACCGCGCAGAATACGTACTTCACCATGGCCGGCCTGCGCCTGGTCCTGGCCGACGGCACCCGCGTCGACAGTGAAGACCCGGCCAGCGTCGCCGCCTTCCAGGCCAGCCACGGCCCCCTCCTCGAAGAGCTCGCGCGCCTGGGCCGCGAAACCCGCGCCAACGCCGAACTCGCCAGCCGCATCCGCCACAAATACCGCCTGAAAAACACCACCGGCCTGTCGCTCAATGCCCTGGTCGACTACGACCAGCCCATGGACATCCTCACCCACCTGCTCGTGGGTTCCGAGGGCACCCTAGCCTTCATTAGCGCCGTGACCTACGACACCGTGCCCGACCACCCGCACAAAGCCTCGGCCCTGATCGTCTTCCCCGATGTCGAAACCTGCTGCCTGGCCGTGCCCATCCTCAAGCTCCAGCCCGTCGCCGCCGTCGAACTGCTCGACCGCCGCAGCCTGCGCTCGGTACAGGAAAAGCCCGGCATGCCCGCCTTCGTGCGCGAGCTCTCCAACGGCGCCTGCGCCCTGCTGATCGAATCCCGCGCCGCCAGCGCCAGCCTGCTGCAAGAACAGCTTGAGCAGATCATGGCCGCCATCGCTCACTTCCCCGTGGAAAAACAGGTCGACTTCACCACTGACCCCGCCAGCAACGCGCAACTCTGGGCCATCCGCAAAGACACCTTCCCCGCCGTCGGCGCCGTGCGCCAGACCGGCACCACCGTCATCATCGAAGACGTCACCTTCCCCGTCGAACAGCTCGCCCAAGGCGTGCACCGCCTCATCGAACTGTTCGAAAAACACCGCTACGACGAAGCCATCCTCTTTGGGCACGCCCTGGAGGGCAACCTGCACTTCGTCTTCACCCAAGGCTTCAACAACCCCGCGGAAATCGCCCGCTACCAAGCTTTCATGGACGACGTCACCCAGCTGGTCGCCGTCGAATTCGGCGGCTCACTGAAAGCCGAACACGGCACCGGCCGCAACATGGCACCCTTCGTCGAAATCGAATGGGGCCACGACGCCTACCAACTGATGTGGCAACTCAAACGCCTGCTCGACCCCCAAGGCATCCTCAACCCCGACGTGATACTCAGCACCGACCCGCACATCCACCTCAAGCACCTCAAACCCATGCCCGCCGCCGACGCCATCGTCGACAAATGCATCGAATGCGGCTTCTGCGAACCCGTGTGCCCGTCCAAAGGACTGACCCTCAGCCCACGCCAACGCATCGTCATGTGGCGCCACATCCAGTCACAAAAAGCCGCCGGCGCCGACACCCGCGCCCTCGAACGCGACTACCAATACCAAGGCATCGACACCTGCGCCGCCACTGGCCTGTGCGCCCAACGCTGCCCGGTGGGCATCAACACCGGCGAACTGATCAAGAAACTGCGCAGCCAGGCCGCCACCCACGTGCGCGCCGCCGACTGGCTAGCCGACCACTTCAGCACCGCCCTTCAAGGCGCGCGCTTCACCCTGCGCGTCGCCGACGGCGCCCGCCTGGTGCTCGGCGCCCCACGCCTGGCGCGCTGGTCGGCGCAACTCAGCGAAGCCAGCAAAGGCAAACTGCCGACCTGGAACGCGGCCATGCCACAACCCGTGCAACCCATTCGCTTGCGCCCCGCCCCCCCGCTGAACCGCCCACGGGTCGTCTACCTCGCCGCGTGCGTCTCCCGCGCCATGGGCCCAGCCGCCACCGACCGCGAACAAATGCCCTTACAAGAAAAAACCCGCAGCCTCCTGGAAAAGGCTGGTTACGAAGTCGTGTTCCCCGAAGGCGAAGCCAGCCTCTGCTGCGGCCAACCCTTCGCCTCCAAAGGCTACCCCCAGCAAGCCGAGCGCAAACGCCAGCAACTCATCGCCGCCCTGCTGCGCGCCAGCCGCGGCGGCCTCGACCCCATCTACTGCGACACCAGCCCCTGCACCCTGCGCCTGGTCCAAGACCTCAACGAACCGCGCCTCGACCTCTACGACCCCGTGCGCTTCATCCGCAGCCACCTGGTCGACAAACTCACCTTCCACCCCCAAGCCAGCCCCATCGCCGTGCACGTCACCTGCAGCACCCAACACCTGGGCGAAGGCCAGGCCCTCATCGACCTCGCCCGCCGCTGCAGCACCCACGTCGTCGTCCCCGAAGGCATCCACTGCTGCGGCTTCGCCGGCGACAAAGGCTTCACCACCCCCGAACTCAACGCCCACGCCCTGCGCGGCCTGAAAGACGCAGTCAAGGAATGCGCCGAAGGCGTCTCCACCAGCCGCACCTGCGAAGTGGGCCTCAGCCACCACAGCGGCCTCGACTACCACAGCCTGGTGTACCTGGTAGACCGCGTCACCACACCCCTTCCAGCGCCCTAGATTAGGGCGCTTGTGAAAAGATGGCGATCTCACATTAGAGGCGCAAAAAGATAGAACCCCCGCAAAACCCCGTAGTCAACAAAAGTAGGCCCCAAGAACGGGGCTCTGCTGACGCCGGGCGTCCGAGCTACCTCGGCGGTTCCGGGTCCAATTCGCTTGAGGAGATAACCCTATGAAGCGCACTACCCTGACCGGACTGTTCATCACCGCCAGCCTGCTGGCCGCACCCGTGTTCGCCGCCGATGACCTCTGCGCCGTCAACCTGCAGAAGATCAAGGACGAACAAACCGTCGCCACCCCGAGCAAACCCGCCGTGGCCGACACCAACGAAGCAACCCTGAAAAAAGCCATGGCCGCCCACGCCAAAGGCGACGAGAAGACCTGCATCACCGAAACCACCAAGATTCTCTCCGACATCGAGAAGACCAAGAAAGGCGGCGCAGCGGGCAGCTAAGCGCCGTGATCGGCCGGTGGCCAGGGCGCGCGACGACGAAAGTCGACTCGCCGCCCGAATTGGCGTACACTGGCAATCCTGCTGAGAAATCAGCGGGTTATGGGGTCGATCAGGATTCGACGCCGGTAACGAAACTCTAGGTGCATGCCGAGTTGGTAACAGAACTCGTAAATCCACTGTTGCAACTTTTATAGTTGCCAATGACGAAACCTACGGCCAGGAATTCGCACTCGCCGCTTAATTGCGACGACTAGAGCCTGAGCTTCTGGTCACTTCGGTGCCAGCAATCACTAGAGGATGCCTGTAAACTCGAAGTGATTGTCATGCAGAACAGGATCGCCGTGCAGTATGTCGTGGACGAATCGGCTAAAACTTACACGACTCGCCCAAAGCACCCTGCCCCTCGGGCGGCCGCGGGTTAACTTAGTAGAACGGGCTAAGCATGTAGCACCGACAGCGGAGTACTGGCGGACGGGGGTTCAAATCCCCCCGGCTCCACCAATTCAACATCTAAAGACGTCTACGGACGTCTTTTTTTGTGCCTGAAATCCAGTGAATACGGGGGCTTCAGGGCTTTTGGGTGCTTTGGACGTTTTTTGAGTTCCAGGCGGTTTGGTATTCCCATTGGTATTCCCGGCTACCCGGGGCTAATCTTGGGAATACCAAAACGTGTCATGGAGTACTTCTCATGTGCGCTCAATCTACCCGCCTCTCTGACCGCCAGCTCAAGGCGATCAAGCCGAAAGACAAGGATTACGTCCTCACCGATGGCGACGGGCTCCAGTTGCGAGTCAGGGTCAATCGGTCGATGCAGTGGAATTTCAACTACCGGCATCCGGTTACCAAAAACCGAATCAACATGGCGCTCGGGCCCTATCCCGAGGTATCTCTGGCGCAGGCCAGGAAGAAAACCGTCGAAGCTAGAGAGCTGCTTGCGCAGGGCATCGACCCCAAAGCACAGCGTAATGAGCTGCACGAAGCCAAACGAGCCGAGACCGAGCACACGTTCGAGAATGTGGCCACCGCCTGGTTTGAGTTGAAGAAGGATTCGGTTACGCCTGCGTATGCCGAGGACATCTGGCGCTCGCTCACGCTGCACGTCTTTCCCGACATGAGAACCACGCCGCTGTCGGAAGTCACCGCCCCCATGGTGATCAAGCTCCTCCGTCCGATCGAAGCAAAAGGCAGTCTTGAGACAGTGAAGCGGTTGAGCCAACGGCTGAATGAGATCATGACCTACGGGGTCAATTCCGGAATGATCTTTGCGAACCCCCTCAGCGGCATTCGGGCGGTATTCAAGAAGCCGAAAAAAGAGAACATGCCGGCGTTAGCACCTGATGAGCTTCCCGAGTTGATGATGGAAATTGCCAATGCGAGCATCAAGCGGACTACACGCTGCTTGATCGAATGGCAACTGCACACCATGACGCGTCCCGCAGAGGCAGCGACCACACGCTGGGCAGATATCGATTTCGAGAAGCGTATCTGGACCATACCTCCAGAGCGCATGAAAAAGCGTCGCCCGCATACCATCCCGCTGACCGAACATGCGCTTGCGCTGCTAGCGACGCTCAAGTCTCACAGCGGCCATAGGGAATATGTATTTCCGTCAGACAGAAACCCGCGCACCCATGCCAATAGCCAGACTTCCAACATGGCGTTGAAACGAATGGGCTTCCAGGATCGACTGGTTAGCCATGGTATGCGCTCGATGGCGAGCACGATCCTGAACGAACATGGCTGGGACCCGGAGCTGATCGAAGTCGCGCTGGCCCACGTCGATAAGGATGAAGTTCGGAGTGCCTATAACCGGGCAGCCTACATCGAACGCCGGCGCCCGATGATGGTGTGGTGGAGCGAGTATATCGAGAAGGCAGCCACGGGCAGCCTATCGGCATCTGCGATCAATCAGACCAGGGATCGCAACGTCATACCCATTCGCTGAGGCTCACCAAGGGCAAGGTAAATCATCCTTTGGCGCCAGTGGCGACAACGGCGACAACCAAAGTATCCCGGGGCTGGCGTGTGGCGACAGAAGTGGCGACTGTCGCCAAGCCTCTCCTGTTAAAAGCTCCCCAAGGGGCGATGTGCGAAAATTCGGCTCCAAAAAGCGAAAAGTCCTACAATCTCAGTCTACGTTTTCTGATCGTATTTTGGATGCTGCCACCAAATCCGTCAGCACCAGCAAAATTACGACTAATTCTGAGCTTGGAGCTCTAAGGACCACGAGTGATCGTTTACGCTGCAACCAAACAGCAGTTTCTCAAAGACAGCGATAACGACGATATCGAAGAAGTGATTCTCAGGCATTTCAAAGAAGCCACCGGAAAGAAGGTTGGCGCTTCGGAGATCAAGTCCTGGCAGGGATCACTGACTTACATGGCTAAGGTGCTACGAGATGACGGTCTACCCTGCGACGCAGGCTTGGCCATCGAGCTGCATATCCCCCAGTCATCGAAACGCATCGACTTTTTGCTGACGGGCCGTGATGAGTTTCAAGCCAAAAACGCGGTCTTGATTGAGCTAAAGCAGTGGAGCAAAGCCACTGCAACCACAAAGGATGCCATCGTAAAAACGGCATTGGGTGGCAGCCAAGTCGAGACTATTCATCCTTCTTATCAGGTTTGGTCGTACGCCGCTCTATTGGAGGGCTTCAACGAGGCCGTCTACGACAAAAGCATCGAGGTACGTCCCTGTGCCTACCTGCATAACTACGTCAGCGACGGTGTCATCAATTCTGCTCACTACGAACCCTATACCAGCAAAGCACCTTTGTTCCTTAAAGGCCCGGCTGAGCTCGAAAAGCTGCGAAGCTTCCTGAAGAAACACATCGTTCACGGTGACAACAAAGAGGTGCTTTACGAGCTTTCGAACGGAAAAATTCGCCCATCCAAAGCGTTGTCTGAAGCCCTGAGTGGGCTAATGAAAGGCAAGCCTGAGTTCATATTGATCGATGATCAAAAGGCAATTTTCGAGTCCGCTCTCGCGGCAGCGAGCCAAGCCACTATTGAGGTTCCAAAGGTATTAATAATCGAGGGTGGTCCCGGTACCGGAAAAACGGTCCTGGCGATTAACTTGCTGGTAAGGCTCACTGCCTTGAGCCTGTTGAGCAAATATGTGTCCAAAAATGCTGCCCCACGCAAGGTGTACGAAAGTAAGTTGATCGGCACTGTAAAGCGAACACACTTCTCTAATTTTTTTTCCGGTTCGGGTGCATTTATCGATACCGAACCTAACACCTATGATGCGCTCATCATCGATGAGGCTCATAGGCTCAACGAAAAAAGCGGCCTGTACGGAAACCTTGGCGAAAACCAAATCAAGGAACTGATCGATTCATCGAAATGCTCAATCTTTTTTATCGACGAAGATCAGCGCGTGACCCTGAGCGACATCGGTAGCAAGCAGGCGATTCGCTTCTTTGCCAAAGCCAAAGGCGCGACCGTGGAGGAGTACGTTCTGTCCTCTCAGTTCCGTTGCAGTGGCTCTGATGGCTACGTTGCATGGTTGGACGACGTATTGGAGATTCGCCCCACAGCCCACCCCGTGCTCGACACCAGCGACTATGAGTTCAAAGTATTCGATTCCCCCCAAGCCATGCATGCCGCTATCGAACAGAAAAATCACGGTAACAAGGCTCGCGTGGTCGCGGGTTACTGCTGGCCTTGGCTCAGCAAAAAAGACTCCAAAGCTTCGGATATTGTTATCGGCGACAACTACACACGCCAATGGAATCTGGATCAGGATGGTAGCTTATGGATTATCGCCGAAAACTCTATCGAACAGGTGGGGTGTATCCATACCTGTCAGGGTCTCGAGGTAGATTACATAGGAGTGATCATCGGGCCTGATCTGGTGGTGCGGAACGGGCAGGTGGTGACATCGCCACATGACCGAGATAAGCATGACAAATCGATTCGAGGTTGGAAGAAGTTAATGAAGGAGCAACCTGCCCTGGCACAACAAGAAACAGACCTGATAATTAAAAACACCTATCGGACGCTGATGACCCGTGGGATGAAGGGCTGCTTTCTGTACTGCACAGATCCGGAGACCGCACAGTATTTTTCCAGTAGGCTTGTCGAGCACAGTAACAACTAACAACATATTTTTTAGGCTAGACAATCGTGATTAAGGCAGCTGTCGGGCATAGCCGGCAGTTAGCAATGCGCTTTGCCAAGGGTGCGGCTCCTTTGGGATTGTGCTCTCCCTCAAATCCAGAATTATAATATGGGTTTTGTCCCTTCAGGAAGGAGCCTTCTCCAATGACCGCTGAAATAGAACAACAGCAGCCAACAGTGCAAAACTCACTACCCGAAACGCCGACGGAAATATTGAGGCCTACCAGCTACCGGCAAGCGCTGTCTGGGCTACTAGCCGACATCAAATGGTGGCTTCCCTTGGCAGCAACAATGATTTCAATTTCACTCCTTACAAAATACTTATGGCTTATCCATCATCCGGAATTGATTCTCAGCTCATTGGGAAATCCGTCAAATCTAGTAGCCTGGTTACTCTTTACCTTGCTGGTTCTGGCTTCGCTACTGATTATAGTCTCAGTGCCTTCCTTAGCTTTCATGATGTGCATTACGCAATGCGCGCCCGGAAGGGAATTAGAAAAAACACTTTCTTTTCGATTTAGTCTCATTGTCGGTGGAGGGTACGCACTACTCTCGCTTAATCTATTGGGTTCAACGTTTGGAATGACCTTTGCTCCTGGCTACCTTTTCGTATTTGTGGCAGCTATAGCCGCTTGGGCAGCGTGGCACGTCCTCTGCAGCGAAACGTCGCTCCACGAAAAAGTATTGGAGCTATCGCCAGGGCCTCGAAAACCTTGGCATAGAAAAGGCTATCGCACCGTTCGGCTCGGCTGGCTAGGCTTACTGCTCGCTTACTTCAATGAGTGGAGTGTTTCCGGCTCAACTTGGGCTTATGGCTTGGCGTGGCGGAGAGAACGGCTGGGAGGCGCGTGGAGCTATCGGTGTTTGCTTGTTGATCATGTGCATATACCTAGCCCCTGTTATGTCTTTCTATTTGTCGGAAGGCAACGTACTGCAACGCACCGGTCGTTCGGCTCTTACTCTGTTGGTATGCGTTTTTATCAATGCCGTATTACTTCCAGCCATCTTGGATGTATGGGTCTATTCTGCAGGAAATCTGATCAAGATCCGGGACAATACCGAGTTGAGCTATGTACTGGACGAAAAGGACTATCCTCAGGAGGTTTTCAATAAAGATCTCTGGAAGCTGGAAACCTACGAAGGACCCAATGGTTTGTACAGCGTTAAGGCGTTCCGCCAATTTCGCTTTGGGGACATACTGTTGATCTGCCCTAGCCGGTACAGAAATTTGAATATGAAGGAGATCGGTAGCTACGCTTATCTGTGCATTACTTTATCTGACGCCAAGGTAAAAGTGGCGGCGCCTATTGTCAGCAAGGACATAGCACCGCTTCCCAAGCTGGACTGTATTTTGGCGGCTCAAATGCCTACGGCGCCTCCGTTACTGATTAAAAATATGGGGAAATGCCTTTACAGAAATTTTTATAGGTGAACGCTCTCCCTCTGAGCGAAGGGCGCGATCATATACCTCACGTGCCTTGAGCTCAGGCTAGCCCTGGCTAAACTGCACGAAGCCGAGGCTGACGACTTGTAACCATCGAATACTGAACGGGCATTTGGCGGCAGCGGCAACAATCCATCAAAACCGCAGGCGGACATTGCAACAGATGAGGTAACTGGCGCCATGTTCCTCGATTGTGCTCCGCTGGCCAAGCCCCTACATTTGGGGAGGCTCCGCATCCCCAAATGTAGGGGCTCACATTTAAAAGCGACGAATGGTTTCGTCTCCGTTAAACACCACGCACTTCCACAGACATCCAGCCCTTCCAAATGTCGCGCAACAGACGGCCTTCGCTCGATTGACCCAGCCACATACCAGCGCTAGAAATAAGGCTCCAAACGTTGCCCTCAGGCAGCCAGGTGGCTGGGACCTTGAACGTCACCCCACTCCGTGGTGGTCCCTCCCAAGTGCGATCCGCGTCCGGTAGCTCGCACGCTCACTCGACAGAGTGATGGATGCCGACTCAAACAAATACCCATTGGGGCAAACCTCCACCCATGCCGCTATGCAGCAACCATTCTGCTCGGCAGAAACTCTGCGCCAACCGCGAGCCCGTCTCTTTCACCCGAAAGAGACGGGCGTATTTTCCACCGCTGCAGCCCACGTCGAACGTGGCTTTGGGCCAAAGAGACTTGTGACAATTTGCGTGACAAACGTCGAATTCAACCGCAACACCCGATGCCGATGATGGCGCCGTAGTCCACGGAATGGACTGCACCTGACTGACAGTCAGGCATGCCCCTGTCACCGCATCATCGCCTCACCAGACTCAGGATCTCCCGGCACTGGTCTCGTCAGCCAATGCAGCCTCCACCCGCCCACCGGTAACGGTGCTCAGGAGGCCAGATCATGAGATGCCCAAGCTCCCGGTCGTAAGGAGCCGTCAGTCCCGCGTAAGTGGACAAACCTCACAGGTCGCAGGGGCCTTGATCCCTGATAACACTCAACAACCGTGGCGGGATGAGTGAGGACGAAGTCGATCATCTCAGGAGAATATCGATGCAACTGTGCGAAGCGTTCGAGCCCCCACAACCATTGCTGGAACACCAGCAGTCGCCACTGCCCTACCCGGTCGAAGCGCTCGGAGATCTGTTGGGTCCGGCGGTCGAACGACTCGCCGAGGTAATCGGCGTGCCCTGCGCCATGGCTGCGCAATCAGTGCTGGCCAGCGCTGCCTTGGCGAGCCAGGGCCATGCCAATGTCCAACTGGACGGCCGAACCTATCCGCTGTCCCTCTACCTACTGACGGTGGCGTCATCGGGAGATCGCAAAAGCGCGGTGGATCACCTGGCGCTGAAGGCTGCGCGCGACTGGGAACGACAGCAGTGGACCCTATATGCAGAAAAGCTCAAAACCTATCGCGCCGCTACCAGCACAATGACCAAACTGAAAACCGCAAAGAAACAAGCGGAGGCGGAAGGCGGTGAGCTATCCGAGCCGGTACCGCCGAGACTGATCATTGCCGAACCCACCATTGAGGCTCTGGTCAAAAGCCTGTGCCATGGTTTGCCCAGCATGGGCTTGTTCAATGATGAAGGTGGCCAGTTCTTGGGCAGCACCACCATGAGCAAAGAAAACCTGCTCAAAGCGATCACCACCTTGTCGACACTGTGGGATGGCAGCCCAATCGACCGAGCGCGTTCTATGGCCGGAGAAAGCCTGCGCGCCTATGACCGCCGCCTCAGTCTGCATCTGATGCTGCAGCCCTACCTGGCCAACCAACTGTTCAAAGACCCGGTGATCA
>Ga0308164_10002051_pt1 | contig 21175 bp, 30 predicted proteins | sample PhyTR2_FD_201031 | JGI IMG/M metagenome (GOLD analysis project Ga0308164, IMG submission 201031) | Phyllosphere microbial communities from UC Gill Tract Community Farm, Albany, California, United States - DLSLT.R2 | ecosystem: Host-associated > Plants > Phyllosphere > Unclassified | place: USA... | reverse complement strand
TGCGTTGAGGACGTCTTGCTGGGCTGCTGGAGTGCTAATTTGATGCTTTCGGTTGTGCATGTTGGGGACCTACCGCTGTACTCTAAATTAATTGGGTAGGTGTCTCAAGTTATATTGGCACAGAGGGAACGCCGCGGTCCGTGCCCGAGGTTTTCGTGCACGACTAACTGGCCGATTGACGCAGCATTCGCCTATTCAACGTCATCGACGATTTCAACCGCGAACGCTTGATCATCGATGTCGATCTCTCGCTACCATCGGAACGCATGGTCCGGTCGCTGAACCAGTTGATCGAATGACGCGGCAAGCTGTTCGTGATCCGGTGCGACAATGGTCCGGAATACATCAGAGCGACGACCAAGACTTGGGCAGCAAAACACGGCATCGAGATCGCGTTCATCCCGCCGGGCCAATCGCAGCACAACGCCTATGTTGAGCGCTATAACCGGCCCGTACGCTATGACTGGCTGGCACATCACCTGTTCGACTCCTTGGACGAGATCCAGGACTTTGGCCTTCCCCCATCGTCACGGACACTCCCGCTAGGCGCATTTTAAATTTTCAAACTGAATCGGGCTAATGTAGCCGATAGTGGAATGACGCCGGCGTGGATTGTAAAACCTTTCGATATAGTCGAACACATCTGCCCGCAAATCATCTCTGGTCCGGTAGTGCTTTTTGCTAAGACGTTCGGTCTTAAGCGTCGAGAAGAAGCTTTCCATTGCAGCGTTAACGCTCGGGGAACGCTCTGACCAAATCGACAGGTCAACGCAAAGGCAAGTTGCCAATCCCAGCACGGGTCAGATTCGGCAGGCGTTCAGTACTCATCATAGACTGAGTGTCCCAGCAGTTACCGCGACGGCTCATGCTACAAACGATGCCGTGGGATTCGAATAGCCGCTGAAAATTCTCGCGTGTGTATTGCGCTCCCCGGTCTGAATGATGCAGCACGGCACGAGGACGGCCGCGACGGAAAATAGCCATCATCAGTGCATCCATTACGAGCTGCGCCGTCATCGTCGGTTGCATCGACCAGCCCACCACAAGCCGTGAGTACAGGTCGAGGACGACAGCAACGAATAGCCAGCCTTCGCCGGCCCACACGTAGGTAAAGTCTGCTGCCCATTTCTGGTTCGGCCCTGTCGCTTCAAATTGCCGGTCCAGCAGACTCGGCGCAATGGCACGGACAGGGGAATCAAGCTGTCCTGGTGCTCGATGCCGCTTGTGACGAGCCTTACACATGGCACTTCGCGGCATCACGCCGATTAAGAAATTAGCCCTCGCCGCATAGCCTCTACTCTTGGTTCGCATCATTAATAGAGGGGATTACCGAGCAAGATTGTTATTTCGTCATGTCGCCTTCGAAGCTTGGCCGTGTCGGTTCGTTTAATTGTTTCAAGGCATTTCGCCTCTCTTTCCTTCACAACGCTTTTCCTCCCTGTCTTGGTGACATTTCTCCATCAGCGGACCGTCTGTTGCACATTGCTGCACTCTGTTTCACATTGCTGCACATTGCTGCACTCTGTTTCACATTGCTGCACATTGCTGCACTTCATTGCACAATGCTGCAATGTCCAAACTATACATTCCGTTCTGCTGAAGCGAACTCTAAATAGTTTCCTTTTCTGACGACCTTTTATCCCGACTCAAACGTTCTGGACTAATAATATTCAAGCGTCGCCCTGCGGCATCGTCGTTGCAAACCACCTTTTCTGTTCCAACGAATTGAAAAGCATAAATTAGTACGCCGCCTGCGCGGCATCCCCTCATGGTCGTCCGACTTGGTACCGCACCCGCAACTTTATGTTCCTACTTGCTGCCAAGGACGCCCCGCGTCCTTTTTTTTAGCACACAAAAGGAACTCTTCCGAAATACAGAGTGTCTGGAATAACCACTGTGTGAGCTGGTTAGCGGACATTTACGAACACTGACCGACCCCTAAACAACAGTTCGTCACCCGCATAGGGGACATCGGACTCCGTGCGCGGCATATGCGTCGCAATAGCGGGCGCAACGGCTGGTCACAAGATCCTGCCGACGAGGACTACAACGGAAGAGACGCACAAAGGCGGATATCGGGATGCTCCCCGACGCAGGAATCGTTGGCCCCGTGGCCAGCGCCAATGCAGCCTCCGCGACACCTTAGGGTGGGAGAACGACCATTTGGTGCTAGCGCCACCAGAGACCCTACCTACGGGCGGGATGCGCTACGCGAGATACAGCGTAAGATTTCAGAGCCTGGCAGCGGTCAGTCAGGCAAGCGGCTTCCGGAAGGAGCCGCCGCATTGCCGTTTTGCCAAGAAGGGCGGCGTTGCGAAACCAGTGTTCTTACGTTCGGGTCCTTCTCCTCGGCAGGTGGCAGAAAAATCATTTAGATAAGTACATGGCAGTACCTGTTTGCCGATAGGCTTTGTTGCACAAATCATCCACATCAGCGGACAGCCGTCGTCAAAAGCATCTTGCAGTATCAATTGAAGCGCAGCCAACGATGACCGGATTGCACCTTCTGGTCGACAGTACCGGCATCAAAATGTTGGGCGAGGGTGAGTGGAAGACGAAGAAACATGGTGTCGACTACCCCCGTCAGTGGCGCAAGGTATACCTTGGAATTGATGCCACGACATTGGAAATAAGGGCTACTGAGGTCACAGACAACGCCACCGGCGATGCACCGATGCTGCCATGCCTGCTCGACCAGATTGGCGCAAGCGAAGCCATCACTAGCGTGAGCGGCGATGGGGCGTACGCCACCAAGGCCTGCCATGAGGCCATTGCCTTACGTGGCGCACAGGCCATTATTGCAACGCGCAAAAACGGCAAACCCTGGAAAGACCGTCGACCGGGGGCAGAGGCGCGCAACGGCATACTGCATGCTATGCGGCACCTGGGTCGTCGAATATGGAAGAAGTGGACCGGCTACCATCGACGCCGGCTGGTGGAGACCAAAATGCGCTGTTTTAAGCTGCTCGGCGAGAGGATGATGGCGCGCGATTTCGACCGCCAAGTCGCCGAGCTTCAAGTGCGTGCTGCAATCCTCAATCGCTCCACCCGACTCGGCACGCCGACGACAGTGGCCATGGCCTAATTGCGCCTGGGAAAAGGGCTATTACGCTCTGAGGTTATTTGTGCAACAAAGCCCGGCGCATAGCCAAAGCCTAATGGTGCAAATTTCGACAGGCGTCACCGGCACGGGCGCTGGCGAACAGCCTACGTCTGCGAGTTTTGAAGACGAATAGAACCTGGCAAGAGGGACCTCGACGGCTGTTGTGTTACAAGGCCGTCCAGGTAGTGGGGCTGCAGCAGGGCGGGGTGCTTAGCGCTCCGCCCAGTATGCAAGCGGTAGTCGTCATGAGGGCGCGGAGCTGTCGCAGCGTGAGTCCGGTTCCCTCGTGCATGCTGATCAGCAACGACGGGGTCAGCGCTACCCGGCGTTTCCGCAATTTACAGATATGGGAAGGTTGCACCCAAAATGGTTCGCAAGCAGCCGGTCGCTCCTTTCGCCGAGCAACCCCATCAAGGTATTAAGTAGGGTCTCGGGGTCGTAGTGCGGGTTTTCTTACTCGACTGTCTTTCGAGAAAACTTATACATGTTTCAGCTCCGGATGCGGCTGCTCTTGCTTTCAAGCCGTTGCGGGGCTTCGTAGCAAAGTGTTGCAGTCGGACAGATCAGCAACCGGCCGATTCCGATCATCTCACCGGTTTCGATGCACCATCCGAATTCATCAGCTTTTGGGATGCGAACTCGGACAGCAGTGGTCTAAGTATTCCGCCGTTCCGAGTGAGGGCGTGAACCGAGCCACCTTCAGCTGAATCACGTGCGGCAGGCGGATAAGGGGACGATCGTTCGGCAGAGAACCGCTTGCGGTCAGATGAAAAAAACCCCGACAGTTGTCGGGCCTGTTTTGATGGATCGAGCGTCGTACCGCGGCGGCGCTGGTTGCCGAGCATTTGGTTGGGTTCGATTACTCATTGTAGTTGACGCTCGAAGGGTTCCAGCTCGCGTTCTCGTAATCGCTGTTATCGTCTTCCTCGACGCTCTCGCCACCGGCCATGCCGCAGATGGCCACGACGGCAAAAACTCCCATTGCGAGGTGAGCCGGATCGGCGCTAATAAGTGCGATAAAAAATTCCATCATTTTGTGCTCCAAAAGGGTTGTTCGGTAAAGTACGATCGATAGGTCTATAGTAAGGCTCAAACGTCCTGGCGCAACTCAAAAAGCCGATCCCGTTCAAAAAGCTAGTGGTTTGCTTGAGCGCTGGCATTCTGGTCGCCACAATATTTTTCGCCAACTTACTTTTTTGTCGCGATGAAGTGACCCACCTCGACGCAAAAGCTATGAGTTTGGTCACAAGCCAAGCCACCTTCAAGACTGTCCGGGGGAAATGACCTGAGCGAAATCTATGTCTTCCTGAGCGCGGACTGTTCTTTCTGCAAAAAAATTGAGCCAGCGCTCGATCGTATGGAAACGTAACGATGTATCGGCACATGTTGACTGGCCAGACGGAGGCCAGTAGGCTTGTCGCCGTTAAAATATGGTGCGCGCAGGCCAAGCAAAAGCGTGGAAAGCTGTCGCGGCTAATCAGCAAACCAATCCAGGTAAATACGATGGTTCGGTAATTGACAAGAACTTGGCGCTGGTCAGTAAGATTGGCCTCACCATGACTCCAAGCATTGTTTACGGGGACGGACAAGTGTCCGCTGGAATGCTTTCTGCGGGCGAGATTTCCGCTCGAATCGCAAAATCGGCCTAGGGATGATTAACCGCGTTTGGTCCGTAGGTTCATTCTCACCAGCGTGTCGATACCAGCCTTGGACCAAATCAACATCGGCGGCTTGGGCGAAGGCTAAAATTTCCTCAGTTTCCATGCCGTCTGCGATCGACTTGATCCCCTCCCTGCGCCACTGAGCCACGAGCATGTGCAGGATACGGCAGGCGTCTGGCCGCTTCATCCAAGTAACCAGAAATTCGCGGTCGAGCTTCACGGCCGCCACATCGCGGATCGAATATAGACGCTCCAACCCGCCCCTGCCTGCGCCGAAGTCGTCTAGCGCCACACGCGCACCCAGATCGATCAATTGGTAAATTCAATCGGCTATAGCGGCTCGCTCACGGTAGCCCGATACCTCCTCACTCAATTCAAAAGCTACGTCATTCGCATTGACAACCTAGGATAGATCATCAGGCTTGTGCGTCATGACGATGTCGTTGGAAAGGTTTATGAACAGCGGAGGCAACTGCGGCCTAGGCGTACTTAAAAACTAACGACCGACGCGTCCACTGCGGCCCAATCGGTAGGCCTTGCCCCTCGACGGAGGAGTTCAAAGGTGACCACGCGACTATTGGAGATCTGCACGATTGGCTGCATCTCAAACGGCAGCATGGTGCAGGCCAATGCCGACGAGAAATCCGAAAGTCGGCTAAAACATGACGTGGTTTTAGCCAACCAGAACGCGGCTTCGTTTTGTTATCAGTGAGTTACCGTAAAAACCCTATGGTCACTGTGTCCGGGCCCTCGGTGCAAAAACGATTTGTGAAGGAGTTTGAACGACCAGGCACTCGAACGCGATGCACGTATGTCTTCGATTACATCGAGATGTTTTACAATCCAAGGCGCCGGCACAGCTTCAGCAATGACTTGTCGCCGGTCGAATATGAAAAGCATTCCAGCGGCTTGCGAGTGTATAGAAACTGGTGGCTGATCTTGCCCCCGTATAACCGGACACAGCCTGTCGCTTAATTAACGCCGCTTTCCTGAGCCCGGCGTGCCAGCTCCCTCCTATACATGCGAGGTGATTTCAACTTCAACGACGAGTGCGGATGCACCTCATTGAAATGCATAAATGCGGCTGGCAGTTGGGCCAGTACTACCTCGGCAGTGCTGCGATCCATCAAGCTGACGTAGTCCCGTTTAAACGTGTTCAAAAAGCTCTCAGCCATGCCGTTCGATTGCGGGCTGCACACCGGTGTATGCACCGGCTCGATGCCCAGCGCGTGCCAGCGCATGCGTTTCATGAGCTCGATAGGCACCGCCGTTGTCGCTCAAAAATTCCAGTTTGGCCGATCCCACGTTGGCCTGCCCAAATCTGGCCTCCACCGCCTCCACCAACATGTCACGCACCGGCTCGCCAGGCAGGCCACGTTCGCCCCAGGCTCGCCACGCGATGATCTCACGATAACAGCAGTCTTTCATGAAGACGCCCGTCACCACCTCGCCGTTGTCGCAAGCGATCTCAAAGCCGTCGAAGCACCAGCGTTGGTTCGATTCGGCCACCGACACCACACCGTCGTGCACGCGGCTGCTGACTGCGCGTTTTGGCGCTTTTGGCAGCAGCAGACAGTTCTCTTTCATCACCCGATAAAAGCGTTTATGGTTGATCGTTTGCAGCCCCATCAAAGCGCGTGTACGGTTGACCAGGGCGCCTGCACGGCGATAGCCATACGTCGGTAATGCGGTGATCTCGGCGCGCACCGCGTCGACCAGGATCGCGTCAGCTGGTTGATGAAACGTTTGTACGGTGCGGCCATCGACCCAGTCGGTGGGGCGAATCATCATTTGCGAAATATGCGCGCGCTACGCCAAGGGCAGAACAAACCGGCTTCACTGGACGTCCTTGCCCGACAAGGGCGAGCGCGCAATCCACTTTTTTTCGCGAGCGAACTCGACGGCCTCCTTCAGAATTTCCGCCTCCATCGTCTTCTTGCCGAGCATGCGCTGCAGTTGAGCAATCTGGGCCCGTGCAGCAGCCAGTTCGCTTGCCGGCACGACCGACTCACCGGCAGTGACGGCCGTCAACGCACCTTCGCGTTCGAGTTTGCGCCAATTGAACAGCTGGCTCGCACCCTCGCCGTGCTTGCGGGCGACCAACGACACATTCATGCCTGGCTCGTATGTCTCGCGTACCAGCGCCGCTTTTCCTCGGCTGACCAGCGCCTGCGGCGCTCTTCGCTCACCGTCACCACTTCAATTGTTTGCTTGTTCCTAGTCATATGCACAGTCCTATTCCTATCCGTAAGAATAACGCATAGGCTGTGTCCGGGGAATCAGGGGGCTATCTCAGTGGCGATTCAGTGGGTGCTGTACGTGCTGGAATCCAACCTGCTCTTGTTTGACTTCTACTGCGTATACAGGTACATTTATCGCAAGACTAAGGCTTTTAAGGAGTAGGACATGAAAGCTCTAATACAGCACATCACGAAAGTAGCCGTGGCGGACACCAAACTGTTCTTCGAACCGTTCGTGGCTGTGTACAAATTCGTCAAAAGCGATTTCAACCGCAATGCGGTGAAGCATTAAGGTTCTGTCGCGTTGTTGATCAAACGGCGGGATTTCCCCCGAACGGCACAGTGCGCCTCAAACTGGACGGACTATTCCTGCCAGGACGTAAAATTGGTCGGGGAACGACATCTTATCCGCGCCGTCGATCGCGAACTGGCTCTTGCGGATCATGTGCATGAGCTCGACGCCGGCGAGCACGAAGGCGACGGCGCCAAATGATTTGAAGTTGAGCATGGGTCTGGTCACCCGCTTGATGGCGCGATGGGATTCTGTCGCATTAGCGAACGTTGAAGGGCCAATCAGGTAGACTGCGGCGCCCTAACCCAAGACGAACCGATATGCTCAACTTCAAAGGGATGCGCTTTCCGATAGATGTCATTCTGGTCTGCATCCGCTGGTATGCGGCCTACCCGCTGAGCTATCGGCACCTTGAGGAGATGATGGTCGAGCGCGGCGTGTCAGTCGACCATTCGTCGATCAATCGATGGGCTGTCCGTTTTCTGCCGCTCATTGAGAAGATGGCCCGCAGTCACAAGCGCCCGGTCGGCGGCAGCTGGCGCATGGATGAAACCTACATCAAGGTCAAGGGCGTCTGGAAATACCTCTACCGCGCTGTCGACAAGCAGGGCAATACCGTCGACTTCCTGCTGACAGCGAAGCGGGTTCTGTCGCGTTGTGGAATTTCCCCGGAACGGCACGGTGCCGCTCAAACTGGACGGACCATTCCTGCCAGCGCATAAAATTGGTCGGAGAACGGCATCGTATCCGCGCCGTCGATCGCGAACTGGCCCTTGCGGATCATGTGCATGAGCTCGACGCCGGCGAGCACGGAACCGGCGGCTCGGAATGATTTGAAGTTGAGCATCGGCCTGGTCACTCGCTTGATGGCGCGGTGGTCCTGCTCGACGATGTTGTTGAGGTATTTGACCGGGCGCAACAGGATTGGCACGTCGCGGCTGGCGTTGATCGCATCGATTGTCGCCTTATTGGCGCCGCTCTTATCCATCGCGACCCTGTCCGGATCGCCGTTTGCTTCGATGGCTTTGTCGAAGAAGCGCTTCGCCGCAGCCATGTCGCGCTTCGCCGTCAGCAGGAAGTCGACAGTCTTGCCCTGCTTGTCGACAGCGCGGTAGAGATATTTCCAGACGCCCTTGACCTTGATGTACGTTTCATCCATGCGCCAGCTTCCGCCAACCCGGCGCTTGTGTTGCCGGGCCATCTTCTCAATGACCGGCAGGAAACGAATCGCCCACCGGGTGATCGACGAATGGTCAACCGACACACCGCGCTCTTCCATCATTTCCTCGAGGTGCCGGTAGCTCAGCGGGTAAGCTACATACAAGCGGATGCAGACCAGGACCACGTCGATCGGAAAGCGCATCCCTTTGAAGTTGAGCATGTCACTTCGTCCTGAGTCCGGGCACCGCAGTCTACCTGATCGGCCCGCCGACGTTCGCTAATGCGACAGAACCGATGGGCGTGTTGTCGTAGCCATTGCAACACCATAATCAGCCACAAAGGCAATGCGACCGCCGCGCCATTAGCAGGAAACAATATTGCTTGTCAATCAGCGTCGAAAACTTTCCACCTTTCAGCGTCCAATACTTTCCACTTTTGAAGGCCGCTGAGCGCGACCTTTGCGTTGTTTGAATCGGTAGGAATCGTTGCCGGTTTCCAGGATTTCGCAATGGTGCGTGATGCGGTCCAGCAAGGCCGTTGTCATCTTGGCGTCGCCAAAGACCTGCACCCACTCTCCGAACGACAGATTGGTGGTGATGATCAGGGACGTCTTCTCATACAGCTGGCTGACCAGGTGAAACAGCAAGGCGCCACTCGACGGCGGAAACGGCAGATAGCCCAGTTCATCGAGAATGACGGCGTCCACCAGGCACAGCTGCTTGGCCAGGTTGCCGACCTTGCCGAGAGCCTTTTCCCGCTCCAGCAGGTTCACCAGGTCAACGGCATTGAAGAAGCGCACGCGCTTGGATTGATGGATGGCAGCCACGCCGATCGCCGTGGCCAGATGCGTTTTCCCCGTGCCGGTGCCGCCGACCAGAATCAGGTTGTGCGCCGTTTCCATGAAGGCCGCCGTGGCCAGTTGTTCCACTAGCGCTTGCGCGAGCGGCGTTTCGTTCCAATCGATGCCGAGCAAGTCGCGGTGGATGGGGAAGCGAGCCGATTTGAGCTGGTAGCGCAGGCTCTTGAGTTGCCGATCGGTTTGCTCGGCGACGAGCATACGTTCGAGCCAGAGTTCCGGCCGATGGGCTTGTTTGGGCTTCTCGGACTGCAATTCATTCCAGGCGGTAGCCATGCCGTAGAGATGCAGTGCCTTCAGTTGGTTCAACAGGTCAATGGACATTGGTCGATCCCAGCAGGTAGTCATAACGTTGGCAATTGGCCAGCGGCTCCATCGTCAACGCAATACTATCGGGCACGGCGATCGCCGCTGCCGGCAGATGGGGCGCGATGAGCCGGCGCAATTCGTTCATCACGACGGGGGCGCTGACGATGCCGCACTCCAGTGCCAGTTCGCACGCTACTGTAAGGGCATCAAGGCCGGCCTCGCCAGCGAGCATCAGCAGTTCGACAAAGGCGCGGTCGCCCTTGGGCTGCTTGAGAATCCGGTCGCGCACCAGTTGTATCGGCTTGGGCAATTCCCATGCGATGAAAGGGGCGCCATTGCGCAGTGCGCCCGGTTTCTTTTCAAGCACTGGCAGGTAGTGCCAGGGATCGCAGATTAACTGGTCACGACCGTAGCGCCGCGGATGCGCGGCGATCAGCTCGCCGTCGGCGACGACGTGGACGTGATTGGCCGTTCTGCGCACCGATACGGCCTGCCCGGCAGCGCTGGCGGGAACGCTGTAGCGGTTGCGATCGACCCGTACCAGGCAGGTCGACGAAACACGCATCATGTCCTCGACGTAGCCGTCGAACGTCGCCGTGACCGGCCGCAGTAACGGCTGTTCGTCGGCAAAACAGGCAGCAATGGTACGCTCGCTTTGCGTGGGGTGCAGGCGTTGCGCCAACTCCCGGCAGCGCTGTGCCAGCCAGTCATTGAGTTCGGCAAAGGAGGCGAAGCGGGCCAGCGGCGTGAACAGCCACTCGCGCACATTGCCAACCTGGTTCTCGACCTGACCTTTCTCCCAGCCGGAGGCCGGCGTGCAGGCGACCGGCTCAAACAGGTAGTGATTGGCCAGGCACAGGAAGCGGCGATTGAATTTTCGCTCTTTGCCGGTGAAGACGGCGTCGACGACGGTCTTGAGGTTGTCGTAAATGAGACGAGCCGGCACACCGCCAAAGAATGCGAAGGCCCGGTTGTGTGCCTCTAGCACCATCTCCTGGGTCTCGCGCGGGTACGCGACGACGAACATCTGGCGGCTGTAGGCCAGCCGAAAATGGGCCACCTTGATCGTTTGCAGCACGCCGGCCAACTCCACCTGCTCGTGGCTCCAGTCGAATTGGCAGGCATCGCCTCGCGCGAACTCCAACGGGATGAATGCTTCCGTCAGCTTGGGACCATGGTGGCTCGCCTTCCAGCGCTTCACAAACCGTTGGACGCTGTCGTAAGCACCGCCATAGCCCAGTTCCTGCAAGCCCTCGCAGAGACGATGGGCGGAACGGCGGCGCGGCCTCGGCAATTTTGCCTCCAGTTCCAGCCACTGCGTCAGCTGCGCCCCGAACTGCCCAAGCTTGGGCGAGACCGGTTGCACACGTGCATAGCGGGGTTCCTCAACCGTATTCAAATGCCGGCGTACCGTTGGCCGTGAGATGCCCATTTCCCTGGCGATGGCGGAAATCGTCTGCTTCTGGACCAGATGGCGCCGGCGGATTTCGTAAATGATGTCCATGTAAAACACTCCAGATACCTCCGGCGAAATACCGGATGGTTACATACTGAGGTGGAAACTATTGGACGCTGTTTCCACCCCGAATCTGGAAAGTTTTGCACGCTGTTTGACAGCGTGGATCTGGATCGCGCACTGCTGGCAAGCTGGGTTGGTGCCGCCAGCGCTTTGTTGCGACCACTGGTTGATGCCATCAGGCGTCATGTGCTGGCCGCCACCAAGCTGCATGCTGACGATACGCCGATCCCGGTGCTCGCTCCGGGCAATGGCAAAACTAAAACTGCGCGGCTGTGGACGTACGTGCGCGATGACCGGCCAAGCGGCAACAAGGCGCCAGCCGCTGTCTGGTTCGCCTACTCGCCGGATCGCAAAGGCGTCCATCCACAAACCCACCTGGCTGGTTTCAGTGGCGTGCTGCAAGCCGATGCCTATGCCGGCTTCAACCCGCTTTACGAAAACGGCACGATCCACGAAGCCGCATGCTGGGCTCATGCCCGGCGCAAATTCTATGACCTAAATGAAGCGCGGCCTTCGGCGCTCACGACGGAAGCGCTACGCAGAATCGCCGAGCTCTACGTCATCGAGGCCGATATCCGAGGCAAGCCTCCCGATCAACGGCGACAGGCCCGGCACACCAGGGCCAGGCCCCTGCTCGACGACCCTGAACGCTGGCTACGCGCCGCGCTGGAGAAGCTGTCGCGCAAGTCCGATACTTCGGCAGCCATCCTGTACTCGCTCAATCTGTGGCCGGCACTGACACGCTACTGCGATGACGGCGCCATCGAAATCGACAACTCCGCCGCCGAGCGCGCCCTGCGTGGCGTGGCGATCGGCCGCCGCAACTATCTGTTTGCGGGGGCCGACTCCGGCGGCGAACGCGCCGCCGCCATCTTCTCGCTGATCGGTACGGCCAAGCTCAACGGGGTCGATCCCGAAGCTTGGTTACGCCACGTCCTAGCCCACATCGCCGATCATCCCGTCAATCGGGTGGACGAGTTCCTGCCTTGGAACTGCGCCGTTCAGCTCAAAGGTACTTCGCCATCCGGTGACTTCCAGTCTTCGTAAGTGATTGGAGCCTTAGCGGCCATGTCCCATACCATCGAGTGATACTGCACGTCGAACCAATCCTTGAACATCTTCAAGGTACGCTTCTGAGGCCACCAAGACTCGACCGTGTACCACTCCGCGAGAAAGCCTTCAAAGAACATTTGCCATCTGCGCTGCACCCAGTTCTCAGCATCCTGCTGACCATCAAGATCATCAGGAACGAGAAAAGCGTTCTGCTCTAGGCGTAACTGATCAAGCGTCACGTTTGGCGGGTTGGGGTCGACGCGCTTGATCCAGTCAAGGACAGGCTGCTTTGGCATCAGGATGATCAAGTGACGGTTGATCGTAAAGCGGGGAAGATTGTGCATGATAAGACGACGAGCGGTAAAAATTACATTTTAGCTCCCAATTAATAACAAGCTCCGCAAGACGGCTCTGCCTTGACGCTTACGGGCTGACTGACTCCCAGCCGTGCTTCCAGCTAATGGCGGCAGGCAATCCCAGTGCGGACGCGCCCGCTGCGCTCTCAACCCGGGGGGCATACGCGTCGTTGTAAATTTGCAGTGTCTCATCTCCCCACCAGATGACCATTGGCTCGACAGAGTCCATGATTAGCCTGACAGTGCCCTTCAGGCTTGAGGGCCAATCTTCGTAGCTACCCAGCGAAGTAAGGGCCCAATCAAATTCTGCGACTAAGGCACGCATGTCTCGCTTATTTATGCGAGCACCATCTTCAGATGCGGGGAATTGACTAGGGGCGACTTCCTGTGGATGAGGCATCTGCTTAACTCAATGTTGTGGTTAAGTGAATTGTACCTACAGCGAAGGCAGGGCGGAGTACACTTAGTGTGTTTGGAAACTCGATTCAAGAAGGGAAGATATGGCGCGTTGGCAGTTCGACCTGTACCTCGTGGAATATGACGCTCAAGCACCCCGCCAAACCCGCGAAGGATTGCAACCCCCACTTTTGCCTCTTTCCCTTGCCTACATGGTACAGGAAGAGCTGGCACACTACCTGGGACCGCCGTGGCAGATGATGGACGACTGGCTCGTTTTTGGCCCCGAGAACGGAAACCGTATCGACTTCTTGTTCGACGCCGATTTAGGCGTCGAGGCGTATGTTCGATGCGACGTCAGACAGGAGGCCCCGCAATTTCTCGCACTAGTAGCGGACCTTACGCGGTTTCATGGATGTCGCTTTTTCTCCCCCTTGACCAACAAGTTCATCGAGCCTGACCTGGAAGAGATTACAGACGCAATACGGAAGAGCCAAGCAACACAATGTGCAGCCGGGTCGATTTAGGCGAGAGTTGCTGTAGTCCCAAACGCATCAGTGAAACCTCCGAATTCCCCGGCTGTCGCCCACGCAGAATCGGCGACTACCCTGGCGACGGGCGACTCAGCACCCCGGATTGGGTAACTAGGCTGCGGCGTTTTCGACCCCGGCATTTCTTTGAATGCTCCCGTTTATTGAACACTACTATTGCTTTGAAATTCGGCAGCAGGATTATTAGCGAATATTTTGTTGCGACCTGCCTTTTTAGCCCTGTAGAGACCTTTGTCAGCACATTCGATGAGGGCTTCAATGGAAACCAGCTCCCCTGCATTCGGATGCCATGATGCTACCCCAACACTTACTGTCACTATGCCAAGGGAAGAAGACGCATGCTGAATTGAAAGCGCTTGAATACTCCCGCGAATTCGTTCTGCCACATCGACCGCTCCTAAAATATCGGTTCCAGGCAGAATAGCGGCGAATTCTTCACCTCCGTACCTAGCCGATACGTCACCTGGCCGTACAAGCGCTGCGGACAACGCTTGAGCAACGCGTCTCAGGCAATCATCGCCAGCGATATGGCCGTATTCGTCGTTGAATTTTTTGAACTGGTCGACGTCCAGCAAAATCAGAGATAGCGGTTGCAGCGTCCTTCGTGCTCGCTGTGACTCCATGAGAAGGACTTCATCAAATCTTCGGCGGTTTGCAACGCCAGTCAACCTATCCGTTGCGGCCAGCACCTCCAGCCCTGCATTGTGCTGCTGGAGTTCTAACGATACCGCACGTAATTTCGCATCTAATTTTTCGCGAATAAAAATCTGTGTCACGAGCTTACGGACGAAAATAATAAGAATGATGCAGGCGACCGAAGCCGCCATTCCAGCGCCAACACTAGCCGCCCGCCAGCTTTGCAGCAACTCGTCTTTGCCCATACCTACTGCCACGACAAACGGAAAGGTTTGCAACTTTCGGAAGGCATAGAGTCGTTCGATTCCGTCCACCTTTGCAACAAGCATCGCCGAGCCTACAGGCTTCGTTCGCAACTCAGCCCAAATCGAACCATCTGAAAGATTTGAACCAATCACGTCCTCACGGAATGGTTTCCTGTAGACGACGGTGCCATCTGCCAAAGCGAGCAACACTGTGCCCGATTTGCCAATATCCAAGCGGTCGTACAGCGCTTCGAAAAAATTAACTCTGAACGTTACGAGCGCGACGCCTGCAAAGCCTCCATCCGGACGGTTTAAGCGCATCGAAACAGGAATAATCCACGCGCCGGTTGACCTGCTTTTTACTGGACTACCTATATACATGCCACCGCTTGCATTCGAGCGGTGGTGTTTGAAGTAGGCTCTGTCAGAGTTATTGCCCGTTACAGTGACTGAGGAGGACGTCGCAAGCCAAGTGCCGTCAGCGTCGTACACGAAGACGCCGTGTAGCTCCGGCATGGATTGCGCGACCTCCAATAGATGATTCCTTAGGCGTTGACTAGAACCGCTACCTACTCCACCTTGCTCAACCCGCTCTTTTACATCCACCAGAATCACTTGCGCTGTCTTCATCGCTGATTCGACCTGAGCACCCACCAGACGCGCCACATTTGAGGTGGCCGACTCCGCTCTTTCAAGCTGCTCCGCGCGGAGGATGTGAATGAACCACCCGGTCAATCCGACGAGCAACAAAACGGTGATAGCGGTTGCAATCAAAATGATTGGGACGACCGGCCGCTTCTTTCGACTCAGTCGCGTAACGCTATCGAACCCGTCAATCGGTCTATTCATATCAGACGTTCCCGCACCTTAGTGAACTTTCTCGCCATGCATTGCGCAACAGTGAGTAGTAGTTACCGCGATTGTAACCACCACCGATGGAGCGCGGCGGACGCCAGCCCGCGTGTGCCCGATTCGGGCGGGTTAACTGCTACACGCTGACGGTCGGTAGTCGAACCCATAATGGAAACGAAAACCCGATTTAGCGCAGATTTAACACTCTGAAATTTCCGTTGCAATTACCAAAGGTGCTCACTCCATAGTGAGAACTCGACAAGTTACTCAGCTCCTGAAAGCCTTCTTATAGCCACGTGGAAATTGGTTGCGCAGTATAATGTCTGACCGCAGCGGCCCAGGTCGTCCGCTATGCTTACCCGGCCCCGTCTCCGCCGTTCACATAGAATCGCAATCGAACCGGCAGGGTGCAATGGCATCGAAATTTTTACCAAAACGAATTCTTGTTGTTGACGACAACACCATCGCGGCTGACCTTACTGCCGAGCTTCTGGAAATGCATGGGTATGCGGTCACTGTAGCTTACGGTGGATACGAAGCCCTCGCAAAGGCAGTGGAATTAATTCCAAATATTGTGCTGCTTGACCTTGGAATGCCCGTGCTGGACGGCTACAGTGTGATGTCCGCGTTGCGAAACTTGCCAACGTTGAGGGACACTTCATTCATAGCCTACACCGCCTTCAGCGACCTAGAAACGCGCGCGCGGGTGCGAGCTAGTGGCTTTCATGCCTACCTCGCAAAGCCCGCAAGATTGGAAATGCTAATAGACTGCATCGAGGGGCGCCTGCACGAGTCTCAGTGCGTCCCGCACCGAAATTCGGCTCAGTCAACCAACCGCAGCTTGTCAGTATTCACCGCATTATTTGCCGGATTTGCGAAATACATCAGGCCCTCGTAGCTCGCGGTAACTGAGGTGCAATTGGCGGTTCGGCGCCGCCAGCGCTTTGCTGCGTCCGCAGGTCACGCCGTTTGGCGCCATGTGCTGGCAGCATCGAAGCTGCACGCCGACGACACGCCGATCCCGGTGTTGGCGCGCGGCAATGGCAAAACCAAGACGGCGCGCTTGTGGACCTATGTGCGCGATGACCGGCCGGCCGGCGACTCGACGCCGCCCGCCGTTTGGTTTGCCTACACAGCCGACCGCAAGGGCGTCCATCCGCAGACCCACTTGGCCAAGTTCGAAGACGTACTGCAAGCAGACGCCTATGCCGGTTTCAACACCTTGTTCGACGATGGCACGATCCGCGAAGCTGCCTGCTGGGCGAACGCGCGACGCTGCTGACCACCGAGGCGCTGCGCCGGATCGCCGAGCTCTATGTGATCGAGAGCGATATCCGGGGCAAACCACCGGGCGAACGAAGAAAAGTTCGACAAACCCGCTCGCGCCCACTGCTCGACGACCTGGCGCGCTGGCTGCCCAGCACGCTCGATACCTTATCGCGCAAGTCCGACACGGCGGCAGCAATCCTGCACGCACTCAAGCAGTGGCCGGCGCTGCTGCGCTATTGCGACGACGGCGCCATCGAGATCGATAACTCTGCGGTCGAACGCGCCTTGCGTGGCGTGGCCATCGGCCGCCGCAATTCCTTGTCCGCCGGCGCCGACAGCGGCGGTGAGAGCGCCGCCGCGATCTACTCGCTGATCGGCACGGCCAAGCTGAACGATGTCGATCCCGAAGCCTGGTTGCGTCACGTGCGGACGCATATCGCCGATCATCCCATCAACCGGGTTGATGGTTTCTTGTCCTGAAACTGCAACCTGTCAGCAGCCCTTTGAGATCACGCCGCTTCTCAGTTATCTATCGAAAAACATTGCTTCGGTAATCGGATTTCACCAAGATTTCACCGCGGGCATCGCATACTGCAGGCCTGTCATTTTTTCGAGGCCGCGTTGAGAACCCTATTCTGCTTCCTGATACTGCTCTTTGTCGCGAATCCAATTCACGCCGCACATAACCTGCCAGCGCAAATAGCCGGCCTCCTCGAAGCGCAGCGTCTCGAAGGCGCAGTTTGGACGACACTCGACTCTCACGGTGCCGCTGGAGTAAGTAACCGGCAGACCCAAGAGCCAATGCGGCCAGACCATAAGGTTCAGGTCGGCTCCATTGCAAAGCCAATATTGGCGACAGGCATTCTGCGCCTCATCACTGAACGTCGCCTTTCATTGGGCACGCCCGTCTCTGAACTTTTGCCCAGCTTAACCTTCGATAACACGTGGAATGCCAGCGACCCCGTGCGCATTCGCCACCTGCTCGACCATACCTCGGGACTGGACGATATCCATTTTTGGCATGTCTTCTCCACATCGGCGCGACCGGACACGCCGCTTGCCGCTGCTTTCCCACCGGATGGCAGACTGCTACGGGTGCGGCATCGACCTGGCAAGCGCCATTCTTACTCTAATATGGGCTACACATTGCTGGGCATGGTCATCGAGGTAGTCACGGGGCAGCGCTACGAGGCGTATTTAGATTCGGCTGTCCTAGCACCGCTTGGAATGCACAACAGCACCTTTGGCTTTGTCACCCAGTCGACCGCTACAAAGCTGGCAATGGGACACTTTGAAAACGGCATAGCTCAGCGGGCGATGCCGTCCTACGTTCGCCCGGCAGGCCAGCTTACGACAACGGCAGCGGACATGGCGCGCTTTGCCCGCTTCTTAATGAGCGACGGCAGCGTCGATGGAAAGCGGTTTATCGACCAGGCTTTGCTACGCCAGATGAGCGCGCCTGCACATACAGAAGCCGCACGAGCGGGTTTGCAAGTGGGGTATGGCTTGGGACTGCGCAGGCTAGACCGCGACGGCGCTGTGGCCAACTGCCACGGAGGCAGCACAATCGGCTTCAAGGCGATGCTTTGCATGTTCCCGGAAGTGCAAAAAGCATTCTTCATCGCCTTCAACACTGACAGTGAAATGGCCGATTATCAGGCATTTAATTTACTGCTGGCCCGCGCAGTTTCGCCGGCCCTGCCAAAGACTGCTCTCGCCTCGCCGCGAGCAGCTGGTTTCGATTCGCGGTCATGGCAGGGATGCTATATCCCGGCGCCCAATCGTTTCGACACTATGCGCCTCATCGATACCGTGTTCGGTGCACTACTAGTGCGCTCTGATGGGGCGAACCTGTCGCTTTACCCGCTGCAGGGGGCAGCGGTTTCGCTTGCACCAGTAGGGTCGGCTTTGTATCGGGCCCCAGGAAAAATTCTGCCATCGCATGCGCTGCTCCTCTCGGCCGAGGGGAGACATGTCATCACCACCGGCACCCAAAGCTATGAAAAAGTACCAACGATGTACTTGGTCTTTCTTGGCATCAGCATCGCGGCGGGCATTTGTGGTCTCGCGTGGATTACCATCAAGGGATCGATACAAGTCTCACGTCGAAGGATATCGTGGCGTGACCCGTTGGCTCTGGCGTTAGCGAGCACTCTTGTACTTTTACTGCCTTTACCGTTGTTCTTTGCGCAATCGTACCTGCAATTAGGGGAGATGACGCCCGCCAGTGTATCGCTGGCAATTGCAACGGCCGCGCTACCGTTAGCGATGCTATCGGGTCTGGCAATGGCTATTGGGTTAAAAAAGGTCCAGCTCGCCGATACCGCTGCCATGGCGGCAGTGCTGCAATTTGCGGTAGTGTTGGCAGCATGGGGTCTGCTGCCGCTAAAATTGTGGGCTTAAAATCGGTGCGGTAATTTGTAACACATGGCCCCTCTAATCACTACGATAGTCGTGGCGACTCAAAGCGCAGTGGACGTAGTTGCAGAAGATTGCCCGCAACAGGCCAGGGACGCGGGCCAGGCAGGTCGATAACTTGACGCAGGGGCTGAACAAGCGGGACATGGGCGGGAGTGGCGGCGTTGGACATGCATCGTCTCCGGATAGTTAGTTTGCGGCCCCGCTTCGATCAAAAACGGGTTTTCATAATCGTATCAAGAAATAATTATTTATTATGAGACCAATGCGCTTCGGATATTGCCAAAAAAGCTACTTTCTTGGCGCATATCATCGAAAGGATAAAGTGCCTTCAAATTTACCCGGTGCCGATTGCCACATCGTCCACATGGCGAGCAGCAAGTTAATTAGGCAAGACGGTGATTTACCGTGCGCTACTTTTATTCATAATTCCATTCATTTCCCTATTCATTAAGGGACCTGCTACTATGACGTGCACAGTATTTTTACTATTCATGATTATCTGAGAACGTGTCTAAAAATCAAAACATCGAGCAACTTCAGCTGCTTCTCAAGCAGGGACCGGGCAAAGCGGCCGCGCTCGTCAAATCGCTGGGAATCAGTCAGCCCACGTTTTCACGCCTGTGGGCGGACATTCGCGGGGGGGTCGTGTTAGGTGCAGGCAAGGCACGGCAATATGCGTTGAGACGGGAAGTGCGGGGCGTCGATGGGCCCATTCCTGTATTTCGTGTCACCGCAGCGGGGGAGGTTGCACCGATTGGTCGGCTCGACGTATTGCAGGGTGGCTTTTACGCGATGGCGCCGCTGGAGGGATCCCACTACGACGTCTACCAAGGCATGCCGTTTTTTATCAGCGATTTGCGCCCGCAGGGCTTTTTGGGCCGCTTGGAACCAGGCCGGAACAGGGAGCTGGACCTGCCGGGCGACATTTTGCGATGGACCACCGAGCAGATATTGAAATACATATCCCGGCGCAGCGAGCACGCCGCAGGTGATCTCATTTTGGGGAACGAATCGTACCGCCGCTCCCTTGAGTCCGCTGCCGCCCAGGAGGCAAGCGTGATACCGGATCATGTGCGCGGTGCACACTACCCACGGATGGCCGAAGACTCCATGCAGGGCGAGGCGCCAGGCTCCTCGGCTGGCGGAGAACAACCGAAGTTCACCGCCGTCATCCGGCGCGCGGACGAAGCACAGACCGTTGACCACGTCATCGTCAAATTTTCCCCGAAAATCACGACACCCTCGGGCTCGCGGTGGGGTGACCTGCTCATCTGCGAGCACCTGGCCTTGCAGACGCTGTCCCGCAACGGTATCGCTGCGGCTCGCACCGCCATTCTCGAACTGGACGATCGCGTTTTCCTGGAGGTAGTGCGATTTGACCGGGTCGGGTTGCGGGGCCGGCTCCCAATGGCCACCTTCTCAGCGCTCGATGGCGACCTAGGCATGATGGATCAAAACTGGACGGCCGTCGCGCAAGAACTCGGAAGACTCGGGGAGCTGCCAGAACAGGACATTGTTACGGTCGAGGTGTTGGATCTGTTTGGCGCATTGATCGGCAATACAGACAAGCATCACGGCAACATTGCCGTCGCCTGGACGCTGGAGCGCAAGCACCGCCTGCTCGCTGCCTATGACATGCTACCCATGCTGTATCGTCCAAACACGCATGGGGAGATCGTCGACCGGGGGTGGCGAACCGAATATATCGGGCGACTGGAACTGCGCCACCTGCCGCTGTGCTACCGCATGGCACAACAATTCTGGCGCGACGTGCTGGCAGATCCGCGCATCTCGCCAGACTTCAAGGCTGTGGCGCAGCGCCACCTGCAGGCAATCGCGCCACTGGCGCCCGCCGGTGCTGCGTGAAAACGAGGGGTATTCGCTACGGCGGCAAAGGGTTCGCCGCGCTCCAGTGCACAATAGCCTCTCGCCAGCTTGTTGGAGAATGCCTTGATTGATTACCAGGCTGCGTTTGTGCGTGCGCCGGTGGCGATGTGCATCGCCAGAGCGCGACATCGTGGTGTGCAACGTGTTGATGGAAGCAGTCTTCGCTTGTCCCGCTATTGCGCCGAACGGCCGATCCTTTCATGATCTCGGGGTTTGAGGTGCAGTGGAACGGAAAACCGGGTTAAGCCGGTGGCGCCACTTTCAGGTATTGATACAGTGTCTCGCGACTGATGCCGAACTCACGTGCAAGCGTAGCTTTCTGCTCGCCGGCCCCGGCGCGGCGGCGCAGCTCGACGACCTGGTTGTCC
>Ga0308164_10002050_pt1 | contig 21176 bp, 16 predicted proteins | sample PhyTR2_FD_201031 | JGI IMG/M metagenome (GOLD analysis project Ga0308164, IMG submission 201031) | Phyllosphere microbial communities from UC Gill Tract Community Farm, Albany, California, United States - DLSLT.R2 | ecosystem: Host-associated > Plants > Phyllosphere > Unclassified | place: USA... | reverse complement strand
CCAAGGCCGGCTATAAATTCATGCGCACCTCGAGCCTCGCGGACTCCAAGTCGGCGCGGCTCCTTCCGCAGCTCAAGGATCAGAGCCGCGAATGGGAGCATGTGACGCAGGAGCTCAGGCTCGGGAAGAAGCTCGTCCAGGCCTATTACTCGGTCGGCATCATCAGCCCGAAGGGGCAGGGCGATGCCAACGAGCGCACCGTCAAGTCGATGTACAAGGCAGCGGGTTGGGATCTGCTGGACGAGCGGTTCCTCCAGATCATGGCGTTCATGTCGTGCCTGCCGATGACACTCGGCAACGGCATCGACAGCGACCTGAAGCGCATGAAGCGGCTGCGCACGATGCTCACCAGCACGACGGCGAACATGCTTCCAATCCAAGGTGAGTATCTTGGCGGACACCTGCCGCACCTCATGTTCGTCGGCCGGCGTGGCCAGCCCTTCTTCTGGTCGCCCTTCGAGAACAAGGCGGGCAACCATAACGTCGCAGTGTTCGGCAAGTCCGGGTCGGGCAAGTCGGTCGCGTTGCAGGAGCTATGTGCTGCCTTCGCGGGCGTCGGCGCCAAGATCATCGTGATCGACGACGGCCGCTCGTTCGAGCACATGGCGAAGAGCCTCGGCGGCAACTTCGTCGAGTTCCGTCTCCGCGACGGGTTCAGCCTCAATCCGTTTTCGATGATCGACGAGACCCTCGTGGCGCAGGACGAGGATTATCTCGTCGACGCGCTGGCGATGCTTAAGTCGATCATCGGCCAGATGGGCCGCCACATCGACAAGCTCAACGACACCGAGCGTGGCCTGATCGACCGTGCCGTCAACCGGGTATGGGAGGCAAAGGGTCGCGGCGGCAGCGTCGATGACGTGGTGCAGGAGCTGCGCACCGACGGGAGCCCGCAGGGCACCGATCTCGCGATCGCCATGTTCCCGTTCTCCTCGGAGGGCACTTACGGCCAGTTCTTCGTGGGCGAGGCATCGGTCGACATGTCGAACGCGCTGACCGTCTTCGAGCTGTCCGACCTGGCCAGCCGCGAGGAGCTGCGCTCGGTCGTGCTCACCGCGATCATGTTCATGTCGAGCCAGACAATGCGCCGCATGGATCGCCAGATCCCCAAAGCGCTCTTGATCGACGAGGCGTGGCAGATGCTGCGCGGCGGATCGATGGCCGATTTTGTCGAGACCTATAGCCGTACTTGCCGCAAGTACGGCGCCTCGCTCATCACGGCGACGCAAAGCCTCAACGACTACTACAAGTCGGAGGGCAGTCTCGCGGCGCTGGAGAACAGCGACTGGTCGGTCATCCTGATGCAGAAGCCCGACACGATCTCGGATTTTCAGAAGCACGGGCGGTTCGACATGGACCCCTATACCGAGAGCCTGCTTCGGTCGCTGAAGCGCAACGGTGCCGAATATTCCGACATCATGATCAAGGGCCCGGATAGCCAGGCGGTCGGCCGGCTCGTCCTCGATAAGTATTCGGCCACGCTCTACTCCTCGAGCCCGCAGACGTTCGCTGCGATCGAGCACCTGATCGAGCAGGGCTTTTCGATGGACGAGGCGATCGAGCGCGTCGCGTTCCCGGAGCAGTACCTGGAGGCCGCAGAATGAGCGCGACCGACGGCTATGGCTTCGACAGCGACTGGCATGTTGCTAGCGGGCAGGGGACGACGCCCCGTTGGCAGCGCGACCTTCGCCAGGCGGTTGCCGACACGAGCTACGTCGCGCTGCGGTTCTCGGGCTGGCTCGCCATGACGACGCTCGCTGCGCTGGGCGTCACCGTCCTCTTCTTCCTGATGCTGGGCAACTTCACCGCGCTCGGATTCTTCTCGCAGGTCGCCAATCTGGGATCGCACTTCGTTGCGGCTGACGCCGCGCGACGCGCGACGTTCATCGACGAGCTGCGCATCGCCGCCATCCTCATCTTCGGGGTCATCGCACTGCTGCGCTGGCAGCTGCTCGTCGCGATCCTCGTTCCCTCGAAAGGCATCCGTCATGGTTGACGTCCTCGACACGCCCACACCGGCCGCGGCCGCTCACCCGACCGGATCGCATGCCGAGCGGTTTGACTTTCCGGGCGTCGAGCTTTCGAGCTCGCGCAGGCCGCCTGTCGCAACACCGCCGGCAGCCAAGAAGGCGGAAGGGCTTCCACCAATCACCTGGGCGATGGCTGCGATAGCGATCGTCATGCTGCTCTGGGGCGCTTGGGTTACCAAGCATATCGCCAGTCCCGCCGCGGCAGTGCCGATGGCCAGCGTCCGGCTCGAGACGATCGTCAGCGAGTATGTCCAGGCGCAGAGCCACAGCAACGGCCAACCCGAAGCCGTGGCAGCCCAGACGCGTGCGTTTATGGGCGCGCTGGATCAGGAGCTGCAGAAGATCGGCGCCTCGGGCACGACGGTCCTCGTCGGCGAAGCCATCCTTTCCAAGAACGTCCCAGACATCACCGATCAGATCCGCCGCGCGGTCTATGCCAAGGTCCCGCTTCCCGCGGCCGCCCCAGCAGCCCCGGCAGGTCCCACGGTCGGCGCGGTTACCCCATCAGCCTCCGGGGTAGCCGCGCCGATCGCGCCGGCCGCATCGCCGTTCGCACCGCCGGCACAGGGCTCCGCCCTCGACGCCGCGATCGCGCCCTCGGTGACGGGACAGGCCGGTGGCCAGTAAGGCCGCCCTGCTCGGACATGCCGCATCTGAGCGGGTTCCCGCTCGGGAGGCGGTCGCGCGGCGCGCGCTCCTTACCAAACGCGTGAGGCAGTGGAGCGCGGTCGCGCTGATGGCCGTCGCCTGGGCCTCCTACAACACCATCTCGGACTGGCAGAAGAACAACGCCTTCCTCATCAACGCCAGTGACAGCCTCCCGAACTGGGCCTTCTTCGTCCATCTCCACCATACACCCGCGAAAGACGACTATGTCTTCTTCGCACCGCCCGCGAAACCGCTCGTGCGTCGTCATTTCGGACCGGACTCCGGCCCGTTCGGCAAGCGAGTCATCGGCATGCCGGGTGCGCTCGTTGAGCATCGCGGGTCCTTCGTCTATGTCGACGGCGTTCGCGTCGCGCACATGAAGCCGCTGACCCGTACCGGCGAGCCGCTTACCCCGGGGCCGGTCGGCCGGGTGCCGCGTGGCTGCTACTATGTAGGCACCCCCCATCCCGACGGGTTCGACAGCCGCTATGCCGAGATTGGCTTCGCCTGCGCGAGCCAGGTCATCGGCACCGGGACGCCGATCCTGTGAGCTCTCGCCGCATCCTCGCCGCGAGCATGTTCGCCCTGGCAATGGTCGCCAGCTCGTCGTGGCCGCTCGTCCAGGGGGCGCTGGCCCGCGATCACGGCGTGATGGGGCAGACATGGGGTATCGCCGAGCCTGACCTCCTGACGACGATCGACGGGCGCCTCAAGGCATTGCAGGCGAACGGAGGGATCGAGCGCATGCAAGCGACGATGCGCGCGAACGCCGAGAACCGCGTCCGCAATCCGTTGCCCGTGAGTGGCATCATGCCTGTTCGTGAGGCGAGAAGCTGGACCTTCGATCCCTCGATCGTGCTCGATCGGGATTTGCGCGACGTGAAGGGCAACCTCGTTGCTGCGGCCGGCACCCGGGTCAACCCACTCGCGTTCGTCTCGCTCAAGACGGACCTCGTCTTCATCGACGGCCGCGACGATGAGCAAGTCGACTGGGCGCTGAAACGCTGGAGCGCGACCACCGCCAAGATCATCTTCGTCGCCGGATCTCCGTTCGAGCGCATGGGCGAGAAGAAGCGCCGCTTCTTCTTCGACCAGCAAGGCAAGCTAACGGGTCACTTCGGCATCACCCACGTCCCCGCGATCGTCGCGCCCGAGGGCCAGGCGATGCGGGTCAGCGAAATCAAATTGCCGGGAGGCACGTCATGATGTGGCTCGACATGCTTCGCACGCCAATGGCGGCGCCGGAGACCCGCTTTCTCAAGACCATGCGGCTGACGATCCTCGCCTCGTCGGCGCTGTTGGTGCTGACCATTCTTGCGCTGGCTCCGTTGCGGAGTGCCATCGGCGTGGGGGCAGGGGGGATCGCAGCCGCGCTGCTTGCCATGCTCGTGATCCTGGTGCCGGTCTATGCGACCGCCAAGAACCGCGCCGACAACGCTTATCTCGACCAACTCGGCGCCGTGCACGAAGCGGGTGACGCAGCGTGATCCGGCGCTTGCTCGCCTTTCTCGGCGTGATCGCGGCGTTCGCCTTGTTGCCGGCGCCGGCGAGCGCACTTCCGTCCAACTGCACCGGCAAGTTCGTCAATCCGATCACTGACGTCTGCTGGTCGTGCCTGTTCCCGCTGTCGGTCGGCGGGCTGCATATCTGGCCGGGATCGCGGCCGGACACCAAGAACCCCGATCTGCCGGTCTGCGCTTGCGGCAGCCCGGTTCCGCGCATCGGCATCGCGATCGGCTTCTGGGAGCCCGCTCGCCTCGTAGACGTGACGACGAAGCCCTGGTGTTTTCCCAACCTCGGCGGCCTTCGCCTCAATCCGGGCCTGGATATCGGACAAGGCCAATATACCGGGCCGCTGATCAAGGGAGGGTCCACCCAAGCGTCGGCGAACTGGCAGGCGCACTACTACGTCTATCCGCTGCTCTACTGGCTCGAGATCCTCACTGATTTCGCCTGTTTCGAGCAGACGACGTTCGACGTCGCCTACATCACCGAGATCGATCCGCTGTGGAACGACGACACGCTGACCACGGTCATCAACCCCGAAGTCGCGCTGTTCAACAACCCGATCGCGGTCGCGGCGTGCGCGGCCGACTGTGCTGCGGCGACCGCTAAGCTGCCGATCGATCAGATGTTCTGGTGCGACGGCTGCAACGGCTCGATGTTTCCGATGAACGGCAACGTCGCTGCGCACAATTCGCCTGTCCAATCGTCCCGGCTTGCCGCGGAGCGCCTGTTGTTCAAGATGCACCGGCAGGGTCTCGCCTGGGGCACCGCCGGCTCCAAGGCGCTCTGCAACAAGTACATCATGCCGATCCTGAAGAAGTCGCAGTACCGGATCCAGATGACGAACCCGACGCCGACTGTGAACGGGAAGTACGCCTGCTCGCCGATTGGTGCGTCGACACTGCCGCCAGATGCCGGCCGCGCTTTCCCCGTGGGAGGCGAGGACTTTGGCTACCTGCTCTGGCGCAAGCGCAACTGCTGCATGCTGTGAGGGTCGGACCGATGCGCAAAATCCTCCTTTCCGCAGTCGCCCTCGCAACTCTCGGCACGGGCGCTGCCGTGCTCGCGCAGACGGTCGAGGGATTGAACCTCGACGCAATCCGGGCTCGCTCGGAGACGATGACGGCCGACGCGCAGGCGCTGTCGAATGAGGTGCAGCGGCGTGGCGATGCTTTCCGCAAGGACGCGGAGACGGTCCACGCGGTTGCGATGGAGAAGGTCCGAACAATCGATCGTGCGGCCCTGCCTAAGGGACCGGCCGGCGCCGTCGACTTCGACGAGATGATCCAGACCGCGTCCGCCAACATGAAGGACAATCGCGGTAGCGCGCCCCAGTTCATGGTCTTCGTGTCCACATCGATGCCGGAGCAGGCGCTCAAGCAGATCATCGCGGACACCTCCGCGGCAGGGGGCGTGGTCGTGTTCCGCGGCTTCCCGGGTAACTCGGGTAAGGCCTTCATCGCCGCGCTCTCTAAGGTAGTCACCAAGGATCAGCAGTTCGCATCGATCGGTATCGATCCGCGCCTGTTCCGTGCCTTCAACGTCGATGCTGTGCCCGCCATGGTCGTCACCTCCACGGACTTCACACCGTGCGACGGCCTCACCTGTCGCAGCGAGCCGCCACCTTTCGATCGCATCGTCGGCAATGTGACCGTCCGCTATGCGCTCGAGACCTTCGCCGATGCGAACGGACCTGGCGCGTTGATCGCAAAGACAGCGCTCGGCAACCTCGGCCGGGCTCCCTGACCATGACGGGGGGCCGCCTCATCCTCGCCAGTTTTGCCGCGTTGCTGGCGATTCCTGTCGCGCTCGACGCCCAGACGAGCGGTCAGCCCCAGTCTGGTGGCGGCTATTACGACATGGGCGACTATTCCTATTTCAATGAGCCCAAGTCGGCGACGCCGGCGCCGACGCCCACCCCGACGCCTCGGGCGAATGTCACCACCGCCAAGGCCCTTTCGGTAACGCAGGCTCCAAGCCAGACGAACGCGCAGGCGGCGGTGAGTGCGCAGGCGGTACAGCAACCTAGCGCGCAGGTGGCGGGGCAGCCGTACGTCTACCCGAAAGGAGACCTCGACAAGGCCAGGGCAGACGCCAAAGCGCTCGCTAAGCCTGCGCGCGCGAACGCCGCCAGTTTGCCCACGTCGACGCCTCTAACCGACGTTCCGGGCTACTCGCCAACCGCGAACCCGGCGGAAGCTTATGCGGACGACCCTGACGGGTTAACCGCGGCCGGCAATGCCGCGGTAGGCAGCAATGATGCCTGGAAGATGGTCACCGATCCGGACCGGGTGAAGGTGACCCTCGCGCCGAACGAGATCGCGCGGGCGCAGGATGTCGAGAAGGATCCGAACAGCTTTCTCGATGGACAATCGATGGGGGCAACTGATGGCAGCTGCAAGCCTCTGCCCCCGGGCGGCAGCGCGGGGTATTACGAAGCGACCTGCAACTCCGGCACCAAGGTCGAGGAAGGCGAAGCGGTCTGCCGTACGCCACTCGTCGTCGACGTGACCCCTGGGTCGACCAAGTACGTCTACACCTGCGAGAACTGGCTCGGTCGTCGCCCGATGTCGAACGACAACACCTCGCGCCGCTGCACGCCTGCGTTTACCCAGCCCGTGGCTCAAGGCATCTGCCGCGAGCGGTCGCGCACTACCGTCCTCTATGACGTCTGTCGTCAAGGCACGATCACCAAGTGCTTTGAGCCTGACACTGAGGAAGGCGAGGAGATCACCTACGAGTGCGACTCCCCGGCAGTGTCGCGCTATTATGCGACGGAAACGGTCGGTCAGGTCGTCAACGAGCGTCGCAACGAGGCGATGTGCAACGCGGCGACGTCGGGCAAGACATGCCAGCTTAACACCGAGACCTGCGTCGACCCGGATCCGACCACCCGGACCATCAATGGCGTCCCAGTCACACGCGCGTGCTGGAACTGGGAACGCAGCTACACGTGCACCAGCATGACCCAGACGTCGGACTGCGCCAGCCTCGCCGGCAATCCGAAATGCTCCTACGTCCGCGACGAGTGCCTCGATGATCCGCAGGATGGCCCCTGCAAGGTTTCGACCAAGGTCTATAAGTGCCCGCTACCCGACAAGCAGGACGACGCGAAGCAGTACATCTGTGGTAGCGACGTCTACTGCATCAATGGCGATTGCGAGCCCGTCGAGCGCGAGGCGTCGACCGAGTTCAAGGATGCGGTCGTTGGGCTCCACGCGCTGGGGCAAGCCAATGCGGAGTTTAACGAGAGCACGCTGACGCTGTTTTCGGGCACTCGCGAGACCTGCAACAAGAAGATCTTCGGTGCTTCGAATTGCTGCTCGGGCAAGGGCGTACCGCTATTGACTCCTTGGCTATGCAGCTCTGCCGAGAAGCAGCTCGACCAGAAGGACGACAAGGGGCTTTGTCATAAGCTTGGATCCTACTGCTCGGACAAGGTGCTTGGCATCTGCGTCACCTCCAAGGATGCGTATTGCTGCTTTGCCTCGAAGCTGACCCGTATCCTCCAGGAGCAGGGCCGCCCGCAGCTCGGCAAGCCATGGGGCAGCGCCAAGAAGGGCACCTGCGAAGGCTTCACGATCGATGAGTTCTCGCGCCTCAACCTGTCCGTGATGGACTTCTCCGAGGTCGTTGCCGAGTTCACCGACGCGGCGAAGCTCCCCGATGAGCTCGCGACGTCGACCATGATCCAGCAGCGCATCAAGGATTACTACGAAACGAGGAAGCCGAAATGAGCGATGTCGCGCCCTTCGACCGTCATCGCCGCTTCACCGACATGTCGGTTATGGAGTTCGCGTTGCTTATCGCCCTTATGCGGGCCGGTCCGCACCCGCTGACCTTTCTCCTGCCGACGCTGGACGCCTGGTTTGACTGCAAGCTTGGCGTGTCGGACCTCGAGCCGACGGCCGGACGCCTCGTGCGCGCCAACTACGTCATGCGTCGTGGCGACACGCTTTACCCGCGCCGTCACACTGCAGGGATCGTGATGGGCCTCTACGGCTCTCTGTTCAGGATCCTCGCCGACGACGTGACAAAGCTCGTCTCGGCCCATGAGCCCAACATGCTCTCGACGATGAAAGCCTACCTCGACCGCAAGGCGGCCGAGGACCGGAACCAGCACAAGGACGGGGATCAATAATGCGCATCACACTCACGCTCGCTCTTGTTGCGTCTCTCGCGACGGCCGCAATTGTGCCGCCTGCGGCGATCGCTCAGGCCCGGTATGCCGAGGAGCCGATCGCCGGCATCGATGGGCCCGGCGATCTGCCGGACAGCGTTTCCGTGCGAGGGCAGGGCGGTGTTGACGTCGATCGGGAGGAGGATGATCGTGGCGTCGCGAACCAGACGGGTGATGCTTTCTATTGCCAGCAGCGCAAGCTCGGGACCTGGTTCTACTGCGACAAACCGAAGCCGAGCCCTGCCGATCGCAAGGCAGCGCAGCCCGCGCAGTCCGCGGCCGAGCAGCTGGCAGCGATCGGCAAGGAACTGGACGAGAAGAAGGCGAGGGCGATCCTCGACCCGACGCCGGAGAACGTCTCGTCTTACATCAGCTATCAGCGTCAGCAGCTAAACCGCGCCTCGTCGTTTGCAGACATGTGGCGCCGCTCGATCTGGCAGAATCCCGAACTGGATTACACGCTGCAGCGACCGGTTAATCAGCTGGGCAAGCGCACATGGCTCGATACCCGCACGGCGGACAAGAACCGCGTGCTGGGCTCAATCTCCAAGCGGTATGGGGTGTTTTACTTCTACTCGTCCGCCTGCGCCGCGTGCGAGGTGTTCGGGCCGATTATGCGTAGCGTGTCGGATCGCTTCGGATTGACCGTGATGGCGGTCTCGCTTGACGGCGGACCGTCCAAGACGTTTCCGAACTTCACCGTCGACACCGGCCAGTACCGCGCCATGGGCATGCAGGGCGGCCAGGTGCCGGCCCTCGTGCTCTTCGACACTGTCACCAAGCGGCCGATGCCGATCGGTTACGGCGTCATGGCCGCGGATGAGGTGATGGATCGTATCTTCACGCTGACCAGCGTCGAACCCGGGAGCGACTTCTGATGCGCCGTCTGATCCAGTGCTTCACCCCGCGGCGACTTGCAAAGCTCGCTGCGGCGACCTTCGCGCAGCTGACCATGCTGCTGGCGGTGTTCGGTCTCGTCTCGCAGCCGGCCATGGCGGACGTCGGGCAGGAGATGAACAGCTACTTCAACTCGGCGGGAGCCTCGGCGAACGTCACTGGCCCTGCAGCGTTTAATGGCCAGTCGGCCGGCTACTATTCTGGTGGCTCGGTTTGGAGCCGGTTTCCTCAGAAGTCGATCAATCCGGTGAGCGTCGCGTTGCCGTCGGCGCGCGCCGGTTGCGGCGGCATCGACCTGTTCGCGGGCAGCTTCAGCTTCATCAACGCCGACGAGATGGTCGCGACGCTCAAGGCGACCGCGAACAACGCGATCGGTTTTGCCTTCCAGCTCGCGATCGATAGCATCTCCGCACAGATCGGCGGTGTCATGAAGGACATGAGCCAACGCGTTCAGGCGCTCAACGCCTTCAACATGTCGAGCTGCGAGGCGGCGCAGCAGGCGATCGGATCGATCTGGCCGAAGATGGATGGCGCGAGCTCGACCATCTGCCAGCAGGTGGGCGGTGCAAAGGGCTTCTTCTCCGACGCGGCCGCGGCACGCCACGGCTGCACGAACAAGGGTGAGCGCGAGGACACGATCGCGAAGGGCGGCGACGATGCCGAACTCGTCCAGTCGAAGAATTACACGTGGTACGCTCTCAACGCGAAAAGTGCGACCAAGCCGTCGAAGGAATATGCCGAGTTTCTGATGACGATGGTCGGCACGATCATCTACGACTCTACCAAGAAGGCCGACAGTATGGGCGGTTTCCGCTTCATTGCTCCGGCAAGCTGGGACACCTACCAAGCTCTTCTTGATGGCACGGCGTCGGCGCCGACCGATGTCTGGTCGTGCGACACCACCGACGACAAGGGCTGCATTAGCCCGACCTCGACGAAGCTCAGTATCCCTACCGAGGTCGCGTTGCGTACGCGCGTCCTGAAGATGATGGACAGCATGAGCGCCAAGATCCGCACGAACGCGGCGTTGTCTGGCGACGAGATCAACCTGCTCGGTATGACCTCGATCCCACTTTATAAAATCCTCGTCGTCAACGAGGCGGCACACATGGGGCTTGGCTCCGGCGACAAGGCGACGCTTTCCGAGATGGTCGCGATCGACCTTCTCATCTCGATGTTGGATCGCATGCTCGACACAATCTCGCAGGCGCAGCAGGGCGCCAACTATGTTTCGACCACCGAGTTCGAGACATGGCGCAAGCAGGTCGACAACGTGAAGACGGAGCTTTCCCGGAGGAGCTCGAAGATGGCCGGTGATGTGCAGAACACCTACCGGGTCATTCAGCAGACGCAGTTCCTGGAGTCGACGCTCAAGAACACCATGAGCCCGCAGATGACCGCTTCGCTCCGCTTTGGACGAGGGCTGAGCTCGCAGGGTCTCCGGTAAGCGGCAGGGCAGGGAGCCAGAACGATGGGCGCGCTCGAAGTTTTCACGATTGGCGGGGGCGAGTATATCGTCAACGTCCTCAATGCGGTCGCGGCGTGGTGCGGTGGCGGGGGCTACCGCTCGATGCTCCAGGTCGTCATGGTGATGGGGCTCACCTACTCCCTGTTCGTTGTCGCCTTCTCGTTGGACTGGCGCGCTTGGTTCAACTGGTTTCTTCAGTCGACCCTCATCTACATGATGCTGATGGTGCCCACAGTGACGATCAAGGTCACTGACCGGATCAATCCAGGGCTCGCGCCGGCGGTCGTCGACAACGTTCCTCTTGGCCTCGGCGTGATGGCGTCGTTCACCAGCCAGGCAGGTGACTGGCTGACGCGATCGGCCGAGACCGTTTTCGTTATGCCGAATGCGCTCGCCCTGTCGACCAACGGCATGATCTACGGCGCGCGGTTGATGGACAAGGCGCGCACGTTCGAGCTGACCAACAGCGTGTTCCGTGCCAACATCGACGAGCATCTGAAGCAATGCACATTCTACGACGTGCTGCTGGGCTTCAAATCGATGAACCAGCTGACGAAATCCAACAATCTCTGGGAGGCCATCGGCCCGGGATCGCCGGCGCGCAGCCAGCGCTGGATTACCTCGACCGGCCCCGACACGACGGAGAACTCGATCATCCCGTGCAACGAGGCCTACTCGCGGATGTCCAATCAATGGCAAGCCGAGTATGACAACGACATCCCCTGGTTCAGCAAGAGCGCCTATCCCGGCGTCGCGAATGACGTTGCTGCGCAGCGGCTGAAGGATGATCTGCCGATCGTCGCGGCGCAGATGCACGGCACGAGTAGTGACGCGTACGGCTATCTGCGGCAGGTCTCGATGATTGATGCTTTCCTAGCGGCGCGCGAGAGCTTCTCCGAGGCTGGATGGGACGCTTATGCAGCGCAGCGCGCTGACGCCCAAGCGAAGAACACTTACACCTCGATCGCTCAGCAGGCGATGACCTGGGTGCCTCTGCTCGGCATCGTCCTGACCGTCGTTTTCTACGCTATGTTCCCGGTGCTCTTCCCGCTCTTCCTCTTCCCTCGCACTGGCGTGCAGACGCTAAAGGGCTACGCCACCGGGTTCTTTTACCTCGCTTCCTGGGGGCCGCTCTACGTCATCCTGCACATGTTCGTCATGAGCAGGGCAGCGAGCCTATACCATGCCGTCTCTCCGACCGGGCCGAGCTTGCTGGTTGTCGACGGCATGGCGAGCGTGAATGAATCCATCACGACGCTCGCTGGCTTCTTGATGATGAGCGTGCCGTTCATCGCCGGCGGTATGGCGCGAGGGGCAATGGCGATCGCGGGGCATGCCACCTCGATGCTGCAGCCCGCGCAAAGCGCTGCGGAGCAAGCGGCCACCGAGCGGACGACAGGCAACTATTCGTACGGAAATACCTCGTTCCAGAACCTCACTGCCGGGAACACACAGGCAAACAAGTTTGACGATCAGCCAAAGTTCAACTCCGGCTATGCCTCCAGCTCGTTCACGAACGCCGATGGCGGCGTGACGTATGGGTTCTCGGACGGATCCAACGCCTTCGACACGTCACAGGGGATCTCGCGTCTTGGGTTCACTCCGACGCGCACGGCCGGGTTCGACAGTCAGATGAGCAGAGCGCTGTCGGAGGGCCAATCTCATACGGACTCGCTACGTAACTCGGCTTCGCAGTCCTGGAATGCGACCGCTACGACGGCAACCGACCTTCTGAGCGCGGCCGAACGGCGTCGCGGCAGTTCGACCGAGACCGGCTCTGGCTTCAACAATAGCGTCGCAAAAATGACTGACGTCTCCAGGGGCATGTCGAGTGGCCTCACTAGCCGCTTCGGCTTGAGTGAGGCTGACAGTCAGCTAGTATCGCGCGCCACTCAAACTACTGGCGATGCAAATGCAGGCATTGAGGCACTTGCTAAGGTCTGGAAGAATAAGTTTGCTGACGTCAGCGCCAAGGGTGGCCTCGCTATGCGGCTTGCCTCGATAGCCTCAGAAAATACCGGCCGGACGATAAGCGGCGATCAGGCCCTCGGTGAGATGAAGGAATATCTCACAAGGGAGACTAATTCTACTCAGGCAAAGGCAGCACGGGACGACTTCTTCCGTGAGACAAGTTCGAGTGGCGACAGCGAAGTACAATCGCTTTCGCAAAAGCTCGGGGTTAGCGTTGGTGAATCTCGGTCAGCTTCGCTCGAGGCCACCCGCGCGGAGGAGACATTCCAGCGCGTCAGCAACGACGTTCGTGAAGCCTCCTCAAGGGGCTGGTCGCTCAGCCGTAACGAGACCCAGGAGTTCGTCACGTACGCGCAGGAGCGGCTCCTGCAGGATGACAACCTTTCGCAGTCTGGCTGGACGCCGGGCATGGTGATGCCGCGTACTCGGGAGCAGGAGCAGGTTCGAGACATTCTTCTTGGCGACTTCATGGAGCGACGCGTTGCCGAGGTACGGGACGAGCTCGGCGTCAGCGTTCCGGAGCATTTGCGCGGATCCTTGCATGGTCCCGCGTCGACGACTGCCGCTGGCGTTCGTCAGTGGGGCGGCCATCGGGCTGCTGGCGTGGCTGCTCAGGGACCCGATGTCTCAATCCGTGACAGCTCGCGCGATCACGATCTTGCGGGGGAGGTCTCAGACGCGATCCCGAACGCCTCCGCGCGCATCACTCGTCAGGCCTTCGAGATTGGAAATAAGGTCGACGACGCCAAGGACACGGCCGGACGTCTGGGCGATCATGTTCGGGAGCGAAATGACGCGTGGATCCCGACGACACTCCCCGGCGTCGAGGGCGCGCGTGATTGGGCGCGCGACACGCTCGGCATGGGTCAGGGAACAAGCCATGTTTATGAGCTGCCGCGGGGGGAGCGGGCAACGCTGCCGATCTCCGGACGGTTGAGTTCGAACATGGGTGGACGCATCGACCCGGTGACCGGGCAGCCGGGTCATCATCACCGAGGCGTCGACATCGCGGCAGCGCTTGGCACTGAAATCCGTGCGCCAGCGTCCGGCCGAGTGGTGAAGAATGATTTCCAAGGAGGCGGTGCCGGAAACTACCTAGTGCTGCAGCATGGTGATGGCTCGCAAAGCAAATACTTCCACATGCAGGACCGATCGGCATTTCCGGTAGGGAGCAACATTGAGGCGGGCTCAGTTCTGGGTCGAGTGGGGAGCACAGGCAAGTCGACCGGTCCGCACCTTCATTACGAGCTTTGGAAGGATGGCAGGCCGGTCGACCCCAAGCGCTTTCAGCTTAGGAATGCCCAGGAATAAGGAATAGGCCGACAAACATGACGATCAGCACAGCAGCAACGATCCAACGTGCGTGCGGCGACACTTCCTTTTCCACGTCAGCGGTGCTGGATGGGTAAACCTCGTCCAGTAACTCTCTGCCGCGCGGGGTAGAGGGGTCGAAAAGATTGTCAGGATTCACCGAGAAGGACGAGGCGGGGAAAGCCGGCCCTTGAGCACGGCCGGCATCCCAGTCCATCTGGCCAGTATCATGGTTCAACATGGCCGCTCCTCCTGCACCAATCGGCTCAACGGGCGCGATTTACGCTTGCAAAGCGTAGCAGACCGTATTGAACTAAGCGAGCGGTTTTCCGTGTTTGTTCTTTCCGACGTTGCAGGAAGCGCGATGACGGCGAACGAGGCAGTAGAGGATCCTTGCATCGCTGCTCGGTACGAGGAGCTGTTGGCGACGCATCTCCGCTTCTACGACGCGCTACGACTGCGTGAGCGTCCACCCAGGAGCGCTGCACAGCGCCAATTTCAGGACGTGGCTTGGGGAAGGGCAGAGCCAGCGAGCGAGCACGAAAAGGCCTATGTCTGGCACCTTCAACGGCACCGGATCGCACCGTTTAATGCAGGAGCCCCATCGCAGCACATTGATGATGCGATGACCGACTTCGAAGTTGGAACTCGACCTGTTAGTAGCGAGGTTGGAGTGAAGTGGGACAGTGCGTGGCGCGAGATACGCGGCGGCCGAGAGTTCTGGTAAACGCCATTAAAGCACTAAGACGCAAGATCGATAATGGAGATTATGTAAAGCCAGCGCCCATTATCGCACATGTTTGAAGATGATTTTAGCACCAAACGCGTGTAGCGCGATACCGACGCGCTACATCTCCCTTTCGACTCTGGGGTCGGTACGGGTTTCCGGGTTTTTCACGTAAGTTACGTAAAAACCGCGGACCATACGATGCTCCTGCATCCGCTCACCCAACGAAAAACCGTTCATCTTGCGAGGCGTCGGTTGGAAGATATCTAATCCGCGATCCAGAACCATCTTCCAGCCCGTGTCCGTGGTAATGTCGCGTGCATGAAGTGTTCCCGAACCATCAAAGGCCCAGGTGAAATCTACACCCGTGCCGGTGCATGCCTCGGCAACTCCGTCCAGGCACTCCCGCTGCTCGTGGATGTTCCCATCGTCCGGAGCCGTGACGAGATGCACCGCGATCTGATCTTCGGGCCGCTTGCGCCGAATTAGCATCTCAATCAGTTCCATCACATTGCGAGCCTGATGGAACTTCCGGATGTATGGATCGGTGACAATAATCCGTGCAGCTCCGTCAGTCCATGCGCCGAAGATCTTGTCGAAACTAATACCCTTGCGGTTTTCCGTAAAGACGACATGCCCCGGCTGCGCAACAACGGCATGGTCTACGTTGAATGCAGCAGAAGCGGCAGGCATTGACGCTTGCGGGGATGCAATTGGTGCGATCTCGGGTTGACGCGCATATTCATCTACATCGCCGTTGGAGCGGCAATGATAGAACTGGGGGAACTCTTCTTCCTCAAGGGTGGTAACAGAGCGCTTCGATCCGTCTGTCGCCACATAGTGGAAATCGGCGGCCTCGAAGGTGCTGTCGATCCGCAAGAGCTGGTCTTTCACCCGCTTGCGGCACTCAATTGCAACCCGCAGCAACTCTTCGGTCTCCGCTTCGGTCTCGTCGCCATTCGGGAAGATCAGTTTGAGCAGGCCCGACATCGTCTTGTTGATCGCTGCGCGGTCCCGGATATGGGTTTGAACGGGAACGGTAAAGAAGCGATCCGGCCGATGCGAGAAGTCCTCAGCCCGCAAGTGCCGCAGGATTTCGGCGAGGTAGTCGACGATAAACCCGTAGCCGGATGTGAACATCTGACCGCGGATGATATCGATCTCCCATCCAGGCAGATAGGCATGCAAGCGATCAATAAATGCGCTGTCATGGAACTGCGGCGGCAGAGCTTCAAACAAGTCAGTGTTCTTCAGCATCCACGGGACATTATGGTCGGTGTTTCCGACGAAGGCGAAGCTGGCCTCCGCGCCCATCGGATTCACCCCGCGCGAGAATTGCTTGTTCGCCATGTAATTCTTCATGATATCGACAAGCGCTTTGTTGGCTGTTTTCTCGCGCCCGGCGAATTCGTCGAAAGCGACGACATCCCAATAGCCGACCAGACCGATCCGTCCGTTGGAGTTATTCACAAATAGTTTGGGAATCGTGACTTCACCTCCCGAGATCAGCTGCCCGTGGGGTGAGAATTCCGAATAGATGTGTGACTTACCCGTGCCTTTTGGCCCGAGCTCGATGAGATTGTAGTTTCTTTCGACAAACGGGATCAGGCGCAGCATCTGCAGAAGCTTTGATCTGCGTCCGAACATGGACGGATCAAAGCCGATGCTCTGCATCAGAAGATCTATCCATTCGTCGGTGGTGAATTTGCCGCGGGTTTTGCAATAGCTATCATAGTCGACCCGAGCGATCTGGATCGGTTTTAGCGTGTCTATAATCCACGGGGAAATCCGGCTATCTTCCGAGAACTCATACTGCACATCAGCGATGCACCAGATGCCCGTCACCAGAAGCTTGGGATGCGCCTTGACTGTGGCGCTGTCGATCGCAACCCGCTTGATCCCGAGGTTCTCGAACACCGCCTCATAGGCATCGGTCTTTTCGTTCAGCGCCACGCTGACCTGATCGATGACCTTGTAGCGGCCGCGCTCCTTGATCGTCGACTGGACCAGGCCCGCTTCCGAACGATGAACGTAATGCTTGCGCAGGATGTCTTTGACCGTCTCGATGCCTGTCGCGATCGAGGCTTCGTCGTCGGTCGCACAATATTGCCCCAGCAGGTATTCGAGCACGTAAGTGGGAACGATGGCGTTGCCCTTCACGGCTTTCACCAGGTCCTTGCGGACCACGAAACCGGAAAAATGCTCGTTGATCTTGTCATCAAGGGTCGACATCGGCACCTCAGAAATCGAAGTCTGTGCTGATCCCGCGTTTCAACAGCAGCGGCTGCGAAGCGTGATCTTCGAAATGGCTGGTCTTGCCGATGCGCGTGCGCAGCTTCAGGAAGACCGTCTGATTGTTATAGGCCTCTGCCGCCTTGGACAGAAGGAAGCCGCGCGATAGCTCGCGCTCGCGTGGGTTCTCAGACACAAAATCGAAATCCAGCTCGACTTCGTCGGAGATGAGGGTTCCATCTCCGGCGATGATCGCTGCATGGACTTGCCGGGGTTGCTGCTTATCGGTCACCGGCTCGGCCTGATAGAATGCCATCTGAATCTGCCCTGTAGTGATCTGGGCACGGGCCGGCGGGATGATCTGCACCGACACCTGACCGACATCTTCCTTGCGCTGCTTGCCGACGCGAAGGACCGGCAGGACGATCTCCTGCAAACTTGCTCCGCCATGGACAAAGCGGCTGCCCGACCCTTTGACGCGCAGGCGATTGATCGAGTTCGGGATCAGGATGTCCTGATTTCCACCCAGGCCAAGCTCGGCGGCCGTGAACTTCTTCATACCACCCGTGCTGCGGAGCCCTCGTCCGATCACGAAACGACGATTGCGTGTCACCACCTCGCCTTCCGGCTCGCCCATCGCAAAGCCGCTCTCCTCCAAGGCCCTGTGCTGCCACAGGAACCCGTGATCGGCGGTGATCAGTATGTTCGAGAAATTCGCCGAGGTTAGCTTTCTGACCAGCTTCACCAGCTCCTCGATGGCCGTTTCCGCCGCCGCAGGTACATTTTCCTCCGTGGCTAGCTTGTCACCGATCGCATCAATCTGATTGTGGTAGAGGTAGAGAACATCGTGATCCCGGAAAAGGTCTTTGCCTTCGGACGATCCCAGATTCATGAAGTCCTTTGCCGCCAGAACTTTTACCCGGTCCCCTGCCCTGCCCGCCGCCAGCACCTTTTCACGGGCGGCCGCGCCCATGGTGCTTTCGCCGTCAAGCATCACTAGATCGTTGTCATCGCGGATCGCCAGCTGCCGGTGGGGCAAGAGCGCGGCCATGCCCAGCTGGGTATAGCTCGGCAGAACCCCAACCATCGGCTTCAGCTCGGCATCGAACCGGTTGAGCTTGCGAATCTCGCGCAGCGCCTCTTCGGCCACCTCATAGCGCAGAGCGTCCGAGATGATGACGACGACCTTCTGATCCTTGCGGCGGTATTCCGCGGCCTGTTCCTGATAGAAATCGACTTGACGCGGAAAGCCCGGGATCGCCCAGTCCGTCAGGCGGGCGACCTGATCCTGCCAGGCGTCGTTCAGCTTCAGCACGAAATTGGTGGTGTAGCGGTTCTCGACCGCCTCATAGAGCGCGGAGAGCAACCCGGACTGCCCGCTTTTCTGCATGTGATAGATGAACTTGCGGTAGAGCTGGTCCAGGCGGAACCAGCTTGCGGAATAGCGCTTCACACCGTCGGACAGACTGGTCATGGCGAGGTCGACCTCGGCCAAGGCCTGCTGGAATTCTGTCGCATAGCCGATGGCCTGATAGACGTCGGCGTATCGGTCGTACCAATGGCTCTGACGGCGATCGCGCACCCATTTGAGCACATCTGTGGCCGCTAGGCTCTGCTGAGCCAGCCCCTCGACGATGGCGAGTACGATCCGCCGGTCCACCTCCTCGAAGTGATCATGCGGGATCAGACGCCGAAAATCGCGTGGTGCCAGATCATCCCTGATCTTGAGCACATCCTGATAGTCGCCCGACAGCTTCTCGAACGCCTCACCCCACCGCCGCGAGGCGCTCCAGCGGCGGAACATCAGCGCGGCATCGGTATTGAGGGCTGCCGTCTCCCCCATCGCTCGTGCCCAGGCGCTGGAAAACAGCGTGATGGCGAAGTCCTGAAAATCCGGGACATCCGCCGCATAGCCATAGCGCGCCGCAACCTCCTTCCAGAGAAAGGCGGAGAGTCCGACCCGGTCCAGCAAGCGCAGCGCATCGTCGCGGTCTTCTGCGAGTTCGGCCAGCAACGCCTCGATCACAGTATCGAGATCACCATCTGCACCGGCGCAGACCGCCAGCATCTTGCGGCGGACATCGTTTGCGCTTTGCGATGGCCGCTCGCGCTCGATGGCGCGCAACGAATCCAGGCGCTTGCCGGAGCGGTAGAATTCGGCGTGGTCGCGCACGGCGGCTTCGTGTTTGGCCGGAATGCCCAAATCGGCCACCCAGATCGCCGCCTGATCGGCGCGGAACACCGCAGTGGCCAGTTGCACATCTAGGAGCCAGTTTTCTGCCATCGGCGGCTCGACCCCATCCTTGTAGAGCAGGAATCGCGCCTTCGGCTCCAGCCGCAGCATGCGATATTTCAAGCCGAATTCGTTGTTGGCGATCTCCGCCTTGATCACGCTGGGCAGGTCAACCGCCTCAAATGCGCCTCGCCAGTCGCTGACGCCATCATACCAGAAGACGATACGATGCCCCTCGTCCTCATAGAGCCTCATCAGCCCGGCGGTGATGCGGTCAGTCATCCGCGGCCTCCAGCCCCTTGATCGGCTTCAGCGCGCCGGCGAACAGCGGATAGTTGCGCTTCACGCCGTCATCGAGATCGATGGCGATCTTCTGCTGCGCCATCGGGTAGACGACATCGCGCTCCCATTCGGTCAGCTCGGCGATCTGCTTGATCACCGTGGCCGTTTCCTTCTGCGCCTTTGTTTGCTGGGCGGGTGTAGCCGCAGGATCTAGGGCCCGCTTCTCAAGCCGCCCGCGCTCGACCTCTAGCTTATGGATGAACTCGCGTACATATAGGTTCAGCACCACCGAGACCGTGTCGGGCCGGTAGCGGTGCATATAGATCAGCGCGTTGAAGCTGCCCCTCGGACTGGAGAACATCCAGTAGATCGGGCGCTTCTTGTAGCGGCGCACGTGATAATCGAAGAAATCCTTGGTGAACCACTTGCGCAGATCCTTGCCGAGGGCCGCCTCAATGAAGGCGAGGTTTTCGCGGAATCTCGTCTCGCCAAAGGTGACGCGAAGGAAGTCGCGGGCGCGGGTGACGATGTCATCTGCGAACCAGTCGGCATCCAGCACCGGTATTACATTGTCCCGGTCGGGCGCGAAGCTGGGTTCCGGCACGCGGGACAGATAGTCCTCGATCCCCTCACCCTGATTGGCGAGGATCAGGCCGGGCTCATCAAGGCTGTAGCGACCGAACATGCAGCCCACCGCATAGTGCAGGAATTCGGCCACCGTCTCCTCGCGCAGCCGCGCCTCGCGGTCCTCCTCTGAGCCCTTCACGCCGTAGCGATAAGCCGGGTTGCAGGTGAGGGTTATTTCCTCGATCGGTACCTCGGGGGTGAGTTCGTCGGCCAAGTCATAGGCGTCGATGAAGATCCGGTTGTTCTCTTCCTCCAGTCGCTGCATTTCATCTGTGATATCCTGCCAATGGGCGCGGAGGGTGGTGTAGGTATCGGCTAGCGTCTCGGCCCGCTGATCGGGCGAGAGCAGCGGGAGCGATGTGAAATCCCACGAGGTTTCGTAGGCGTCCCAGTCAGAGCGGGCGAGATCAATAAGTATTCCGCCGGACTCTGACACGGCGTGGCGCGACGCCTCCGGAAGTTTCAATGGCAGTCGACCGAGGCCAGTCAATCTAAAATCAATTGTCTGACTGAGTATGCCCAGAAGGAAGCGCGAGATTGGACCATTCAGGAAGGTCTCTGTCACCAGAAGATCTTGACGTTCGCCGAACACCGATGGAGCCGTGGAGTCGAACGTCTCTCCGGAAAAGGAGTGACGGATTGCAAAGTCACCCGAGCTGACTCGAGTCCAAGATGCCGCTTCTTTTAGGAAGAACTGCTTCCCGCGCATTGGAGCTCCCCGATAGTCCAGCGGCAGGTCGTGAAAATCATGGATTTCTTGTCCAGATCTTCACCAGTTAAGCGCAAATTCACCGTTTCCATACCATTTACGAAACGTGCCTCCTTTCCGGTGACGTTTCCATTTCGTCTCCACCGGATCGTCGTTTGAGTTTCGATCAAATGAGATGCCAGAAACTTCGTGCCAAAGTCGCAAGAACCTATCATTGTCGCCTGTATTAATGCCCTCTCGAAGATTAAGTTTTTTAGCCAGATAGGTATCTGGATCATCGAAAAGACCGATGATCTTGTCGCTCGCCCAATAGGCAATGGGGCTTCCGGGTATTCTTTGCAGTTGAGATTGCAGC